>Ga0209013_10001169_pt1 | contig 24309 bp, 24 predicted proteins | sample Cruoilmetagenom2_FD_187291 | JGI IMG/M metagenome (GOLD analysis project Ga0209013, IMG submission 187291) | Oil polluted marine microbial communities from Coal Oil Point, Santa Barbara, California, USA - Sample 2 (SPAdes) (version 2) | ecosystem: Environmental > Aquatic > Marine > Oil seeps ... | reverse complement strand
GCGAGGGTGTGGGTGCACAAGCTCGGTGGCATCGAAGTTGATACGAGCGTCCACCTTTTTGAGACTGAAGAAGAGTAAGAATGATCAGGCCAGGGCTTTCGCTAATCTTCTTGGCCAGCATGTGCGACAACCGGATTTCGGTATGAATGCGGAAACGTTGAAAAAGCATCGTGGCCAGTACCAGAGACGATGATCCAGTTGCCGCCGACGACATCAATGAACTAACATTCAAACCGGACTAGTCATTGGGGACAGGTCAAGTATGCTGCCCGCTCTGCTCGGCAGCATTGCGAAGGAGTGACCGACTCCGCTTTTGAACACACATTGGCAAACACCCGCCATGGAGTTGGAGTTGGCCTTAGTCGATAGTCAGTAGCCATGTTTAATCGCACGACATTTGATGCTCAAAGGCTCAAAGATTGAACGTTAAAACATAATTATTGGAGGAACGACATGAGATCGGCTTTCTGGATTCTTTCCATGGTTGTTGTGGCCTTCGGCTTAGCCCCAGTGGCCCATGCAAAGAAGGACGCGGGGCATAGTAAAGATTATCGCACTTTTCATAGCGATGGCCAAATTGAATACGGAAAGATCGGCGACTCTTACACGGCTGACCTCGTCATGTATCTGGCCGGTAATCAGTTCATGGTCATGGAAGAGCTAATCAAAGACTTCCAGTCGAAGAATACCGACATCAAAACCGTCTACGTCGAAACCATCCCTCCCGGCCAAATACTTAAGGGGCAAATCCTCAAGCAGGGTATAATTGACGGGCAGAAGACCGCGCAGAATCCAGACTTGTTCGCCTCCGTGAACCTCGGCCACCTGAAGCGGCTCAAGGCCAAAGGGATCATGGATGACTACATGATTTACATTCACAACAAGCTGGAGTTGATGATCGCAGCTGGTAACCCCAAGGGCATCAAAGGTCCGAACGATCTAGCGCGTGATGATCTTAATCAATCACACCCCAATCCACTGACCGAGGGCATCTTCAAGTTTTACGGATCGCAGATGCTGAAGGACATGGGCTTGCATGAAAAGGTCACGGGTGGTGCCGAATGCAAGAGTTGCTGGGCGGTGAAGGACAAGACCTGGTTCACCAGTCGCCATCACCGCGAAACACCGCAACGGATTGAAGACGGTATTGCCGACGTGGGCATCGTTTGGACCACGGAGGTTGTCCACGCCAAGGCTGAGGGACGGAAGATCGATGGTGTTGCGATTCCCGCTCCGCTCAATCAGCAGGACCGCGTCGGTTACGCTATTGGTGCGCTCAAGACCGGAAGGAACCAGGAACATGCTGAGCGCTATCTGGCTCACTTAGCGACAGATGGGGCGCAGGCGATCTATGCAAAATACGGTTTCGTTCCTGCAACTTCTGAAGAGCTGAAACTCAAGCCAATACCAGATTCAAAGTAGAGCGTGCTTATCTTCATGTAGGCGTCCCCAGCGCAGAAGCACCACCGGAACCGAGGGGCGATCCGGTGGCACTTGATTTGATCGATCCGGGGGGCGACCGATCTATTCCCTGCAGCCTAGCGCTTTGGGGGTGCTCAATGAGTGCGCCGCTCTCAGGGGTTGAGAAGATTTTATGAAGGTGCCCGACGACTGATTTGATCCTAGTCAAAAAGTACAGGACCGCTCCGGCATATCCACAGCAGGTTGGCGTTAGAATAAAGCCACGGCTGCATAGGCACTTGACCACTGCATGCGAGTGATGGCGCGCAGGTTTCTGCTGCACAACGTGCCAGCCCCGCTCTTGTCCCAAGCCCGCTTAGGCAACTGCTGCATCGGTTGAACCGGCACCACATTGCGGACATTCAGTATCGGCTAACTTCCCCTGACGGTCATTACGTCAGGTTACGAACCTCCAACGCTAAAACCATTATTGCGCAAGCAAAAATCCATGATCCAATCACACGTAGGCCGATCTGGTGCCAATCTCCCGTTGCCGGAACAGCTGTAGTAGCCATGACGTACAGAAGGGTGATGGCCCCAATGAAAGCACCAAGTACTGTTTGGGCCAAATCGATCCAGTCGGTAGTTTCGAATGAAAGGTTCGCGCCGATCGCGATACCTAATGAAGCAATTAGGAGGGAGAGGGTCCCCTCGGATAATGGGCGGGCGAACGCGACCAAGCTCCCAGCAAAGACTGCGATCGCTGGAGCAAAGATTAATTGGCTTTGAAATGGATCGATGTAGACCTTGCAAGAAAGCCCGACGGTTAGTCCTAGGCCGAGCATAAAGGCCACTAGGCGGTTGACCGGGACCTTTGGCTGTTGCCTGTAAAGCAAACCGGTCGCTACCAGCGGAAGAAGAGAGTGAAACATGGTGACAGGCTGCAGAACTTGATCTCCAAAGCCGAGTTCGTGCGCAATGGCTGGCCCGCGCATGGAAATCAAGTAGAAGCAAATGACTAAGAGCAGCCTGACCATTTCTCGTATCTTCAGTTGTGGAGCTGGAGGAACGCGATTGAAAAGCCTATCAGCGGTCGCCCAAGCGCATATCTGACGTCTCGCAATTTATGCTCCACAGTGATAATCCCTGGTTCGGCAAGCAAACTAGGCGCTTGGGAGTGGCAACGCATGTCTAAGACAACCCGTCTTTCGCTTTTCGGGCTTGTCGTTCTAGCATCAATTCTGGCTCCAGGCATCGCCGACGCCCATACAGAATCGGGGCTTGCTAGCGGATTCCTGAGTGGCTTCACGCATCCGATCTTAGGGTGGGATCATGTCGCGGCAATGGTCGCCGTCGGCATGTGGGGCGCGTTTCTGGGCCCTCCTGCGATCTGGCTCCTCCCGGTAGTTTTCCCACTCGTTATGGCTTTGGGAGCTGCTCTCGGCATAATGGGTATTCCTATACCGGCCGTTGAGACGGGTATAGCGGCATCCGCTGTGGTACTCGGGCTTCTGATTCTTTTCGCCGCAAAGCTACCACTCTGGGCTGCGAACGTTATCGTTGCTGTGTTCGCTGTCTTCCACGGATACGCTCATGGTCTTGAGCTACCGGAGGCTACCAATTCGTTCGCTTATGCGGCCGGCTTTGTAATCGCGACGGGTCTTTTGCACTTGATTGGGATCGCGTTCGGATTGCTCATCGCATGGCCATTTGGCGCCTATGCGGTCCGCGCTGGCGGCGGCGTGATTTCGGTAATTGGCCTTGCCTTCCTGTTCGGTATTGTCTAGCTACCTTCGGTCTGCTGCATCCGCTATCGACGCCACCACAACTGCTGGCCTTAGTAGCAGTTGGCCTTATGCTACGCTGGCGCCCTCTACTGCTGATATGACCGAAAGCAGAAGGAGTCCGCTGCAGGGCATTGTCACATTAAGTGAAATTGTCCCAATATGGACGGCCGACCGGCAGGCTAAGCCCCTGAAATCCCACGCGTCAAAATCAGCGGTTGTCGGCAAATTCCAGTCAATCAGACTTAATGTGACAAGACCCTAAAGACGCCTGCGATAACGCTGGTTGTCTAGGTATGGTGTTCGGAGCGTAGAGGCATCGACAAATGACGCATTCCAATATCGAGAAAACAAACCTTCAAATGGAGCAGACTGTACGGTCGGTCCTACGAAGCGAACCGCGGCTGGGGCCGTCGTTTGGATTGGAGGAGCTCAGGTTTGAGAGCGGTGGCGTGCTGCTGCTGCGGGGAGAGGTGCCAGATGTCGCCACCAAGAAGGTGGCGCTCGAAAAAGTGGGTACCATTCCCGGCGTGACCGGCATTGCGGATCATCTCCACGTTGCGCCGGCCGTCCGTATGGGAGACAAGGAGATCCGCGTTCACGTCTGCAATGGACTGGTGGAAGAGGCCGGCCTCAAATCGCTCGAGATCAGGGAGCTCGACGGCAAGGAGGAGAAGCTCGTACGCGGGGCCCCGCTCGGCCCGCACGGTAGGATTCTCGTTGAGGTCAAAAAGGGCCTAGTCATTCTTAACGGCCACGTTCGCGGCCTGACGTCCAAGCGGCTCGCAGGGGTTATCGCTTGGTGGGTTCCTGGCGTTCGCGATGTCATCAACGGCCTTGAGGTTGATCCGCCCGAGGACGATGGGCCGGACCGGATCGCGGATGCAATCCGCGTGGTTCTGGAGAAGGACCCGTTTGTCGATGCGGGGCAAATTAAAGTCGGCGTACGGGACACGCTCGTGCGACTGACCGGCATAGTTCCCAATGAGACGGAACGACAGGCGGCCGAACGTGACGCCTGGATGGTCTTCGGCGTAGACACCGTTGTGAACGAAATCGCCGTGCAACCCTAAGGCGCGAGCTTCTTGCGACGGCAATGGCGGGGTACGAGCAGTTTTCTCATTAACGGGACACCTCTGTCTGGGCGTTAAAGCGGAATGCTGACAGAAGCTCCAACAGGTGTATCGTTCAAAACGTAGAGCGATCTCCACGTCTCCGCGACTTGCTCGTGTTCTTCACCGCCAATCGAGGCGCATTGTGCCATCGGTGCCAACCGTCACGCGCGTGCCTAACTGCTGCCCTTCCCTGTTCAGTGTGTTTGCGAGCCAGCGCACCCCTTCTTCTGGAGCACGTCTAACACGGAATTTTTGTATTTGGGTTGGTGTTATAATTAAGTTTCTTAGCCTGCCGGTATCCAGATCAAATTCAGGAAAGTACATCAACCCGAGATCGCCGCGGAATTTCTCGTGGCCGGCGATGCCCTCATAATCATTGAGGAAATCACCACAGCCATAAAGGATGAGGCGGTCACGAAAGACTTCGATGCCTTTGATGTGGTGCGAGGAGTGCCCGTAAACTAAGTCTACGCCCGCGATTTCAATTAAACCGTGAGCGAATTTGCGCTCTGAGCGCAAAATGTCGAAGTTCCAGTTCTCGCCCCAATGGAGCGAGGCCACAATGACATCATGTGGCTGCCGAAACGCATGCACTTTACGGGCGACGGCCTCCACCGTTTTCTGCGAGAGATCGGGGAGCACGTTCAGGCCGCTCCGAGCCCTTCCGGCCGCCAAGTCTCGTGTCACGCCACTGGTTGACAACCCCCACGAGAAGACAAGAACGCGCCCTTTATCGGGCAAATCGAGAATGGCTGGCGTCTCCGCTTCCTGATCATTATGACCGGCTCCAGCTGTGCTGATCCCTGCCCGGTCCAGTGTTTCCAGAGTCTGCACCAGTCCGACACTTCCGAAGTCCAACATGTGGTTATTCGCTAGCACGAGGCAGTCGAAGCTCGCTTCGGTAAGACATGGCATATTTTCTGGGTTCATGCGGTAGTGAATGACTTTATTTGGTGCGGGATCCCCCCGCGATGAAATGGTCGTTTCAAGGTTGGCAATGCGCACATCTGGACGCATGCGCTCCCACTCATTCAACGCGTCTCCCCAAATGTAACGAAAGTCGGCGGGGCGCGGGATGGGCCCTGACGTTCGCTCCGCCAACTTCACGTACTCAATTGCTGAACGCAAATATGGCTCGCGCAGGTGTGGCTCACCCGGGTTTGGCAGAATCTGGTCGATCCCGCGACCAATCATTATGTCACCGCATAGAAAAAGCGTGATTTTTCTTGACGATTTTTCGGCGACGATATCGGCTTTGACCATGCGCCTGGCCTTCGCGTGTGCAGCCCCGGCCAACAGTGATCTCCCCAACGAGTGTAAGAAACGGCGCCGGTTCATATTAGACGCCTCGCGTTCACTATCCTGATCAGCTCCCAATGAGTGGTTTAGGTCGAATGTTAATCCAGCTTAGGAAGTGACTCCCCCTTCGCTTACTCCTTTTTGCCCGAGTTTGGTGCCGCTTACATTGCGCCGTCGCCGCGTTGCGAAGGGCGACGGCTCGGCTTGAGGTTAAGCTCGGCAGCTACGGCCTGGCCCCGTGCGGTCTGGAACATCGTAAGGTCCCAGTCGCCACGCTTTTCGTCCAAATGCAAAATGTAGAGGCTGCCACTGCGATCCTTCAACTTGAAGTAGGTGTCCTCCTCTCCGCGCCACTCGTCCATGAGCTCGGCAACCTCAATGGTTCGACCGTCCAACTCAAAGCCACTCGGCACCTCCTCGCCACGATGGTCGGCACGGGTAGTGACAATCACCTGCATTTGGGCTGCCTTACCTCTTGCTTCTTCGCCTTCGAGACCAACCGCACAATTTTGAGCTAGTTGCGTGGGAGAAAACTTCCAGCTCTACGTTACCACATGCCTCAGCTCATCTCGCTCTCGGAAATTGACGCTTCGTCGCCCTAGTCCCGGGTCAAAGGCACGAACCGAACGGGCACGATGGTCTCACTGATGGTCGTACCGTCGGCCCTCTTGGTGAGAACCAATAGGTCTTGAGTAAAACCGCCGACCGGGATGACCATTCGTCCATTGGGTTTCAGCTGATCGATCAAAGCTTGCGGGATGTGGTCGGGCGCCGCGGTTACGATGATGCCGTCGAACGGTGCGTGCGCAGGCCAGCCCAGATAACCGTCGCCGATCTTCGTTTGCACATTAGCATAACCTAGCCGCCGCAGGTTGTTTTGGGCAGCCTCGCCAAGCTCAGGGATAATCTCAATCGAGTACACCTGCGCTGCGAGCAGAGACAAGACCGCGGCTTGATATCCGGATCCAGTCCCCACCTCCAATACCCTGTCCGTACCTTTCAAATTCAGCAGTTCAGTCATCAGCGCAACAATGAACGGCTGGGAAATAGTCTGTCTGTGACCGATTTCAAGGGGACGGTTTTTATAGGCAGTACTGATCTTCTCGCGCGGCACGAATTCGTGACGAGGCACCTCCCCCATCGCCTCTAGGACAAGCGAAGCGAACTTCCCAATCCCTGTCACGCTCGCTGTATTAGTAGCCATTTCCGTGATGTCTTTGACCATCTGTCGCCGCTCGGTAGCGAAATGCTCGCCAGACTGGACTGGCTCCGTCGCCGCCGCTCCCACAAGCGACAACATAAGGAGAAATAAACGTTTCATCGTGTGTGTCCTTTGAAGAGGCCTGGGCTATTCCTGGCAGTCTGGCGACGGCCAAAGCCGAATATCGGGATATCAGCTAAGAGTATTCCGACCCCAACGAGCGCCCCAGCGCCGGTACAGACGAGGCTCGAGTAAAGGAGATAGGCCAAGGTACCATACAAAATAACCGGCGTGGCCGGATACAGCGGAACCTGAAATGGAGGCGCACGCTTGGGATCCCGCCAGCGGAACGCGAACAGCGACAGCCGGACAAGCAGCATGAAGGCCCCGAACACCGGCGCCGTATACTCGACCATGGCTTCGAAGCCGTCGTGAGAGAGTACGCGGAATAAGATGAGCCCGGTCGCAACGGCTGCCTGGAGGAGTATGGCATTGCGGGACGTGACGAGGCGTGCGTAGAAACTGCAATGCCTAGAATGGAGGATCGAAAATGCCGCTCGCCATTTTTTCTTCCGCGTTTGACGCGGGTGAGGAAATACCCACGCGCTATACATGCGATGGCGATGATATTTCTCCGCCACTCGCATGGGTGGGCTTGCCAGAGGGCACGAAAAGCCTTGCGCTTATCGTCGATGACCCCGATGCCCCTGATCCAGAGAACCCCCGTATGACCTGGGTTCACTGGGTGCTCTATAATATCCCGCCAACGACAGCCGTACTGCCAGGGGCCATCAGGCGAGAGGACCTGCCGGCTGGGACAGCGCAGGGGCTCAACGATTGGAAGCGGTCGGGCTATGGCGGCCCGTGCCCACCGAAAGGCCGACACCGCTACTTTCACAAGCTTTATGCACTCGATACGATTCTCCCGAACCTCGGCATGGTTACGAAGGCGGACCTTGAAAAGGCCATGCGCGGACACGTCCTCGCAGAAGCCCACACCATGGGGACTTACGAGAAAAGAAGCGCCTGACACGTCATCGCCTTCGCCGGGAGTGAAACGAAAGTAAGGGCGGCTTCGTCAGGTCCTCAACGTGGGTTCACACACCGCGAGCTCACGCGCCGCCCTCACCTCGTCGAGACGCATGGCTTCTGCCGATGATCTGCATCAAGGGCTCTGAACCAGGGTACGAATTTTCGCGCTGAGGCGATCCCCGTTCCCTTTCCCATTGATGAAGATCAAGGCCTGCCGTCCTGCGGCGGGGACTAATTGAAATGCCAAGAAGAACGACCAGGCCAGAACCTCAAACGGTGGAATGGCTAAATGACCGTAACACGATCGCCTTATGCCTCCTGTCGGACAGCTCAGCTGTCCATGTCGGCGATCAAGGATATGGCAATCCGGGCGGCGAAGCTGCCGGATGTCGCTTCCCTGACATGGGGACTCCCGTCCTTTCGCACGCCTGAGCACATTCGCGAGGCGGTCGCGGAGGCTCTCCGTGAGGACCCGGACGCCGGCAAGTACACGTTACCCGACGGCTTGCCGCAACTTCGTGAGGCCGTTGCCGACACTCACTTCGCACTGACCGGCCTCCGCGTCTCAGCAGGGCGCAACGTCGTCGTTACCGCCGGCAACATGGAAGGCGTCAAGGTCGTTCTCGATACGATCCTGGACGACGGAGATGAGGTCATCCTCACCGATCCCGGCTTCGCCTCTCATGTTCAGCAGATCATGGCGTGCGGCGGCCAACCGATCTATTGGCCGCTCGACGAGGCGCGTGGCTGGGGCGCCGACATCGGCAAGCTGGAACCGCTGATCTCGCCACGCACCCGGGCAATCCTGCTTGTCACACCATCGAATCCGACGGGCACCATTCTCGATCGTGAGGTTCTCCTTTCTGTCGGCGAAATCGCGCTGCGCCACGGAATACTTGTGGTGCTCGACGATCCTTACAGCCACTTCGCGTTCCACCGGGCCTCCGACTGCTTCAATCTCGCCTCAGCCGAAGCCTACGCAGGCAACGTGGCCTACCTTTTCAGCTTCTCCAAGTGCCACGCGATGAGCGGGTGGCGGCTCGGCTACGCCGTCGTGCCGGAGGCTTTGAAACGTCAGATGCTGAAGCTGCACGATGCGACCTTGATATGCGCGCCGCGGCCTTCGCAGCTGGCAGGTCTGGCCGCATTGCGCGGCAGCGGGGATCACCTCGATGAATTCAGATCCATTCTCGACCGGCGCCGCAATCTCATCTGTGGGCGCCTCGACCGCGTCCGCCATGTGTTCTCCTATATCCGGCCGCGTGGCGCCTACTACGTCTTTCCCCGCATTGAAACAGCCCACGAGAACGCGACCCAATTCTGCCTGGACCTTCTGAACAAGGCGCAGGTCTGCGTTACGCCGGGGTCGGCGTTCGGGCCTTCAGGTGAAGGCCATGTCCGCATGGCATTCTGTGTATCCGACGAGGAAATCGAGAAGGCTTTCGACCGGATCGAGCAGCACTTCCCCAGCTAGCCACGGGAGCCGGTCAGACCGCCGGCCCATCGTCTAGGCGTGAGAGCCAGGAGAGGATCACCGATGCCAAACGAGATAATCGTCAAAGCCGCAAAGTCGGGAGTTCCATCGCCCAATCTCACCGACTACGACGCGATCCGGCAGGCGTTTACTTGGGATGCGGCCACCGCGGAATTGGCCGGTCTGCCGGGCGGGAGCGGGATCAACATCGCCTACGAGGCTGCAGACCGCCATGTCGATGCGGGCGATGGCGGCCGCGTCGCTTTAAGGTGGATCAGGAAGGATCGCTCCACACGCGAATACACTTACCGCGACCTTAAGGACCTCTCCGCACGGTTCGCGAATGCGCTGAAGGATCTCGGTGCCGAACGCGGCGAAAAGGTCTTCAGCCTCCTGGGGCGCGTCCCGGAACTCTTCGTCAGCGCGCTTGGGACATGGAAATGCGGCGCGGTTTTCTGTCCGCTGTTTTCCGCGTTCGGTCCGGAACCGATCAAAGCCCGCATGACGATCGCTGGTGCTTCCGTGCTGGTCACGACGGAGCGCTTGTTTCGCCGCAAGGTTGCGCCGGTGCTGCCGGACCTAACGTCGTTGCGTCACGTCATCCTGGTCGGCGGGGGCGAGGGCGGGCACGATTTCGACAGTCTTATTGGCAGCGCCAGCAACGAGTTCACCTACGTCGACACACAGGCCGATGAGCTGTCGACGCTGCACTTCACCAGCGGCACGACGGGCAAGCCCAAGGGCGCGATGCACGTCCACGGTGCCGTCGCCGCCCACCGCGCAACCGCCCGGTTCGCGCTCGACCTGCATCCGGAAGATACTTATTGGTGCACCGCCGACCCCGGCTGGGTCACGGGAACGTCCTACGGCATCATCGGGCCTCTGGTGATTGGCTGCACGGCGATCGCGGATGAGGCGGAGTTCAACGCGGAACGTTGGTACGGCATTCTAGCCGAGGAAAAGGTTAACGTCTGGTACACCGCGCCGACCGCGATCCGCATGCTGATGCGGGCGGGCGATGAGATGCCGGGCAGCTTCGATCTGTCGTCGCTCCGCTTCATCGCCAGCGTCGGTGAGCCGCTCAACCCCGAAGCCGTGCTCTGGGGGGAGCGCGTTCTCGGGCTGCCGATCCACGACAACTGGTGGCAGAGCGAGACGGGTGGCATAATGATCGCGAACTATGCCTCGATGGATATCAATCCGGGCTCGATGGGCAAGCCACTTCCAGGGATTGAGGCGGCCATCGTGCGGCGCACGGATGATGGCGTCGAACTCATCGATACACCCGATACGAAGGGCGAGCTTGCTCTGAAGCGAGGCTGGCCGTCGATGTTTCGCGGCTACCTCGGCGAGGAAGCCCGCTACCGGAAATGCTTTGCCGGCGACTGGTATCTGACCGAGGACCTTGCGACGCGCGATGCCGACGGGTACTTCTGGTTCGTCGGCCGCGCGGACGACATCATCAAGTCAGCCGGGCACCTGATCGGTCCCTTCGAGGTCGAAAGCGCGTTGATCGAGCACGAGGCCGTTGCCGAAGCCGGCGTCATCGGCGTGCCGGACCCGATCACCGGCGAGGTGGTCAAGGCGTTTGTTGCACTCAATCCGGGCTACAGGCAATCGGAAGCGCTGACCAAGGACATCCTCGCACATGCACGCAAGCGGCTCGGCCCCGCCGTCGCCCCGCGCCTCCTGGCGTTTCGGGCGACCCTGCCGAAAACCCGATCAGGCAAGATCATGCGACGTCTCCTGAAGGCGCGCGAGCTCGGCCTGCCGGAAGGCGACACCTCGACACTGGAGGGTAACGAATGAGCGCGGACAACGAAGTCTCATTGTCTCGGGCTGAGGCCATGGCACTGTTGGGCCAGATGATCCTCATTCGCCGGTTCGAGGAAAAATGCGCCGAACTCTACAGCACACAGAAGATTCGCGGCTTCCTGCACCTCTATATCGGCGAAGAGGCCAACGCAGTCGGCGTAATGCGCGCCCTTTCGCCTAACGACGCAGTGGTCGCCACCTACCGCGAGCATGGCCATGCGCTTGCCCGAGGGCTGCCGCCCGGCGAGGTGATGGCCGAAATGTATGGCAAGGCCAGCGGCTCCAGCCGGGGGCGCGGCGGGTCTATGCATATCTTCGACAAGAAGCACCGCTTTTACGGCGGCAACGCCATCGTCGGGGGCGGGCTGCCGCTCGCCGTCGGGCTGGCGCTCGCCGACAAGATGCAGAAGCTTAACCGCGTCACGTGCTGTTTCTTCGGCGAAGGGGCCGCAGCGGAGGGTGAGTTCCACGAATCCATGAATCTCGCCGCGCTTTGGCAATTGCCCGTGTTGTTCGTCTGCGAGAACAACGGCTATGCGATGGGCACGGGGCTCAGCCGGTCGGAGTCGGAGACTAGCATTCTGCAACATGCCAAGAGCTATCGCATCGCGGGCGAAGATGTCGACGGTATGGACGTCGTCGCGGTCAGGGCCGCGGCGTTGAGTGCAGTCGGGGCCATCCAGAACGGCGGTGGGCCACGTTTCCTGGAGAATAAGACGTACCGCTTTCGTGCTCACTCCATGTTCGATCCAGACCTTTATCGGCAGAAGCAGGAGATCGCGCAGTGGAAGACACGGGGGCCCGTGGTGCAATTTAGCAAGTGGGTCATTGAAACCCAGCTGCTAAGCCAGTCCGATATCGACGGACTGGAGGAAGAGGCGGCGCGCACCATCGACGAAGCGGTCCGCTATGCCGAGGAGTCACCGTGGGAGCCGGAGGAGGATCTGGAACGCGACGTTTACACACCGCGCAAAGTGGAGGAGACGGCCAGATGACCGCGCGAACGATCACCTACCGCGACGCCGTCTACGAGGCCCTGCGTGAAGCATTGCGGGGCGACGAGCGTGTGTTTCTGATGGGCGAAGATGTCGGCTACTACGGTGGAGCGTACGCCTGCTCCAAGGGACTCATTCAGGAATTCGGCGAGGAGCGCATCCGCGACACGCCACTGTCGGAGTCGGGCTTCGTCGGCGCCGGCATTGGCGCGGCACTCGGCGGCATGCGCCCGATCGTCGAAATCATGACGGTCAATTTCAGTCTTCTGGCGCTCGATCAGATCGTCAATAACGCGGCGACCCTGCGCCATATGTCCGGCGGGCAGTTGTCCGTCCCGCTGGTGATCCGCATGGCAACCGGCGCCGGCCGGCAGCTGGCCGCGCAGCATTCGCACAGCCTTGAATGCTGGTTCGCACACGTGCCGGGCATCAAGGTCGTCGCGCCCGCGACCATCGAGGACGCGCGCGGCATGTTGAGCACAGCACTCGCGGACCCCGATCCGGTCATCATCTTCGAGCACGCGACGCTCTATAACGAGCAGGGTGAATTGCCAGAGACCGATGATTACGCCAAGGACATCGAGAGCGCGCGTATCAGTCGCACCGGCGGAGATATCACTCTTATTACCTACGGCGGCAGCCTTCAAAAGGCGATGGCCGCGGCCGAGGATCTTGCCAAGGATGGCGTAGACTGCGAGGTCATCGACCTGCGCTCGCTGCGCCCGGTCGACGATGCCACTATAATGGCGTCGCTTGCTAAGACCCATCGTGCGGTCATCGTCGACGAGGGCTGGCGCTCGGTCGGTCTGGCGGCCGAGATCAGCGCCCGCATCAGCGAGCAGGCGTTCTTCGATCTCGACGGACCGGTCGCGCGCGTATGTTCTGCTGAGGTGCCGATCCCCTATCCGCGGCACTTGGAGATGGCGGCCACGCCGCAGCCGGACAAGATCGCGGCAGCAGCCCGGGAGGTATTGCGCCGATGAGCGAATTCCGCATGCCCTCGCTCGGAGCTGACATGGAGTCCGGAAGACTGGTGGAATGGCTGAAATCACCGGGCACCGAGGTGGAGCGTGGGGATATCATCGCCGTCGTCGACACGCAGAAAGGCGCGATCGAGATCGAGGTCTTCGAGGATGGCGTTCTGGAGGAGATCCTTGCAGAACCTGGCGAAGAGATTCCGGTCGGGCGTACCCTTGCCTACATCCGCGCGCCCGGCGAGCCGGCGCGCGAGCAGAGGGCCGCTGAGAAGCCAAAGCCGGAAAGCGAAGCTGAGACGCCGCACACGCCGTCGACGGCCAAGCCCACGCCATCAGCCACAGCCTACCCGCCCCGTACACCGGGTGTACACATGACGCCGGCCGCCCGCCGGCTTATCGCCGAACACCAGGTCGATCCCTCGACCTTGAAGGTAGGGCCGGACGGCGTAATCGGCCTGAGCGAAGTCAAAGCGGCGATCGGCGCCGCGCCAACGCCACTCGAAGCGAGGCCCAAGTCAAAGGCGCGCGGCATTGATCCCGGCGAAATGCGCCGCGCCATCGCCGCGGCCATGATGCGTGCCAACCACGAGATACCGCATTACTATGTGACGTTGACGATCGACATGACGCGAATGATGAATTGGCTCGCCGCGCGCAATGCAGAACGCGCTATCGAAGACCGCTTGCTCTATGCAGCGCCGCTGTTACGGGCTGTCGCGCTCAGTTTCGCGAAGTTCCCCGACTTGAACGGCACCCTCGAGAACGGAGCATTCGTGCCCGCCGACCGGGTCAACATCGGCATGGCGATAGCCGTGCGCGGATGCGGCCTCATCACCCCGGCGATCCTCGACGCTGATCGGCACGACATCGACACTCTGATGACGAAGCTCAACGATCTGGTGAAGCGGGCACGCGGCGGCGGCTTGCGCAGCTCAGAACTTTCGATGGGAACAGCCACGCTCACCAACCTGGGCGATCGCACAGCTGACGGCCTAATGCCGATCATCTTTCCGCCGCAGGTGGCCATCGTCGGCTGCGGCCAGATTAGCGAGCGGCCCTGGGTCGTCGAAGGTGAGGTCGTTGCCCGCCAACTGATGGAGATAACGTTCGCGGGCGATCACCGCGCCAGCGATGGCCGCCGCGGCGCTCAGTTTCTCAGCCATCTTGCTTCGTTGCTTGGCAAACCGGAGGGACTTTGATGGCACAGGAATATGAGAAGATCGTCAAGGACGCGCTGTTGAGCGTGGCGCCGGATCTGGAGGGCGAGGAGATCGTTCCAGATGAGACCTTCCGCGACCAGTTCGAGATCGATTCCATTGATTTTTTGAACTATGTTATCGGCCTCAGCAAGGCGACCGGCCTCGATATTCCAGAGGTCGATTATTCCGAACTCGAGAGCCTGCAAGGCGCGGTCGCCTATCTCCGCCGCCGAAAAGCCAGCATGGGGTTTTGATGGCGCAGGCTCTTGTTCCGCGAGGACGCCCGCTGCGGACATGTCCCGAAAGCTTTGACGAGGGAAACATATTGCAATAGCTGAATTTGTCTCATATCGTTCTGCTGGCAGCTGAGCGGTGGAGCCGAGCATGTCAGATTCAAACGTTATTGCGTTGGCGACCCCGCGATGCAGTCAGTGCCCGATGATGTCAGAAGGAATTTGTTTTGGCGTAAGCAAGCCCGAAATCGATGAAATATCCCGGTTAGGGCGTTATCGTCATTTCAATGCGGGTAGCCAGATTATCCACCAAGATAATGCCAGCGAGTTTTTCGCCGTCATTGTATCTGGCAGGATCAAATTGATCCGCGAAGGGCCTGATGGACGTCAGCAGATCGTCGGCTTTCTGTCCGAGTCGGACTGCCTAGGTGACCTTTTTCAGGATGTCAGTCATCAGAGCGCCGAGTGTATAACGGGCGTTGTGCTACGCTGTTTTCCGCGCAAACCGTTCGAGGCGTTCCTGAAAAATCATCCTGAACTGGAACACCGCTTGTTCTTGCGGGTAATGAAACAACTCGATGAGACGCGCGAGTGGCTTTTTGCACTGGGACAGCAGAAGGCGCCCGAGCGCGTTGCATCTTTCCTACTCTGGCTGTGTCGCGGTCACGACATTGGCTCACCCGATGGGCGGAAACCAGGATACAACTCCGTCGTGGATTGCCCATTCTCTCGCCAGGACATCGCTGATTTTCTCGGCCTAACGATCGAAACGGTCAGCCGGAATTTTTCAAAGCTTCGAATGTGCGGGCTCATTAAGTTGCACCCCGACAAACGCATCCAGATTCTGGATTTTGATGCATTGGATCGGCTTGCAACTGCCGCTTGAATTGAACTCGGCTCATTATTGACTGCGGGTTTAGAGCGGCAGGAGGAAGGGGGGCTTTCATACTTCTGCAACAGAAGCGTTCTGACCTAACGACTCGCTACAATTAATCTCACTTGGAATTTTATCTCAAACGTTGCCCCCACTTCACCAGCAAGCAAACGCTCGACTCAGGCAATAAGGTTAAGCTCCGTGCTCTTGATTGACATAATTGCTAACTCCGCAAAACTTTGTCGCGCGGCCCTCAGCGAGCCGTCATCCGTATCAATGGCGCGGCAGGCATCCTCGATAACAATGGCCTTGAACCCGCAACGGCAAGCATCCTCGGCCGAATAGCGGACACAGAAATCAAGAGCAAGGCCAGCCAGCAGCACCCGTGTGAGCCCTCGCTCCCTGAGGTAACCCGCAAGCCCGGTCGGAGTTATTTGGTCATTCTCGAGGAACGCCGAATACGAATCAATATCTCGATGGTAACCCTTGCGCAGTATCAGCTGCGCGTGTGGCACCTTAAGGCCCGGGTACAGCTCGGCTCCGGGCGTGTCTTGCACACAATGATCCGGCCAAAGTATCTGCTCGCCATGCTCAAGCGTTATCGTGTCGAACGGCATCTTGGAAGAATGAGAGGATGCGAAGCTCAGATGCCCGAGTGGATGCCAGTCCTGGGTCAGGATGACCGTCCTGAAGCTGGTAGCAAGTCGATTTATGATCGGTACGACCTCGTGCCCGTCCGGTACAGCCAGGCCTCCACCAGGGCAGAAGTCGTTCTGGACGTCGGTGATGAGAAGCGCATCACTTTCGTGGATCTCTAGTCCGTCCGGCATGGAATTATTCTCCAGTTCTCTGGAGCCTTTGATCAACTTCCTCTGTGAGCCGGATGAGAGACGCTCCGATCTCGACAGGAAAGGCAGGCGCTTGATCGAGCCGTCGTTGGGCGTCAGGCAGACTAGCAAGGTTCCGCGCGGCCACAGATCGCACGTCGGAGAGTGGCGGTTGGACGAGGGGGCGGCCTCTCCTCATAACCGGTTGGATCAGCGCCTCCCCAGCATGCCGGTCATCCTCAAGCGAGAGCGTATCACCCGACATAAGGCCGCCGGAGTCTAGCCTGCGCCAAACTTGCTTGCGACCAGGCCACGTTTCCTTTCCTGTCGAACGCTTTCGCCGGGCCAATCCGGCGTATTCCTGAAGCTTATAGGCGCAGTCTAGAGCTGGCATATCAAAGGACGTCGTAAGGCTAGTCCCGATGCCAAAACCGTCGATCGGGGCCTTGGCACCGATCATCGCTCTGAGTTCGGCCTCATCGATGCCTCCGCTGGCGAAGATCCTCACTTCCTGGAGCCCACCCTCATCCAAAATGTTGCGCACGCTCCGCGAGAGTGCAATGAGGTCACCACTGTCTAAGCGGACCCCAAAGATGCGTATGCCGCGCTCCTTCAAACGGGGCGCAAGTGCCACGACTTTCCGAGCGGCAGTCTCGGTATCGTATGTATCAATCAGCAAAACGAGATGATCCGGTCGCGAATCCGCGAATGCCTCGAACGCGGCGGTTTCGTTATCGAACGCCTGAATAAACGAATGAGCCATCGTACCGAAGAGAGGGATGGCGAACTTTTGGCCGGCCAGCATGGTTGCGGTGCCGGAGAAGCCGGCGAGGTAGCTCGCTCTAGCTGCCAGCAACCCGGCCTCAGCCCCATGCGCCCTGCGCAGGCCGAAGTCGACGAGTTGCTTGCCTGGAGCCAGCAGAGCGAACCGCGCCGCCTTCGTTGCGATCAGCGTTTCGAAGTGCAAGATGTTGATGAGACGCGTCTCGACAAGCTGCGCGATAGGCAATGGCGCCGTAACGCGGAGAATGGGCTCGTTTGGAAAAAAAATTGTGCCTTCGGGCATGGCGTGCACATGGCCTGTGAAGCGCAAGCGCTTAAGGTATTCGACAAAGTCGTCGCCGAACCGTTCTGTGCTTTTTAGCCAGTCAATATCAGCTGGCGAGAAATTAAGGCTTGTGAGGAAATCAATCGCCTGAGCAACGCCTGCTGCAACTAGGAACCCCCGGCTTGGGGGCAGCTTGCGGACAAAAAACTCAAAAACAGCCTCGTGCACCTCGCCGTGATCCAGATAAGCTTGGATCATGTTAAGCTGATAAAGATCAGTCAGGAGCGGGCTTCCAGACGAATTATCCATTTGGCTCTCGTAAAGTGGGGCGAAGCCATTCACCGGGATTTTAAGCTTAAGCGACGGCGCAAATGCCCCCAAGCAAAGATTTGTGCACGACAGAGTAGCCAGCAATATAATTGCCCTCTCGCAGGGAATTAATGGCAGCTCTCACCCGAATACGCCGAATTACATGCTTAACTGCACCACCTCTGCTGGAGTGCGGCCCACCACCTCCGGTCGAGATTTGTTCCACGCAAACCTAGTCGGCAGATTGTAGACCATCAGCAATCACGAGACACTTGAGGTCTGTCACGAACGGAGGATTTTTGGATCATCCTTAGCCAAGTTAGGAGCGAAGATGAGACAGAAATCGGGGCCACGCGGAACGGCCGAAGCGCATGTCAAAGGGATCCGGCGCGCAATGCCCAGGCAGCGTGGTGCTGAAGAGAAGATCCGCATTGTCCCGGAAGGCTTCCGCGGTGACTATTCGATTGCCGAGCTGCGCCGGCGCGAAGGCATTGCCGAGAGCCTCTAGTGAAAATGGTCGAAAGAGTTCCTCGAAGCCGGCAAGAAGCGGCTCGCCGGTGACGCAGTGCGGAAGCAATCTCGGATGAAATCAAGGATCTCAGAGCCGAGGCACGCCAGTCGAAGAGAGCATTGGCCGAGATCACGCTTGAGAACCGTCTGTCCCCGCACGTTCTTCGGTAGAAACTCTGGCCTGCTGTAGGAACGATTGTGTTCCGTCGGGCCGTGTTCAACGTAGAAAACCGCAAGGCAGCACCTCGGCCGCAGCCGCAGAACCGCGCCTAAACCCCGCCTTTGCAGCCCCAATGCTCATCCTCACCATGACAGTCGACGATCCGCGCCTGCGCTCGCATTAGGGCCGACCTACTTGGAGAATGTCGTTTTATAAGTGCATGCTATCTTATTGACGCGGCTCAAAGAGCAACATCGAGCCGTAGACTAGATCTAAATTGGTCTGTTTGCTGGTAGAGTGAGGTGAATCATGTTGCGGAGCTCAACCGAACTGATCAGGTACGATGTGGAGGCCGCCGACGGTCGAGCCGGCACTGTTCGAGACTTCTACTTTGACGACCGGACCTGGACAATTCGATACATCGCTGTCGAGACTAATGGGCTTCTCAACTCGGATAGGGTTCTGATCACGCCTCAAAGCGTGCGCGAATTAAAGTTTCCTGACGAATCATTTGTTCTTGGTCTGAAGCTATCCGAAGTGGAGACTAGCTGCGGTACTGACATGCTGTCGCAGTCATGGGGGCAGAACGGGACCGCCGGAACAGGCACGCCGGCCAAAGTAGGCGAGACCCCTTTACGCAGCATAGCAACGATCAGTCACTTTAGCATTTCGGGTTCGGATGCACCTTTGGGCTACCTAAACGGCCTACTCATTGAGACAACCACGTGGTCGATACGGTACTTGATTGTTGATACTGGTCGACTGTTGCCAGGGAAATTAGTCCTCTTAAGTCCGCGGTCCATCACGTCAATCGATTGGGAGCAGAAGATCGTTAGATTCGATCTTACATCCGATGCCGTCAAGAATAGCCCGCGCTATGACGTAGATGCGCAACTCAATCGCGAATACGAGGCGTTTCTGCACGACTACTACGGCTGGCCGCCGTACTGGCTATGAGCGTTGGCGCTCCCAGAACTGGGGCTCAACAGTTGGATAAACGCGCGAATGACGACGGTTTGGATCACCTGTAAAAAGAGGTTCAGTGCACACCTTACGAACAGAAACCGGCTAGGATGAATAGATGCTGGCCGATGGCAGCCGGGTCCTAACTTAGGAACTGACACCGCGATTGGGGGCAGGCCACCATAACCGTGAAGTAGACCAAGGTCACCCAGATCGCTTTCGGCTCCCCCCGCGCGAAGGTGATTGCCGCGGCCGCAAAGCCGATCCAGACCATTGCGATCGATGCCGGAACCCCAGCAGATGATCTGAATCCCCGGGTTTCATGCGTGCCAACGGCGAACGGACCGCTTTCCAACCTGATCGTCGGTCGCAGTGTCAACTATGAAAGCGGCGTGTGGTCATAGCTCTCTCGACCCTTGCACGCGCGAGCCTCTCGGCAGCGGTTCGCGGGAGCAGCTCTTCACGGCGCGCTGCTTCGAGGACTTCGCGCGTGTTCGCCTCGATCTTCTCGGCAATGGCCGCGAAAGCTGCCGACTGCGTGCCGCCGTGATATTCGACCGAAGCGGTGATTACGCCCCCGGCATTGGCAATGAAGTCGGGAATATTCAGGATACCCAAGTCGTGAAGCCTGGCCTCGGCGTTGGCCGTCGCGGGGATGTTCGCACCTTGCAGGATCAGCCGGGCTCTTATTGTCTCGACATTGTCGGCGCGGATGAAGTCCGGACGGGCGGCGGGAATCAGGATATCGCAGTCGGCGGAGACGATGCTGTCGGCCTTGCCCTTCTTTCCGCTGTCGTAATCCATGACGCTGCCGCCATCCTCCTTAATCGCGCTTAGCTTCTCAATGTCCAGGCCAAAGGCGTCGAAAAGCACGCCCTTGCTGTCGGCAGCTGCAACCAGGACCCCACCCTGTTCTGCAAGAAATCGCGCTGCGTGCTTACCCACCGCTCCGAACCCCTGGACGGCAACCCTTGCGCCGTCGATTCTGACATCACAAAAGTCCTCGGCGACGGCTGCCGCGATCGAGAGCCCAAAGCCCGTGGCGCCGATGTCGTCGAGCGGGATGCCACCGATTTCTCGGGGCAAACCGACGGCTCGACCGATTTCGTCCTTTATGAAGGCCATGGCTTGCTCGTTCGTACCCATGTCCGGGCCCGGGATGTAATCGGTGAGATCGCGAATGGCGCGCGCGAAGGCTCGAATGAGCTCTTCCTTCTCATCGGCAGCCATCCCCGGGTCGGCCATGATCACGGATTTAGCACCTCCGTGGGGGAGACCGGCGGCGCTGTTCTTGAAGGTCATCGCCCGGGCGAGGCGGAAGCACTCTTCCGTAGTGACATCCGCGGCCATGCGCGTGCCGCCGATCGCGGGGCCCGCGGCCACATTGTCGATTGCTAGAATCGCCTTGAGGTCCGAAGAAGGCTCGTGGATCGCAACCATCTTGGATGGTCCGAGATCATCGGCAAACTCGAAATAGTCGACCATTTCTGCCCTCATGCCTTTCTTCGATCCTGCATCCCCCCTCGGCCTCGACTTGTCTCCGTGACGGCGTCCGAGCCCAGTGTCACGATCACAGCGTTGAGGAAGCCGACGGCCTCAGCTCCGGTGACGACGCGATGATCGAAGGTGAGGGACAGAGGAAGTATCCGGGTGACCTTTACTTCTCCGACGGAAGGCCGGGCGGCTTCAAAGATGCGTCCCGCGCCGAGGATGGCGACCTGAGGCGGAACGATCGCCAGAGCTGCGTGCAGCCCACCGAGCATGCCGAAGTTCGACAAGGAGATGGTGGCGCCGGTCATGTCTTCAGGGCGCGTCCTGCGCGATAGGACATCGGCCTTCATCTTTTCAAGACGGCGGCGTATTTCAGCGATTGGAAGCTTCTCGGAATTGCGCAGGACCGGTATGAAGAGGCCGTCGGGAGAGTTGATAGCAACCGCGATGTGGACTTCGTCCCAGAGCTTGCGCTCCATGCGTTTCATGTCGCACCAAGCGTTGAGGGCCGGTTCCGTAGAGCACGCGGCGACGAGCGCTCCCGCGAGTCTGCTCGTGACATCGGCGTCAGGCGGCCAGTGGCCGACATCGACCTCGTCGGTCACGGTTGAGCCTGGTACTTCGCGGGCAGACCGTGCCATGTTGATCGCCATCGCCCGGCGCACCCCGCGCAGGGGCTCATATCCGTCTCGGGCGGATGCGGGCCTGGCCTGCTCGAGATCGTGCGTCGTGATCGTACCGCCTAGTCCCGTGCCTGAAACGCTCGCGAGGTCGATGCCTGCCTCTCGGGCGAGCCGCCTGACGGCAGGGCTCACGCGAATGCTCTTTTCCGACGTTTTCGTTGGCTCGCGGGCAGGTGTTGACGAGGCCGCAGCGCCAGTGTTCGCAGAGCTGCTTTCCGGGAGCGTACCCACGACGGTTCCGCTATCTTCCGGCCCGCTGTCTTCATCAGCTAATGCGACCAGCGGCGCCCCGGTGCTGACTATGTCGCCCGTCTTTGCGATCAGTTGGGTGATGCGACCGGACCAAGGGGCCGGGATCTCGACCACGGCCTTCGCTGTCTCAACCGACACCATCGGCTGGTCCACGACGACCTTATCGCCGACGCCGACGTGCCAGGAAACGATCTCCGCGCCCTCCAGCCCTTCTCCCAGATCGGGTAGCTCGAATACCTTCATGTGTAGCTCATCACATCTCGAATTGCGGCCATTATGCGAGGCTCGTCCGGAAGGTAGAATTGCTCGAGACGCGGCAGCGGCATGACGACGTCATATCCGGCGACGCGTTTGACCGGGGCAAGCAGCGACAACAAAGCCTCGTCGGCTATGCGTGCGGCGATTTCCGCACCGAACCCGCCCGAAATCGGTGCTTCGTGAACGATGACCGCTCGACCCGTCTTGGAAACGGAGGCACGGATAGTTTCGAAGTCGAGGGGCTTGAGAATGGCCACGTCGATCAGTTCCACAGAGACGCCTTCGTCCGCCGCATGATCGCCGGCAGCCAGGGCTTCAATAACAGTCGCACCCCAGGTCACCAACGTCACGTCCGTGCCCTCACGAAGCGTGAAGCAGCAGTTGAGCGGCAGACCCTCACCGGAGTCGTCGACGTCTTCCTTGGCGGAACGGTAGAGTCGCGTAGGCTCAAAGAAGACGACAGGATCGGGCCCGCGGATTGCGGACAAAAGAAGCCCATAGGCACGCTTGGGCGAGGACGGGAACACCACGCGCAACCCTGGTACGTTCGTAAGCAACGCCTCCATGCTCTCGCTATGATGCTCGGGTGCATGGATTCCGCCTCCGGACGGACTGCGAATGACCAGCGGGCAGGTCAGCCGGCCCCTTGTCCGTGTCCTTAGGCGCGATGCGTGGTTTGTGAGCTGATCAATGCAAGGGTAGATGAAACCAGAGAATTGAATTTCGGCAACGGGTCTCATGCCCTGAGCGGCAAGGCCCACTGCCAGACCAGCGATTGCGGCTTCGGCAATCGGTGTGTCGCGGACGCGCTGCTCCCCGAATCTCTCGAGCAGGCCGTTGGTCGCGCGGAAGACGCCGCCGTTGCGGCCGATGTCCTCTCCGAGGAGGATCACCGTCTCGTCCTCGCTCATGACGCGGGCGAGAGCCATTCTGACCGCTTCGACTAGCATGCGGTCCGCCATCTGCTTGCTCCATTTCCTAGCTGAGCTGATTGCGCTGCTCTTCGAGGTCTCTTGGCAGCGAGGCGAAGGTCATTTCGAACATATCTTTTGGTTCCAGTGGATCTATTGCGGCGTATCGGTCCGCTGCCTCGCCGACGAGGTTGTGGCATTCGGCAATCAAGTTTTCCTCGTCGGATTTCGTCCAACCCTCGTGTGCGGTAAGGTATTGTCTTAGTCGCGCGACCGGCTCACTCGGCCAGTTCTCGGAGACCTCTTGATCGGATCTGTAGCGGCTAGAATCATCGACAGTGGTGTGATCGCCCAAGCGATAAGTGACGCATTCGACAAGTGTCGGCCCTTGGTCCGAGATTGCACGGTCGATGGCCTCGCCAACGGCATCGTGCACGGCGATGACGTCGTTTCCATCGACCCTTGCCGATTGGATGCCTGCTGCCATGGCCTTGACCGCTAAGGTTGCCGCCGCGGTTTGCCGGCCCACAGGCACGGAAATCGCCCACTGGTTGTTAGAGATGACGAATACCGCTGGCAACCGCCAGACGCCGGAAATGTTGATCGCCTCGTAGAAGTCGCCTTTCGATGTTGCTCCATCGCCCATGACAGCGACGGCTGCACGCTTTTCTCCGCGCAGTTTCATTGCGAGCGCGACGCCGGCGGCATGGGGCGCATGGCTGGCCACGGGGATGCAAATAGGAAAATCCTCGCGTGGGCCGGCGAAGTCGCTGCCTCGCTCGTCGCCGCCCCAGTAAAGAAACAGCTCGACAAGACTTACGCCTCTCCAGAGCATCGCCCCCTGCTCGCGGAAGGATGGCAGCAGAACGTCTTCTTTGCGCATGGCGCTAGCCAGCCCGACGGAAACCGCCTCCTGGCCAAGAGATGATGCGAAGGTGCCGAGCCGGCCAGTGCGCTGCAGGGCGACGGCCTTTTCGTCGAATATGCGCGTCAGCAGCATTGCGCGATAGAAAGAGATAAGCGCTGCCCGGTCGGCGAAGACGGGCAATTCCCGTTCGGCCTGCCCGTCGGGTGCAATGAAGCGCACCGGGGTGCTCGCTCCCTGGCTGATCACGGTTTCCTCCGCCGCTGCTTGTTCTCGCACTTTTGGCCTGCGTAGTCTTTCAGGGGCGTGGATGATAAGCGTTGACCTATCTCAATGGCGCATTCGGAGGCGACCGGACCGATTGGCTAAGCTCGGACCGTGGGCCAACACTTATCGGCGGTTTTCCAAGGGAGCTGGATCGGGCAAGAGTAGCACCGCGGGTGTGGCGCTGGCCTTCTCCCGAGCGTTCAGAAGTCTCATAGCCTCGCTGCAGGATCGTCACCCCAGCAGATCGCGGCTAAGTGATAGCCGATGACGCCGGACCGACGAGGCCAGTGGCCACGAGATCATCTCAAAGACTTTTCAGGTTGGCTACATGCTGACGGTTATTCCGGTTTTGAAGAGCTTTATCGG
>Ga0209013_10001168_pt1 | contig 24341 bp, 21 predicted proteins | sample Cruoilmetagenom2_FD_187291 | JGI IMG/M metagenome (GOLD analysis project Ga0209013, IMG submission 187291) | Oil polluted marine microbial communities from Coal Oil Point, Santa Barbara, California, USA - Sample 2 (SPAdes) (version 2) | ecosystem: Environmental > Aquatic > Marine > Oil seeps ... | reverse complement strand
CCAAGGATACAGTCACCACACGCGACACAACGCTCTACCCAAACACCCTGCTCGATGGGCATCCCCAAAAAAGAAGTGTCCAATCCAGGGACAACCCAAGTATCAGGAAAATACTCGACAATCGCTTGAACACCAATCCCGCATCCCAAAGAAAGGACCACATCAGTTTTTTTTGATTTGTTTCTCGATCTGATCCAAAAATTCCCACTCACATTGACGCTGAACTGTAACATCGGTAATCTCTTTGACCTTGTGGTCGAGTTTGAAAGACATGCGTAAGGAAGATGCTAAGATAGCAGCTTCCCGTGCACCTCCAGCAAAACAGACAGTCACACAAGTGCCACAACCTACGACAAGGACTCTCTTCGCCTCGCCGACCAGCGCTTTTATTTCATCCAATGGTTTCTGCTCGGCAATAATCATATTTCACGGTCTTTGCACTATGTGATTTCGAGAACCTTCGCACCTTTCTCGAATAACTCTGTTTTTATTTCATGAACCAATCCGTATTCTAGAGCCTGCTCAGAATTCAGCACAATGCCCTCGAGAATATCATGTTCAACTTGCGCATGATTCCTGCCTGTGGTATCAGTCAACACTCGAGAAAAGATTTCCCGATCCACTCTTAGATTTCTGATACGCTCCTCCAGAGATTTTTCCGTGAACTGAATTGGTGTTTTAACATCAAGAGTTACCCCATGAAGAATAAACCTAGCATGTGGAACACAATAACGTTTCGAACCGGAACAGAATAGAATGGCGGCGATAGAATCTACGCTTCCAAAATTATGTGTAATGACTTCTGCAGGAATACCCTTTAAAAAATTATAAGCCGACAACCCTGCAAAAACATTCCCGCCTGGAGAAGACATCAAAAATACAAATCGTTCAACGCCTTTACTTATTTGTTCCAGAACTAACTGTGTCATTTTATTAATCGTATTGAGCTCAATCCCTTTAAAGAATTGAATGTAAATTGTCTCTTTTTTTATCATGGCTAGCCCTCAACATTGAAAATCCTCATTGCAAAAAGATGGTTAATTCTTAATTATCTATGGCCATATGGTTATGCAAAGTGAGATCTATCGTCGATTACCATTATTCTTTCAAACCGGGTTCCGCAATTAGTACCTTCGTACTCATATACAGGTATATTCAATTCCCGGTCTCACTTGTATCAACCTGCAGTCATTTGATGAACATTGTTTTTGGATATCTGTCTCATTCTGCAAGGTCATTCAGAATTGCATCCTGCAACGATTTTGACGGACAACCTTTTCGCAAAAACATATCTACCCCTACAGCATATGCCTCTGATTGGTAGGAGGAGTACATTGTTAGCGCGATGACTTTCGTTTCAGGCCAGCTACTTTTGATTTGGCGCGTGGCTTCCAGCCCATCCATGACTGGCATCTGAATGTCCATCAAAACCACATCTGGACGAAGCATATTAACCAATTGAACCACCTCCTGCCCATTAGCTGCCTGACCTATCACCTCTACTTGAGGCATCATGGCCAACAGTGCATTCAACCCCTGGCGAACTGGTAGTTTGTCATCGGCAATGAGAACGCGTATTGATTCGTTCATCAGATGAAGAACCTTGAAGACTAACTTGAGACCTTAGCATACACTACATACAACGTAATCGTACATTTAAGCAAAACAGTTGTCATCATTTGGATGATGATTTTGCAATCAACAAAATAAGACCGCCCTGAGGCGGTCCTACACTACATTTGATGACGTAAGCTACAACAAAGGTTGTATAAAATAAAGGAAAGATCTAATCTGGCGATATGTTACTGGGTGCCCAGTTATCTGATAATCTTACTTAGGTGTCCGGAAAGTCATCATCCAAGGCTGCCAGCCCCTCACGTAGTGCGTATAATGTTGCCTGGACCCGGTTGGCTATGTGCAGTTTGCTCAAAATGTGGCTTACATGGGTGCGGACAGTGACCTCTTCGACGAACAGTTGGTTAGCAATCTCCTGGTTGCTCATTCCTTTAGCAACCAGACGTAACACCTCCAGCTCACGTCCCGTCAGGGGGTCGGGAGTTGGGATACCTTTTGTTGGATGGCTTAACTCCTGTAACACTTTCCTGGCGATGTTTGGTTGCAACGAAGGTTCGCCGCGATTTACCTGACGGATTGATCGCACCAAGTCTTCAGGATCAGAATCCTTGAGGAGATATCCCAATGCACCAGCCTTGATGGCGGGGAAAACCTTATCATCCGTCGCAAAACTGGTGAGAGCCAGGACGTGCACATCAGGTTTATGGGAGGTAATCTGGGAGGTGGCGGTAATGCCGTCCATACCAGGCATGACAAGATCCATCAAGACCACGTCAGGTTCCAGGGATTCAACCTGGTTTACAGCTTCTTGCCCGTCGCTCGCTTCCCCAACGACTTCTATCCCCTCGACCTCGTTTAATAATGCCCGGACCCCTTTACGGACGATGGTGTGATCGTCAACAATAAGGACACGAATAGTTGATTGTGTCATCGGACAGGTCTCCTCGTTCACACCTCTATTTGCACAAATATAGTTGTGCCATTGCCTGGGGAACTATCGAACAAAACCTTTCCATTGATGCGCTGGACCCTTTCTTCTATTCCGCGCAAACCCACGCCACCACTTTGAGCAGCTGATGTGGGATCGAATCCCATGCCGTTATCCCATACTTTCATGCGGAAAAGTCTCTCGTCGAACTGCAAATCAATCCTAACACATTCGGCCTTGGCATGCTTAACTACATTGTTGAGCGCTTCTTGAGCTATTCGGTATAGTTCAGCTTCGATATGGAGAGGTAAGCGTCGTTCTCCTTCAACAGTGAAATCTGCCTTTACCCCTGAACGGGCTTCGACGGATTCTAACCGCGTCTGAATAGCAGCAACCAAACCTTCTTTTTCTAATATCGGAGGATGTAATTCAAAAATCAGCAATCGCATATCCAACATTGCTTCACGAGCCATATTACGCAACTCGTTCAGATTTTCAGATGCAACACCCATATTTTCGGATGCTAAAGCCATACGAGCTGCATCGGCATAGAGTGTCACGCTGTAGAGTGACTGGGTTATTGAATCATGCAACTCGCGAGCCAACCGTTGTCTTTCCTCCACGACAGCCAATTTCTCTGCTTGTTGGTGTAAACGGGCATTTTCGATAGCAATGGCTGCTTGGTCAGCAAAAAGGTTAATAATCCTGATGTCCTCTTCCGTGAAGCCGCCGGGCTTATTCACTACATCGATCACACCGATGCTGATGTCCTCCACGCGTAAGGGGACAACGAGTAGAGCTCGGAGATCTGGATTGCGGTGATAAGCCTGAACCTGGCTACCGTGGTCGTTTCTCCAAAGGGGAGTTCCTTCTTGCATAGCCTTGCCAGCTATCGAGCCTTCGATGGGTAAACGTTCTAAGGCGGGAAGGGGAACCCCGGTGCTGATCGAAACTCGCAGCCAACCTTCGTCTTCTATAAGTAGGACTGCGCATCCAGTGGCACCGGTCAGTATTCGTGCCTCGGAGCAAACAATCTCCAATACTTCGTCGAGTGTGAGTTTTTGGAGTAAGGCTGTCGATGTTCGCTGTAGGCTCTCACTCTCAGCAATTCGTTTGTCCGTCTCTTCAAGGAGTTGGCGATGCATTGCCTCTGAGTACAAGCGTTCAAAACGATTTATTATCAAGCGTAAGCAGGTATCTAACAGGGCGATAGCTTCGATGGCTTTAGGGGAGTCGTCAGAATAAGATGCTAGAATAATAGGTAACATAGCCTCCTTGGATAATAAAAATCCTTCAGTTACCTCGTAGATGGGTAATCCTGCTTGTAGACGAGCAAGGGTTATCTCACTTATGTGTTTTTCAGTGGCCTGACCCGAATCGGTCTCCAACATCGCGATAATAGTCTCCAACCCTTTAAACGTCCACGTGGTAATTTCTTCCAGGGGGAATTGCTGATGGTGAGTATTTGGAAGGTCTCTAGCCTTCTTTGCCCATGTGGAAGCGATCTCACCTTGGTGAGAGCGAAGCAACTCAGCAAGATTACGAGAAGTACCTATCGTTTTGGTCATTTCAACCCGTCCTCAGCTCGTAAAGCAAAGACAACAACCGATAGTGCTCTGGTATTTTAACATGGATATTTGTTGTGTAGCTGTCGCTTACATGGTTATTGGATACTGAAGAAAAGAATAGCATAGGTAATTTTCTTCTTTCTATGTGTGAGGACAAGCACAAACGTCGCACAAGATTTCAAAGGCGACATGAGCTCCAGGCGGCAAATATTGTGTGTGGGCAAATAAGTAAGGTCTCTTGGGGAGAGAATTGGGATAGGGAACCTATAGTTTAAGAAACAAAGCCCGAAGAACGCTTCGGGTTTTTGGCTTCTACTCACCCCGCTCCTCACCATTGTACAGTTCCGGAAGCTTTGCTCTTGATTCAACATCAAGCAGGTTATCATCAGTCTGAGAATTGGATTGGGGTACCTGGTTGGATCCACCTGGACTGGATGCTCATCTGGAGGGCTTCGTCAAGGCAGATAGTCCAGTCCAGATGATTCAGCCATCCGATTTTCAACATTCGCGGATTGCACAATAACGGGGAAGGGGATGGCAAATTTCAGCGGGCATGTTGGTCTACAGTTGTGTAACTGCTGGTGGGTTATCATTTGGGGGATCGGTTATTGACTGCTCGTCCCAGCGTATCTGCCTGGCCTCCACGCTCATGTTTAGCGCTTCGTCCAAATAGAACGTCCAATCCAAGTAATCCAGGGCTTTCTTGAAGTAGATTAATACGGCGGATAGTTCTTTGTCCGTCAATTCCCGACATAACCGTCCCTGAAGCTCTTCCCGGACATCCTCTCGCGTAATCAGAAGCAATGCATTTTCGGGGTAGGGGAGGCGCTTTTCTTCAGGAATTGCATGGGGAAAAAGCCAGTTCCCAAACGGCGAGCGCAGATCTCCCAATTCTTTGGCTGGCTTGCCCAGGTAGCGGTATTCATCCACCACGGCGGCTTTCAACTCGTTCCAGGACACTTCCTTTTCTTTCAGTGTTTCATAGAGATCCATCCCAGCATCCTCTGCCGCCGAAGGATGATGCACACAGACAATCAACCTGTCGGGTTAGGTGAAAAATAGGATCCCGTAGGTCTAAAGTCTGCGAACTAAGGTTGCTACTCATAACCCGAAGGTACTTGGTTCAAATCCAAGCCCCGCTACCTGACTAAAAACATCGGAAGAGCACCGGTGTTTTTAGTTTAACAGATTACTGCTCAACGAAAAAATGTTTGGCAGCAATCTGTGGACTATTGTAGATTATTAGACCGTTTCCATATGGGAACAGTCTACTGCCTTAGCCTTTACAGTTTCTGCGAAACTGTGTCCCATAGAACCAACAGTGAAGCGCTGGGCTTAACAGCCTCTACGAAACTGTGTTCGTCAGGGTCAGTGCGAATGCGCCTTTTGAGGCGCTTTTTTTGTTAAATGTCAACAGTATTAGGACAGGAACTCATAGCCGGCGGGTCCTTGGTTCGAGTCGTTATAGGGTCACAGAATTGGACCCATCCCGAAACGCATTCGGTACCGGTCGAGCAGTTCCTGGCAATGCTCCGCTTTGAACAGCGGGACAAGGTAGCAGACCTCGTCTGCGAGGCAGAACTGCCGATCGACCTGAATAGGAGCGGTCGGGATGATTGCACTTAATACCCCAAATATTTCTCAACAACTACATACTGGCGTTCTCATTAATCGGCACCTCACAGTGCAGGCTGCTGCAGGTATAACTGGCTACAACATCCAGTACCTGCGGCGATTATTGCGTTTTGGCACGCTGCAAGGGTGCAAAATCGGGCAAATGTGGTTGATCGATATGGAGTCCCTAGAAACGTATCTACAACACGTTGAGAGCACAACTGATCGTCGTTGTGGGCCGAGGTAGTTTTTTTATCTGACGCGTATACAAATGTAGACGCGAACCGTTTACAAACGTAAACCGATTTCTTTAGAATGTCGCACACCATTTCAAGGACGATGGTTGTGTAATCCCTATGCTGTGAAAACCGTTGTGGGCCAATCGGGTCACAGTTGGTTCAATCCCCCGGTTGAGTGCTATATACATAATGAATACCAGAGACGAAATCAGCTATTAGGGTTATGGAAAGAGCTACAGACAATCGAACGCCGGGACCTGTGCGGAAAGAAGACGGGCGATTGTGTAGGTTTTCTTGTGTAATTTTTTGTGTGCGTCTGCGACGCACACAAAAAATTACACACATTTCAGTACACAATCAGACGGGCAGTTGCCCTCTCTACTACGGTAGCGGAGTATTCGTATCGGTAGGTATAATAAGGAAAATGGACACTCTAATCATCAATAATCCCTTCCCTTTAAAATCATTTACATTTTCCAAAATACTACGTGTTCTCTCCTTGGCCCCTCACCCAGATGACTTTGACGCGATTGGAGTCACTATGCGCTACTTCCGGGATAATGGGAATCCGTTGTACCTGACGGTGGCTACCTCAGGGGCGAGCGGGGTGGAAGATTCGTTCTGCTCGCCGCCAAGCGCTGAAGCCAAAGGGAGAGTGCGCGAGCAGGAGCAGAGGACCAGCTGCCAGTTCTTCGGGCTGCCCGAGGCGAACCTGACATTTCTACGGCTTGAAGAAGATGAAGAAGGACATCCGAAAGATAATAAAACTAACCTGGAGGTCATCAAAAAGTATTTCATCAAGACGCTTCCAGCGATGATCTTCCTACCCCACGGGAAGGACAGCAACCCTGGCCACCAGCGTATCTATGCCATGCTTCGTAAGGTGGCGCGGGAAGCAGCGTATCCACTGGTGGCCTTCCTGAACCGGGACCCGAAGACAGTGCGGATGCAGTGCGATGTGTACCTGGGCTATGGGGAAGAGATAGCAGCCTGGAAAGGAGAACTGCTGCGCTTCCATCAATCGCAGCACCAGCGCAACCTGAACCAGCGTGGACATGGGATGGATGAGCGCATACTGAAGGTGGACCGGCAGAGTGCGGAATTGTGCTCAGCGGAAGCACCGTATGCAGAAGTATTCGAGTTGGAGTTATTTGGGGCCAACGAGTTAGATGATTTTCTCGAGTGACGAGTTGGGGGGAATGCTTTTCCATGGATCTGAAAAGGATTTTTATATATTAATCTAAAAACATTGACATAACAATTTTTATTTGCTAAAATACATAGTAAGTAAAGTTTACTAACAATCTTGACCAATCAAGTCTTTATAGAAAAATATGAAGATTACGCCTGAGCAGGCAAGAATCCAGAATCGACGTCTGGTTCTAAGAACGATTTACGAAGAGGGGAATATCAGTCGTGCTCAGATAGCCAGGGTTACCAAGCTCACCCGTCCAACGGTATCCGATGTCGTTGCTGAACTTATCGATGAAGGCTTGGTTGAAGAAGTTGGATTAGCAGAATCGTCAGGGGGGAGGCGCGGTATGCTGCTGCGCGTTTTGGATGATTCACGCCACTTAATTGGATTGGATCTCGGGCGGGGCGACTTTCGGGGAGCAGTGATCAATCTCCGGGGCGTGATAAGAAATCAAATTGAATTGCCCCTGGCGAGTAAAGATGGGGAAGCTGCACTGGCACTTGTATATGATCTCATCGATCAATTAATCGAAACGACGGATCGACCACTTCTTGGAATCGGTATCGGTGCTCCAGGTCCGGTGGATGTTATGAAAGGCGTGATGCACCATGCCGTAAACTTAAATTGGCGCAACATTCCTCTACGTGATTTGCTCCAGGAAAGATACAAGCTACCCGTCCACATGGCAAACGACTGCCAGGTGGCGGCCATGGCTGAATACACCTTTGGAAACTCGGTCAAATCAAGTAAGAACTTGATCGTTATCAACATTGGGTACGGCGTTGGCGCCGGAATTATTATCAATAACCAATTAGTATATGGTAGTCCTCTTGGCGCAGGGGAGATCGGACATGTAGTCGTAGCTGAAGGTGGGCAACGTTGCACTTGTGGCAACTTTGGCTGTTTGGAGACACTCGCCAGCAGCCGGGCCATTATTCTACGAGCCCAGGATCTGATAAAGAAAAATCCCAAGTCAAAAATAAATGAAACTATCGAGAGTCCGGATGAAATTACACTTGATGTGATTTGCAAGGCGTTAAATTCTGATGATGAGCTTGCGCAACAAATTATCAATGAAGTGGGACGAAGCCTGGGAATTGCTGCAGCTAACCTGGTTGGGGTACTGGGGAGTTGTCGGATATTGTTAGCAGGCAGCGTTACTTGTTTCGATGAGAAATTATTGGTTGTCATCAGGGAGGAAATGAATAAGCATGTGCTCTCGTTAACTGCTCAAAATTCTGAGATCGGGCGGGCGAGTTTGGGGTCAAACATCGTTCTATTAGGGGCTTCGGCATTACTACTACCCGAAGAACTGGGCGTGTTTTGATCATAAAGAATCAATGTAACTCGAAGAGGAGGTGCGCATAAAATAATTAAGCAGCTTTTCAACCAGCATATATCAAAGAATAAAAATTCAGGAGAAAAGAAGATGACTAACAAAAAAAATCTAACAATTTTAATTGTAACCTTGCTTCTTGCTTTCATCCTGGTTGCTTGCGGTGGCGCAACTGAAGAACCCACCGACGTAGCACCGGTTGAGACGGAAGAAGGTGCAGAACCAGTAGAACCAGAAGAAGAAGGTCCAGTTACCCTGGTTTTCTGGTCAATGTGGAATGAAAATGAAGCCCAAGCGCAGGTGATCCAGGGTTGGATCGAAGAATTCGAAGCTGAACACCCCAACATCACCATCGATGCTGTGTGGAACGGACGGCAGAACCAGACCTTAGTACGAACGGCCCTGAGCGCCGGCGAGGCGATCGACCTGATGGACCAGGATGCCGACCCGCTGGCTGGTGGTCTGATGAACGAAGGGCTCGGTCTTCCACTGGACGACTACCTGAGCACGCCTGCTATGGATGAGGACGCGGCTATCGCTGACGTGTTCGTGCCCGGCGTTCTGGACCTGTTCAAAGGCCAGGATGGCAATACGTACCTGTGGCCCTACGTCTACAACACCGTGCAGTTCTGGTACAACAAGGACATGTTCGCAGATGTCGGTGTGGAAGCGCCTGAGACCTACGAAGATTGGATGGCTGTGAACCAGGCCCTGCTCGATGCTGGCTATGCCCCCATCGCCGCCGAGAGCGACATCGCCTTCTACCAGATCGACTTCCTGACCTACTATGTCGAGCGCGTCAAAGGACCGGGCTTCTTGAGAGCCACGGTCGAGGACACAAGCGGTGAGATGTGGAATGACCCGGTCTACCTGGAAGCAGCCCAGGCTATGGGCGAGCTGTGGGACAAGGGATATATTCCTGAAGAAACTGTGGGTTACCTGTGGCCTGCGGGTCAGCAAACCCTGGGCTTCAGCGAAGCTGGCGCAGAATTGGTTGGTTCGTGGCTGCCGATAGAGTTGGCAGACATGGCCGACTTTGAGTGGGGCGCCTTCAACTATCCCTCCATCGAGGGCGGTCAAGGCACTAATAACGATTTGCAGGTGGCGCTGCTGGCCTTCATGATCATGAAGGATAGCCAGCACCCCGATGAAGCCTTCGAATTCCTGAACTTCATAATGACCAAAGAGAACATGCAGAAGATGGCTGACGAGGCGTTGGTGGGTGTCACCCGCAAGGAAGTACAGTGGGCCGACGCTATCGCCGATGGCGCTGAAGCAGCTGCCACCGCCGAGAATGTGATGGGTTTGAGTGACGGCACCGTGGCGCTGTATCCCGAGTTCGTCAACAACATCCTCTATCTCAACTGGCGCAACCTCTTCCTGGGCGAAATTACACCCGAGGAATATGTCGCCAAGATGGCAAGTGACTCTGCCTCGTATTGGGAGAGCGGCGAGGTGCCAGTCGTTGAAGAGGAACCTGCCGCAGAAGCAGAGGTACCAGAATTAACTGATGAACCCGTCGAGCTGGTTTTCTGGTCAATGTGGAATGAGAACGAAGCCCAGGCACAGGTGATCCAGAGCTGGATCGAGGCATTTGAAGCCGAACACCCGAATATCACCATCAATGCAGTTTGGAACGGACGGCAGAACCAGACCCTGGTTCGAACCGCACTGACTGCTGGCGAGATGATTGATCTGGTTGACCAGGACTCCGATCCCCTGGCAGGCGGCCTGATGCTTGAAGGTCAGGGCTACCCAATAGACGACTACCTGACTATGCCAGCGTTGGATGAAGACAAGCCCATCAAAGATGTCTTCACCCCCGGTGTATTGGAGCTGTTTGCAGGACAGGATGGCACTATCTATCAATGGCCCTATATTTACAACACCGTGCAGTTCTGGTACAACAAGGGCTTGTTAGCCGAAGTAGGCGTGGAAGCACCGGAAACCTGGGACGATTTCCTGGCGGTGTGTGATACGCTGATCGATGCGGGGTATGCCCCGATTGCTGCAGAGAGTGATATCGCTTTCTACCAGATCGATTTCCTGACTTACTACGTTGAGCGAGTCAAAGGACCTGGCTTTCTGAAAGCCAGTGTGGAGGACGCAACCGGCGAGATGTGGCGCGACCCGGTATACCTTGAAGCAGCGCAAGCCACCCGCGAACTATGGGACCGTGGCTGCATTCCGCCTGAAACCGAAGGTTATCTATGGCCGGCTGGTCAGCAGACTTTGGGCTTCGGCGAATCAGCGATGGAATTAGTCGGTTCGTGGCTGCCCATCGAGTTGGCCGACATCGTGGAGGAAGGCTTCGAGTGGAGTGCTTTCAACTACCCATCCGTGGAAGGCGGTGAGGGTTCGCAAGATGATCTTCAGGTAGCCCTGCTGGCGTTCATGATCCTGAAGGACACCGAACATCCCCGCGAAGCTTTTGAGTTCCTGCGGTTCCTCATGACCCAGGAGAACATGCAGCAAATGGCTGATGAAGCGCTGGTGGGAGTGACCCGCCAGGGTGTGAATTGGGCTGACGCGATCGCCGACGGCGCTGAAGCCGCTGCTGCTGCCGAGAATGTGATGGGACTGAGCGATGGTACAGTGGCGCTATACCCCGAGTTCGTTAACAACCTTCTTTACCTCAACTGGCGCTCACTATTCCTGGGCGAGATCACACCAGAAGAGTTCGTCGACGAAATGGCGACTGACTCGGCTGAATTTTGGGCTTCCAAATAAGAATCTTGCATGTGCAGGGGTGCATACTGCACCCCTGCGTTTTCTTTATTCACCTGCAAACTGATCAAGAGAGGTCACCATGAAAGTTAGTCGCAGCTTTATCGCTGCATTTTTACTCCCGGCTATCTTGCTGTATCTTATCTTCTTCCTCATCCCGACCGCCCAGACAATTTACTACAGTTTCTTCGACTGGTCGGGGGTGGGGGACGAGATGACGTTCATCGGTTTGGATAATTATCAGGAACTTATGAAGGACGATTTATTCATCCAAAGTTTTACGAACACTTTGATAATCTTATTGATTGGCGGTGCAATTATCTTTGGCCTGGCTTTTATGTTAACAGCCATGCTGAACTCCGGGATCAGGGGCAGGGGCGCCTTTAGAGCAATTATTTTCTTACCGAATGTGATCGCCACAATTGCGCTGACCACACTGTGGGGGTACATCTACAACCCCAGGTTTGGAATGTTGAACTCGTTTTTCAAACTCCTCGGGCTGGAAGGTCTGTCTAAGACCACCTGGACGGCTCCTGATACTATCTTCTGGTCGATGCTGGTGGCTTTGATCTGGATCTATGTAGGTTTTTACCTGGTGCTGCTCCTGGCAGGAGTGGATAAAATTCCGATTGACTACTACGAGGCGGCAAAACTGGACGGTGCCAACCAGCTCCAGATGTTTATCAAAATAACCATCCCTTTGTTGTGGGACGTGATCACGGTTGCCGCAGTTTTGTGGAGCATTGCTGCTTTGAAGATTTTTGAGTTCCCATTTGCGTTTACCAGCCTGGAACCCGTCCCAGAAACGTACACGACAGCCGTTTACCTTTATGTAATGGGCTTTGGGCAGCGGACGCCCATTTACCGCATGGGATATGCATCGGCTATCGGTGTTCTGATGTTAATTTCCGTCATCTTGATCGTTATTGTCCTGCGCCGGCTGATGCGCAGAGAAGTTATCCAGTATTGATGAGGTAAATGTATTATGACAACCCGTACCTTATTGAACCCCCATCCACAAAATATAGGAGTTTCCAAAACCAAACGCCGGGTCAGCCGGCTGGCAACATATTTCTTCCTGGGATTATGGTCGTTATTCACGATATTCGCGATCAGTTGGATCAGCCTGGCGTCTTTAAAGACCAACCGGGAGATTTTCCGCGAGCCTTTTAAACTACCCGCTGAAATTCAATGGGAGAATTATGTCACTGCCTGGAACAGCGTCCGTTTGGGCGATTATTTGCTGAACAGCATCATCATCGTTAGCGTCTCGCTGGTGATACTCATGGCGGTATCAGCGCCGGCGGCTTATGTCCTCAGCCGCTATAAATTCCGTGGCAGCAATTTCCTGACCACGGGATTCGCAGTGGGCATGGGGATCGCATACCCGCTATTGTTCATTCCCCTGTTTGCAATGCTGTCGCGTATGGGCATCATCAATACCATTCCGGGGCTTATCCTCGTTTACGTGAGCCTTTCGATACCTTTTACCGTTTTTCTGCTGACGGGCTTTTTTGCTACCCTGCCTAAAGAACTAGAAGAAGCTGCCGTGATAGATGGCTGCACCAGTTTCCAAACATTCTGGCGGGTGATGCTTCCTCTGGCCTCGCCAGGCATCCTGACGGCTACCATCTTCAATGGGATCGGGTTGTGGAACGAGTACCAGCTTGCCCTGGTCTTTATCAACAACCCCGACCGGCGCACATTGTCGCTGGGACTGTATGCTATGCAAAACGCCATGCAGTACACCGGTGACTGGCCCGGGCTGTTTGCTGGGGTTGTGATTATTATGGTCCCCACCATCATCCTGTACATCTTTCTCTCTGAAAAGATGATTTCTGGCATCACGATGGGAGCGGTGAAATAAGGCAAATGGGATCATTAACAATCCAGACCAGCGCTTCAAAGGGATGGCTGCACGAGAAAGGGGGATTCTCCTTTGACGAACGATATTACTTCGATCCTCTTTACCGCTGGGAACAGGATCGGGCGATTGATCAGTTTCTTGCGCAAAGTTTTCCCGACCACGCTATCTACAACATGGAATCCAACCTGGTTCAGCGCGAATTCTTCACCCCGAATCAGGTATTGGTCGGCGGTATCCAGCCCAACCTCATCCTTGGTGCCTGTCTTGGTGCCGAGTTCATCTTTCCCCCCGACAAAGACCCCGATATTCTCACCAAACCTTTGGAGGATATCGAGACAGCAGATGCCCTGCCGACCCCAGCCACCCTTTTAGAACACCCACTTATTAAACAGCTTGACGAGCAGATAGTGTCCATGAGGCGGGAAAATCTTGACTTAAGCATGATTCCGCCGTTCTTTTGGGATACATCTGGTCGCGCCACAGTTCACGGCTTCATCACCACCTCATTGAAATTTTATGGAGAGAACATTTATCTGACTGTCTATGATGACCCGGAGTTTGTGAGCGCCTTGCATGAGTGGATCATGGATGTTTACATTATGCTGATCCAGCATTTTTCCGAAGTAGGAGAGATGCGGGTCTCGTCAGTGCATATCGGTGAATGCTCGGGCACCATGCTTCGTCCCAAACACTATGAGCGCTTTATCGTACCCTATGCTAGCAAGATGGGACGAACCCTCGGCCCCATCCGTCTCCATTCGTGTGGACACTCCGATCACCTGTTAGACTCCATCGGCAAGATCGATAATTTTCGCGTGATTGATACTGGATCGAATACTTCGCTGACAGCAATACGAGAAAAATTCGGCAGTGATTTCCAGATTGATCTTGCTCCCCCTGCTGAACTTCTGTTGGATGGTTCCCCCCGCGAGCAGATTCTCTTATGGTTAGACCAGGTGCTGGTCGAGAACGAAAATGGCCCGCTACAGATCGGCTACCATCTCGAGCCTGGCTATTCCTTGGAAAATTGTTTGGCGATTCACGACGAGCTCCACAACCGGGGGCTGGTCAAGAAAGGGAGATAGCAACACCACGATGAACTCCAAAGAAAGATTGCTTACTGCAATTAACGGCCAGATGCCAGATCGAGTGCCGATTTCGACCTATGAACTGGTCGGCTACAACAGCAAAGCCTGGGAGAACAACGACCCATCCTATTCCAGGTTAATGGACACAATACGCGCAAAGACGGACTGCATCTGTATGTGGGAGCCGCCACCCGTTGCGAACTCTCCGACCCCGGCTGTTGGCGAGCCGTCTTTTGCGTTGTCTTCCCGCGCGCCTTTCCTTGAGTCAGCTTATCCCGTTGACATGGAAGTGGAAGAACAGCGTGAGGATGCCGCCACGATTACGCGCAAGACCATGCATACACCCAGGGGAGACCTCACTCAAACCACCAAAGTCATCGATGGCGTGCACACTGTATGGCAGCCGGAACACTGGTGCAAGAGCATCGAGGATGTAGACAAAGCTCTTTCTGTCCCGTACAAACCGCTGGATTGGGACTTCTCTGACTATGCACGCATCAAGGAAGAAGTGGGAGATCATGGCATCATCATGACATCTGTCGCTGATCCTTTGTGGCTGGCTGCCGACCTGATGGAATTTGGCGAGTTCACCATTTGGGCAATGACCGAGACAGAGCACTTCGCTAAGACAGTAGCAATTATGCACGAACGGGCCATGGAAAACTTGAGGCACATGCTTGATGTTTGCGTGGTTGATCTATACCGGATCGCCGGTCCCGAATACGCAACGCCTCCATTTCTACCACCCAGGTTCTTCGAGCTGTTTGTGGTGCGTTACGTCACCGAGATGGTAGATTTGATCCACAGCAAGGGTGCCAGGGTGCGATTCCACTGCCATGGCAGGATCGGCCAGGTTCTGGACATGATCGTCGATACAGGTGCTGGCGGTCTCGATCCTTGTGAAAGCCCACCAGATGGGGATATCACCCTTTCTGATGTAAAGGAACGTGTTGGTGACCAGGTGTGTCTATTTGGCAACTTGCAGGTCAAATTGCTCGAACAGGGGATGGCGAGTGAGGTGGAAGAAGCAGTCAGAGAATGCATGGTATCGGCCAAAGAGGGTGGTGGCTATGTGATTATGCCCACCGCCGCACCGTTCAGTACTCCCCTGGCTAATAAAACCGAAGAGAACTATATGCGTTTTATAGATGCGGCATTGGAATATGGCAAGTATTGAGGAAATTGCCCCGAGCGACACATTGCCTGATGGAGAAATAATCATGTCTGAAAAAAGCTTACAAAGCCTTCAGGTCTCGTGCGTGCAGATGCACTGGGCGAAACCAATTGAGTTCAATTTGGGTAGGACGCTTCACTACATCAGAGCGGCGGCAAATGCAGGAAGCCGGGTTGTATTGTTTCCTGAGGCCAATCTGACCAGCTACTACTTCCCATATGTTGTAGAACTCTCTCCAAAGACCCTCAAGGCAGCGCTCGAGAAGGTCTGTGAGGCAGCAGCAGAGAACCGTATATGGACCATCGTTGGCTCTATCCGGAAAACACCCGACCGGTACCTGAATCTGGCTCATGTCATCGACCCCACCGGAACGATTGTCCATGAATATGCAAAAATCAACATGGCAGGACGGGATGAAAAAATGTATTGCCGGGGTGGTAATAAACTGTCTTTGTTCGAGATTGATGGTATCCAATGCACGTTGGTTATCTGCCGTGACGGAAGGCACCCGGAGCTATATCGAATTCCTGCTATGGCGGGTGCTCAAATCCTCTTTCAGCCATCGTGCAGTTCGGACGAAATTGAAGCCGTGGCCTGGAAGCGGGTATCAGGGCGTGCCCAGCAACCTGTTGGTCCTCACACCAAGATCTTTCACTGCGTCGCCAATACGATCGGCCAACCGCCTGATGGTAAACAGACTTCCAGTGGAGATTCATTCATTCGCGAGCCGAGTGGAATCCCATTGGCTGAAGCTGGTTATTATCGGGAAGAGATGATCACGGCTGTACTAGACCTTACACGCGCCACCCGATCCTACGTCCTCGACAGTTTGGAGAAGCCACCGTTCTTGAGCAAGTACTGGCAAGAGATGGTAAAAGAAACAAAGGAACGTGCGAAGAGAAACCCCGAATGAAGAATATAACTCGTCATGAGTGAACTGCGAATCGAAACTTACACCATGCCCGCCGCAGAACTGGGTGCAGAAAGCCCGCTGCCACCCATGCGCACCGGGAAGGACTTGCATGAAGTTGCGAATGTTGATCCTGATGTGCCTGAGGAGATGAGGCGCAATATGGCATATGGGATCACCCCAAATATCTTGCCTTACACCATGCAGGACGGCTACTCCCGACAGCGCCGGGCTCGAGACTTTCGAGTAGCAGTGCTGGAGAACGAACACCTGCGCGCTACATTCCTGCTTGAAATGGGAGGACGCTTGTGGTCATTGATTCACAAGCGCTCTGAGCGAGAGCTGCTTTACGTAAATCCTGTCTTTCAACCGGCAAACCTGGCTCTGCGCAATGCATGGTTCAGCGGCGGCGTGGAGTGGAACATCGGCACCATCGGGCATTCACCCCTCACCTGCGCCCCACTTTTCGCGACCCGGATTGAAGGACCAGAGGGCACACCGGTTTTGCGTCTGTACGAATACGAACGCTTGAGAGGAGTACCATTTCAGATTGACGCTTACCTGCCGGATGACTCGCCGGTGTTATTCGTACGGGTGCGTATCATGAACCCCCATAAACACGAGATTCCTATGTGCTGGTGGTCCAACATCGCCGTACCAGAGATCCCAGATACGCGGGTGATTGTCCCAGCAGATTCAGTGTTTCGCTTTAACTACAACAAGCTGGAAGTGATGCCCCTCCCCGAGCATGGAGGTATTGACGTCACTTACGCCACCAACACGAAGTCTTCAACCGATTTTTTCTATCACGTCCCTGATAGGCAGCGACCATGGATTGCTTCTTTAAATGGGGATGGCGTGGGATTGGTGCAGGTCTCGACCGATTTATTAAAGGGTCGCAAGCTCTTTATCTGGGGTATGGGCGCCGGAGGAAGAAAATGGCAAGAGTTCCTCTCCGAGCCGGGCAAGCCCTACATCGAGATTCAGGCCGGCCTGGCGCGGACGCAGATGGAGCATCTACCCATGCCTCCCAGCGCCGAGTGGTCGTGGCTGGAAGCTTACGGACCGATGGAAGCGCATCCTGCTGTTGTTCATGGAGAGAATTGGACATGGACACAACAGGCAGTAGAGACTTCTCTTGAAAGACTCATCCCCCGTGCAGATTTGGAGGCGGAATTCGAGCGAGGTGCGACATTCGTAGATACACCACCTGTCGAAATCTTACACTGTGGATCTGGGTGGGGTGCACTGGAACGCCTTCGCCGGGAGGCTGCTGGCGAGCCCCAGCTCACATCAGAGGGATTGGTCTTCAGTACAGATTCATTGTCAGAGGCGCAAATGCCCTGGCTCAGCCTGCTCAATGATGGCGCAATGCCGCCCCTGGAAACAGACGATGAACCGCTGGGGTTTATAGTCCAGGCAAAGTGGCGCACTTTATTGGAGGATTCGATCCAATCCAGCCGTACCACAAACTGGTTGACCTGGCTGCACCTGGGTGTGATGCGGCATTATGCCGGAGACCGTGATGGGGCACGCTGGGCTTGGGAGCAATCGTTGAAACACAATGTAACCCCTTGGGCTTTAAGGAATCTGGCGCTGCAAGCCCAGGAAGAAGGGCGCCTGGATGACGCCGTCGCATTATACGTGGATGCCTTTCGCATGCGGCCGGATCTACGACCGTTGGCAGTGGAATGTGGTCGCGCATTGATTGAGATCGGACAACCAAAGAAGTGGATCGATCTGTTGGAAGAGACGCCGGCGGCATTACGTGCGGATGGACGCATTCGTCTGCTGGAAGCGCAGGCTGCTCTCAATCTAGATGATTTCGGGACCGTTGAGCGTATCTTTGCCGAAAAGCCAATCGTTAACGACATGCGCGAGGGTGAGGTGTCCCTTTCTCAACTTTGGTTCGAATTTCACGAGCGGCGTTTGAGCAAGGCAGAAGGTGTTCCAGTAGACAACGCGCTTCGCGCCCGTGTACTCCGCGAATATCCCCTCCCGGAGGAATTCGACTTTAGGATGATGGTGGAGGATCGAAAATGAGGATTTTGGTTACTGGCGGGGCTGGTTATATCGGCAGTCACACCTGTTTGGAGTTGCTGCAAGCCGGATACGAGGTTGTCGTCGTCGATAATCTCATTAACAGCAAGGAAGAATCGTTGATACGGGTTCAAGAACTGACGGGCAAGACCCTCGAATTCCACAAGGTAGACCTGTTAGACAGGGGTGCCCTCGACGCCGTCTTCTCTCTCGGTACGATTGATGCGGTGATCCATTTTGCCGGACTAAAGGCGGTCGGCGAGTCGGTATCCATTCCGTTGCGTTACTACCACAACAACATTACGGGCACGCTCGTCCTGTGCGAAGTGATGAAAGAACACCAGGTAAAGAATTTAGTATTCAGTTCGTCAGCTACGGTGTACGGCGACCCACACACGGTGCCGATTACCGAGGATTTCCCGCTGGGCGCGACGAACCCCTACGGTCGCACCAAGTGGATGATCGAGGAAATCCTACGTGACCTACACCATGCAGACCCCACGTGGAATATCGCTTTGCTGCGCTATTTCAACCCCGTTGGAGCTCACACCAGCGGTCAAATCGGCGAAGACCCTAATGACATCCCCAACAACCTCATGCCCTACATCGCCCAAGTCGCCGTTGGTAAACTCCTTGAACTTGAAGTATTCGGGAACGACTATACAACCCATGACGGCACGGGGGTCCGCGACTATATCCACGTGGTCGATCTGGCGCTCGGTCATCTGAAAGCGCTGGACAGGCTGGCTTCAAACACCGGCTTGGTGACGTACAATCTGGGCACCGGCAGGGGTCACAGCGTGTTGGAGGTTGTGGCTGCATTCGAAAAAGCTGCGGAAAAAGAGATCCCTTACAAAATTGTCGACCGCCGTCCGGGCGACATCGCCGCAAGTTATGCCGATCCATCGCTTGCAGAGGGGGAATTAGATTGGTCGGCCGAACGGGACATAGACCAGATGTGCACCGACGCATGGCGCTGGCAATTACAGAATCCGAACGGTTATGGATAGGGAGATTATTTCGGTTACTTAGGATGAGGAATTTTGCCCATTAATAATGAAACGGATATTTCTACCGGTATGGCTTTTGCGATGGACCTTACTCCGTTGATTTACGATTTAGAACAGGATGTCTTAGCATATATCATGGGGTTTATAGACCGGTTTAGTGAAGATATCACGGAACGCTATGCCAGGTTGGGGGATTGAGTAAAATTGGTAAGAGAGACTTGCAGGAGGAAAAATGACCAAACCAACATTAATAATCATGGCAGCCGGGCTTGGTAGCCGTTATGGTGGGTTGAAGCAGATCGATCCAGTAGGGCCAGGCGGTGAACTTATCATTGATTATTCGATCTACGATGCCTTACGGGCAGGCTTTGGAAAAATTGTATTTGTTATTAAAAAAGAAATCGAGTACGATTTTCGGAAGATCATTGGCGATACCATTGACCGGAAGTACGAAACATACTATGTGTTCCAGTCAGTCGAAAGCACACCAGAAGGTGTTCCAGTCCCTGCGGGTAGAACAAAACCCTGGGGTACCGGGCAGGCCACACTGTTGTGTCGAGATGTAGTAGATGAACCCTTCGCGGTGATCAACGCCGACGACTTCTACGGGATGACGTCGTTCCAGAGCTTATATGACTACCTAATCAAAGCCCGTAATAGTGATAGCATCAGTGACTATTCCCTGGTTGGTTATGTGCTCGAAAACACATTAACCGAGCATGGCTATGTAGCGCGTGGGGTCTGTACGGTTGACCAGAACGGGTATCTGGTCGAAATCCATGAGCGTACACATATCGAAAAGTTTGGTTATCTAACAAAGTATACTGATGATGAGGGTGAGACCTGGGTCGAGATACCAACGGGCAGCCCCGTCTCAATGAATATGTGGGGGTTTACCCCCAGCATCTTTAACGAACTAGAGGCTGAGTTCACAAAGTTTTTCCAGGAAACAGACAACCTGGAAAAGACGGAATTTTTCTTACCAGAAGTTGTTGGCAAGCTGCTGAAAGAGCAGAAAGCGCGGGTGAAGGTGCTACCAACAAAAGAACGTTGGATGGGCATTACCTATCGCGATGACAAACCGGTAATTGAAGCGTATATTGCCGAACTTATTAAACAGGGCGTGTATCCTGAAAACCTGTGGGAGTAGTATACTATGGGACCAGAACCCAACTTCACTGGCGTGGTACCCAATTTCAGCTTTGGAGGCCAGTTTATGTACGCTGAACCATACGGATTTGGCCACATTAACGACACCTACGCAGCCTATTTTCGCAAAGCGGATGGCACAGAACATCGCTACATCATGCAGCGTATCAACCATGATGTCTTTAAGCATCCCGAAGAACTGATGATAAATATTGAGGCAGTCACCACTCATCTGCGCCGTAAGATTGCTGCAGCAGGCGGTAATCCCGACCGGGAGACCTTAACGCTCATACCCACAAGGGATGGAGTTTCCTTTCATCGAACCGATAGTGGATATTATTGGCGAGCGTACATATTCATTGAGAACGCGCTGACGTATCAGATCCCCGAGAGCCTCGACCACGTATACAACGCTGCACGAGCCTATGGTAACTTCCAGCAGTTGCTAGGCGATTTCCCCGTCGATCAATTATACGAAACGATCCCCGATTTCCACCATACGAAAAAGCGCTTTGTAACTTTCCTAAAAGTGGTCGATGAAGATAAACATAATCGTGCTCAAGACGTGAAAGACGAGATTGAGTTTGTTATGCAGCGCGCCGGTGAAACATCCATAGTAGTTGATTTGATTGGGAAGGGTGAATTACCGGTGCGGGTTACACACAATGACACAAAATATAACAACGTGATGATAGACGACGAGACGGGGGAAGGTGTGTGTGTTATCGACCTGGATACGGTCATGCCCGGTTCATTACTGTACGACTTCGGAGATGCCATCCGCTCGATTACCAACACAGCAGAAGAGGATGAGCGAGATTTGTACAAAGTCCAATTCAGCCTGGAAACCTTCGAGCGGTACACGCAGGGCTACCTGGAGGCAACGCATGAAGCCCTCACGCCGGCTGAGATTGAGCACCTGGCGTTTTCTGCGCGATTGATGACATTGGAGTGTGGCATGCGCTTTCTGACCGATCACCTGAACGGTGATGTATACTTCAGAACCCATCGAGCGAACCACAATCTGGACAGATGCCGGACGCAGTTCAAGATGGTGCAGGACATGGAAGAAAAATTTGACCTGATGACGAAAATAATCGAAAGGTATCTATAAGAGAGTTTTATTCTTAATGATGTCCTTTTTACCTATCGATTAATAAATTGGCGCTCCTGCGCTAAAGAGCCAATCGTTACCGTGAATAATGTAAATGTCAAATATCATACTCTTGCCAATTCTCCCTGCCCCATTACTTGGAGTAAAATCGTATCAGTACTATCCGAATACACATATGCCCACGTGAATGTGAGGTAATGAAACGCAATGATTTCCCCTAACGCTCCACGATGGCAACGTTGACATCTACCCCTCTTAAAGCCATCATCTTAGCAGCCGGGCCAGGACAGCAGGATGGTGTACCTTTCTTCAAGGTGCTTGCATCTCTTGGTCAGAGGAAGGTGATTGATTATGTTATCGATGTTGTCACGCGCTTTGTTTCCCCAAACAACGTTTACGTAGTCGTTGGGTACCAACGGGAACAAGTGCAAAGGCACCTGGCTGAGACATTTCCCTACGTCACGCAAAATCAACTCCTTGGCACGGGGCATGCAGTTCTCCAAGTAGTCTCTCATCTAGAAAGCTACAAGGGCGATGTGTTGATCTTATACGCCGACACACCCCTTTTCCGTCCAGACTCGATTTTAGGGATGCTCAACCGCCACCGATTGAAGGAAGCTGACCTGACCTTGTTTACCGCTGTTACCCCCCAGCCCCTTCCTTATGGCCGTATTATTAGGGAAACGAGCGGACAAATTGTGGGCGTCATCGAGGAGACTGATGCCCCGGAGGAAGTGCTCGCGATTCGCGAGTTGAACGTCGGCGCCTACGTTGCCCGTGCCGAGCCTTTGTTCAATGCTCTTGAACAGTTAGCACGTGGTAAGGAGGGAAAGTCTCTGCAACTTACTGGGATTGTCCACCAAATGATCCGCTCCGGATGCCGGGTGACCAGTTATGCGAGCTGTGACTCCGACGAGATTATTGGCATCAACACACCAGCCGATCTGGAGCGGGCTGAATTTATTCTCAATAAACGGTACTTGCGGCCAACCCGGGTGGAGGAGGAGAGCGAGATTCGTTTTGGCACTGGGGGTTGGCGGGCTATAATAGGCGAGGGCTTTACCATGCAAAATGTCCGCCGCCTCAGCCAGGCTTTGGCGAATCGCCTTACTCGCCAGGATTTAGAAAAGCAGGGTGTGCTTATTGGCTACGATCGACGTTTTCTTGCCGACCGGGCTGCCGAGGTCGCTGCGGAGGTATTCGCCGGAAATAACATTACTGTAACCCTACTCCCCGAGGCTGCCCCTACACCTCTCATCACCTACGCCACAGTAGAGCAAGGGGCTGCCTTAGGCTTAGCTTTCACTGCCAGCCACAATCCCCCTGAATGGAACGGATTGAAGGTCTTCCGAGAAGATGGTTCATTGTTACTGACCAAGGAAACCAACCAAATCGAGTCTGAAGCGAATGCTCTCACTCCAGCTGATATCGTCAAAATAGAACTCGATCTGGCATTGGAAGATGGGGTTGTTCAATACAAAGATTTTACCAACCCATATGTAGACGCGGTGGAATCTCTTGTTGATATGTCTGCTATCCGCGAAGCGGGTTTAAAGGTGGTGGTTGATCCGATGCACGGCGTGGGACACCTCACCCTCGACATCATTCTGACCGAGGCTCGCTGCCGGGTGACAACCATCCACGGGCGGCGTGATCCCCTTTTTGGCGGTCGTTCCCCTGCACCCGATTTGAAAGCTCTCGGGCTGCTCATCTCTACCATCAAAGATGATGATTTTGACTTGGGTATGGCTACGGATGGAGACGCCGACCGTATTGCGATCGTTGACGAGCGTGGTAATTACATCCACATCAATGACGTGCTTCTGCTGCTGTACTTCTACATGCACGAGGTACGCGGTTGGCAAGGGGCTGTCGTCAGGAATTTGGCGACGACCCATATGCTCGACCGGTTGGCGGCTCACTTCAATGAGAAAGCGATTGAGACTCCCGTGGGCTTTAAATACATCATCACAGCCATGAAGGAGCATGATGCCTTGCTGGGTGGTGAGAGCAGCGGTGGATTGACCATTCGTGGACATATCTTGGGTAAAGACGGTATATTGGCCGCGGCTCTATTGGTAGAGATGCTGGCAAGCACTAAGCATAAGATCCACGATTTACTTAGGCAGGTTTACACAATCACCGGGCATCTTTACTCTGTCGAAGAAAACATCCCTGCCACCTCAGAGATGAAAATCCTCATCCCAAAGCGGTTACGAGAGACTCACATCGAGAAAATTGGTCCTTACCCGGTACTAGAAATCTCGCATCAGGACGGCACAAAATTCCTGCTGGAAAATGATAACTGGCTGTTGGTTCGCTTTTCCGGAACAGAGCCAGTACTTCGTATTTTCGCTGAAGCCGACACCCTCGAAAAAGCCCATCGATTAGTAAAATGGGGAATAGGGAAAATAACATAACAAAAATCTCATAAAATGCTGAGATGTTTCGCACAACATTTCAAACACGACATGTGCTCCAGGCGGCAAATATTGTGTATGGGCAAATAAATAAGATCTCTTGGCAAGAGAATTAGGATTCAAAACCTATAGTGACGGAAACAAGACCCGAATATAGCTTCGGTTTTTGGCTTCTACTCACCCCGCTCCCCCTTCATCACCGGATCGAGCATGGCGCAAGGAGAGCACTTGCGCGGTGCAAGAAGAGCACTTGCCCTCAGCAGTATGGAAAAGCCCCCTTCTGCGGTCTGCATAGGTAAATCGTACCATGATATGTGGAGTTTCGGAGAAACTCCGAGTTAAATTCGCCAGAATTTGACCATCAATTGCCCTATCGAGCATGGCGCA
>Ga0209013_10001167_pt1 | contig 24346 bp, 24 predicted proteins | sample Cruoilmetagenom2_FD_187291 | JGI IMG/M metagenome (GOLD analysis project Ga0209013, IMG submission 187291) | Oil polluted marine microbial communities from Coal Oil Point, Santa Barbara, California, USA - Sample 2 (SPAdes) (version 2) | ecosystem: Environmental > Aquatic > Marine > Oil seeps ... | reverse complement strand
CCCGCCACGGCTCGCGCGCACGCATGGAGATTTCGTGCGCGGGCGTAATAGCCAAGGCCGGCCCAAGCGGCGAGCACCTCGCCGAGCTCGGCGCGGGCAAGCGCGGCGACGTCGGGCCAGCGGCGCAGGAAATCGATATAGCGCGGCGCGACGGCTTTCACCGTGGTCTGCTGCAGCATGATCTCGCTGAGCCAGACCTTATAAGGGTCTTGGCGCTCCTTTGGCGGAGCACGCCATGGCAGCGCCCTCGCCTCGCGGTCGTACCAGGCGAGCACGGCCCTTTCGATCGCGCGCGGCTCCAGCGCCATGTGACTTTCCTGCATAAGTCGGTTTTCCCGCCGGGCTCTTGATGAGCCATGGTGTAAGCTCAGGCCCTGCCAGGGCAAGCGCGGAGCGCAGGCTCTCCACGGCGATAAACGGCAAGGCGATGGCCCGACAAACGCGAAAACCCAGATATGGCGCGCGCGCCATTGGCTCTTACGTGGCCCGGGCGCTCGATCCGGCGGCGCGGGCAAGGGGCTTCGCCACCACGGCGCTCCTCAGCGACTGGCCGGCCATCGTGGGCCGCGATCTTGCCCGCTTCACCATGCCGGACCGGGTCATCTGGCCCAGGCGCCGCGATGAGGAGGCGGAGACGCCGGCCCGCGGGCACAAGGCCGAGGGCGCCACCCTGGTGCTGCGGATCGAGGGCCCGCGCGCCATCGAGGTCCAGCACCGCTCGGGGCAGATCCTGGAGCGGGTGAACGGCTATTTCGGCTATCGCGCGGTGACCGAAATGCGCTTCCTGCAAGCGCCCATCGCCCGGGTCCGCAAAACCCCTCCGGCCAAAAGACCGCCGCTGCCTGCCTATTCGCTGCCCAAAACGGTGGACATCGAAGACGAAGGTCTGGCCCAGGCGCTCACGAAGCTCGGCGCCGCCACCAAGGCCCGCCTCACGAGGGCTTGAGCCCAAAGACCTTTCTCGCACTTGCCCGATACGGGCCGATCAACGATTGTAGGCCCCGCCCACGCGCCCATCACCTGGGACCGCCAAGCACCCCAGGAGCGCGCCCGCTTGGGCCGCAAGAAACCAGCCATTTCCGGAGTAGTACCGTGGCCAAACCCAAGAAGCCGACCGAGCCCTCAACCGAAGACACCAAAAGCAACAAGACCGGACTGATTGTCGGCGGCGCGGTGCTTGCCGCCGTGGTGGTCGCCGGCATCGTCCTCTTCGACGACCGCGGAGGCGCGCCCGACCCCAACGCACCCAAGATGGATCCCGAAATGGCCGCGCTGATGGAGGCGGGGCCGCTGGAGGATATCGTCCTCGGGGACGCGAACGCGCCTATCGTCATCGTCGAATACGCCTCGATGACCTGCCCGCACTGCGCGAACTTCTATACGGAGGTCTTCCCGCAGGTGAAGGAGAAGTACATCGACACGGGCAAGGCCCGCTTCATCTTTCGCGAGTTCCCGCTGGACGGGCTTGCCGTTGCCGCCTCCATGCTGGTGCGCTGCTCCGGCAACGACCGCTTCTATCCGATGCTCGACGGCCTGTTCGAAACCCAGGAGACCTGGGCGGTGCCCGGCGAGGACGGCAAGGCGAAGCTGCTGATGATCGCCAAACAGGCTGGATTCTCGCAGGAAGCCTTCGACAAGTGCCTGGCCGACAAGGATCTGTTCGACAAGATCGTCGCCGTGCGCAAGAAGGCGCATGAAGAATATGGCGTCGACGCCACCCCGAGCTTTTTCGTCAACGGCAAGCGGCTGAAGGGCATCGGGATCGATAAGTTCGAGGCCGCGATCGAGGGGACCGGCAAGCCGGATACCCCGCCCAGCGGCTAGACTCACGGTGATCGATGGGACGGGTTAGAGGAGCCGCGCTGGTTGTCATCGCCGCGCTCGGCCTTTCGGGGTGCGGCGGCGGCGCGGGCACGCCTACGGAAGCGGCCGTCCCCCTCAAAGAAGAGATGGTGCAGCCGGGACCGCTCGGGGACCGCGTGTACGGCAACAAGAATGCGCCCGTGACTATCATCGAATATGTGTCCCTCACCTGCCCGTATTGCCGGCAATACCACGCCAAGGTGTTCCCGAAGGTGAAGCGGCAATACATCGATACGGGCAAGGTGCGCTATATCATCCGCGAGTTCCCCATCGGCCGGACTGCGGGCAACGCGGCGATCGTCACGGCTTGCGTGTCCAAAAGCAAATATTTGCCCTTGGTAGAGGCCTTTCTCTCCCGGCAGCGCGAATGGGTCAGCCAGGAGGTGCGCCCCAACGCCATCTATTCGGTGGCCAAATCCAGCGGTATGAGCCGCGCGGAATTTGACAAATGCCTATCGAATCAATCCATTATCGATGGCCTGACGGTGGTGAAGGAGCGCGGGCGCAAATACGGCGTGATCGGGACGCCGAGCTTCTTCATCAATGGCCAAAAGCTTCAAGGCACCGTCACATTCGACGAAATCAAGGCACTGATTCGACCACAGGCATCTTGACCGCCGCCGTTGCGAATCACGCCCAACCACTGCCAAGTTCACTGGTAACAGTACGCGTCCATCCACGCGTCACTCATACGTCCATTTAAGGATCGCTAGCCCGTGCAGATCACCCGACTCCGCCTACTCGGATTCAAGTCGTTTGTGGAGCCGACCGAGCTCCTGGTCGAGAACGGCCTCACCGGTGTCGTCGGCCCGAACGGCTGCGGCAAGTCCAATCTGCTCGAGGCGCTCCGCTGGGCCATGGGCGAGACCTCTTATAAGAGCATGCGCGGCTCGGCCATGGACGACGTGATCTTTGCCGGCTCTCAGGACCGGCCGGCGCGCAACACCGCCGAGGTGACGCTGTTCCTCGACAACAGCAAGCGGCTGGCGCCTGCCGAATTCAACGACTCCGACTTGCTTGAGGTGACGCGGCGCATCGAGCGCGAGGCCGGGTCGGCTTACAAGATCAACGGCAAGGACGTGCGCGCCCGGGATATCCGGCTGCTGTTCGAGGACGCCGCGACAGGCGCCCGCTCACCGGCGCTGGTCCAGCAGGGCCGCATCGGCGAGATCGTCAACGCCGCGCCGCAAGAGCGCCGGCGCGTGCTGGAAGACGCCGCCGGCATTGCCGGCCTGCATAGCCGCCGCCACGAGGCGGAATTGCGCCTCAAGGCAGCCGAGACCAATCTCGGGCGGCTGGCCGACCTCATCGGCCAAATCAAATCGCAGCTCAACGCCATGCGCCGCCAAGCGCGCCAGGCCAAGCGCTACCGGCAGATCTCCGACAAGATCCACGAGATGGAGGCCTTGCAGTACCACCTGCAATGGACGGCCGCTTGCGGGCAGGTCGAGGCTGACGAGGCGGCATTCCAAGAGTCGCTGTCGGCGGTCGCCGAAGAGACCAAGGCTGAAGGCGAGGCCTTGCGGCGCCAAGCCGAAGCGGCCGAGAAGCTCCAGCCGTTGCGCGATGCGGAAGCCGAGCGCGCGGCGGTGTTGCACCGCTTGAGCGTGGAACGGGACGCGCTGGAGCGCGAAGAGGCCCGGGCCAAGGCCCGCCAGGCGGAACTGGAGACGCGGCTGGCGCAGGCCTCCCGCGACCTCGCCCGCGAGGAAGAACACATCGCCGAGGCCGAAAGCATGTTGCGCGGACTGGGTGAGGAAACCCGCAAGCTCGTAGCATCGAGCGAACGCGACGAGGAGGAGCCGCAGCTCCGCGCCGCCGCCGCCAAGGCAGTCGAGGCGCGTATCGCCGCGGAGGACGCGCTGCGCCAGGCCACCACCGAGCTCGCCGAGGCAAAAGCCGAACGCGGCCGCTTGGAAGGCGAGAAGACTACGACCGCCGCGCGAATCGCCCAGCTCGAGTCCCAAGCGGGCGACGTCGAGCAGGAACTTGCCAAGCTGGAAGCGGAGACCGGCGGCAACGCCCAATTCGCTCAACTGCGCGCGGACGCCGACCGGCTCACCGCTGCCTTGCAGGAGACTGAGACAGCACTCGCCAAAGCCGAGGCGGACGAGGAGCAGGCCCGTGCCGAGGAAGCACGCTTACGTTCGGATGCCGCCGCCGCCAAACTCTCCCGCCAGGAGATCGAGACTGAACTCGCTACGCTGACCAAGCTGCTGGCACCGACCCACGATTGGGCGCCGATCGTCGAAGAGGTGAGCGTCGAGGGTGGATACGAGCAGGCTCTTGGTGCCGCGCTGGGCGATGATCTGGACGCTGCGTCCGAGGACAGCGCGCCGGCCCATTGGCGGAAAACCGCCGACGGCGCCGGGGATCACCCTCTTCCAGCCGGTGCGGTCCCGCTCAGCCAGTTCGTGAAAGCCCCGGAGGCGCTTGCCCGCCGCTTGGCGCAAATTGGCGTCGTGGAGCCCACCCAAGGCCGGGACCTGCAAACGGCGCTCAAGCCCGGCCAGCGGCTTGTGTCGCGGGACGGCGATCTATGGCGCTGGGACGGTTACAGCGTCACAGCGGGGACGGAGACCGCCGCGGGCGCGCGCCTGATGGAGCGCAGCCGGCTCGCGGCCTTGAAAGACAAGACGACCGAGGCTGGAGAAGCGCAATCCTCCGCCGAGGCGGCGTTCACCGCCGCCACCGAGCGCGCGGCCGACGCGACCCAGAAGACCAAGGACCTCCGCCTGAAGGCCAAGGAGACGCAGAGCGAGCTCGACCGCGCGCGCGAAGGCATCGCGGCGTGCGAGCACGAGGCTCAAGCCAGCTCCAAGCAGCTCGGCGCACTTGCTGAAGCGCTAACCCGCACCAAGTCGGCGCTGGAAGAGGCGCGAGGGCTCAGCACAAGCAACGATGAGGCGCAGCTAGCGCTCGCCTCCCTCGCCGGTCTGGAAGCCGCGCTGGAAGCGGCTCAGGGCGAAGCCGGGACGGTCCGTTCGGAAGCGGCGCGCGCGGAGGCCAATTTGGAAGGCTTCGAGCGCGAGGTGCGCCTGCGCCAAGAGCGCGCGGAGGCCATTCGCGCCGAAGAGGACTTGTGGCGCAAGCGCATCACCAATGCCCGCGAGCAGATCGAGACCTTGCGGGCGCGCAAGGAGGAGACGAGCGCCGACCTGGAGGCCCTCGTCAACCTGCCGGCGAAAATCGAAGAGCGCCGCGGCAAGCTGATGGAGGCCATCGACGAGGCCGAGCGCGAGCGGGCCAAGGCCGCCGACGACTTGGCGGTCGCTGAGACGGCGCTGAAGGAAGAAGACAAAGCCTTACGCGCGGTCCAGGAGAAGCTGGCCGAAGCGCGCGAGGCCAAGGCAGGCGGCGAGGCCAGGCTGGAAGGCGCGCGTGAGCGCCGCAGCGAGCTGGCCCGTCTGGTCCGCGAGCAGCTGGACTGCACACCGGAAGAGTGCCTCGCCCGCGCCAATCTGGACGACGGCGCCGATATCCCGCCGCTCGAAGAGGTGGAAGAGCGGCTGACCAAGTTGAAGGCCGATCGCGAGCGGCTCGGCGGCGTCAACCTGCGGGCCGAGGAAGAAGAGGCCGCGCTATCGACACAAATGGAAGAGATGGAGCGTGAGAAGGCGGACGTCGAGGAAGCCATCGCACGGCTGCGCCAGGGCATCTCGAACCTGAACCGCGAGGGCCGCAAGCGCCTGCTTGAGGCATTCGAGACGGTGAACAGCCATTTCGGCCATCTGTTCAAGACGCTGTTCGGCGGGGGCTCGGCCGAGCTGAGACTGGTCGATTCCGACGATCCCCTGGAATCGGGGCTGGAGATATTCGCCCAGCCACCCGGCAAGCGGACGCAGACCCTGACGCTGCTCTCGGGCGGCGAGAAGGCGCTGACCGCCATGGCCTTGATCTTCGCGGTGTTTTTGACCAATCCGTCCCCCATCTGTGTGCTGGACGAGGTGGATGCGCCGCTGGACGACGCCAATGTGGACCGCTTCTGTCGGCTGATGGAGGAGATGGCCCGGGAGACGGACACCCGCTTCCTGATCATCACCCACCATCCGCTCACCATGGCCCGGGTCAGCCGGCTGTTTGGCGTCACCATGGCCGAGCGCGGCGTAAGCCAGCTCGTGTCGGTGGACCTGGAGACCGCGGAAAAGCTCCGCGATGCCAGTTAGGGCTGATTTTCAGCGCATTTCGCTAGCCCCCCTGCGTCGCCGTGACTTCCTTGACAGCCTAGAATCCCTAACTAAAGTGCCCGCGAAGCTTGAGGGCCAACCGGTTCCTTGGGGCTTTCCCGGAAATTGAGTACGCCAATGGCCGGAGCCGAAAATCAGTCCGGACGCCAACGAAGCGGCCGCGACAAAAGTGACATTCGGCGGCGGCTTGACGCTCTGGAAGGGAAGCTCGCGACGGCGCAAGGGCGCCGCCCGGAGACCTCCGACGACCAGGAGGGCCGGAGCAAGGCAATGGGCCAGGCACTCAGGCTGGCGACCGAGTTGGTCGCTGGGGTAGGCGTAGGGGGTTTAATCGGCTGGGCTCTCGACCAGCTGTTCGGCACAGCCCCGTTCTTGATGGTGACCTTTCTGTTTTTAGGCGGGGGCGCCGGCATCATGAACGTGGTTCGAACAGCCAAGGCGATGCAGGGCGAGCCGATGCCGGGACACCACCTGCGAAACGCGACTGACGATGACGACGAGGACTAGGGCAAGGTGATTTCGGCAGCTTACGCAGCGGACGATGCACACGGTGGACACGGTGGCGGCGGCACGGGTCTGCCCGATCCGATGCACCAGTTCGAGATTCAACGCCTGATCGATCTCAACGCGTTCGGCTTCGACGCGTCTTTCACCAACTCCGCGCTGTTCATGGTCATTGCCGCGGCGTTGATCACCCTCTTCGCGCTATTCGCCATGCGCTCCGGCGCACTGGTACCCGGCCGCATGCAATCGGTGGCCGAGCTGTCCTACGAATTCGTGGCCAACATGGTGCGCGACAATGTCGGCACCTCGGGGATGAAGTATTTCCCCTTCATCTTCACGCTCTTTATGTTCGTGCTCGTGCTGAACATGCTCGGCATGGTGCCCTACTCCTTTACGGTGACGAGCCACATCATCGTTACCTTCGCACTGGCCGCTTTCGTCTTCATCGGCGTGACGCTGATCGGCTTCTGGAAGCACGGTATCGGCTTCTTGAAGTTCTTCGTGCCGTCGGGCGTGCCCTTCGTCATGCTGCCGCTGCTCGTGGTGATCGAGGTTATCTCTTATCTCACGCGGCCCGTCAGCCTTTCTGTTCGTCTTTTCGCCAACATGATGGCCGGCCACACGATGCTGAAAGTGTTCGGCTCGTTTGTGGTGGCGCTTGGCCTGCTCGGTGGTTGGGCGGCGCTTGCATTCATGGTGGCCTTTACGGGCCTCGAGATTTTGGTGGCGTTCCTACAAGCCTATGTGTTCGCCATCCTCACCTGCATCTATCTCAACGATGCGCTTCACATGCACTGAGGCCATCACACACAACGATCGTTCTAAGGAGAGAGAGTTATGGAAGCAGAAGCAGCAAAACTGATCGGCGCAGGACTTGCCTCGATCGCGCTCGTCGGCGCCGGCATCGGCATCGGCACCATCTTCGGCAACTACCTGCAGGGTGCTTTGCGCAACCCGTCAGCGGCGCCGACTCAGTTCGCCAACCTGCTGCTCGGCTTTGCTCTGGCTGAAGCGACGGGGCTGTTCGGCCTCGTGGTGGCACTGATCATTCTGTTTGTGTTCTAGTTCGAGCCCTTTGGCTCTTTAACTTAAGGACACGACGATGCCGCAACTCGATCCGCTCGATTGGGCACCTCAGCTCATCTGGCTCGCCCTCACCTTCGGCGTTCTTTACCTGCTGATGGTGTGGGTAGCGTTGCCGCGCATCGGCAACGTGATCGATAAGCGCGCGGCACACATCAAGGACGACTTGGAAGCCGCCGACAAGCTCCGGCGCGAGACCGAGGACGCCATCGCCGCTTACGAGCAGGCGTTGGCCGAAGCCAAGCAAAAAGCGCATGGCATCGTCGAGGAAGGCCGCGCCAAGCTGAAAGCGGAAACCGACGCTGAGCGGGCCAAGCTCGAAAAGAAGCTCGCCGCCCGAAGCGCTGAGGCCGAGGCGCGCATCGAAGAAGCCAAGGCTTCGGCGATGAAAGAGGTGAACACGGTCGCCACGGATGTTGCTGCCGACATCGTGCGGCAACTGACGGGCACGGCGCCGGCTAAAGGCGACATCGAGAAGGCCGTGACTGCGGCGCGGAAGGCTTGACGTCATGGATATCTTCGCCACACCGGAATTCTGGGTTGCCGTCTCCTTCTTCTTGTTCCTTGCGCTCGTGTTCTATTTCGGCGTGCACAAGAAGATCGCCACGGCGCTTGACGCCCGCGCGGATGCCATCGCCAGGGAGCTCAACGAAGCCCAATCCTTGCGCGAAGAGGCGGAGAAGGTGCTCGCCGACTACCGCCGCAAGCAGGGTGACGCGGCCAAGGAAGCCGACGACATCGTGGCGCTCGCGGGCAAAGAGGCCAAGGCCATGGCCGCCGAGACCTCCCGCGCCATGAAGGAGCAGTTTGAGCGGCGCATGAAGCAGGCCGAAGACAAGATTGCCCGCGCCGAGACGGAGGCCCTGCGCGACGTACGCGCCGCCGCGGCCGACGCCGCCGTGGCTGCTGCGCAGTCGGTGATCGCGGGCAAGCTGACGGCCGAGACGGCCGACACGCTGATCACGCAGGGCATCGATACCCTGAAATCCAAGCTGAACTAGCGCTTTTCCGCCTCAAGACTGTCGATCGCGGCAACCGCTTCACTTCGTCTCCAGTTTTTGGCAATTCGCTAAGACCTGATGAGATAGAGTGATCTCATGGTGCATGTCGTCGAACCACGGCACTCAGCCACCCTTGCCGATTACGAGAGCATCGCTGATCTGAACGGCACGGTGCGCAGTCTTCGCCAAGAGGCCGAGAGCCGCTTGACCGGACTGGAAGGCCGCCGCTTGGTGATGGTGAACAGCACCGCGCAGGGCGGCGGTGTCGCAGAGATGTTGCCGGCGCTGCTGGCCTTGCTGCGCGAACTCGGCGTCGACGCACACTGGCTGGTGATGGAGACGCAGGACCACGACTTCTTCCGGCTGACCAAGCAATTGCACAATCTCATCCATGGCATGGGCGACCCAAATCTCGGGCCGGACGACCGCGCACTCTATGACCGGGTGAGCGAAGAGAATGCCGACGCGATCGAGGCATTCCTGTCGCCGGGCGATGTGCTGGTCATTCACGATCCCCAGCCCATGGGCGCCGGCGCGCTTCTTCGCGAAAGGCTGGATCTCGCGGCGATCTGGCGCTGCCATATCGGCCTCGACCGTGAGACGCCGCAGACCCGTGCCGCCTGGGACTTTCTCGATCCTTACGCGGAGCCTTACGATCACGCCGTATTCACCGCACCGGAATACATTCCGAGCTGCCTCGCCGGACGCTCCACAATCATCCACCCGGCCATCGACCCCTTGAGCGACAAGAACCGCTACCTCAGGGTCCACGAGCTGGTGGGCATTCTCGCCAACGCCGCGCTCGTCAAGCCCTGGGGTCCGGTCACGACCCCGGCGTTTCCCGAACCCGCCAAACGACTTCAGGCGGATGGCAGCTGGGCGCCCGCGACAGAGCCGGAGGATTTCGGCCTGTTGTTCCGGCCGATCGTGACGCAAGTGTCACGCTGGGACCGGCTTAAAGGTTTCGTGCCGCTGATGGAGGGCTTCGTCTCTCTGAAGCTCGGCCTGGAAGCGCGCACCGATCTCGATGATCAGCATCAACATGCACTGCAGCTGGTGCGGCTCGTTCTCGCGGGACCGGACCCGTCTTCCGTCGACGACGACCCGGAAGGCAAAGAAGTCCTCGCCGAGCTATGCGCGGCCTATGACGCCCTGCCCCCGCATCTCCAAGCCGATATCGCCATGATCTCCTTGCCGATGTCATCGAAGAAGAACAACGCGCTCATCGTCAATGCCTTGCAGCTGTGCTCCGATGTCGTTGCGCAGAACTCGATCCAGGAAGGATTTGGGCTCACGGTGACCGAGCCTATGTGGAAGCGTGCAGCATTGATGGGCTCGGGTGCCGTCGGCATAAGGCAGCAGATCCGTCCAGACCTCGACGGGCTCTTGGTCACGAACCCGGAGAATCCTCAAGAGATCGCCGAAGCGCTCGATACGCTGCTGAGCGATCCGGTCAAGCGCGCGGCTTTCGGGCGCAGCGGTCGCCAGCGCGTTCACGACAATTTCCTCGTGTTCGCCCAAGTGAAGAGCTGGCTCGAATTGCTCACCAATACGGTCGCCGCGCGCTGGCCACGTAGCTGAGCGCGACTCAGTTGCCCGGCGCTCGCGATATCATTGGGCAGCTGAGCGTTTCGCGGAAGGCGGCGATAAGCTCGCCCTGCGTGTCCGCGGTAACGTAGAGGCCGTTATTCTTCTCGGCCAAGCATCTAATTCCGAGAACGCTCTGCTCGCCTGTCCAGCTGAAGTATGACGTCCGGTACGCGATGACGTGAACGGTCAGTCGCGCGGCGATGTCTTGAAGTTCCTTGCCGAGCTCGCACGGCGATCCGCCGCACGTCTCCTCCCCGTCGGTTAAAACAACGATGACGCCGGGCTTGTTGCGGAAATCGAGAACCTCCGCCGCCTGCTCGACTGCGGCGGTCAGCGGCGTCTTGCCGGCAGGCGTGATCACATCCACCTCTTGCATGATGTGCCTTGCGGCGTTGGGCTTTGGCTTCAGGTTCAGTTCAACGTTGCACTGGTTGTACGGTCCTGGTCCGTAGGTGATAAGCCCCACGCGGCGATAGCGCGAAGCGACGGGCAGGACCTTGCCGAGCGCACTGCGTACTTCGTCGATCCGCGTAATCGCAGTGGCCATTCCGAGCATCACATTGCCGGACATGGAGCCCGAGGCATCGAACACGATCATGGCATCGTCGGTGCACGATTCCTCGACGCCGACTTCCGCATGGGCAAAACTGAGCATGGCAAGAAAGCTGAGTGCCGTGGCGGTGCCCAAGCCGATCAGGTGGGGCAACCTCACGCCAGCACCTCTCGGAGATCCTTGAAAGCAAACACCCGAGTCGCATGCGAGTGCTCTTTCCATGCGCCGCCGCCGGCAAGAACCAACTTGATACCAGACTTGGCGGCCAACTCGGATAGCGTCTTCTGATAGAGAACAACCGATACAGGCGAGCTCGCGGCCGAGGCAGTAACCAAGAACATGTCCGGCTTGAGCTTGCTTGCAAGATCGCCGAGTTCGCCAACCGGCAGTCCTTCGCCGATCCAGATGGAACGCCAGCCCCGTTCGGCCAACACAAGCTCGGCGAGCGCCAGACCTAGTGTGTGCCGTTCGCCTTCGATGGTGAACAGTGCCGTACACGGCGCATCGTCAGGGGTACGCATCTCGCTGAGGCACGCCGCCGCCGCACGACGTAGCGCTTCGGTAGCTGCATGCTCCTCGAAGATCTGACACACACCGGCCTCCCATTGCCGGCCGATCTCGGCGACTGCGGAGGCGACTTCGTCGGCCGTATCGGCCCAGCTTCCCGTCTCCTGACGCGAGGCAATGAGGGCCGCCTTCACGCGTACCGGATCTCCGCTCATCAGCACATCTAACCAGTGCGCCAGAGGACCGCTAAGCTGGGCAGGGCGGCTCGCGGCGATCAGGCGTCGGAGTTCGGTGACATAGATGCGGCGGTGACCGCCCGGTGTCCGCTCCGCATGCAAGATACCGCTATCTGCCCATCGCTGGATCGTCGCTGGCGCTACACCGAGCCGTCGCGCCGCCTCTCCGGCCGAAACCATCATATCGCTCATCTCAGTCCTCCAGAGCCTTGCGCGCGATATTGTTCGCGCGCTCGACTTCAGCATCGATGCATCAATGCATCAATGACGATGACCGCGCGGTCGTCGTCAGTCCGTGTCGAAGAGGCTTGCTGCGGAAAGTGCGGCAGGATGTAGGTCCGGATGTCGCAATACGGATTGTCGACAACAGCCAACTTCCGCCGGAACTCGAATCCAACGCCTGTCCGCCGCGCCGGTCCGGCGGATTGGTCGGCGCCCGGCACAACGAGAGCCTCCTCCTCGGCCAGTGCGACGATGGGCGCGAGGGGCGCTGTGACAAAAAGCGCGAACGCAATCCAGCTCAGCCTTTCAATCCTTCGTTTTCCAGACAAACAGCCATCTCCCGGGAACTGATCAAATTCAAATGAAGGATATGAGCGATTTTCGTGCTTGTAAATCACTTATTTTACGTTAATCGTTAGATCGTCAACCGACCCCGCTTCCTACAGGCCCCCACCCGTGGAGCGGAACGAGGGCTCCGGAGCTTTCCCCCCGCTCCGGAGTCTTCTCGAAGCCGCACCAGTGGGTCCCGCGCCCCCCAACTGGGGTCGGTTCGTGAAATGCGTGAAAAAAGGAGCAAGGAAGTATGTCGAGACTTATTAGATTTGTGGCCGCCTCGGCGGTCCTCATGGCGCTGTTCCTGAGCGGCGCGGTGGCACGCGCGGCTGAGAAGGATATCGTCGACACGGCGGTCGCCACCGGACAGTTTAAGACGCTGGCCAGCGCTCTCGATGCGGCCGGCCTAGTCGGCACGTTGAAGGGCGACGGGCCGTTCACCGTCTTCGCCCCCACAGACGAGGCGTTCTCCAAACTACCGGCGGGCACGGTGGAGAATCTGCTGAAGCCCGAAAACAAGGATCAGCTCGTCGCGGTCCTCACCTATCACGTCGTTCCTGGAACGGTTAAGGCCGCCGACGTCGTTAAGCTCGACGAGGTCAAGACCGTGAACGGCAAGATGGTCGACATCAACGTCAAGGGCGACACGGCGATGGTGAACAACGCCAAGGTTACCAAGGTGGACATCCCCGCGTCGAATGGCGTCATCCATGTCATCGACACGGTGATCCTGCCGCCGAAGAGCTAACCCCCGCAAAGCCAACCGGATGGCGCGGGCTCCCGTTTCAGGGGTCCGCGGGTGCAAACGTCTCAGCACGACGGCATGATGCGCTTCTTCCTGCCGGCGAAGCACAACACCGTCGCGCCGCCTCAACCGCTCGACGCCCGCGTCCAGCTTCTGGCAGTCCCGGCCAGAACGATCGCCGCGCTGCGCTATTCGGGAGCACGCGGAAATGCTGCCGACAAGGACAAGAGCTTCTCGAAGGCCTGAAGGGCTCAGGCTGGAAGCCTGACGGGCAGACCTATAGCCTCTACTACGATGCGCCGTTCACCCTGCCATTCTTGCGCCGAAATGAGGCCGCCATCGCGGTGAGCAAGACCCGTTGACCCGTCTACTCCACGACCGCAATGATCGGCCCATAGCCGCCGTGAGAGGGCGCATCGTTGCGGCGAAGGCCGGGCGCATAGATGCCGGGCGCGGAGCCGCCGTCTAGGAACAGCGCGTTCTGCGTGCCGAGCCCGTCGCGGAAGAACTGTGCGAACTCATAGAAGCTCACCCGGCCGCGGGTCATGACGAAATGCGCCTTGCCGTCGGGCGAAACGCCGACACCGTTGCGCGGCTTAAAGTCCTTCGACTTGACGAGGAACGCCGGATGGATTTTCCCGTCGATCACCAGCATCGGGCCCGACTGGGTGGCAAACTGCGCCTTGGGCCGCGTCTCGATATAGCGTTCCGTGGGAAGCACGCCCGCGCCGTCGTCGCCAAAATAGAACACGCCGTTCGGCTTCTTGTAGAAGTTCGGCACCTGGCTCGGCCTGCCTCTGACGATCTTGCGGTTGATCTTCGCCAGCCGCCTGCCGTTCTCGACATAGAGCCCCACGGGGCTGAAATCGTCTTCGTACATACCGCCGTTCATGGCGAACTGTAACGACTGCCCCTGTTCTTCGAGCTCACTTGCGAGCGCATCGAAGGTGCGGAACGCGCGCCCGTCTTGCCCACGCCAGTAGAGTTTTAGGTCGTCCTTGGCAGGATCGAACGTGCAGACGATGTAGCGTGCGCGCTCGTACCGTGCATCGCGGCAAGCATCGGCGCGGGCTACACCGGAGGCAGCCACGGCCGTCAAAAGCACGAGGCCAATCTGGAGGAAGCGCTTGCGCATCGGGCCCAAGCGTCTACTTCAGCGCCACGAAGATCTTGTAGTCCTCGAGCCTGGATCCGTACTGAACTTGAAGAGACATCTGCCGCACCATGGAGAAGTAGCCGGACGTCTTGCCCGGCGGAATGGTGGCGGAGACCGTCATTCTGTCGTTGGCCAGGGTCTGCTTGTTGGGACCCGCCGCGCGGACGCTGACCGGCGCGCTCACCCTGCCCGGCTTGCCCTTGGGCCCTAACAGTACGCGGCCGGCGAAGCCGTATTTGACGACGACCTGGCCGCCATAGACCCGGCATTCGCGCGACAGCTTGGTGATCTCGGTGCGATTGACGACGTACATCTGATCGCCGTCATGACCATTCTGGTAAATTGTGCGCAAGCGCTCGTTGGGCCAGGCAACGACTTGCGGGCAGTCGAGGGATTTGCCGTCCGGGGACGTGGTCGCGGCTGCGGGCGCCTGGGCGATTTGGGCGTCGGGCACACTGTCCGGCAACCTTTCGCTGGAGTACCCCGTGGTTTCGCTCGAGCCGAAGGGGTTGGAGACGGCTCCACCGCCGCAACCAGCCATAGCCGGAAGGCAGGCCAGCAATCCGCAAAGCCCGATCGTCCGCAGCCACGAAAGTCCTTCGATCCGCCTCAACTCCGCCCGTCCTTGGCTTGACATGCCAGGCATCCGCGCCTGATATGCCCGGGCTCGACGCAAGACTTCGCATGAAATCTTGTGAGTTTCCGGGCCCTTCGCTGGCCGCCAAACTATCCCGCCAGCGGTAGGACCGACAAGGCCAGACTTGAGCCGCCCATGGCCCGGAAAAGGCCATTTTCTGGAGCGCCGATGACCGGCATAAACCACGCGAACGGACGGTCCGACGGACGTCCCGCCTTGACGATCTATCTCGCCAGCCCGCGCGGATTCTGCGCCGGCGTCGACCGGGCGATTCAGATCGTGGAGCTGGCGCTCGAGAAATTCGGCGCGCCCGTCTATGTCCGCCATGCCATCGTCCATAACCGCTATGTCGTCGAGACCCTCAGGGCCAAGGGGGCAGTTTTCGTCGAAGAATTGGACGAAATCCCGGATACCGAGGCGCCCATCGTGTTTTCCGCCCATGGCGTGCCCAAGGCGGTGCCCGAGGCGGCTCAGAACCGCGACATGTTCGTGCTGGACGCCACCTGTCCGCTCGTCTCCAAAGTGCATATCGAGGCGGAGCGGCTCTATGAGGACGGCGCGGAGATCCTCCTTATCGGCCATGCCGGCCATCCGGAGGTGATCGGCACCACCGGCCAGCTTCCGCCGGGCGCGGTGCATCTGATCGAGACCATCGGCGACGCCCAGGCCTTCACGCCGAAGGATCCCGGCCGGCTTGCCGTCATCACCCAGACCACGCTCTCGGTGGACGACACCAAGGAAATCATGGACGTGCTGCGGGAGCGGTTTCCGAACATCGCCGTGCCCCGCAAGGACGATATTTGCTACGCCACCACGAACCGGCAAGACGCGGTGAAGCGAATCGCGGCAAAATGCGACCGGATGATCGTGGTTGGCTCGCCAAATAGCTCGAATTCGCTGCGCCTCGTGGAGGTGGCTGAACGTGCCGGCTGCCCGCGCGCCATGCTGATGGAACGCGCGGCCGAGATCGACTGGAGCGTGTTCGACGGGATCGGCCGGCTCGGCATCACGGCAGGCGCCTCCGCGCCCGAAGTGCTGGTGGACGACATCATCGACGCGTTCAGGAAGCGCTTCGACGTGCGCGTCGAAACGGTGACTACGGCGGAGGAGAACATCTCCTTCAAGCTTCCCCGCCCCTTAAGAGACGTGCCGGCGGCATAACATGGCTGTCTATACGGACGTCTCTGATGAAGAACTCGATGTCTTCATTGCCAGCTACGACATCGGCGCGCTGACCTCGTTCAAGGGCATCGCCGAAGGCGTGGAGAACTCGAACTACCTCGTTCATACCGAGGCCGGGCCCTTCATCCTCACGCTCTACGAGAAGCGCGTGCGCCCTGAGGACCTCCCCTATTTCCTGGGGTTGATGGAACACCTCGCGGCACACGGCATTTCATGCCCGCTTCCGGTGCGTGACCGGGAGGACCGCATCCTGCGCGAGTTGGCAGGGCGGCCTGCCGTATTGATCAGCTTCCTGGAAGGCTTGTGGGTGCGCAGGCCGGGCATCGCCCATTGCGCCGGTCTCGGCGCGGGGCTGGCGCAATTTCATCTCGCCGGCCTCGACTTCGACATGCAACGGGCCAACGATCTGTCCCTGCCCGGCTGGCGGGAGTTGTTCGACGAGGTGCGCGATTCTGCCGACGGCGTCATTCCGGGACTCAAGGACGAGATCGCCGGCGAGCTCGATCATCTCGGCGCGAATTGGGCTTCCGGTTTGCCGGAAGGCGTCATTCACGCGGACCTGTTTCCGGACAACGTGTTCTTTCTCGACGACAAGCTCTCCGGACTGATTGACTTCTATTTCGCCTGCAACGACATGCTGGCTTACGACGTCGCGGTGTGCCTGAACGCGTGGTGCTTCGAGCCTGATGCCTCGTTCAACATCACCAAAGCGCGCGCCATGCTGCAAGCTTATGAGCGCGTGCGTCCGCTCACGCACGCCGAGCTCGATGCGCTGCCGTTGCTGGCGCGGGGCGCGGCCTTACGCTTCTTGCTGACCCGCACCTACGATCTTCTCAACACGGACGCGAACGCGCTGGTGAAGACCAAGGACCCGAACGAGTATTTGCGCAAGCTGCGCTTCCACCAAAGCGTGACTTCGTATCGCGACTACGGAATTGGGGAGCATTAAGCGTGGGGACGCTGCCTAAGGTGGTCATCCACACCGACGGCGCTTGCTCGGGCAATCCGGGCCCCGGCGGCTGGGGCGCGATCTTGGAATCGGGCTCGCATCGCAAGGAGATTAAGGGCGGCGAGACCATGACCACCAATAACCGCATGGAGCTGACAGCGGCCATCGAGGCCCTTGAGGCTCTGAAGGTTTCGTCCGATGTCGATCTCTACACGGACTCCAGCTATATGCGCGGCGGCATCACGAGCTGGATCAAGGGCTGGAAGCGGAACGGCTGGCGCACCGCGGACAAGAAGCCGGTCAAGAATATCGAACTATGGCAGCGCTTGGAGGAAGCCGAGACGCGCCACACCGTGCGCTGGCACTGGGTGAAGGGTCATGTCGGTCACGACGACAACGAGCGCGCGGACGAACTGGCGCGCGAAGGCATGGCGCCTTTCCTGAACCGCTGATCAGACCTCTTGCAGGATCGCCTCGGCGGTAGAGACCTCCGCGACACCCGGCGAGTCTTCGGTGTGCAGCACCGTTACCACGCCATCGTCGACGACCATGGCATAGCGCTTCGACCTTGTGCCGAGCCCGATGGCGCTGCCATCGAAGCCCATGCCGATTTCATTCGTGAACTCGCAATTGCCGTCGGACAGGAGCATGACCTTGCCTTCGGCGCCTGCAGCCTTGCCCCAGACATCGAGCACGAACGGATCGTTCACGGCGACGCAGGCCACGGTGTCGATCCCCTTCTGCTTGAAGACGCCGGCTTTCTCGATGAAGCCCGGCAGATGCTTCAAGTGACAGGTGGGCGTGAAGGCGCCGGGCACCGCGAACAGCACGACCTTCTTGCCGCCGAAGATCTCCTTGGTCGACAGACTCTGGATGCCTTCATCATCGAAAACCCGGAACGTGACGTCCGGCAGGCGGTCTCCTACGGCAATGCTCATCGGGGAGTCTCCTCAATACTGACTTTCGCGAGGCACCTTACCGGCTCACCTTTGGGACGCCAACCGGGCCTCGGCTATTCCTCTGTCCGGACCGTGTCGCTCGCCCCTTCGTTCGAGACGAGCGTGAAGGTCAGCGGCTTGCCCTTGACTGCGGCGGCCTCCTCTGCGCTCGCGAAGGCAACGGCGAACCGCTGCTTACCGGCCTTGAGGGGCCCGAGCGCTTTGGGCACAGGAACGAGAAGCTCCGGACTTGCGACGAAGAGGTCGGTCGCCGTGGCGCCGTCCGCGAACAACGCGTCGATCTCAAGACCAGGCGCAGGACCGTCCAGCGTTGCTTTGACCGCTTCGAGGCGTGGCAGCGTTTCATGCCCCGCCGGTTCCGGGACGACCGCGTTGGCCTGCTCAATCAGCAGGGCGTCTCCCTTGCCGAGATCGGCCGGAAGCAGGGCGCGCAGATCAACCGAACTCGGAATGCAAAGATCCTTGCAGAGCCCGTACTCAAAAGTCAGCGACAGCGTGACGGGTTCGCCCGCGTTTTCCGGCGTGATCTTGACGGGAAAGACCACCTCGTCGTCGTAACCGATCGCCGTGCCTGCAGCGTCGGCGAAACGGTGGGGCATGGGATAGAGCACCTCGGCGCTTTTGACGTTCTTCGAACCGGTCCAGTCGAAGGTCGGCGGCACGCCGGAATCACCAGGGTTGCGCCAATAGGTTTTCCAACCGGGCTCCATGCGAAGCTGAACGCCGGCGTAAAGTGCAGGCGTACCGTCTGCATCAAGCGTCCCGCTCACCAGCCGCACCTTGGAATTGGTCTGCTTCGACCAAGGCGATTGCCCCTTCGATGCGGCAAGCCCGGGCGTGCCGAGGGCGACGCCTAGAAACGCGCCAAATGCCGACAGGGCAAGCAGCATCCCCGCGCGGTACAGAAAATCGTTCATTCTTGACATAGACCTTGCTTCAGAAATTGGCTGAACACTTGAGCGAAAATTTAGCGCTGCTACGGAAACGGCGCGACCTTGGAAGGGTCAAGTTGCGTCACGCTTGCGTGAACCGTTTGCGCGAAGAATGACAGGGCCGCCTTAATTCAGCGTTGCCTCTTCCCTGGTGGTGGAACTGATGTAGCATGGCCTTATGGAAAGCGGCTCCCAAACTGAGGACGAAGGCTATCTCGACGGCCAGCTCCTCATCGCTATGCCGGCGATGGGCGATCCGCGCTTCTCCCGCTCGGTGATCTATCTGTGCGCGCACTCTTCGGAAGGCGCCATGGGCATCATCATCAATCAGCGGGCGCCCAATATCAGCTTCAGCGAACTCCTCGAGCAGCTCAACATCGTGCCGACGGAAGATCGCATCGCGCTTCCTGCCGGCTTGTCTGCCATGGATGTGCATCTTGGCGGACCGGTGGAGACTGGCCGCGGCTTCGTGTTGCACAGCGCGGACTACTTCAAGGTGGAGAGCACGCTGCCTATCGATGAGACCGTCTGCCTTACCGCCACTGTCGACATCTTGCGTGACATCGCCAAAGGCAGCGGGCCGAACAAGGCGCTACTCGCGCTTGGCTACGCGGGCTGGGCGCCCGGTCAATTGGAGGACGAGATTCACGCGAACGGCTGGCTCAACTGTCCCGCCAATCCGGAGCTGATCTTCGATCCCGAACTGGACGGCAAGTATTCGCGCGCGCTCGGCAGCCTCGGCATCGATCCCATTCGGTTGGTGAACGACTCAGGTCACGCCTGAGCGGTGCTCGGCCCCGGCAGCGCCGGGATGGCGCCTTGGCTTGGCGCATCGACTTCCATGCCCGAGGGTGCTGTCTGCGGCGCCGGCGCATGAGCGCGTTCGCGTTGCTTCCGTTTGCGATGGCTCGCCAGCGCGGCGAGAAGCGCGGCGACATCCTTCGCCGCCATCGGCTCGCCGTAGTAAAATCCTTGGCCGAACTCGCAGCCTATTGAACGCAAATACCCGGCGTCGGCTTGCGTCTCCACGCCCTCGGCGACGACTTCTTTGCCTAACTCGTGCGCCAGCGCCACGACCGAACGCAAAATCAACGGCGTCTGTCCGTTTTGCGAAGCGTCCCGGACCAACGAGCGATCGACCTTGATGACGTCAAAGGGGAAGCGATGCAGATAGCTCAAGGAGCTATAGCCGGTGCCGAAATCGTCGAGCGCTAGGCTCGCACCATAGGTCTTCAGCCAGGCGAGAATTTCGACCGCGCGCTCGGGGTTCTCCATCACCAGCGACTCGGTGATCTCAAGCTTCAACGTGCCCCGCGGCACTGACTCGCGGGCCAGCATTAACCGGATCTCCTGCACCATGTCCTGACGGAAGAGCTGGCGGCTCGACACGTTGACGCTGACGAACAAGGGATCGCGGTCGCGCGGCAGCACTTTGTGCCAGCTGGCCGCCTCCTCCAACGCCTGGTTCAAGACATAGCTGCCGAGATCGACGATGAGATTGGATTCTTCGGCGAGCGGGATGAAGTCCTCGGGCACAAGACGCCCGCGGGTCGGGTGGTCCCAGCGCACCAGCGCCTCGAAGCCGGCGAGCTGGTTCGACGCGAGCCGGGTAATGGGCTGATAGAACACAGAAATCTGCCCGCGATCCAACGCCAATCTGAGCTCGCTCTCCAGCGGCAGCCGGCTCTCGTCCTCGGTGCGCATTCCCGGATTGAAGATTTCGATACGGTCGGCGCCGCCGCGCTTGGCGCGCAGCACGGCAATCTCGCCGTCGCGCAGCATGTCCTGCGCCGTCGCTTGGGAGCCGTCATGCACGACGATGCCGATGGACGCGGTCAGGACAATCTCTTTGGCGCTGATCTTCATCGGCGTGCGCAGCGACCGCCTCACCCGCTCCGCCAGCGTGGCAACATGATGCGGATCGCTGTCAGAGATCAACAGGATCGCGAACTGATCGCCACCAAGGCGCGCCAACGTGTCTTGCGGATTGAGATGACGGCCAAGCCGGCGTCCCAAGGTCAGCAACATGGAATCGCCAATGACGAGACCGAAGCTCTTATTGACGTTCTTGAAGCGATCGATGTCGATGAAGATCAACGTGGGCCGGTGAGACTGACCCTCGGCGGCGCGCGTGATGGCGCCTTGCAGGCGGTCCATGAACAGTTCGCGATTAGGAAGCCCCGTCAGGCTGTCATGTACCGCGTCGTGCATGAGCCGCTCGTGCGAGCGCTTCAGGCTCGTCACATCGCGCATGAGACCGACACAGCGCAACAGCCGCACGTTGTCGCTCGGAGCGGCGTGGGCGCGAAGGTCGTACCAAAGATAGGTTCCGTCGTGACGCCGCAAACGGAAGTCGATCTGAAGATCGCCCCCTTGCTTCTCCTGCAGCGACCAAAGCATGAGACGGAAACGCTCGCGGTCGGACGCGTGCATGTGCTGGAGGAAGTTTTCGACCGTCCCGTTCAGCGCACCGGGGTCGAGGCCCAGCTCCACCTCCACCTCGTCACCCATGGTGATGAGATCGCGGCCGGCGTGCCATTGGAAAACATGTGTGCCCGAGCCGTCGACGGCGAGCGACTTCATCTGCACGAGGCTGGGGGGCCCGAGGCTCACCGCTGTGCCGCCGGTGCGGAAGGCGAACTGCGTCACCGTGAAGCCAAAGAGCACGATGATCAGCACGAGGCCGGCAATGAGACCCGAGACGACGACCTCTCCCGACAACTTGCCGAGCACGATCATGGCTGCGCCGAGGATCCACACGATGAGGAGCATCCAACTCGGGATCAGCGACATGGCGCGATCTTGTCCGCGCAGCGCGAAGTACACGATGAGCGCGGTGCCGACACCGGCTATGACGAAGGCGGAAGCGCGGGCGAGGCCGGCGGCGGTTTGCGGATCGACGATGGCGACAACGATCAGCGCGAACTGAGCGGCGATCCAGACCCAGAACACGGTCTTGATCCACATATGCCACAGGCCGATACGCAGGAAGGTGTAAAGGAACAGCACGAAGCTCGCGAAAAGTCCGGCTTCGGCGGCGGCCCGATAGAGCGCGGTGCGGTCGGGGCCTACGGGGAACAGCTTGTTCCAGAAACCGAAGTCGACGCAGAAATAGACGAGCGCGGCCCAGGCGACGAGCGCGGTTGCGGGGAAGATCGCCCGGTGGTTGGCGGCAAAGATCGCGGTGAGGAAGATGGCGAGCAGGCCGGTGATACCGAGCAGGACCCCGTTGAACAGCATGCGGTCTTGCTGTTTCGCCTGGTAGATGTTCGGCGTCCACAGGGTGAGGCTCGGCACTTTCGATGAGGCGAGCTCAGCGGCGTATGTCACCGTCTGTCCAGGCTCCAGGCTCAAGCGGAACATGTCCGCGCGGTCGCTTTTCAGTGGTTCGGGACGAAAGCCGAGAGACGGCGTCACCGCGGTGATGCGCGGCGCATCGAGCTCGGGGCGGAAGACGCGGGAGTTAGCCAGCGTATAGCGCGGCGCCACGAGCCAGCGCACGATGCGCTTGTCAGTCGGGTTCGACAGGGCGAAGACGAGCCAACCCGGATTGGTGCCGGGCGTGGAGGCCTGCACCGCCATGCGGCCGATATAGCCGTCGGGACCGGGCGCGGTCTCAATTTGAAGTCGATCGCCCCTTCCCTCGTAGAGTTCGCCCTTGGCGGTAATGTCGACCTTAGGATTATCCGGTTCGACGGGGATCGCCTCGATGGCGTAGGCCAGCCCAGGCAGAAAAAGGAACAACGCGAGCGCAAGGCACACCGCCACGCGAAGCGCGCCCCGGCAGTTTTGCCAGGGAGACATCGCTTCAACGCTTGCAGCGGCGTTTGTCTCCGCCATTACTCCCCCGTTCATCACCGCATCCCGCTAAATACGCGGATCGGAATCCAGCAGCGCATAGAGAATGTGGTCCTGCCAGACGCCGTTGATCCGCAGATAACGGCGCGCCAGGCCCTCGCGCTGGAAACCGGTCTTGTCGAGAAGCCGCATGGAAGCCGTGTTGGTCGGCAAGCACGCGGCTTCCAGCCTATGCAGTTCGAGCGTCTCGAATACGAAAGGCACGAGGGCGCGTACGGCCGCCGTCATGTAACCCTGTTGGGCGTACTCCGCGCCAACCCAATAGCCGAGCGTGCAGGACTGGGTCACGCCGCGCCGGACGTTGCAAAGCGTGAGGCCGCCGACGAGTGCGTTGGTCACCTTGTCATAGATGAAGAGCGCATAGCCGACATCCTCGCGCAGGTCGCGCAAGTAGTGCCGCACGCGGCGGCGGAAGGAAGCTCGCGACAGCTCGTCCGGCGCCCACAGAGGCTCCCAAGGCATTAGAAAGTCGCGGCTGGTCGCTCTGAGCTCGGCCCAAGCGGGATAATCGGACATCTGCGGGGTCCGCAGCATGACGCGCCCAGCCTCGATGGCCGGGCCAAAATCGCTTGGGGATGCAGCTCGCAGCAATGCCATCGCTTAGCACCCTCTTCAGGCAGCTCTGCTCGCCGGGAGCCTGAACTTTTCGGCCACCGATTCGAATTTTGCAACATTAAGAATGGGGCCCACGGTGGCAAGGCTCACGGGCGATCCCAGCAAACGCGCAACCATGGATTGAATATCGGCGGTCTCCACCCTCTCGACCTCTTCAATGATCTCGTCAGTGGTCAGCACCCGGCCGTGAACGAGGATCTGCCGCGCAATCTGCTCGGCGCGGGCGCCGGAGCTTTCCAGTCCGGCCAAGAGCCCCATCTTGATCTGCGCCTTGACCCGGGCAATCTCCGCGTCGTCAAAGCCGTCGTCGGCCGCGCGCGCCAACTCGCCCCGAATGACGCCGAACAGGTCGTCGGCCTTTTCGGGACTGCCCGCCGCGTGAACGACAAACATGCCGCTATCGGCGAGGCCCGAGGAGAAGGCATAGACGGAATAGCAAAGGCCGCGACGCTCCCGCACCTCTTGGAACAGGCGCGACGACATCCCGCCCCCGAGCGTGCCGGCAAGAATCTGCGCCGTGAAGTAATCGTCATGGCGGTAGGGCGGCGCCTCGAAGGCCAACATGAGGTGCGTCTGCTCGAACGGTTTGTCGGACCGTTTGACGCCGCCGCGGTAGACGGCCGTCTCAGGCTTTGGCGAGGCGTTCCTGTCGAGGCCCGCAAGCCGGCGCTCCGCCTCGGTCACCAGCGCTTCGTGGTCCACGGCGCCCGCCGCGGCGAGCACCATGTTGGGCGCATGATAGTGGGCGGATAAATACGACCCGAGATGATCGCGGCTGAACCCGGCAACACTCTGCACCGTTCCGAGGATCGGGCGGCCGACGGCTTGGTTGGGAAACGCCGCCTCCGAAATAAAGTCGTAGGCGATGTCCTCCGGCGAGTCCAAAGAGGCGGCGATCTCCTGGAGGATCACGTCGCGCTCGCGCCGGAGCTCGGCCATGTCGAACCGGGGCTCAAGGATGATGTCGCTCAAGATGTCGAGGGCGAGCGACATGTCGCCCCGCATCACCCTGGCGTAATAGGCGGTGGAATCCACGCTGGTGGCAGCATTGAGATCGCCGCCGACCGCTTCGATCTCCTCGACGATGTCGCGGGCGCTGCGCCGCGCGGTGCCTTTGAAGGCCATGTGCTCAAGAAAATGGGCAACGCCGTGCTCGGCATGAGCCTCCGACCGGCTGCCGGCGCCGATCCAGATGCCGAGGGACACGGTCTCCACCTCGGGCATGGCGTGGCTG
>Ga0209013_10001166_pt1 | contig 24348 bp, 28 predicted proteins | sample Cruoilmetagenom2_FD_187291 | JGI IMG/M metagenome (GOLD analysis project Ga0209013, IMG submission 187291) | Oil polluted marine microbial communities from Coal Oil Point, Santa Barbara, California, USA - Sample 2 (SPAdes) (version 2) | ecosystem: Environmental > Aquatic > Marine > Oil seeps ... | reverse complement strand
AATGGTGCCCAGGGGCGGATTCGAACCACCGACACGCGGATTTTCAGTCCGCTGCTCTACCAACTGAGCTACCTGGGCATGCCTTGTGTCAGGCTGGGCGAGAAAGCCGCTTGGCGGAAAAGATCGCGCAAGAGCCCTGCTGATAAGGCCCTGGCTTATAGGCAATCGGCTGGGCTCTGTCGAGACCCGACTGGGCGTGTTTTGCACCCCTTGCGAACCCGCCTCTATTCCTTCTCCCAATCGGCAGGAGGCTCGGGATATGCCTCTTCGGACGGGTCTGCCGTCACGACGTAGCTGCCCTTGAGCCAGCGCCCGAGATCCAGCTGCGCACAGCGTTTGGAGCAGAATGGCCGATGGGCTTCCAGGGACGGCTTGCGGCAGATCGGGCAGCGCGAAATGGCCTTCGGGGCTTCGCTCCCATCGTCGCCGGCGCTCACTCGGTCTCCACCTCGGCCTTGGCAAGCCAGAGCATCGCGACCGGATAGCCCTCGCCCGCCAGAAGGTCGACCGTCTCGGTCAGCGGCAGGCCGACCACGTTAGTATAGGAGCCGACTAGCTTCACCACGAAGGCGCCGGCAATGCCCTGAATGGCATAACCGCCCGCCTTGCCGCGCCATTCGCCGCTGGCGAGATAAGCGCCGATCTCCTGGTCGGAAATATTGCGGAAACGCACGCGCGTCTCGACCACACGCTCGCGCCAGCGTCCCTCGGGCGTGACCATGGTAACCGCCGTATAGACGCGATGCGCGCGGCCGCGCAGGAGCCGCAACATGTCGGCGGCCTCGTTTTCCAGCTCGGCCTTGCCGAGAACACGCCGGCCCACGGCGACGACCGTGTCTGCGGCAAGCAAGAAGCTTTTGGCGAGTTCGGGCTCGTTCTTGACGATCTTCAACGCCGCTTCGGCCTTGGCCTTGGCAAGCCGCCGAACGATCTGGCGCGGCACCTCGCCTTTCGAGACGCTCTCGTCGACCGAAGACGGCCGCAAGGCGTCCGGCGCAATTCCTGCCTGTTCGAGCAGCTGCAGCCGGCGCGGGGACGCGGAGGCGAGCACCAGCTTCGGCCGGAAGCTAGACCCAGGCTTTTGAGCGCGCCGACGCGTCGGCCGCTTCGGCGCCTTGGTCTTGCCGGGAACCGCAAGTGCAGGCTCGGCCGAGGCGGGTGTGCTCCGCTTCAGCCCAAGCATGCTACTTAAACCGGTAAGTGATCCGACCTTTAGTGAGATCATAGGGGGTCATCTCGACCAAAACTTTGTCACCAGCAAGCACCCTAATCCGGTTCTTGCGCATACGTCCCGCCGTGTGGGCGATAATCTCGTGTTCGTTCTCGAGTTTCACCCTGAATGTGGCGTTCGGGAGGAGTTCGGTAACCACCCCCGGAAATTCGAGCATTTCTTCCTTCGCCATAAGGCTCCTTCCGCATCTGTAGATTGCCGCGGAGAATGGTCGGGTGAGCGCCCAAAAGCAAGGCTGATTCCAACGATTCGAGGCCTCGACCCGCCCAAAGCGCGGCACCCGAAAATGGGACCTGCCCGCAGTTCTAAAGTTGCATGTCTTGCTGATGTGACGGGTCCAACGCATGATCTAATGCTCGTTTAGGGAGGTATGGCTCATGAACCCGAATAAAGCGCTATGGGAAAAAGGCGACTTCACGCGAATTGCCGCAACGATGAGAGACAGCGGCGACGCGTTGGTCGAGACATTCGGAATCACCGACGGCCTGAAGATCTTGGACCTAGGCTGCGGTGATGGAACGACGGCGCTGCCTGCGGCAAAGCGTGGTGCGGACGTCTTAGGCGTCGACATTGCGAGCAACCTCGTCGAGGCCGGAAACAAGCGCGCAATAGAAACCGGTCTATCCAATTGTACTTTCCAAGAAGGCGATGCCTCAGATCTGAACGAACTGGACGATGCGAGCTTCGACCTCGTCGTCAGCATCTTCGGCGCGATGTTCGCGCCCAGACCCTACGACGTGGCAAAGGAGATGGTGCGGGTAACCCGTCCTGGCGGGCGCATCATCATGGGGAACTGGATTCCAGGCGATCCGACCCTGATCGCGCAAGTTTTGAGGGTCAGCGCGGCCTACACGCCCCCGCCGCCGGGGGACTTCATCAGCCCTGTCACCTGGGGCGTAGAGGACGAAGTGGTCGCGCGGTTCACCGCCGCGGGCGTTCCCAGTGACAACATTGCGTTTGCACGAGAGACTTTCACCTTCAACGCTGCGGTTCCACCATCGGACGTCCTCAGCAACTTCAGACGCTATTATGGGCCGACCATGAATGCCTTCGAAGCGGCAGGGAAAGACGGCCGCGCGGACTCGCTCCAGGCGGACCTCGAAGAGCTGTTCAACGCCCACAACACTGCGCTTCGCAAGGACACCACCTCAATCCCGGCAACCTTCTTGCGGGTTACGGTCTCGCGCGACTGAGCGACGCCATCTTCATCATGCGCAAAGCGTGACGGCTCTATTGGTTTCATTACCGGCCCCTGACTTAGCGGAACGCTAGCGGCCTCGCCCCTACCAGGCGACTCGGATTCCGGCTTTGCCGCCAGAGCTTTGAAAAAGTTTCTGGAAGCCAAAGGCTAGTTGGATAAGGGTTAGGCCGCCGGCGCGGGTTCTTTGGGACGGGCGCCGTTAGCCCTAACCGCCCCGTTCTGCGCGGGAGCCTGAGGCGCGGGCGCGGCGTCTTCCCAATGCGTTTGAGCCTCGATCGTGGAATGTGCGTCTTGCGCCGACTCGCGCAGCGCCGCGTCGAAGCGTTCGAGGTCCCCGACAACGCCCTTGGCCATCTCAACATAGGTCTGGTGAACCAGAAGCAGCCGCCGCCGCAGCTCGTTGTTCAGCGCCCTATAGGCAGCTGTTTCCTGCTCGTGCGCCGCAAGCCGGGTGCGCAGCTCGTTGCGTTCCGCCACCAGTTTCTGGATCGCCGCCGCGCCTGCAAGCGCTGCGTTCTCGACCGCCTGGTCGGTCGACAGTTCCATCCGCTGAGGATGGGGTGGATGCTGGCTGACACCATTCGTTCGTGAGACGTCGTTCATCGTCCGGTCCAATCGTTACTTACTGGTCTAATCGTTACTTGGGGACGAGAGAAAAACGGCTGGGGCGTCCAGCCGTTCCCGGGTGCGGCAAAGAATCTGATAGCCGGGTGAGCGACCTCTAAACGCCGCCGGCGCCTTGCACCTGGAATTCCGCTTTGATCCGATCGAAAAGCCGGTCGCGGACGTCACGATAGGCATCGAGGATCATCTCGCGGGAGCCAGTGGTCAGCGTCGGGTCGGGCGTCGGCCAATAGACTACGTCGATGGCATAGCCTTGGGCCAGTTCCAGGGCCTTATGCTGGGCTTCCGGCGCCAGGGTGACGATGAGATCGAAGCCAAGGTCGTGCAGGTCGTCGATGGCGCGCGGTACGTGATCGGAGATGTCAATGCCGATCTCGTCCATCACCATGATGGCGAAGGGGTCGGTGCGGTCGGGGCGCACGCCCGCCGATTCCACATAGATCCGCCGTCCGGCAAGATGGCGCAGCAGTGCGGCTGCCATGGGTGAGCGAATGGCGTTCTTGGCACACGCGAAAAGAACGGCGCCAGGCAGATCGCCGCCTGCGCTCAACGGCTCACCCCTTCCAATGCAGCGCGCAAAGGAGTGTGAACAACCGCCTGGCCGTGGCGATGTCCACCGTGACCTTGCCCCTCAGCCGCTCCATCAAGAGGTGGCTACCCTCATCATGCAGGCCCCGGCGTCCCATATCGATGGCCTCAATCTTGGAGGCGGGCTGAGTCTTGATGGCCGCGTAGTAGCTGTCGCAGATTAGAAAATAGTCCTTCACGATCCGGCGGAAGGGCGACAGGGACAGCATGATCTGCTGGAGCGGGATACCGCCGTCGTCGGAGATGGCGAAGACCAGCCGGTTGTCGGCCAGCGACAGATGCAGCGTGAACGGCCCATTGTGCCCCTCCGCCGCGAGATCGAAATTGTTCTTCTCCAAGAGATCGAAGATGGCGACCTCGCGCTCATGTTCGACTTCCAGACTGTCGCGGCCGAGCGAGGCCTCGTCCAACGTCACGGCAATCAACCGCGCGGTTTCCGGAAAGGAGATGTGTTCGTCCGTCTCGGTCATGATCAATCTGGGAGGTTGAGCCTAATGCCGACGGACCGCCGGTGCGCGTCCAGCCCTTCGGCGCGCGCCAGCGTCATGGCTGTGGGGCCGAGCGTCTTGAGGCTCTCGGCATCCAGCTTCAGCAACGACGTGCGCTTCATGAAATCGAGAACACCGAGGCCCGAAGCGAATCGGGCGCTCCGCGCGGTCGGCAATACGTGATTGGTGCCCGCAACGTAGTCGCCGATGACTTCCGGCGTATAGCGGCCGACGAAGATCGCACCCGCATCCCGGACCTTGGCCGCGAGGGCATCCGCATCCGCCGTGGCGATCTCCAGATGCTCCGGTGCAAGACGATCGGACAGCGCCGGGGCCTCGTCGAGGCTCCCGACCAGGATCACGGCGCCGAATTCGTCCCAGCTCGCCCGCGCGGTCTCCACGCGCGGGAGCGTCTTGAGCTGCGTGTCCACAGCCGCCACGACCGCCTCGGCAAAACCGGAATGATCGGTGATGAGAATGGATTGCGCCGCCGTGTCGTGCTCGGCTTGCGCCAACAGATCGCTGGCGATCCAGGCCGGATCGTTTTCGTTGTCTGCGATCACCACGACCTCTGACGGTCCGGCAACCATGTCGATGCCGACCTGCCCGAAGACTTGCCGCTTGGCGGCGGCCACATAGGCATTGCCAGGGCCCACGATCGTGGTCACGGGGCGGATGGTTTCGGTGCCGAACGCGAGCGCGGCGACGGCCTGAGCCCCGCCGACCCGGTAGATTTCGTCGACGCCTGCAAGGACCGCGGCGACCAGCACCAGCGGATTAAGTTCCCCGCGCGGGGACGGCACGACCATGACCAGCCGCTCGACACCGGCAACCTTCGCCGGCACGGCGTTCATCAGAACCGAACTCGGATAGCTGGCGGTCCCGCCGGGCACGTAAAGGCCGGCCGAGGCGACCGCGGTCCAGCGCTGGCCGAGTTCCACGCCGGTCGCGTCGATGTAGCTCTCGCTGGCCGGAACCTGGCGGCCGTGATGATCCAGAATGCGGGCGTGGGCGAGCTTTAGGGCCTCGACCGTCTCCTCGTCGACGGCGGCAAGCGCACCTGCGATATCCGCCTCCGTGACCGCGATGCCTGCTTGGCGAAGATCGAGCTGATCGAACTTTTGCGTGAAGTCGATCAGGGCCTCGTCGCCGCGCGCGCGAACATCGGCGATGATCTTGGCGACAGCGTCATTCACATCGGCGGAGGACTCGCGCTTCATGCCGAGCAATGCCTCGAAGCGGGCCGGAAAGTCTTCCTCTCGCGTATCGAGGGTCTGAACCATGAGGCCTCAAGCGTCCGCGGCTTCGGAGCCGTTCGGATTGGAGCCGGCCGGTTCGTTTGCGTCGTTCTGCCCGTTGCCCTCATCCTCGCCGGGATGTTCCGGCTTGTTGCGCGTCCGCCAAGCCGGGCCCAGATCGCGCATCTCCGCCTCAATACATTCGACATCGAGCTGCACGGTCACGTCGCCCGCGAAGTAAAGTACGACCTTGCCGCTGGGGTCCTCGCCCGCCTCGAAACCGATGGCAAGCAAGGACAGCACGCGATCCTTATCCGCCGGCGCGAGATCCTTGTGGCGGGCGCCAAGCACCCGGTCGAAGCGCAGCGCCGTCCTGAGCCGGCGATAGCGCTCGCCGGCGCGATCCGCTCTCTGCCAATCGAACCGATTGACGACCGCCGCGAACCGTTTCTGCGACGGCAGGTAGGTCATATCGCCGACGCGGACAACTGCGTCCTGGAGTTGGGAGGACACGACTTGAAGGTCCTCCTCGTCGAGTGCGAGCAGTTTAAGCGTCGTCATAGGAAGAAATCACCGGTAAGAGCATAATTGACTTGGATCTACCATGCTTTCGGCTCGGTCCGGAAGACATTCCGAGAACCGGCCACCTAGCCGGTGATCCGGTCGATCTGCGCACCACACTTGCGCAGCTTCTCTTCGAGACGGTCGAAGCCGCGATCCAAATGATAGACGCGCCCGATCGTGGTCTCTCCCTGCGCCGCCATCCCTGCGATGATAAGCGAGACGGAGGCCCGCAGATCGGTGGCCATGACCGGTGCGCCCCGGAGCCCGCTCACCCCATGGACCAGCGCCGTGTCGCCCCGAAGATCGATGCGCGCGCCGAGCCGCGCAAGTTCCTGCACATGCATGAAGCGGTTCTCGAAAATGGTCTCACGCACTTCGGAGACGCCCCGCGCGGTGCACATCAGCGCCATGAGCTGGGCCTGTAGATCGGTGGGAAAACCGGGGAACGGCTGAGTCTCCACGGACACGGGGTCGAGCCCGTGGCCGTTTCGCGCCACGCGAATCCCGCCAGGCTCTTCGAAAACGTCGACACCCGTGGTGCGCAGAGCCACGAGCGCTTCCTGGAGGAGTTCGGCCCGCGCGCCCTGCAGAAAAACATCGCCGCCGGTGATCGCCGCCGCCATGGCATAGGTGCCCGTCTCGATCCGGTCCGGCAGGACCTGATGTTCGGCCCCATGGAGCGAGGGCACGCCTTGAATCCGCAAGGTCGACGTGCCGATCCCTTCGATCTTTGCGCCCATCTCCATGAGGCAGGTGGCAAGATCGCCGACCTCCGGCTCACGGGCCGCGTTCACGATCTCGGAATCGCCCTCGGCCAGAACCGCTGCCATCAACGCATTGTGGGTCGCGCCCACGGAAACTTTTTCGAGTTCGATCCGGTTGCCCTTCAGCCCTTTCGGCGCCTTGGCGAGGACATAGCCGGCATCCAGCTGGATGTCAGCGCCCAGCGCCTCAAGCGCCACGAGATGAAGATCCACGGGCCGCGTGCCGATGGCGCAGCCGCCCGGCAGAGAAACCTTGGCCTCGCCGCAGCGCGCCAGAAGCGGCGCCAGGACCCAGAAGCTTGCGCGCATCCGCGCGACCATCTCGTAGGGCGCGGTCGTGTCGACGATTTCGGCGGCCGTCAGCTTGTAAGTCTGCCCGTCGTTCGAACTCTGGCCGGCGCGTTTGCCGGCGATGGTGACGTCGACGCCGTGATTGCCAAGAATGCGCGACAGCAGCGCCACGTCGGCAAGGCGCGGCATACCATGCAGCGTCAGCGTCTCATTGGTGAGAAGGCTGGCAATCATCAGAGGCAGCGCGGCATTCTTCGCACCGCTGATCGGAATGGTGCCTTCGAGCCGTGCGCCGCCCACAATACGGATACAATCCATAACGCGTTACTCCCTCCGACGCGGCTCGACCTGCCGCGCCTCGTTTCCCCTGTTCCGCCACAATAGGCAATGCGACAAACGGTCAGTCTAGCCTTTCCGCTTCACCCCTGTCCCCCTTCTTCGGAAGGCTTCGAGTCCGACCGTTTGGCCCGCGCGTTCTCCTTGCGTTTCAACAAGTTGGACCGCAGCGCCTGGACCAAACGCTCCTGCCGTACATCGCTTGGAGATGTACGTCCTGATTTCCCCGCGCGCTCGTCTTTTTCGGCCATTTCGCCATCCCTTTGGCTACCCTGGACTTTGCGCCTTTTACCCCATTGCTTTGGCGGCTGAAAGAGCGGGGCAATCCTTGCGTCGCAATGCCCGCTATGGCAGTTTGCGCGCCGCACCGGGACGGGGCATTTCGTTGAGTCTCTTTTAGATCGGCTCCTCGGATCAGCCTGCCCGTTAGCGGACCAACCGGCCAGTGCCGGATTCTCGCGATCCCCGAGAGGTCGCGCCGATCCTCCGGTCGACGGAACGCCGCCGTAGCTCAGTGGTAGAGCGCGTCATTGGTAATGACGAGGTCGACAGTTCGATCCTGTCCGGCGGCACCAGGTTTCTTTCCTAAGTCGAAAATCGAGCCCGGGTCCTTCTTGCCGTCCGCCGAGCGGCGACGGGGCAGAACGCCCCGCCCCCCTGTGCTAGGCTCAAATCGGGCCAGGACCAGGATCCAGGATAGGGAGGAAACCGAGCCATGAGAGCTATTGCTGCCATAACAATTTTCATTTTCACCGCGTTCTTTGTGACGGTGAGTTTCGAAGCGCCTGCGGATGCCAGGCCCAGGGTCGGACAAAAGGTGGGCAAGGGCTTCAACAAAGCGACGCGCGGCGTCTATCGCGGCGTGCGCGGCGCAGGCCGGGGCGTGTACCGGGGCGCCCGCTGGGGCACGAGAGCCCTTTGGGTCGGCACGGGCGTCGGCGCAGGCGCTGCAGCCATGACACGGAATTGCGGCTACTACCGCAAACGGTACGAGGAGACCCGGGCCAGGAAGTGGCGCAACAAATACAACGCTTGCATTCGCTAGCCCAGTGTTTGCCAGCTAGGGCGCGTCCCGGCCAACGGGACGCGCCCCCTCAGCCATAGGAGACACAAGCAATGCACATGGACCGGCCTGTCTTTGTGTTCGGCTCGGACCTTGCCGGATGCCACGATGAGGGCGATGCGCTGGAAGCGCTCCGAAGCCGGGGCGCGGTGTACGGCCAAGGGGCCGGGCCGCAGGGCAACGCCTACGCGATCCCAACGCGTAGCGACACGTTGCAGCCCCGCGTGCGCGAGAAAATCGCCGAGAGCATCGCCGAGTTTCTGGACTTCACGCGGACGCGTCCCTGGGCGCTCTTCGAGGTCGCGCCGATCGGCTGCGGCCTTGCGGGCTACGCGCCTGAGGAGATCGCACCGATGTTCGCAGACGCACCGCACAACGTTACGCTGCCGGCGGCCTTCGAGCACGTTTTGGCCGCGCCGGCGCTCGACGAAACGGCACGAGGTCACATCCGATAACCCGACGGTCACGCTTGCACATGCTCGTCGCGATCTTGCTCTGCGGGGCGGTCGGCGTTGCGGGAACGCCCGCTTTGGCCAAGAAGAAAAACGGGGGCGAGACCTACACCGTGCAAAAGAAGACCAAGCGCGCGGCGGCCAAGAATTGCCGGCGCGGCCCGGTGCCGCCGTTCATCCGCAACCCGCGCTACATGAACCGCGCCTTTTTCAAAAAGAAGTGCCCAGGCTAGATCGCACGAGCTCCGCCCACCGTTCCGACGAACAGGGATAGCCGCCTCGAGCCGCGCGGCTGTGGCGCGCCTCGGCCGTCCCTGCGCCGAGATTAAATCTTGGCAACATCACGGCGTCCCTGCGCGCCGCGGGATACTAACCCACTCTAAAGAAAGACTTAACCCTACCTGCCGCTTCTTGGCCAAGACGGCGGGCCCGGATGCGATGATATTGAATGTCTCATGACAATCACAATGTCTAACTGTACGGGGGACATGAATCGCGGAGGATTAGAGAATGACAAGCGATACGTCCCATTACCGAGGCTACGAGATCCGGCTACGTCAGGAATGGTCGAACTGGTGTGCGAATATTTTGCCCACGCGGGACAATCTTCCAATGCTGGCTATGTCCCAATTGCGGACGCTCTCGTCCAGCCCCGAAGAAGCGCTGGCGGCAGCCAAGCAGAACGTTGACGAATATCTCGGAACCGAACCTGAGCGGCGTGTCGCCTAGCGGCACACTTTCTTGCTGCCTGGGCACAGCGCTCCTCAGGCTCTATTTCGTGAGGAGCGCGTACGCCGCGTAGCACAGGGTAACCGCGAGCAAAGGCCGGAGCAGCCAGTCCGGCGCAACGCCTGCTAGGCGCGTCCCCAGCAGAATCCCTGGGATGGACCCCACCAGCAGCGCCGCGAGAACCCCGAAATCCACATGCCCTAAGCCAAGGTGACCGGCGCCCGCGACGAGCGTCAGTGGGACCGCATGGGCGATATCCGTGCCAACAATCCGTTTGGCCGGCAGGGCCGGAAACAGCAGTGCGAGAACGACAACACCAATGGCGCCCGCGCCGACCGAGGTCAGCGTGACGAGAAGCCCGAGCGCGGCACCGAACAAAACGGTCGCCACCGTGCGTTTAGGCGGATCATCGCTCCCGTTCCCGTTGGTGTGCGTCTTCATCATGATGGGATAGAGCACGATCGCCAGCGCGCTCACGGGGAGCGCGAAGGCGAGCCCATAGCGAATCCACTCCGCCATCGCCTCTGTGTCCAGCGGAAGGTAGGCAATCACGGCCAGCAGGATGATCGATGCCGGCAGCGATCCCATAGCGAGCCGCAGCACGATCGGCCAGTCGACATTCTCCTGCAAATGATGCCGCCAACCGCCAACCGTCTTGGTGACCGACGCGTAGAGGAGGTCCGTACCAACCGCAACGGATGGCGGAACGCCGAAAGTCGAAATGAGCAGGGGCGTCATCAACGCACCGCCGCCGACGCCTGTCAGTCCCACCAAGAAGCCGACACCAAACCCAGCACCAGCCAACGGCAGCAGGGCGATCACCCCGCTGAGATCAAACATGTATGAGGGCCTCCCCCAACATTTTTCGGCGCGATCAGAACCAAAGCGGATCCAATGGGCCTTTAGCGATCCGTCTCGATCAGGACCGGAACGCCGGCCGACCGTAACAGAATTGCTACCTCTTGGGCACGCCGATCATACTCGGCTTTGTCCTCTGGAGAATTGCCGAGGTCCGCGCATAAGCCAGACAAACGGGATCGGTCAAGCACAAGAATATTGTCGCCGACGACTGCGGCGCCCTTCTGCACCCAGGTGATCACACCACCGGCGACCGTCGCGCCATCGAGCGCGTTGACTAGGACGAAGTTCCCGGTCAGCGGCAGGTCGCCAAACAGATCCAAGGCCGTGGACCGGCCAAGCAGAATACGGCAATCGGCGATGTCGTTCATGCCGCACTCATGCGCTTGCCTCGACGAAAGCGTCTCGAAGTCGATCAGCGTGGAAACGCTCATGGAGGTCACCGGCGTCAGGTCGGTCGCGGTGCGCAGCAGATAGCCCGCTTCCGGATCGAACGGCTGCTCGGATAGCCAGACGAGGCGTGCCTCTAATACATCGGCATTGGTCGGCCGGCGCTGCGTCTCCGTCAGCACGGCACCGCGCGAAATGTCGAGATCGGTATCGAGCACGAGGGTGACGGCATCGCCACTGGAGGCAGTCTCAAGGTCGCCATCCATCGTGGAGATTCGCTGAAGCGTGGCGCCAAGCCCGCTGCGCGCGTCCACGACCCGATCGCCGACGCGAATTGCGCCGGACGTCACTGTGCCGGCATAGCCGCGAAAATCGTTCGCCGCCCGCAACACGAGCTGCACCGGCATGCGGAAGGGCGCGTCCTCAGGCTCGGTCCTGGACTCAACGCTCTCAAGATATTCGAGCAGCGTGGGGCCTTCGTACCAAGGCATCTCGACGGATCGCGCTACGACGTTCGCGCCCGTCAACGCCGCGGCGGGAATGGCCGTGATGTCCGTGAAGCTGAAATTGCCTGCAAGAGACCGGAAGTCCGCCTCGATGGCGCGATAGCGTTCTTCGGACCAATCGATCTGATCCATCTTGTTGATGGCGAGAATGACTTTCTTGATGCCGACGAGATTGCAGATCGCCGCGTGACGCCGTGTCTGACGTTTCACGCCGTGGCGCGCATCGACCAGCAGAATGGCGATATCCGCATGCGATGCGCCGGTCGCCATGTTGCGCGTGTACTGTTCGTGCCCCGGCGAGTCGATGATCACAAAACGGCGGCGCGCCGTCTCGAAATAGCGCCAGGCAATGTCGATGGTGATGCCCTGTTCGCGTTCCGCCACGAGCCCATCGAGCAAAAGCGAAAAGTCGATTCGCTCTCCGTTTACCGCTCGCGCATGCGAGGCATGCATGACCTGAGCACGTTGGTCCTCGGTGACGCCGGCGGCATCCCACAACAACCGTCCGATCAGCGTCGATTTGCCGTCGTCCACGGAGCCGCAGGTCAAGAGCCGCAGCATGGCTTCGGACTTCTCGGCCGGTTGCAACACCGACTGTGGGGATTGTGTTTCCGAAAGCGCAGCCAAACTCATTAGAAGTACCCCTCGCGCTTCTTCATCTCCATGGCACCCGCCTCATCATGGTCGATCAAACGGCCGGCCCGTTCCGACACGCGCGCGCCCAAAGTCTCGGTCACGAGCGCGTCCAAGTCCATCGCTTCGGATTCGATGGCCGCGGTGAGCGGATAACACCCCAGCGTGCGGAACCGAATCTTGCGCATTGTTGGCTCCTCGCCCGGCCGAAGCGGCATGCGCTCGTCGTCGACCATCAGTATCTGGCCGTCGCGCTCGACTGTCGGGCGCTCTTTCGCAAAATAGAGCGGCACGACATCGAGCTTCTCGAGCGTGATGTAGCGCCAGACATCCGCCTCGGTCCAATTCGACATCGGAAACACACGGACGGTTTCGTCCTTGCCCAGGCGTCCGTTCAGGAGCTGCCACATCTCCGGCCGCTGCAGGCGCGGATCCCAGCTATGTCCACCCCCTCGGAAGGAGAAGACACGTTCCTTGGCGCGGGATGCCTCCTCGTCGCGGCGGGCACCGCCGAAGGCCGCGTCGTAGCCACCATTGTCAAGCGCCTGGCGCAGAGCCTGTGTCTTCATGATGTCCGTATAGACAGACGGCGGATAATCGAAGGGGTTGATGTTCTTCGCAGCCCCGTCGTGATTGGTGTGCACGATGAGATCGAGTCCCATCTCGGTCGCGGTCCGGTCGCGAAACGTAATCATCTCGCGGAACTTCCACGTCGTGTCCACATGGAGCAGCGGGAATGGAAGCTTGGCCGGCCAAAAAGCCTTCCGCGCCAGATGCAGCAGAACCGTCGAGTCCTTGCCGATCGAGTAGAGCAGCACCGGCGCACGGAACTGCGCAGCGGCCTCGCGGAAAATATGGATGCTCTCGGCCTCGAGAAGCTTGAGATGAGATGTCAGCGCTGTCATGCGGCTTTCTCCTCTTGCGCGACTGGCACTGCCGAACGCTGCTCGGATTCGGCGACATGCAGTCCGCATTCCTTCTTGTCTTCGGCCTCCCACCACCAGCGGCCCGCGCGCGGGTCTTCGCCGGGCTCGATCGCGCGTGTGCATGGGGCGCAGCCGATAGAGACGAAGCCCTGCGCATGTAGCGGATTGACCACGACACTGTTGGCCTCGATATAGGTGTTCACCTGCTCGTCGGACCAATCGGCAAGCGGGCTGACCTTGATGAGCCCACGCGCTTCGTCCCACTCGGCCATCGGCACATCGGCGCGGGCCTGCGATTGGTCGCGCCGGAGCCCCGTGATCCAGCCTTGTGCGCCCTGCAGGGCCCGGTTCAGCGGCCGGACTTTCCGGACTTCGCAGCAGCTCTTCCGGTTGTCGACAGACTGCCGGAAGCCGTATACCCCATCGCGAGTGACGAGTTCCTCGACCTCGCGAGCGTCGGGCACCACGAGACGGATGCGCGTGCGATAGCGAAGCTCGGACAGCTCGACCGTTTCGAGAACTTCCGGAAACAGCCGGCCCGTATCGAGCGTAAAGACGTCCACCTCCGCCCCGGCCTTCGTTACGCCGGATTTGGCTATGGCCCGCAGGATCACTTGATCCTCCAATCCAAGGCTGGTCGAAAAGGCAATACGGCCATCAATGCAATCTGCAATCAACTTGATGCGCTCGACGAGATCGTCCGTGGCCGCGAGCGCACGGTCGAGTTCGGCCGCGGCCTTGGCGGACGCATTCCACCGCAACGGCACGGGGTTGCGCGCCGACGGCTGATAGCTGCGGCGGATATGCGCGAGCGAGGCGTTCCAACTTTCGGCAGCGCGCGGATCGGCAATCTCGGCGGTATCGAAGCCAGAGCGCAACAGGAATTGCGACTGGTCGGGGATGAGCGAACCGACGGCACGAATCTCGCCTGTGAACCCAAGCCGGTCGCGGAGGATCCGCGCCAGGCTGAAGCCACGGCCATCGGCGAAACTTGGGAACATGATCGCGATGGGGCCGGCATTGCCGCCGGCGGCCGATTCCAGCATGTCGTGGTCCGCGGACGGTTCCAAAACGGTCGCGGCGGCATCCGGTTCGGCGATCAGCGCGCCTGTTGTCAAATCAACGAGCACCATAGAGAGCCTCCTTGAACGGCGCGGCACCGACACGGCGCCAGGTTTCGAGGAAGCTCTCTCCCTCGTGACGGTTTTCGACATAGGTATCGACAATGGTGCCGATGGCCTCTGGAACCTTCTCGGCTCGAAATCCAGGACCGATGATGGATCCCACCGCGGCGTCATCCTTTGGGCTGCCCCCGAGCGTGATCTGGTAAAGCTCCGTACCCCGCTTATCGACACCGAGGATGCCAATATTGCCCGCGTGGTGATGTCCGCAGGCATTGATGCAGCCGGACATGTTGACCCTGAGCTTTCCGATCTCGGTCTGCCGCGCGGGATCTTCGAACTTTTTAGCGATTTCCTTCGCGATAGGGATCGAGCGCGCATTGGCGAGGTTGCAGTAATCGAGCCCCGGGCAGCAGATCATGTCGCCCAAAAGCTCGTTGTTGCCAACGGCGAGCCCCGCGTCCGCCAGCACGTCGTAGAGCGCCGGGATGTCGGCCCGTGCCACATGCGGCAGCACGAGGTTCTGCGTGTAGTTGACCCGGATCTCGTCATGGCCGAAGCGCTCGGCGAGATCGGCCACCAGATCCATCGTGTCTGAGGAGCCATCGCCCGGCGTGCGTCCAGGCTCCTTCAGCGAGATCACGACCGAAGCATAGCCGGGCAAGCGATGGGCCAGCACGTTGTTCTGATACCAGTCGGAAAAGCGCGGATCGGCGTCGCGGCGCGCGGCCAGTGCCTCGTCGCGGGACGCCTGCTCCGGCAAATCGGGCGGCGCGAAGTAGGACGCAATCCGGCGCACCTCGTCTTCGGGAAGATCGATTGCAGCCTTGTTTGTCGCGTCCCAATCCGCCTCGACGGCCTCACGGAACTTGTCGATGCCCAGAGCATTGACCAGGATCTTGATCCGGGCCTTGTACATGTTGTCCCGGCGTCCGAGCAGGTTGTATACGCGCAGGATCGAGTCCACGTAAGACAGCAAGTGCTCCTTGGGCAGGAACTCGCGGATCACCTGGCCGACATAGGGCGTACGCCCCATACCGCCGCCGACGAGTACGCGGAACCCGTTCTCGCCGTTCGGTCCGCGCACGATGCGCAGACCAATGTCGTGGAACGCGGTGGCGGCGCGGTCCTCCGCGGCCCCCGAGACCGCGATCTTGAATTTGCGCGGCAGCCAGTTGAACTCCGGATGCAGCGTCGACCATTGACGCAGGATTTCGCACCAGACGCGAGGGTCTTCCAGTTCGTCGACGGCCGCGGCAGCGTAAGGATCGGAGGTGACATTGCGCACGCAATTGCCGCTCGTCTGGATGCAGTGCATCTCGACCTCGGCAAGCGCAGCGAGCACGTCGGGGATGTCGACCAGCTTCACCCAGTTGAACTGGAGATTCTGGCGCGTCGTGAAGTGACCATAGCCACGATCCCATTTGCGACCGATCATGGCGAGCTGACGCATCTGGCGCGACGACAGCTGCCCGTAGGGGATCGCAATCCGCAGCATATAGGCGTGCAGCTGCAGATAGACGCCGTTGCGCAGGCGCAAGGGGCGGAACTCTTCTTCGGAGAGTTCGCCCGTGAGACGCCGCGCGACCTGGTCGCGGAACTCCGACACGCGCTCGTTTACGAAGGCGTGATCAAACTCATCATAGCGGTACATCGTACCAGTCCTTTGTAAGCGTCGTGCGGTGGGACGCGCGAATGCGTTCGCGCACGGAAATCGGATCGACCGTGCCGTCGTCTTTGATCTCGACGGGCATGGGATAAACGCTGATGACGAGCCGCTCGCGCACGGCCGTCTCGGCGGCCGCCTCCAGCGCCTTGACCTCGTCTTCGCCCTCGGCGCGGTCGGCGTCGGCAAGGTTCTCGGTCCACCCGCCACCAGGGGCGAGATAGACCACAATGCCGTCGTCCAGGCGGTTCGCGGTAACGACACTAGGCATAAGCGCGGACAACCTCCTCGTGGGCCAAAATCGTTTCAACGGCGCCGGCAGCGGGAAGCCCCGCGACCTCGCCGAAGATGAGAACGGCAGGACTACTCAAGCCAAGACTGTCGGGATCGGCCGCCAGCGTCGAAATCGTGGTGGCGATCCGCCGCTCCTTCGGACGGCTGGCATTTTCCACCGCGATGACCGGCAGCGCTGTGCGGAACCCAGCATCCAGCAGGCGCCGCGCGATGACCGCCCCCGTGGTGACGCCCATATAGACGACCAATGTGTTGTTGCCGGACGCCAGCGCCCTCAAATCGAGATGCTCGAAGCTCGGCGCCGCCCCGCCCGCTTCGTGGCCGGACACGAAGGTCACCGTGTGCGACACCTCGCGATGGGTCAGCGGAATCTGCAGGCTTGCCGCCGCGGCGGCACCGGCCGTGACGCCGGGTATCACTTCAATCGCAATGTTTTCAGCGCGCAGCGCGTCGAGCTCCTCGCCGCCCCGGCCGAAGATAAAGGGATCGCCGCCCTTGAGACGCACGACCGTTTGCCCGGCCTTCGCACGCGCCACCAGGAGCGCATTGATCTCCCCCTGTGGCACGCTATGCGCGCCTTTCGCCTTGCCAACGGAAATCAGCTCCGCCTCGCGGCGCGCCAATTCCAGCACCCCTTCGCCCACCAGCTTGTCATGGAACACGACATCGGCGGCCTTCAAGGCCCGGATCGCCTTCATCGTCAGAAGCTCGGGATCGCCAGGACCCGCGCCGACGAGAACGACGCGACCTTGCGGCGCTTGGGCGTCATGGTCGCCGGTCACGGCGGCGCGCTCGATCTCCAAATCGATCAGGCTGCGGGCCTCCGCCTCGTCGCCCTGAAGCATGGCGGCCGCTGCTGGACCGTCGAAAATCGTCTCCCAAAGACGGCGGCGCAGAGGTCCTTCAGGCAATGCCTCGGCGACACGTCCGCGAAACGAGCCTGCGAGCTTTGCAAGATCGCCAAGCAGGGGGTGTAGCTCATGCTCCAACCAAGCGCGCAGGCGCTGGGCCAAAACCGGGGCCGCCGCCGAGGTGCCAATGGCGATGGTGACCTCGCCGCGATCCACGATCGCCGGCAGTGCAGCGGTGCATAGGGCGGGGCGGTCCGGCACGTTGACGGGAACGCCAAGCGCGCGGGCGATTTCGGCGATGCGCGCGTCCTCTTCCTCGTCCTCGGTGGCCGAAATTACGAGCGGCCGCCCGCGAATTTGATCGATGCCGGGCATTGGCGCGAGCTGAACTACCCTGCCCGCGTCCACGAACGCTGACAGCTCAGGGTCAAGCACGTCCGCCGCGACCTCGACGCGATCGGCCCGCTTCAGAAGAAGCCGCGCCTTGATGGCTGCGGGCTGGCCCCCGCCGACCACGAGCGGCGGCGTGCCATCGAAGCTCACAAAAATGGGGAAGGTCCGCATCAGCCAGAAGTCCCTGTCGCGGCAGAGGTTTCGGAAATCTCGGAGAGGCTTTCGGGCGCGAGCTCGACTTCCAGTCCGTCAAGCTCGGGTGTCATGATCAACTGGCAGCAGAGCCTCGAGCGGCGATCGTCGACGGAGAAGGCGCCATCCAGCATTTCGGTCTCTTCGTCCGTCGGCGGCACGAGCTTGCCGACCCAATTCTCCGCGACCCAGACATGGCAGGTCGCGCACGCGCACGCGCCACCGCACTCTGCCTTGATCGGGAGACCCCAATCGCGGATGACCTCCATCACACGCCAGCCCTCGAGGGCTTCAAGGCGATGCGTGGTGCCGTCAGGCAGGCGCACGGTAATGAACATGTCTCAAGCCACCTTCCAAATGGCATCACGTCGCACAGAGCGTCGCGGTCCAAACACACGGCCCGTGTACTGGGCCCACGACAGGCCTGCAAGTCCGCACAAGAACGCAGTCGAGAAGACGCAAATCACCGTTCCGCCGAACGTTGCTCTGATCGTCATGTCGCTTTTCCACATGGCCTTCCCTCCAGCGCCAACCAGCCCAGAAGATGGGGCAGATTACTAAAAAATTATTCTATCAAGATAGCCCTATAAGGAGAAACAGAAGAATTTTGTTTCTAAAAGTCACAATTTGAAGAATTCTCTTCTATTTCGCTCCCAAACCAGACTCGGAACCTCCATTTTGGCGGCTAAGCGGAAAACGCGTTCTCTGACCGCCGTTTCGAGGGAGAGATTCGAGAAAGCAGCGTAGGGACATGCCTAAGTGGGCGGCACGGCTGTGTTGATTTAATAAAGGCACGCCAGCGCGGAAAAGAACTCAGTAGAGCTACACTAAGACTAGACTCTGGATCGTATCGATAATTTGCTTGAGCCGGGACTTGTGGAGGGTTCGGAAATCCAAATTGTTGGGTGCCTTCGCGAGTACGTGTTGGGGGAAAAACGTTATGGTTATGCGCGAGACCGGCGATTTGATTTCTCTCCGATCATCCTTCTGCAGCCCAAGCTGGTGCGCACCCCGTCCATCGACCGTTCAGGCCGTTTGCGGTTGACTGGCTACTTTGAAACCGTCCCCGAGAAGCTGAATTTCGATCTGCTCTTCGAGCCCGTGGCCGGCCGCTGGCGGTTGTTCGGCATCGCCGCCAACACGACCTCCGTTCCAACGTCCACAACGAGTTCGGCCGATCGCTAACCCACGAATCGCCGAACGGTCCCAGTTTCCTGCACTGCCTTCCGAAGCGGTAAATAGCTGGCGTCCTGCCCTACCAAATTTTTGGCGGCGAGTACGCCGAGGCGTATGGTTTGCAAGGCTATCGCGAACTGCTAACTCCTGTGCAGCGCGAGGAGGATTTGTGACAGAGCAAGCCATCGAGATCGAGAACGCGGCCCGCGATCGGCATCAGCTGCGCACGCTGGCCGTCGCCGTCACCACCGTGTCGGTCGTGCTCTTTGCCGTGGCCGTCGCCATCATTTATGCGTTCGCGCTCAACCGGATCTGGTTCCTTCACTTTCCGCTCGGCTTCTACCTCTTGGCTCAAGGGCTTCTCATATTCGCGGTCTTCGTCACGTTCTGGTATGTGCGCGTTCAGGAGAAGATCGACCTCACTCGCAGCATGAACGAGGAGGTCACCTAGGCGATGGCTCTCCAGTCGCGCCAGCGCACGCCGAACCCCCATCTCGGCGCCTATTACGGAATTGTCGCCAGTTTGTTCGTCTCCCTGGCGATCCTGCTGGCCATGGCGGAGCAACTCGGTTGGAGCCACCGGTCGATCGCGCGGCTCATGATCTTGATGCCGATGATTCTCTATATGGCTATCGCAGTCGCCGCGCGGACACTTAACATCGAAGACTTCTTCGTGTCCGGCCGCCGCGTGCCCCAGGTCTATAACGGGTTCCTGCTGGCAGCGATCACCGTCGGCGGCACAGGGTTCTTCGCCTATACGGGGGCGCTGTTCTTCGCCGGCTTCGACGGGCTTGCAATCGGCCTTGGCTGGGTCTGCGGTCTCTTGCTCGCGGGCGTGCTGTTCGTGCCCTATCTGCGACGGGTGGGGGCCTACACGCTTCCTGCCTTTTTCGAACAGCGATTCCGCTCGCGGCAAACACGGATAGTCGCGAGCGCGCTCCAGATCGCACCGATTTTTCTGCTGGTTACCGCAGAGGTGAACATCGCAGCGATGGTGCTGTCGATCTTTCTACCGGCGGCGTTCTGGCTGTGTGTGCTGATCGTGATCCTGTTCATCGCAGCCACTGGGATCCTAGGCGGGATGCGCGCGCTGACTTGGTCCGGCAGTGCCCAGTTCATCACCGGCAGCCTGGGACTTGCCATTCCCCTGACCATTGTCGCTGTGGTTCTGACCAACCTGCCCGCGCCGCAGTTCACCTACGGCGAAATGCTCGGCTCGTTGACGAACGCCGAAGCCGCTTCGGGCGTCGCCACCGCCGACCCGGGCTCACTTACCGGCTTGCCCGGTCACGAACCCGCCGCCGCGGAGAAGCCCTTTCTCCAAACTTTCGGCATGATCTCGGAGGCCGGTTACTTCGCCCTATTCGTCTGTTTCGCCCTCGGCACCGCGGCCCTGCCGAGCCTCTTGGCCCGCAGTGGCGTGACCGCCTCGGTTGCGGACCAGCGCCGATCCACGGCCTGGGCCCTTCTGCTGGTCGCCCTCTTCGCTATCACCGCTCCAGCGATTGTCGTCTTCGCCAAGGTTCTGATGTTCGGAGACATCGTGCTCATCCCGATGCAAGGTCTTCCGGCGTGGTTCAACGGCCTCAGCGAGATGAACATTTTCCGCGCAACCGATCTCAATGGAGATGGCTCGATCAGCGTCCGCGACATGCTGATCGCGCGGGATGGGATCGCGCTCGCTCTGCCGATGCTCGCGGCGCTGCCTTACATACTCACCGCGCTAATAGCCGCTGCCGGCCTTGCGATCGCGCTTGCGGCATCCGGCTCCCACCTCTTCACGTTGGGCGCAAGTCTCGCGGACGACCTCTACAGGTCGATCGATCCGCAGCCGATCATCCTGCCGCGGCTACTGGTCGCCTGGGGCTCCATTGGGGCAATCGCACTGCTCACGGCGATCTATTTGTTGATCGCCGACGTGGATTCCCTGAGTTACGCGGTGACCGCCTTTGCCCTTGTGGCCGCGACGTTCTTTCCGGTGCTGTTTCTGTCGACATGGTGGCAACGCTGCACGGTCTGGGGTGCACTGGTCAGCATGGCGACCGGCTTCGGCATCCTGTTTCTCTGCCTCATCGCGGGCGGGCTTTTCGGTATCGCCGAAACGGCGGCGGGAACGGCGGCCGCGGCCCTCATCTCGGCGGTGCTTGCGCTCGCCGCCGGCATAGGCACAAGTCTTTACGGCCCGGCTCCCTCGGCGACAGACATTACGTTTTTCGAAGCGATGCGGCGCCCCGACGGTGAAACACTGTACGACCAGGCGGAGGCGCAAGCCGAGATCGCGCGCCGCAAGACAGACTGACGAGCGCAGCTTGAATGCCCTGACCGAGCCCCAACACTTCCCCCTCTACCCGGCGACCGCCCCCTTTCGCACGGAGCGTCTGCAAGTCTCAGGAGGGCACGATCTCCATTTCGAGGAATGCCGGTCTACTGTCGGCAAACCCGTCGTTGTCTTACCCGGTGGACCGGGCGCCGGCGCCGCGCCCGTCATGCGCCGCTTCCACGACCCCAAGCTCTATCGCATCGTCCTGTTCGATCAACGCAGCTGTCGAAGATCGCTCACCCACGCCTCGATCGAAAACAACACGACCTGGGATCTCGTGGCCGACATTGAAGCCTTGCGCGGCCATCTCGATATCGAGAGCTGGCAAGTCTTTGGCGGCTCTTGGGGATCGGCGCTTGCTCTTGCCTATGCGCAAACGCAACCCGACCGCGTCCGCGAACTGATCCTGCTGGGCATCTTCCTCATGCGGCGCTCCGAACTCGACTGGTTCTACCGCGACGGCTGCAACTGGCTGTTCCCCGAGGCGTTCGCCGAGTTCACCCGTGCCATTCCGGAAACCGAGCGCGGCGACATGATCGGGGCCTACTACAAGCGCTTGACGAGTTCGGACAAGGACCTCCGGCTTGCGGCCGCGCTGCGCGTGGTTTCTGATGCCGGGCACGCCATGACGCAACCGGGCATCGTGCACGCCCCGATCGCCGCGACACGGATGTACGCAGGCGACTGACTACACGCGGCCCACACGGCCGATGTAGCTCAGAACGACCTGGCGCTCGTGTGGCGCGGCTCGATGCTCGACGAGATAGATCCCCTGCCATGTACCGAGCGTCATCGCGCCCGAGCGAATAGGGATCGAGAGGCTTACCGACGTCAGCATCGATTTGATGTGACTTGGCATATCGTCGGGACCTTCCTCGTGATGGGCGTAGGGGTGATCCTCGGGTGCAAACCGCTCCAGCGCATCGAGCAAGTCGACCTGGACATTCGGATCGGCATTCTCCTGAATCGTCAGGGAGGCCGAGGTGTGGGTCACGAAGACCGTCAGCAATCCGCCTTGGGCGCCGATCGTCTCAAGCCATGCGTCGATTGCTCGCGCGAAGTTGACGAAACCCTTGCCGGGCGTCGGCACGGTCAGGACATGGCTCCGCTCCTCTAGACCTGCCACTGGCGCACCCTCCTCATAATATTCCGCTTCCAGGACCCGCATGTCCCGATATCGGGCAATCATTAAGAGAAAATTTACCCTGCCTTGCCACCGTCCATATGACCGCTATGGGACCACCCGCGTGGTCGCGCCGGCACCCGCTTGGGGAGCGGAAACGGCGGCTTATCCATGGGGAACGGTATGGCTTCAAAGGCAGGTTGGCAAACTTCGGCAAGCGGCGGCCGTAACGAGAGCGCCCACGGCGACTGGCGGTCCGAGCCGCGCTTGGACGCACCCCTCGATACATCGTTTGACGCGCCGCTCGGCGAGCGCATGGATCAGCGCTCAGTCGAATCCCTGCTGCGCCGGCTGGTCGACCGCGTCGAGGAGACCGAGCGCCGCTATGGCCAAGCACTAGACCAACTTCACGCAAGACTCGATCATCTCTCGCAGACGACGGACGCGGCGCGCAGCACGAGCGCGCCCGAAAATGCCGAGTCCTTCGACCGGCTGCACGAACAGGTCAGCAGCCTGGCCCGGCGCCTGGACAGCGAGCCCAAGACACACCTCGATGATTTCGAACGCCTGGGCCGCGTGCTCACGGGTGGCCTACGGGGCGATCTCGACGACAATCCCCGGAGGTCCGCCGGCCACGCGCCTCCGCCCAGCCCATTCGCCCAGTCGATCTCTTCCCCACGGAGCCCCAACCACCTGGCACCGGAACGTGATCCGCTCGCCGACTGGGCTTGGGAACCCAAGCCCGCGGCGCCTGCGGATTTCGATAACCGGCTCGCCGAGATGGCCAACCGGCTGGAACAGTCCATCGGCGCGGCAATGCCGAGCAGCACCATTGAGGCGCTGAACGCCCGTCTCGAAGAGGTCGGCAAGCAGATTGCCCAGTCGCTTGAGGCTGCGTCCAGCCGGGCGGCTCTGGAACATGTGGAGCAGCAGATTGCCGACATGGGCCGCCAGCTGAACCGCGCCGAAGAACAGCTTGGTCGGCTTGGCGGCGTCGAGGAGCGCTTGGCCCAGCTGCTCGCGCGCCTCGATGACAAAGACACAAGCGCCAAACCGGCCGGGATCGATGCGGGGCAGCTTCAGGAAATCGCGGCCAACGCCGCCGTGAAGGCCGCCCGCTTGGTCGCCGACGACTCGCAGAAGACAACCGACCGTCTCGAGGCGATGCAGCACGAGCTCAACGCCGTAAGCGATACCAGCCGCCAGGCGGACGACAAGCTCAACAGCTCGCTCCAATCGGTGCACGAGTCTCTGAAGCAGCTCCTGCAACAGGTGGAGCGCCCCGTGGCCCGTTCGCCTCAGACCAATCCGTTCATCGCGAAGGCCGAACGCAAGCGGCCAAGACAAGCCGGCCCGGCCTCCGCCAACGCCATCCAAGCCCCCTCCGCGGCCAACCCGGCCGCAGCGGCGCCTCGGCCACAGCGCAAGCGACCGCCGCACACGGCGGCACCGGCCAGAAACGACACCCCGCGCGGCGCTAGCAGCCCTGCGCCCTCAGACCCGGACGAGACCGAGATTCGCGTCAAAGCGTCGTTGCGGGACCGGCTCGACGCCACCAGCGCCACCGTCAAGCCACGAAATCTTCTGGCCGCCTTCGAGCGCGCCAGGGCCCCACATGCCAAGCCGGCCATGCAGGCCCCGAGCCCCAAGCCCGAAGCGGACTGGGAATCTGGCGCGTCGGAGGACATGGTCGCCGCGGCGCGCCGTGCCGCCCAAGCCGCGGCCGCCCAGGCTGCAGCCCTTGCGGAGTCTCGTGAAGAACCGCCCGAGAGCCGCGACTCGGCGATCGACGTCGCCATGGACGAACAAGCGAACGGCCGGAAGCGGCCCTATCTGATTGTCTCGGCTGCAATACTGCTCACGATCAGTGCGCTCCTCCTTTACGGACGGCTTGGGACCAAGACGGCCCAGGATGTCGGCGTGATCCCACAAAGCGGTCCGGCGCTGCCGGCCGGCGGGACCGCGACTTCGGCCGATACCGCCAATGACACACCGGCTGGAGCAACCGAAGCGCCCGGCGACCAGCAGTCCGGGTCATTCAGGCTCGTCCCCAGCCCCGAGATGGTGCCCATTCCCGGCATGGTGCCGCTGAACGACTGGGTTGGCCAAGCGACTCCCGGCGCAACGGACATTCCCAAGACGCCGGCACGGAACATGCCCGCAAGCGAGATTGCGCCCGCGCCCCAACTCGCCTCACTGAAGTCCAACGACATTACGGCCCTTTCGAGCGATGTGGAATTCTCGGTCGAAGAGCCTGCCTCAGCGACCGAGGTGGCGATGGCAGAGAAGCTGACGGAAACGTCCGTAAGCGGTCCGATGCCGCCCGCGGC
>Ga0209013_10001164_pt1 | contig 24358 bp, 29 predicted proteins | sample Cruoilmetagenom2_FD_187291 | JGI IMG/M metagenome (GOLD analysis project Ga0209013, IMG submission 187291) | Oil polluted marine microbial communities from Coal Oil Point, Santa Barbara, California, USA - Sample 2 (SPAdes) (version 2) | ecosystem: Environmental > Aquatic > Marine > Oil seeps ... | reverse complement strand
TAAATTTTGAAGAATCCGGTGATGTTACAGTTGAAGCTCCAGTTAAAAGCCCTAGGAGTCCTGCCGGTGGGCACCACCACTAAAATTAGGTTTGATTACTTCACTCCCTTAAATTCGAAAGTATTTGAGGAAAGCTCTTTCTTGGTACCCTTAGTAGTTTCAATACTTATATTCTCTGTAATTTCATTCATAGTGCATCTTCCGTTGTAAATACCACCATCCTCTACTATGAGTGATTCTATAAAAACATCCCCTAACACAATCCCGCTTCTTTTAATTTCCAGACTGTTTGATTCTATAACGCCCTCTACCCTTCCGTAAACTATAGTTTCTACAGATCTAACTTCTCCTAATATAACTCCGTTCTCACCTACAACAATACTGCTCTCGCCTGTTATTCTTCCGTTCAGTTTTCCGTCGATTCTTGTAGCAGAGGAGGAGGACATATTACCTTCAAATTCACATCCGTCTCCAATCAGAGTGGTGATATGATTTGGATTCGATTTCGGCAATTCTTTGCTGTCCTTTTTCTTTCCAAATATTCCCAAAGTTATTTTAGTGATAAAAAGTTTTTTGGATTTACTCTTTTCCCATCTTTAATTAATTCGTAATGAAGGTGCGTGCCTGTGGATCTTCCGGTTGAACCCGCTTTCCCGATAACATCCCCAACCTTCACTTCCTGACCTTCTTTAACTTCTAGTTTTGATAAGTGCCCATATAATGTCTCGTAATTATCTTTATGTTTTATGATAACTGTTCTACCATAACTGCTGTGCCAGGAGGCCTTAGTTACTACACCTTCAGCGGTTGCAACTACAGCCTGGCCGTAATTGGCATCAATATCAATTCCTGAATGGAAACCTGCTTTAGATTTGAAAGGATCTTTTCTGTAGCCAAAGCTGGAATTTATTTTACCTTTTAGCGGTGTGCCTACAGGAATGCTCTTCATTGTATTAAAGAGATCATCAATATCCTTTTTCATATAATTAACATAGGAGAGACTTAATTCTTCGGGAGCAATGAATTCTCCACCAATAGCTAATTCTTTTTTGATACCCTTTTTGTCGAGTACGTCCTGTATTTCGAGTAATTTTTGTTCTATGCCTTGTAGTTTATCTTTAAGTTTTGCTTTGATGATTATATTTTCATCGATATCCTGGCTAAGTAAATTAATAGTGCTCATGAGTTTGCCAAGGGATTGGGACTTTGTTGCTGAATCTTTGTAGTAGATATAGCTTGTGCTAAAAGAAAAGAGAGATAAAAAAGCGAAGATCATTATGCTGCAAAAAGCTATTCTAATATATGACTTTTTAACACTGAATGATTTTGCGCCTTTATGCCCTGCTGTAACCAGCATTATTGTATAACGATTCGTTTCCATTAATTTCTCCTGAACCAGTCAAACAGATTGTGTTTGGGATGATTTATATGAATAAAGCGATTTTCTAACCCTTCAATCATACATATAATCCAAATGAAATGCAACCCTATTTCTGAGCACATTTCTAAACTTGAGAATTAATAAATTGTTGATCTAGAGAGTGCATTTTAGAATTTAAATCCCGCTGTTTTGCTTGTTGCTGAAGTTGAAATAAAATACATAGTCTTGCAGTGAAAGATGATAATAGATAATATGATAGTATTCATTCTAAGGTGAAGTATTTTATATAGGACTAAGCCCGGTTAATAAATTTCTCTTTCAAAAAGAATATTGGGCAAGTTAATTTTCTCTAAATCAATTTGTGAGGAGTGTTTGCGGTAGTTTGAAAATGGGAAAGGTTATATGTGTTGCAAATCAGAAGGGCGGGGTTGGGAAAACAACTACGGTTATCAATCTTGCCGCTTCGTTGGCAGTTAATCAAATTAAGACTTTGTTTATAGATTTTGATCCTCAAGGAAATGCAACAAGTGGAGTTGGGGTGGACAAAGACGAGATTAAAGAAACTATATATAATGCTGTTATCGGAGAGTCCAATATAAATGATATTGCGATCCAAGTAGAACCCGAAACTCTAAAGGGTTATTTAACTGTTGTTCCTGCTAATTCAGAGTTAACAGGGGCTGAGGTTGAGCTTATACATCTAGAAAGACGAGAATGGAGGCTTAAGGAAGCGATTGATGCCGTACGTGATCAGTATGATTACATTTTCATAGACTGTCCTCCTTCGCTAAGTCTTTTGACTGTAAATGCCCTCACTGCCTCGGATTCCGTTCTCGTTCCAGTGCAATGTGAATATTATGCTATGGAGGGGCTCGGGCAGCTGAAGCGTACGATTTCTCTTATTAAGCAGAGGCTTAACCCTGAGTTAAGCATTGAGGGATATTTGCTCACGATGTTTGACTCCAGGAACAATATTTGTCACATGGTTGCAAATGAACTGAAAAACTATTTTAATAGCGAAGTGTTTGAAACAATAATATACAGAAATGTAAGGCTGGCTGAATCTCCAAGCCACGGCAAGCCTGCCTTGCTTTATGATGTTAAATCGATTGGAGCAAAGAGCTATCTTTCTCTTGCCCAGGAAATAATATCCAGGAATGGAGGTCTTACAGTTGAAGAAGTCTAGTTTGGGTAGAGGGTTAGATGCTCTAATCCCTAAAGAAGACAAAGAGCATGACTATACCGTTGCATCCATAAATGAAATCAAACCAAATATATTTCAGCCCAGAAAAGAGTTTGATGAGGAAGCGATTTCCGAGCTAGCGTCTTCAATTAAAGAAAAGGGCATATTACAGCCGCTTGTAGTTAGAATGATAGCGGGCGGATATGAAATAATAGCTGGGGAAAGAAGATGGAGAGCTGCTCAACGTGCCGGAATTACCAGAGTTCCTGTAATAATAAAAGAAGCCTCAGACAGAGAGGTTTTAGAACTTGCCCTTATTGAAAACCTGCAGCGTGAAGACCTAAACCCGATAGAAGAAGCAGTGGCCTATCAGCAATTAATAGATGAATTTGAATTAACGCATGAAGACTTGTCCCAGCAAATCGGTAAGGATAGATCGACCATAACAAATCAACTTAGACTGTTAAAACTGCCCGAGGAAGCAAAGAAAGCACTTATTGCGGGAGAAATAACTGCCGGGCACGCTCGTGCGATACTGAGCATTGAATCGCCAGCTGAGGCAAGAGAAGCCCTAAGGGCTATACAGAAACAAAAACTCTCGGTAAGAAAAGCAGAGCAGCTAATTCAGAATATCTCTAAACGTAAGAAAAAAGATGCGAAAACAGAAAATGATGATATATATATAAGGCAGATTACAGATGACTTAAAGAGGTCGCTTAGTACACAGGTTCGGATTGTGGATAAGCAGGGTAAGGGTAAAATAGAAATTGATTATTATTCCAATGATGAACTTGAAAGACTGACGTCCATTCTAAAGGGAAATTGATAATAGGGGAATTAAAACCTTATGAAAGAATTCAAAGTCAAAGTGGAAGTAAAATTAAAGCCCGTTGTTCTTGATCCTCAGGGGAAAACAGTGCTGACCGCACTTCATCATCTTGGTTATGACAATGTGGAAGATGCCAGGATCGGGAAACTGATTGAACTTAGAATAATGGGCAGCGACGCGGGTAATGTAAAAGAGCTTGTTGACGATATGTGCAAGAAGTTACTTTCAAATCCAGTGATTGAAGATTTCGTTGTAAAAGTTGAAGAGTGATATGTATAAGTTTGGCATAGTCGTATTTCCGGGATCCAACTGTGATCATGATTGCTATCATGCAATAAAACATGTGCTTGCTCAGGACTGTGAGTTCTTATGGCATCATGAGACTGACCTTGAGGGTTTTGACTGTATTGTGCTCCCGGGTGGATTCTCTTACGGGGATTATCTCCGGACGGGGTCCATTGCGAGCCTCTCCCCAATAATGAAATCGGTCGAAAAATATGCACTAGCAGGCAATCCCGTGATAGGTATCTGTAACGGGTTTCAGGTTCTTGTGGAATCGGGACTCTTGCCGGGTGCGCTTATAAAAAACTCATCTCTTAAATTTGTTTGCAAGTGGGTGCATGTGAGGGTTGAAAGTAATAAAAATCTCTTTACGGCTAATACTAAAGTAGGTGATGTATTAGAAATACCTATAGCTCATGGAGATGGGAATTACTTCTGTACGCCGGGGGAGCTAAAGGGGCTTCGCGAAAATTCTCAAATAGTTTTTAGATACTGCAATGAGAATGGTGATATTACTTCTGAATCAAATCCCAATGGATCTATTGAAAATATAGCGGGTATAATTAACAAAGCGGGCAACGTTCTTGGCATGATGCCCCATCCTGAAAGATGCGCTGAGGAAATGCTAAACGGAACTCAGGGAAAATTAATTTTTGAATCAATCATTTCCTGGCTTAATCTAAATAAGAAAGTGACGGGCCGGGCCTAAATTTCCTTAAACCGGGAGTTAATTAAAAATGGGGAAAATATTAATTCTGACATTGATAATTCTTATTGCATTTTGGGTAGGCAGATTATCAGTCAGTACTAAAAAAGATAAAGTTTCTAAAAACACTCCTCAAAATGACTCTTCAATTATAGATATTGAAATAGAGGACTAAATATAGGTTGCTTAAGATGCAATTGTGTGCATTCTATTAATCCTAAATCCCTGCTCAAACACAAATATTTGTTGCTCTTGTACCTATATGGTACTCTTAAAATGGTAAAAGTTATGAGATGTAAATGGGAGAAATTCCAGGGGAAATATAATGGCAGATTATAAAATCGATAGTGAGATCGATATTACAAAGGAAATTTGTCCGATGACTTTTGTGAAAACCAAACTAAAACTTGAAACTATGTCCAGAGGGGAAGTTCTTGAGGTTACTTTGCGTGAAGGGGAGCCTTTACTTAACGTACCCAAGAGTGTGGAGCAGGACGGGCATAAAATTTTAGATCTTCGCCAGGAAGGTGGAGTCTATAAACTTATAATTGAGCGTAGTTAATGAACGTATCTTTAGTCAGAGCTAAATCAGTAGACCACAGTTTGAAAAGGGCTGAATCCGTAATTGATTTAGTCGGAAATACTCCTCTCATTAAGCTTACTCAACTCACAGCGGGGATCAGTCCGGGAGTTGAAGTCTATGCTAAGGCAGAGTGGTTTAATCCGGGAGGTTCTGTAAAAGACAGACCCGCTTTATGGATGATTCTTGACGGTATTAATTCAGGGCAACTCACACGTGATAAAATCCTTATGGATTCTTCTTCCGGCAACACAGCTATAGCATATGCTATGTTTGGCGCAGCTCTTGGTTACAAAGTTGAACTTGTAACACCAATGAATATGAATATTGAAAGAAAAAAAACGCTGACCGCTTTTGGCTCCGAGATAATATATTCCGACCCGCTTGAGGGATCAGACGGTGCCATCAGGCTTGCCCGAAAGTTAAAAGCAGAAAACGTTGATAAATACTTCATGCCTGATCAATATAACAATCCTGCAAACCCTCAGTCACATTACGATACCACAGCTCCTGAAATTTGGGATCAGACACAGGGTCGCGTTACACATTTTCTTGCAGGGCTTGGCACAAGCGGGACATTTATGGGTACAAGCCGAAGGCTAAAAGAGTTAAACCCCAATATCAAAACAATTTCTATAGAACCTGCGGAATCACTACATGGGCTTGAGGGAATGAAACACATGCCATCATCGATTATTCCCGGGATTTATGATTCCACCAAGGCTGATGAGCTAGTTAGGGTCTCGACCGAGGATGCCTATGATACGATGAAAGATCTCTTAAGAAAGGAGGGTATATTCGTAGGGCATTCCGGAGGCGCTGTAGCTTATGCTGCGCTTGAGTTTGCAAAGACACTTGAAGAAGGAGTTATTGTTACAGTTTTCCCTGACGGGGGGTATAGATATTTGAGCGGAGGTATATGGTGGTAAAGGTATTAAAATCTGCATTTGAGGGAATGATAGAACTTGCTGAAGCCGGTTTCCCCTATGAGGTTTGTGGAGTAATGATAGGGGCAAACGGCGAGATTACACACTTTAAAGAGTGCGGGAATCTAAATACCCAGAGAGCACACGACCGATATGAGCTGGACCCGGTCTCTTTTAAGGAAGCCGATGAGTGGGCAAGAGAAAATAATATGGAAATATTAGGCATTTATCACTCCCACCCTGATCATCCCTCTAAGGCTTCAGAGACTGATAGGCAGAGGGCATGGCCTGAGTGGATTTATATTATTTTTTCTATAAATAGCGGGAAATACAATGACGCAAGAGCCTGGGTGCTTGAGGACTTTGATTCTAATTTTGCAGAAGAGCAGATTGAAGTGACGGAAGGCTGAATATTGCAATTAACTGAAAACCAAATTTATCGCTACAGTAGACACATACTGCTTCCCGAAGTTGGGGGAGTTGGGCAAAAAAGGCTTTTAGATTCAAAAGTCTTTTGTGTCGGAGTAGGCGGACTGGGCTCGCCCATTGCGCTTTATTTAGCGGCTGCCGGTGTTGGAACTATAGGTATTGCCGACTCAGACCAAGTCGATATTTCCAACCTCCAGAGGCAGGTGCTTCACTACACCGAGGATATTGGAAAGCCTAAAACACATTCAGCTCAAGAGAAGCTTGAGAAACTAAATCCTGATGTAGAAGTTATAGCCTATGATAGCTTAATTACTAAGGACAATATACGAGGTATAGTTAGAAACTACGATATAGTTGTTGATGGCTCTGACAATTTTCCCACACGCTACCTGGTAAACGACGCCTGTTATTTCGAGAAGAAGACACTGGTATCGGGAGCCATATTTCAGTTCGAGGGGCAGATATCCGTATTTAAACCCCATAATGGAGGCGCGTGTTACCGTTGTCTGTATCCTGAAATACCGCCAGAGGGAATGATGCCCAGCTGTCAGGAAGGCGGAATATTAGGGGCAGTTGCCGGAACTGTTGGAACTATGCAGGCAATCGAAACATTGAAAGAAATTTTAGAAATCGGCGATTCATTGGAAGATCGCCTTCTAATATTTAATGCACTTAAAATGACTTTTGACTCTGTTAAAGTTAATAAACATCCTGAGTGTCACTTATGCGGTGAAAGCCCCTCAATTAAAGAAGTAACCGAGTATAAACAGCCGGAATGTGATTTTGAGAACTCGCCCCCCTCTTAAAAAAATCCTGTGTATTCAATCAAATTGTCTGTGAAATTAGCGATTCTTAAGTTAACTTGACAACACCCTGCCCCTCCAACATACTAAATTACTCAAAATAACCTTTTCACTCTATTGATACTAATGAATTCGGGGAATATATAGATGGATTTAAGCGAGGTTTTTAAAAGTACTCTTCTTATAGGGCCTGAAATTTCGCTCATAGTTGCCGGTCTTATATTAATAGTGCTTGATCCAATCTTAAAAGATTCGGCTAAAAAGAATCTTTTTGGGCTTGCTCTTTTAGGACTAGCGGTTGGTTTTATTCTAAATCTAAAGAGGTTTGGTGTGACTGAGACCGCTTTTTCAGGGGCTCTTTCTTTAGACCAGTTCGCCGCTTATTTTAATGTTATTTTTCTTCTCGGCGCATTCCTAGCAGTCATTATTTCGAGGGACTATCTATCAAATACTAATAAATACTCAAATGAGTTCTTTGCCCTTATACTATTTTCAACCTCGGGCATGATGATTCTAAGCTCGGCAAAAGAGTTTATGTCGCTTTTCCTCGGTTTTGAAATAATGTCCATCTCCGTATACATACTGTCGGCTTTTAACAGGAAGTCGATTAGGTCAACAGAGGCGGGAATAAAATATCTTATTCTGGGCGGCTTCTCCTCCGCAATACTGCTTTACGGTATAGCGCTTCTCTACGGGGCTTCAGGTTCTGTCTATCTGAGCGAAATTGTTAGCAATTTTGATCCATCAAATCCATTATTCTTAGCGGGTAGCGCACTTGTTCTTGTAGGTTTTATATTTAAGATAGGGGCTTTTCCATTCCATCAGTGGGTTCCTGATGTTTATGAAGGAGCGCCGATGCCTGTGACCGCTTTTATGTCTGTAGGAGTAAAAGCCGCTGCATTTGCAATATTACTCAGAGTCATTTTCGAAGGCTTTTCAGAAATCCAGCTAAATATTATGCCGGTTTTATGGATTATTGCTGTATTTACGATGATAGTGGGAAATATAGCCGCTATAGCTCAAAAGAGTATAAAGCGCATGCTCGCATATTCCAGCATAGCGCACGCGGGATACGCTCTTGTAGGTGTGGTGGCAGCGTATGGTGGAGACAAATTAGCTGTAAGTAGTGTGATTTATTATCTTTTTGCTTATATGTTCATGAATTTAGGGGCATTTGGGGTTTTGGCTTACCTTTCAAAAGATGGGAAGGAATGTGAAACATTTGACGATATTGCAGGCCTTTGGCGAAGAAGACCTTATCTAGCAATAGCCTTGGGAGTATTTATGTTTTCCCTTGCAGGTATACCCCCCACACTAGGGTTCTTTGCAAAATACAGGGTTTTCCTCTCCGCAGTTCAGGCGGATTTCTACTGGCTAGCCGTGATTGGAATTCTAAGCAGCGTCGTTTCAGCCTATTATTACTTAAGGGTGCTTGTCTATGCATATATGAAGGAAGAAACAACTACTTTCCCTTCATTTAAATTTGCCTCATCGATTGTGCTCATAGTTCTTTGTATTGGGACGCTTGTGCTTGGTGTATTTCCTTTTGATTCCTGGGACCTTGCGCTTGAGGCAGCCGGTTCAGTCTTGCTTGTATTTAAGGGCGGGTAAATAATAATTTCACGCTTGATTACTGTAATTTATATCCCTAGTTTGGTCTTAAGAGTTGAAATTTCCAATTATACCAACCGCTTAAAGCTCAGAAGAACTCACGGGGTAAACCTAGCGATTTTGAATACTTAACTTAAATATTGTATAATTGACTTTAACAATCCATGGCAAGAAAAAGAAGTAGTTCCAAGCAAAATTCCTCAGATAACCTGATTAGAGAATTATTATCAGCTCTCTTATTCTCTTTAGGGCTTTTTTCCGCGCTTAGCCTGATTTTTTACAGCTCAAGCTCTGATCTAGATGTAAAGGGTGCTATGGGCTCAATAGGTGTTTTTATTTCCGATATGCTTGGAAAAGCATTCGGGGTATGCGCATTTGTAGTTCCGGTAGTAATGTTCTATTCGTCTGTAGTTGTTTTTATGAATAGAGCTGGAACCGGTTTGTATAGAAAAGCTCTTGCTTCTTTTCTTTTTCTCTTAGCCATAATGGCACTTCTTGGCCTTGCCTTTGCTGGAACTGACTTTTTGGGTTACAACCCCGCAGGGGGCTGGATAGGAAATACCGTAGCAGAGATATTAAGAGACGGCATAGCCGGAACCGTGGGGTCGTATTTAATTGTAACCATTTTGCTGCTTGTGAGTTTAATAGTTATATCCAGTCTTACTTTGACGGAGTTAATTGGAGTTACTGCAAAGATGTCTAGGACTATTGTAGAAAATATATTTGCCGGATCAAAGTTTTTGGCCATAAAGGGAAAAGATGCGGTGATTCATTTAAAAGAATCTTATTCTAAACCTGATGCGGAGGTTCGGGAAGAACCTTTAATATCAGGAGGGAACGGGTCTATAACCCTAAACGGCAAGCAGAGTCCGGTAGATGACATACTTAATGAGGATATAATAGTTTTAGAAGATGAGATTATCACCGAAGGAAGCCCGGAAACTATAGGATCTGATATTGACCATCCTCAGATAGTAGTGGAGCAGTCAAAGTTGCAGGGATTAGAGAAATTTTTCCCGAAAAAAAAATTTCTACATAATGACTATAATATTCCTTCTACAGATTTGCTGGACGCTAAAATGGATTCAAATATAGTAGTAGACAGGAATGCTGTTTATGAGAAGGCAAAATTAATAGAAGACAAATTAAAAGATTTTGGTGTGTCGGGAAAAGTTACCGAAATAAGACCCGGGCCTGTAATTACGATGTTTGAGTATAAACCCGCGCCCGGGATCAAGATTAATAAGATAGCGGCCCTTGAAAACGATTTGGCCATGGGTCTTAGCGCGCTCAGTATAAGAATAGTTGCGCCTATTCCCGGAAAGGATGTTATAGGCATAGAAGTGCCGAACGCAAAAAGGGAACTGGTTGTGCTTAGAGAGCTTCTGGAGGATCCTGAGTTTTCAAAGAGAGAATCCCTTTTAACACTCGCATTGGGCGAGGATATTGCAGGGCTTCCTTTTTATATGGATCTTAGAAAAGCGCCTCATCTTATGATTGCTGGAACTACAGGGTCGGGGAAAAGCGTTCTACTCAACGCTATGATCACAAGCATGCTTTATAAAGCAAGTCCTTATGAGCTTAAATTTATTATGATCGATCCCAAAATGCTTGAGCTTTCTGTGTATGAAGATATCCCGCATCTCCTGCACCCGGTGGTTACAGAGCCTAAAAAGGCCGCCGCCGCTCTAAGGTGGGCAGTGCAGGAAATGGATAACCGCTACAGGATGCTTTCTGATGAAGGGGTCAGGGATATTGAGACTTATAATAGAAATGTTAAAAGATTAAATAGAGAGGATAAATGGGAAAAGATCCTCCCTTATATCGTAATCGTGCTTGATGAGCTTGCGGATCTGATGATGGTTGCTCCGAGCGAAATAAAAGAGTCGATCACTAGGCTTTCTCAAAAGGCACGTGCCGCCGGTATTCACTTGATAGTTGCCACGCAGCGTCCATCGGCAGATGTTGTTGCAGGGCTTATCAAGGCTAACTTTCCTGCCAGGATTTCTTTCCTCGTTTTCTCCAAAATCGATTCAAGAATAATCTTGGATGCAGGTGGGGCGGAGAGGTTGCTTGGAAAAGGAGACATGCTCTTTTTAGAACCCGGGACCTCTAAGCTTCTCAGGCTTCAAGGCGCGCTTATATCAGATGAAGAGAGAGAGGGGATTACAGAGTTTGTAAAATCCCAGGGGCAGCCTGACTACAATGAGGAAATTACTTATGTTGCAGAGAAAGAAGGGACAGATGAGCTTGATGAGGAGAAAGATGAGCTTTACTTTCAAGCCTTAAGGACAATTGCGGAGTCAGGGCAGGCATCAATATCAATGCTGCAGAGAAAACTCAAAATAGGTTATAACAGAGCAGCGCGTATTGTTGAACTTATGGAAAAAGAAGGGGTTGTGGGGCCCCAGGAAGTTGCGGGTAAACCAAGGGAAGTTTTTATAGATCCAAGTCAAGTTGAAGAGAGGCAATAAAATTGAAGAAGGCGCTATCCCTATTTCTTGTATTACTTTTATTCTCGATTGATGGGTTTTCAAACGAAGAGGACAATCTGGGTTCTGTAATAGATGGGGTCCAAAAAAAATATGAACAGATAAATAATTTTCATGCGGTATTTATCCAGGAAGCCGAAGTAAAAGCTCTAAATAAGGTTCAAAAAGCTGACGGTGAGGTCTGGTTTAAAAAACCCGGCAAAATGAGATGGAATTATGATACTCCTAATAAGGATCAAATTGTATCTGACGGGAAAACCCTATGGTTCTATGACGAAGAGGAAGAGCAGGTCATTGAAACGCCTATTACCCAGGTATCAGAGACCGAGTCCACTACAACGCTTCTTTCAGGTCTCGGCAATATAAAGGAGCTGTTTAATGCCAGTTTTACCGAACCCGGGGAGATCAATCCGAATGGCGGTTATTTGATAGACCTCGTGCCGAAAGGGGACGAGGAGTATAATAAAGTCACAATATCCGTGGATAAAAAGGATATGATGGTCAACACCATTTATCTCTACGATCCATTTGGTAATCTGACTACAGTCAAACTAAAAGATATAAAGATTGACGGCTCAGTATCCGACTCGCTGTTTGACTTTAAAGCGCCCTCGGGGGTTGAAGTAGTAAAGCCCCCGTCCTTCCAATAATTGGCTGCAGCAATATTTATACGAAAGACTAAAGATCTAAGATAAGAACTGTAATGTAGGAATTAAATCTGATTAGCGGTCTATCTCGCCGAGTACAATGTCGAGACTTCCGATTGCGGCTATTACATCCGCTACAAGACTTCCTTCGACCATCTGGGAAAGAGCCTGCATATTGACAAAAGAAGGTCCTCTGACGCGCATTCTATAGGGTTTCCCAGAGCCGTCGCTTATTAAGTAGTAAGAGAGCTCTCCTTTGGGATTTTCCACCGCGTGCTGCACTTCTCCGGCGGGGGGTTTAAACCCTTCATATACGATCACGAAATGTCTAATCAGCGATTCCATTCTAGTGTAGGTAAGTTCTTTCTCAGGGAGAACAATGTCTGGGAGATCGGCTATATAAGGTCCGTCAGGGAGATTGTCTATAGCTTGCTGTATAATCTTTAAGCTCTGATTCATCTCCTCCATCCTGCATAGGTAGCGTGAGTAAGCGTCCCCTTCATTCGCAACGGGGACTTCGAAATCGTAATTTTCGTATCCTAAATATGGTGTGGCTTTCCTTACATCATAAGGCACACCGCTACCTCTGAGTGCCGGCCCGGTGAGCCCTAAATCAACAGCGTCCTCAGCGCTTATTACGGCAACTCCCTTTGTCCTTTCTATCCATATTTTATTTCTGGTTAGCAGGTTTTCTACTTCGTTAAGTGTTGTAGGGAATATTTTAAGAAAATTTCTCACCATTTCTTTAAACTTTTCAGGGAGATCAAGCGGCAAGCCGCCTACTCTCGGATAAGAGGTTGTAAGCCTCGCCCCGCAAATAGTCTCTAATATGTCGTATATTCTTTCCCTTTCCTTAAAGCAGTAAAGGAATGCGCTCATTGCTCCGAGGTCAAGCGCATTGGTTCCTATTCCGACCAAGTGGGACTCAATTCTTCCAAGCTCAAAAAGTATTACTTCAGTTGTTTTGGCCCTCTCGGGTATTTCGTTTTCAATTCCAAGCAGTTTTTCAACCGTAAGTATGTAGCCGATGTTGTTGCAGATAGAAGCTATATAATCCATCCTGTCTGTATAAGGGAGGCACTGCTGGTACGTGATGTGCTCACATAGTTTCTCGATTCCCCTGTGAAGATAGCCAATATATGGGACCGCTTTAACAACCATTTCCCCGTCTAAGTGAAGAACTATCCTGAGTACTCCGTGAGTAGCGGGGTGCTGAGGGCCCATATTAAGCATCATGGTCTCAGTACGCGTGCCGTCTTCATTAATAATAGCTTGTTCTTCGCTTATAAATTCAACTCTTTCCATCAGTCCGCTCCTTCTTCAAGAGCATTTTCAAATGAGCGCTTGGAAGCTTCACGGTTTCTTACATCAAAGTCTTTTCTAAGCGGGAAGGGTCCGTAATCCTCCGGCAGGAGGATTCTTCTAAGGTCCGGGTGTCCGGCAAATTCAATTCCAAACATGTCGTATACTTCTCTCTCAAGCCAGTCAGCACCTCTCCAGACCGGCGTTACAGAGTCAATCTTAATATCCCCTTCAGCCAGTTCCGCTTTAAGCCTAATTCTGACATTCTCTTCACATTCGGGTCCAAACCGATGTATATGATATACAACTTCATAACGTGGGAATTTGACCTCGAGATAGTCAACGGCGGTTAAATCAGCCAAGAAAGTGAAATCAAGTTGATCCTTTAAGTAACTACAAATATTGAGGATTTGTTCTTTACTTACAACTAGAGTTGTTTCCCCTCTGTATTCTTTGGTATCCAAAATGTTTTGGGGAAACTCCTTTGTTAGTAGGGTTGTTGTCTGTTCTGCATCAAAACTCATACTACAGGGGCCCCTTTCATCTCAATTTTCTTTTGGATCTTCATTACGGCGTCTATAAGCGCTTCAGGCCTTGGAGGGCATCCGCCAACGTATACATCAACGGGGAGAAATTCATCTATTCCCTGTACAACTGCGTAGCTATCAAAAGGTCCTCCGCCACATGTGCATGAGCCCATGGCTATAACCCATTTAGGCTCCGGCATCTGATCATAGATTCTTCTGCAAACGGATGCCATTTTATATGTAATTGTTCCCGATACTATCATCAGGTCCGCTTGTCTTGGGGAAAACCTTGCAACCTCGGCTCCAAAGCGAGAAAGGTCAAATCTTGACGCAAAAACTCCCATCATCTCTATAGCGCAACACGCTGTTCCAAAGGGCATTGGCCAGAGGCTGTTCTTTCTTCCCCAGTTGGCAAAAGCTTCAATTGTGGTTGTTAAAAAACCTTCTCCACCAAGTAACGGGTCTGAATTTACTCCCAATCTAACGCTCCTTTTTTAACTACATAAAAGTATCCTGCCATAATAATTATAAGAAAAACGATTATTTCAACGAAAGCGAGCATCCCCAAATCCTTAAATACAACTGCCCAGGCAAAAAGAAATACAGCTTCAACGTCAAAGAGTATAAATAGCGCTCCCACTAAATAGTATTTAATTGAAAATCTTCCTCTTGTATCCCCTGTCGGTGTTATTCCCGATTCATATGGCGACAACTTACCTTTGGCCTCTCTTTTGGGGCCTAATTGAGAGGAAAGCCCAAGCATTATAGATGCAAGACCAATCGCAAAAATGAGGATTAACAGAATTGGTATATAGTCGTTAAGCACAGCATTATGTTATGTGGAATGTAAAAATTGTCAAGAATGAAAATTGCTATTTTAGGTTTGATTTAAGAGTATTTGGAGCGGATTTCAAAGAGAGTTCTTCTTTATTAAATTATGTGTAGTTTATAAGTGCAGATTTGGGTTAATTATATGTTAGACTTAACGAAAAATTACATGGAGGAGTAGTCATGCTTAAGATTTTGGCAGCATTGGTTTTTACCTTGAGTGTTTCATTTAATTCTTTTGCTGATGTAGTTTTTGAAATGGATCAAAAACAGATCAGCCCCGAGGCGATGCATAAGACTAAGGGAATGGTACAGGGTAATAATTTTAAAATGGATTTTTATGAAAAGGGCACAGAATTAGACGGTTCTATGATATATCGTGGTAACAAAAAAGAGATGATTATGGTAAATCACCAGGATAAGACTTATGTTGTTCTGGACCAAGCTACGATGAATGAACTGGCAAAGGTTATGTCAGAGGCTATGAGCCAATTTGAAGCGGCCATGAAAGATGCCACACCGGAAGAAAGAGAGATGATGGAAAAAATGATGAAGGGAAAGATGCCTGGAATGGGGGGCAGTGAATATGTTGAACCGGTTCTTAAAAAAGTTGGCACAGGAAAGTCAAATGGTTACAGCTGCACTAAATACGACGTCTTCAGGGGGGAAGTAAAGATCAGTCAGCACTGTGTCGCTTCCTGGAGTAGCGTAGAAGGCGGCAATGAAATGAAGACGGTGATGCTGGAAATGGCCCAATTTATGGATCAGATGGCAAAGACTTTTTCCAAGAGTGGTGGCATTATGGGTCAACAAATTCAGTTTGAAAATAATGTTTTTAACCAACTTAGGAAATTAAATGGTTTCCCCGTTCAGACTATAGATTTTTTAAACGGTAAGATAGAGAGCGAATCAAACTTTGTGTCGTCCAAAAAAGTTAATTTAGACGCTGCAGATCTTGAGCCGCCAGCCGGATATAAGAAGCAAGATATGGGAATGAGATAAATGGGATTTGCTTATAGATAAGGAGGTTGTAAATATGAATTCATCATTGAGATTGTATAGCCTAGGATTTATAGGGGGCACATTAATTGCGGCTTTCTTTCTTCTTTTATTTTTAACACCGATACATTACACACATGCAGGAAAATCCGTATGTGATTTTCAGCATAAAGAATGTTTTACCGAGGCAGGATATCCTGCTTGTTATAAAAAAATTGATATAGAAAAATATTATCAATTTGTAGGTGAGAACAAGCTCGAACTAGCAGAGCTGATTGTCACGGATGATAAAAAATGTATAAAACTGTCTGGGAATGAAAAAGCATTCTTACAAGATAAAGGCGGTGGATATGTGAAGTTTGGCGTTAGAGGTCAGAATGTAACTTTCTGGGCTAAAAGGGAAGCGCTTTTTGCAAGATAAATCTTTTATACAAAATATCTTTTATCCTAATTTTATAGTTATAACCGGAACCACAATTGAAATTAAGACTAAATAAATATCTCTCCATGTGCGGTATATCGTCCAGGAGGAATGCGGACGTGCTGATTCAAACGGGATCTGTAAGCATAAACGGCAAGACTGAAAGAAGTTTAGGACACACGATTGATCCTGACAAAGATGCAATTCGGGTTCGGGGCAAATTAATAAATCCTGAGCGGAAAAGATATATCCTTCTCAATAAGCCAAAACTCTATATTACAGCTCTTGGCGAAGGTCAGGATGACAAAAGGACTATACAGGAATTGATCGCGAAAATTCCTGAAAGGGTCTATCCAGTTGGTAGACTCGACTATGATGTAGAGGGATTATTAATCTTAACAAATGACGGAGAGCTGGCCAATAGAGTTCTGCATCCCAGTTTTGAGTTGACTAAAGTGTATTCAGCCGTAGTTAAAGGGAATATTAATGAAGAAAAGTGTTTGCGAATGCAACAGGGGGCAAAGCTTGAAGACGGTTATGCAAAGCCCGATTCCCTCAAGGTTCTCAAAGCTGATAATAATTTGAGCACGGTTCAAATATCCTTTCATGAAGGCAGGAATCATTTAGTTAAAAGGTTCTTTGCCGAATTTAAGCATCCCGTAAGACAGCTTAGAAGAATATCCGTAGGGCCTCTCAATATAGGTAATATCGAAAGAGGGGCATGGAGAGATTTAACAAATAGAGAGTTGAAGAGCCTTAGGAAAGCACTGGGACTTGAAAACTGAGTGGCCTTGTATCTGTAACCGGTATTATGGTAGGATTTTCTGGTGATTCTACTCTCAATATTGCCGGCAGCGAATTTAAATTGTGCAGTTTGTGTATCTCTTTATTAATTCATATATCCAAAGGTAAATCCAAATATGTTTATTACATTTGAAGGTGTAGAAGGGAGTGGCAAGAGCACTCAAGTAAAGCTTTTAGCTGAGCTTCTTACTGAAATGGGGCACAAGGTAACTCTCACGAGAGAGCCCGGATGGGGTAGGTTAGGGGAGCTCATCAGGAAGATAATACTTGATGAGAGGGATCTGGAGCTAGACCCTTTTTCAGAGCTCTGTCTTTTCTGTGCGGATAGGGCACAGCATGTAAGGGATTTTATAAAACCAAAACTTCAAGACGGCGAGATTGTCATTTGCGACAGGTATTTTGATTCTACAGTTGTTTATCAAGGATACGGCAGGAAGCTTGATAAAAGATTAGTTAATAAGATTGCGGCAGCGTCTACGCTTGATCTAATTCCTGATGTAACTTTTCTGTTAAATCTCCCTGTCAGAGAGGGTCTCTCAAGATTGCAAACTAGAGGAGAAATTACAAAAATGGATGAGGAGCCTTTGGAGTTTCATGAGATGATAAGGCAGGGCTACATGCTTATTGCAAAGAGGGAGCCCCAAAGAATCAAAAAAATAAATGCGGATAGAGAAATTTTAGAAATACATGAGGATATAAAGAATTTCATTTTAGAGTATATATCCTCTTATTAATATGAAACTGAGAAAAGGATTTCTCATTAATAATTTGATTTTTTAGAAACACTAATGAAATGTTAAACAATAAAATAATAGGTCACGATTTTCAGAAAAAAATCCTTATGCGCGCTGAAAGGGAGAATATTGTATCTCATTCCTATTTATTCTCGGGTCCCGACGGTATAGGGAAAAAGCTGATTGCGCTTGAGTTCGCAAAACTCCTAAATTGCACAAACAGAAACTTGTCTAATACTACTAACTCTGATTTCGAATCATGCGAATGCGGTTCCTGTAAAAAAGTAGAAAAGGGTATCCATCCCGATGTTGTTCATGTTCAGTACGAAGGCGTTAAAAGCATAAAAGTTGAACAGGTAAGAGAAGGGATTGAGGATATGCTTTTTCTTAAATCATATGAGGGGAAATTTAAGGTTGTAATTGTAGATGAAGCTGAAAGAATGAGCAGCGGCGCACAGAACGCATTTTTGAAAACACTGGAAGAACCGCCTCCGTATTCTGTTATAATCCTAATTACTTCACATCCTGACTCCCTTTTGCCAACTATACGCTCGAGATGTCAGCTAATCAGGTTTGGTGCGCTTACAGAAGAATTAATATTTGAGGAATTAAAAAAGAGGGATGATCTCTCTGCAGAAGAAGCTCTTATCTGCTCAAAACTCTCAAACGGCAGTTTGGGAAGAGCGCTTATGCTGGATAGTGATATTATTGAGTGGAGAAAGGAGTTGATACAATACCTTATGCATTTAAAACCCTATTCAGCCTTAAGAGTACTGGGGCTAGCCGAATCAATGCCGCTCAGCTCAAATCCTGAAGACATGGAAAAATTGAACCTTACATTTGAATTTATCTCTCTTTGGCTTCGAGATCTAATGTTGATTAAAATGGATTCAGGTAAAGAGGCGCTTACAAATATAGATTTGATTGAGCAGAGTGTGGAGATCGCTCAGAGGTGGGATCTTGATAACATACTGAATAAAATGAGCTATGTTCAGAATACGTGGAGTGATATCCATCACTTGAATGCAAATAAGCAGCTTTCATTTGAAAATCTTTTTATAAGGATCAGCGGTTAGTGTATTATGATTGGCAACATTAGAATTGTTTGTTCTTTTTTCCTTTTTTTGTGCTAACTTAAAGCGGAAGAATTACGGAGATTAATTTTTATGTCTAAAACTTTTTATGTGACGACCCCGATATATTACGTAAATGACGTGCCTCACATCGGGCACGCTTATACAACTATAGCTGCTGACGTGATCGCCAGGTACAAAAGACTTCAAGGCCATAAGGTGTTTTTTCTTACCGGTACTGACGAGCATGGGCAGAAAATCGAAAGAACCGCAGAATCAAATGGCGAAAAACCTATAGAGCTTGCCGATAGAGTAGTTAAAAGATTTCAAAATCTCTCAGATGCATTAAATATCACAAACGATGATTTCATACGAACTACTGAAGAAAGACACAAAATTTCTGTAGAAGAAATATTTAAGAGGGTTGAAGAAGCGGGGGATATATATCTAAGCGAATATGAAGGCTGGTACGATGTTAGAAATGAGGCGTTTATAACCGAGACACAGCTTGAAGAGATTATGAGCCTTCCTGAAGAGAAAAGGCCCTTGATTGAGAAGGTAAAGGAGGAGAGTTACTTCTTTAGACTCTCAAAATACCAGGAGCCTCTGCTTGAATACTATAAAGAGCACCCCGAATTTGTTCAGCCCAGTTACAGGTTAAACGAGGTAGCCCGTTTTGTGGAAGGCGGCTTAAGGGATCTCAGCATAAGCCGTACGACTTTTACCTGGGGGATACCCGTTCCCGGTAATCCGGAGCATGTGATTTATGTTTGGTTTGATGCGCTCACAAACTATTTGACTGGAGTAGGCTTCCCTTCGGACGAGAAGATGTTTAATGAGAATTGGCCTGCTGATGTGCATCTTGTAGGTAAGGACATACTCAGATTTCACGCGGTCTACTGGCCCGCCTTTCTAATGTCTGCAGGAATTGCGCTTCCTAAAACGGTTTTTGCACATGGATGGTGGACTGTAGAAGGGGAGAAGATGTCCAAATCGGTTGGGAATGTGGTAGACCCTTATCAGGTTGTGGAAGAGTTTGGAGCCGATGTGTTCAGGTATTTTCTGCTTCGAGAAATTCCATTTGGTCAGGACGGGGATTTTTCTAAGAACTCCATAATCGCAAGGGTAAACGGAGAGCTTGCAAACGGGCTTGGAAACCTGGTTAGCAGAACGCTTGGTATGGTCGAGAAGTATTTTGAGGGTAGAGTTCCTGAGCCTGGCGGTCTCAATTCGGAGGACGAAAGTCTAAGAGACAAGGCTTTATCTGTAGTCGACCTCTTCGAAGAAGAGATGGAGGAGATTGCTTTTCACAAAGCCCTGGTTTCACTTTGGGATTATATAGCCGATGTTAATAAATACGTTGATGAATCAGCTCCCTGGACTCTGGCCAAAGAAAAGAATGAAGAAAGATTGGGCACTGTGCTGTGGACTATAGCTCAAGCAATCGGAGTGGTTACGATCTTAATTTATCCGTTCATGCCTGAATCCGCTGGCGAAATATGGAAGAGATTAGGATCCTCTCAACCACTAAATTCCAAGCTCCTCTCAGACGCAAAAGATTGGGGAATCGTCAAATCCGGACAGACTGTGGAAAAAGGCCAAAGCCTTTTCCCACGTTTTGAAGAAAATTAGATAACTCGATTTCTTATTTTCTTATTATGTAGTAATAGTTGATTGGATCATGCGGCTGCTCTTTAATTTCAACTTGTGTAAATCCCGCGTTGTTAACCATATCGGTTGCTAATTCCTTTCCCCACATTGCTCCTAAACCCTTTCCGTTCTGCGACAGTGATACTGTCATACAGTGCATGCACGAGGTTGTGTAAAGTAATGGGGCGAGCGGATGCTCTATATTATTGTGGACGTGGCTAGAGCCGGCTATATCCTGCATTAAATAAACTCCGTCATCTTTTAGTGCCCTATTTATATTGGCTAGTACCCTGTCCGGGTCTGCCTGGTCGTGAACGGCATCAAATGTAGTAATCAGGTCGTATTTTTGGACATCATCTATTTCGGCAACATCTTTAGCGATCAAATTGACATTAGTTAACCCATGCTCCGTTGCGTGAGCCATACCCCTTTCTACAGCTTCCTGAGAGATGTCATACCCAGTAAATAGGCTATTGGGGAATTCTTTTGCCATATGGACTAGGGCGAATCCACTCCCGCAGCCAACGTCCAAGACCTCAATCCCTTCTTCGAGCCTTTCTTTTATGCCGGTTATCAAAGGAAGCGTCTGATCCAGAAGTGGAGCTATCACTGTCTGGTGGCTTTCGTCGGACATTACCTCATGGAAACGCTCAAATGCATCATAGGGCACACCGCCGCCGTTTTTAAAACATTCCACGATTTTGCTCTCAACAGAGCCCAGTATCGACATCCACTGCGCCGTTACCGCTATGTTGTTAGGCACGGCCTCTCGGGTAAGCCATGCCGCATGCTCTTGTGGAAGGGAATAAGATTTCTTCTCGTGATCGTGATCTATAATTTCCCCTGTAACCATAGCTCCAAGCCATTCCCTGACATAGCGCTCGTCCAGGCCGGAAGCCTCTGCGATCTCTTCACTTGTCGAGGGCTCAAGCTTGCTCATTACGTCAAACAGCCCTGTGCGGTAGCCGATTGAGATCATTAAATTAAGAGCTCCGTGATTTAATATGGTCATCATCCTTTCGGCAAATTCCCCGGACTTTGCTTCATTTATAATAACGTTACAGTTACTACACATATCTAATACCTCCTACGTTGTTATTACACAGACTGGTCTGTCTGATGTTGAATAAAAAAATTATTTCACTAATTTCTCGATTAATGTGACCGCTCTTTCGATAGGCCATGTATCATGATAATTTTTACTAGTGACTATTGCACCCTCTACTATTAGGTGATAGGCATCAACAATCTGATCCACCTTGAGGTGCTTATATTTAGGACTTGAATCCTTCAAATCTTGAATCACGTCTTTTAATATTGAGCGAAACCTGTCATCATGGAGTTTAACTTCCTTACGCATTGGGTGGTTGGAATCGGTAATTTCTACCGCCATGTTTCCGAAGGCGCATCCCCTGAAATCAGTTTCTTTCATATATTCTAATAACCCTTTTATTATTGACATATATCGCACATAAGGCTCTTTTATGCTGTTTACCGCATCTTTAGTCGCGTTTGTGTCAATACGGTCGCGCTCCCTTAAATACTCAACGCCAAGCTCTTCTTTTGATTTGAAGTTGCTGTAGAAGGTGGCTTTAGCCACACCTGACTCTTCAATTATCTGATTAATGCCGGTTTGATGATATCCCTGGCGATAAAATAGATCGTTGGCTGTTTGAATAATTCGATCTCTTCTTGATTGCTTTATAATTTGCTGCATGAATCAGATATTGCAACAGACAGACTGGTCTGTCAAGTAGTTTTTTGTTTATGTAAAAATAATTTCTATGATACAATCTCGGATAGAAATTTAGTACATCCTATGTAGAATTAATTTTTGCCATTAATATACTGAACTCGGAGGTAGTAATGAGCGAGAAATGCTGTATCAACGTATTTGACGACGGACCGCTTGGTGTAGAAGGACTTGAGAAATTATCCAACTCTAATGGCGAAAAATTGGAAGTGAACAGAAAGATGGCACTTTGCAGGTGCGGCGCTTCTCAGAATAAGCCTTATTGTGACGGCACGCATAAAAAAATCGGCTTTTCGAGTAAGGTAGAGAAAGCAGACGGCAATGAAGAAGGGGACGGCGGCAGGAAAGAGGTCAGGGTGTTTATTGACGGTCCCTATGAAGTATCGGGAGATATAGAATTAAATATCAATGATGAAATGGGTCTTTCTAAAGACGATCCATACTATCTATGCAGATGCGGAGCGTCTCAAAATAAACCGTTTTGCGACGGATCACATAAGAAAATAAATTTTTCAGACGAATAATAATCACAAGTAAAAATTAGGAGAATTAAAAATGGCATTAACATCTTCCACTATGCTTCCCTTAGGGACGAGAGCGCCGGAATTTAAACTCTACTGCGCGGTGAACGAAAAGGAATATCATTTGGATGAGCTCAAGTCTGATAAAGCTACGGTGATTATGTTTATATGTAACCACTGCCCATATGTTAAACATGTGCAGGATGGTCTTGTAGAGCTGGCCAACGATTATATTCCTTTGGGAATTTCTTTTATAGCAATTAACTCTAATGACGTTGAGAATTACCCGGAAGATCATCCGGATAAGATGAAAGAGGTGGCAGAGCGCCTGGGTTACCCTTTTCCATATCTATTTGACGAGACGCAGGAAGTCGCAAGAGCTTATGATGCGGCGTGTACACCCGACTTTTATATATTCGACGGTGATTTGCTATGTGTTTACAGGGGACAGATGGATCACTCGAGGCCCGGGAATGGAAAGCCTGTAACAGGAGAGCATATAAGAGAAGTGCTCGATAATATACTAAACGGAAATGCTATTAGTGAAGATCAGATACCGAGTATCGGATGCAATATAAAGTGGAAATAGGCTAGAAGAGTTTTTAAAGATCGAGGTTCTTAATTCTTTTGGCAGATTGATATTTAATGTTTTTCAGGTTTTTCTTTGACTGGATTCCTAATTTGCCTAAATTCCTCTCTTACCTGCTCCATCGTTTTAAACTCATAGTTTCCTGATTCGATAGCGCCGGTTCCGAATATTAGAAGTGCTTCACCGGCATTATTAATAAGGCTTATTACATACTCAGGACCGTAGTATTCTATAAGGTCAGCGGTGCTGCCTTCGTCCATAAGGACTGTGCCGTCTCTCTCTAAATAAAACTTGAAACCCATCTCAAATCCAAAATAAACCGATAGATAAATTGAACCGTTTTCTTTTGTGCCGATTACATAGGTTGAGTCTTCGGATGAAAATCTAAGCTGGAGGTTATGGTCATTATAGTAGTACTCTTTATCCGCTAGTTTCACGAGTTTTAGAATTGTGCCTATCAACTTAGTTGCTTTCATGGGATTGTTCGTTTCCGCACGTTTGTTCTCTTCAACAATAATATTCTAGAATGAGTTATAAATACAGGATAGTTACGATTCAGGCTTATAATTGTCCCGGATTCTGTGTAAAACCCGCTTGAAATAGCCCCACACTTGACTATTATCATATCCAGGCTTGAAAAAAATATTAGTGCTTAGGATAACATGCCGCAATCAAGACAATCTATATCTATAATTCCCGTAACCGGTATCCCGGAGATTAAGCCCAATGACGATCTTGTAGAAATTGTTCTGGATGCTGCAATAGATTCGGGACTCTCAATTGAGGGTGGGGATATTCTGGTCTTTGCGCAGAAGATTGTCTCTAAGGCCGAAAACAGAATCGTTGATTTAAATAATGTAACCCCGTCTCCTTATGCGCATACTTTATCAAAAGAAGTAAGCAAGGGCCCGCGTTTAATAGAAGTGATTCTGAGCGAGACCACAAAAATTATTAAAATGGATCAAAGGAAGCCTGAAAAAGGGAGGCTAATCGTTGAGACCCGGGGGGGAGTAATCTCCGCAAACGCTGGGGTGGATGCATCCAATGTTTCAGGTGGTGATATGGTAACCCTTTTACCTATTGATTCGGACAAATCAGCTGACAAATTGGCAGATGGTTTTAACGACAAGTTGGGAATAGAGGTTGCTATAATTATTACTGATACGGTAGGTAGGCCCTGGCGGGATGGGTTGGTAGACATAGCTATAGGATGCTCCGGGATAAAAGCCCTTAAAGACTATAGAGGGGAGACCGATTCAAAGGGGTTTGAGTTAAATGCCACGGTTAT
>Ga0209013_10001163_pt1 | contig 24362 bp, 19 predicted proteins | sample Cruoilmetagenom2_FD_187291 | JGI IMG/M metagenome (GOLD analysis project Ga0209013, IMG submission 187291) | Oil polluted marine microbial communities from Coal Oil Point, Santa Barbara, California, USA - Sample 2 (SPAdes) (version 2) | ecosystem: Environmental > Aquatic > Marine > Oil seeps ... | reverse complement strand
CCGATCTTCTCACCGGGTTTCGTGACGAGGGCGGCGAAGGGTAGTGAGATGTTGGGTTTTTCGCGAATTGGGCGACGCAGGCGTAGCCACGCTACGTTGAGGAGCACAATTTGCGAAAAGCAAGACAGATCGCTGCCATTCGCCGCCCGCAGTAGACACCCGGTGAGCAGAGCGGGCTAAACTCTTGAAACCGCAGAGGGCTCGGCTGCGTATGACTCCTGAAGGATGATGGCAAAGATGAAGAAAACGCTGACACGATGGTGGACCGAATGGATCCGCTCGGTGCTGTTGATCGTGCTCCTGATCACCTCGTTTCGGTCGGCGGTCGCGGACTGGAACGACGTACCGAGCGGGTCGATGAAACCCACGATCTTTGAAGGCGACCGTATCGTCGTCAACAAGCTGGCGTACGACCTCAAGATCCCGTTCACCACGACCCGGATCATGGCCTGGGACAACCCTGTCCGCGGCGACATCGTGGTCCTGTACTCGCCGGCGGACGGCAAGCGGCTGGTCAAGAGGGTCGTCGGGCTTCCCGGAGACACGGTGGCGATGTTCGATGACGGTCTTGTCGTCAACGGAGTCGCAATCTCCTATGCACCACCAACGGCCGAGCTGGTCACCGGCCAAACACCCGGCGGCGAGGGCAAGGTGATCGCGACTGAGAATTTAGGTGAATCGGCGCACGCCGTGATGTATCCCCACGGCGCCCACTGCCGCCCGGCCTTTGCGCCCGTTCAGGTGCCCGAGGACGCCTACTTCGTCATGGGCGACAACCGCGACGAGAGCTACGACTCCCGCTTCTTCGGACCGGTCCCGCGCGACCAGATTGTCGGCCGTGCGATCTACGTCGCCGCATCGGTCGACCCCGAGCGCCATTATCGGCCGCGGTGGGAGAGGTTTTTGCATCCGTTGCGGTAGTGATTGAATTCGGAATTCGGAATTCGGAATTCGGAATGCCGGCCGTCCCATGCACGCGAGACGCGTGCGCTACAAACGCTCCAGGATGTCTTGTAGCGCAGCCGTCCCGGCTGCATGCACGCAGGACGCGTGCGCCACAAGGAGGGCGGCCGACTTGAAGGATTTCGCCACGCGGAGAGCTTCCAGCACCGTCGACACACCACAAGCAGCCTCGAAGGCCATCTATCACTCCCACCTCTCGGAAAGTCGCGGCGGGCCCGGCCCGACGTGGCTTTCCGAGGGCGGGTGGGCGGACGGCGGGCGCGGAAACGGACTCAGTCCAGGTGGCCCTTGCTGGAGTCGCCCATCTCGACACCCCCGTTGGGGAAGTACTCGTTCCAGCGGCGAGTCACGAGGGCCGCGGTTTCGGGATCACAGAAGAGCTCGTCCGGGTACGGCGGTTTGATGCGCGCGTCGATGACGATCGGCGGCGCGTAGGACAGGTGGTTGCGCGTGACCTCCGTTCCCGCTGCGTGGATGTCCGCCGCCGGTTCGAAGCGGGTGAAGGTCGTCCACAGGAAGTTGATGCTGCTGGCAGCCGCACGCCGCGGCTCATCGGTGAGCACGACCAACGGCCATTCCGCAAACGCCGGATGCTGTGCCAGCCGTGAGGCGGCCTCCGGCTCCTCCCGCCAGCTCGGTCCACCCACCACGAGGCACCCACCGCAAAACGGCAGGATCTCAGCCACGCCGCGCGGCGTCTCGGCGGCGTCGAACTCCCTCGGCAGATCCCTCACCGGGTCACCGAGACCGAGGAGGACCCCCTTCGAGCCCAGGTTCACCTCCGGACCGGTGTAGTCGAGAGTGTCCATCGAGAGGTTGGAAAAAACGTACAGGTCGGTCTCGGGCCGGGTCCGCTCGAGCACGTGCTCGAGGGTACGCGGGAAGTCGCGCAGATCGACGTCACGATCAGTGACCAGCAGGAACTTGGTCAGACTGAGCTGCCCCTCGCCGAGAATCCGGAACGCCGACGCCATGGCCTCACGACGGTAGCGCTGGCGCACCACCGCTGCGGCCAGCGAATGGTAGCCGGTCTCGCCATAGGACCACAGTGACTCCACCGCCGGCATCACCATCGGAAACAGCGGCGACAGCAACTCCTGCAGAAGGTCGCCGATGAAGAAATCCTCCTGCCTCGGCTTCCCGACCACGGTCGCCGGGTAGATGGCGTCGCGGCGGTGCGACAGATGCTCGACTCGAAAGACCGGGTAGTCGTGGCGCAGCGAGTAATAGCCGTAGTGATCCCCGAACGGCCCCTCGGGCATGGTCTCGTGGGCCGGCACATGGCCGGTCAACGCAAACTCGGCGTCGGCGAGCAACAGATGCGCGCCGGGACCCGGACACCGGCGGACGCGGCCACCCGCGAGCAATGACGCGAGCAGGAGCTCCGGGACGTTTTCCGGCAGCGGCGCGACGGCGGCCAGGACAAGCGCCGGCGGGCCGCCGAGAAACACGCTCACCGGCAGATCCTGCCCGCGCGCCGCCGCACGGGCATGGTGAAAGCCCCCGCCCTTGCCGATCTGCCAGTGCATGCCCGTGGTCTGCCGGTCGTGGATCTGCATGCGGTAGATGCCGAGGTTGTGGCCGGCGCCGTCGGGATCCTCGGTATAGACCAAAGGCAACGTGATGAATGGGCCGCCGTCCTCGGGCCACGAGGTGATCACGGGCAATCTCTCGAGATCCACCGCCGCGGCGCGTACCGCGCTCACCGGCCCCGTCGTCATCGACCGGACGCCCATCTTGAGACCGGCCGCCACTAGATCGCGCGCAGACCAGAGCTTCGCCATGCTGGGTGGAAAGCCGGACCGGGCGAACTCCACCGCGCGGCGGATCACTCGTTCGGGCCGCCGCCCAAAGGCCATCTGTGCGCGACGCTGGGCGCCGAAGAGGTTCGTCACGAGCGGAAAGCCGCTGCCTTCGACCCGGGTGAAGAGAAGGGCGGGCCCGTCCGCGGCGATCACCCGCCTGTGGATTTCCGCAACCTCCAACCGGGGGCTCACGGGCGCTTCGACGACCTCCAGATCACGGTCGCGATCGAGCTGATCGATAAAGCTTCGGAGGTTTGAAAATCGCGTGTCGCCCACCTGCGAAAGATACCATTTCGGCCGTCATCTGCGCCTGCAGGGTACAATAAGAAGAAGTGGCGCGCGCACGTCTCGTGTTCAGGTTCGAAACACTGGCTCGTCGGGACCGGCCGCTCTGGGGTCGGTGAGGAGGGTTCCCGGTCGTGAGCATTCGGAAAACGCCGGCGGCTCAGTGGGCTTTCTCCAGATCCCCGGATTTCGAGCATTTGCTGACGAGCATCTCTCATAACTTCCTCCGACTCGAAGCCGTCAACCTCGAGGTCGGCATCGTCGGGGCCCTGCGCAGCATCTGCGAGGCGACCGACGCCGAGTTCGGGATGCTGGTCGAGATCTCTCACGACGGCAGCAAAATCACCACGGTCCACACATTTATCGACGACGGCATCCCCTGGGCTTCTTCCAACTTGGAGGGCCTCCCCCTGGGTGAGCTGAGCTGGCTCTTCGACCAACTGGGTCGCGGCGAGCTGGTTCACATCCCACGCATCGACGATCTCCCGGAAGAAGCGTCTGCCGAACGCGAGTGCCTCAGGGCCCGCAATCTGCAGTCGGTTGTGTGCTTGCCTATCCTCGCCGAAGGTCAGTTGCAGGCCGTTACCTGCATCGGGACCACCCTCAATCCGCAGGACTGGGGGTCCCAGCACCTCGGGTTCTTCTACGGCGCGACAGAGATCCTCGGTTCAGCCATCAGCCGGCTCCGCACCGAGCTCGAGCTGGCGGCCAACAGGGAATGGCTCGAGCTCGCTCAAAGCGCAGGGAACAGTGCGGCCTGGGAATGGCATCCAGGCGACGACTCGTTGATCTTCTCGAACTCAACCGCAGAAGTCTTCGGCGTCGAGCGGGAGCTCCTTCCCAAAACCGGCGCCGAGCTCCTCAACTTCATTCCGGCCGAAGACCACGCCCGCATCGCGCGCACGTTCCGGGGGGTGTTCAAGACCGGCGAGCCCTACATGGTCGAGCATCGGTTCCTCGTGCCAAACGCCGGCACGGTGTGGTCGATGGTTCGAGGCCAGGTGGAGCTCGATGACAACGGCAGGGTTACGCGGGTCATCGGGGTATCCATCGACATCACCGAGCGCAAGCGTGCCGAGCGCGAGCTACAGCAAGAGAAAGAGCGGGCCCAGGTCACTCTGGCGTCCATCAACGATGGCGTCGTCCGCACCGACGCAGGTGGCCGAATCGACTTCCTCAACCCGTCGGCCGAAGGGCTTCTCGGTGTCACCCTCCCCAACATTCGGGGGCGGCTCCTCTCAAGCACCTATGGGGTGCTCGACTTAGAAAGCGAAAAACCACGGCCAAATGTTGTTGAAAGCTGTCTTGCCGGACAACATGTGGTGGAGCCGGCCGATGCTTCCATGCTGGTGCGCGGCGACGGCACGACGGTCGCGGTGCGGGAAAGCGCGGCGCCCATCTTCGACGCAAAAGGCGAGCTCGTGGGTGCGGTCCTCGTCATCACCGACGTGTCGCAGCTGCACTCGCTGCAGAGACGGATGACCCACCTCGCGACCCACGACCCCCTGACGGGCCTCATCAACCGCCGTGAGTTCGAGGTCCGCCTGCAGGAGGCCATCACGGTCGCCTCCTCCAGCCACCGCCAGTTCGCCCTCTGCTACCTGGATCTCGATGAGTTCAAGGTCGTCAACGACACCTGCGGTCACAGCGCCGGCGACCAGCTTTTGAAGCAGCTCACGTCGGTTCTCGACGCGGTGATCCCGGAGGGCGACACCCTCGCTCGTCTCGGAGGGGACGAGTTCGGGATTCTCCTCGCCGACCACGATCCCGACGAAGCGACCGAGCACGCGCGTGAGGTGATCGACGCGGTTCGTCAATATCGCTTCCAGTGGCAGGATCGAGTCTTCGAAATTGCCGCCAGCGTCGGCATCGTCCCTGTAGTCGGCGGCCAAGGAAATCTCGCGGAGCTTTTGAGCGCCGCCGACTCAGCCTGCTATGTGGCCAAGGGCAGGGGTCGAAACGAAATCCACATCAGCCGAAAGGACGATTCCGCGGTCACCATTCGGCACACCGAGATGGAGTGGATCGAACGCATTAATCGCGCTCTCGAAGAAAACAGGTTCCGCCTCTTCAAGCAGCCCATCCGCCCGCTCCAGAATCTCGACGGCCCCGAGTATAACGAGCTGCTGCTGCGGCTGGTCGATGTCCAGGGCAGCATCGTCGTGCCGAGTCAGTTCATCTCCGCCGCCGAACGCTACCGGATGATGCCGGTCATTGATCTCTGGGTGGTCGGCGCCGCGCTCAACACGATCGGCAGCCTCGGCAACACCGGACCGGAGGCGTCCGCCGCCTTCACCATCAACCTTTCCGGTCAGAGCTTCGGCAACGAAGAGCTCAAGCAACTGATCCTGGAGGGACTCGATCGTTTGCAGATCCCGCCGCGCCGCGTGATGTTCGAGATCACCGAAACCGCGGCGATATCGAACCTCTCGCTGGCGCTCGAGTTCATGCGTTCATTGCGCGATCGTGGCTGCCGGTTCATCCTCGACGACTTCGGGAGCGGCCTGTCCTCGTTCCGCTACCTCAAGAGCCTCGACGTCGAGTTCCTCAAGATCGACGGCGAGCTGGTACGCGAGATCGCCGGCGACCCGATCCAACGCGAAATGGTGGCCGCGATCCACCGCATCGGCGAGTCCATGGGCATCCAAACGATCGGCGAGTGGGTCGAAAACTCGGATATCGAGCGCGCCCTGACCGATATCGGGGTCGACTACGCACAGGGTTATGGCGTCGGCCGGCCGGTCCCCTTTATCGAAGCGAGCTGACCATTGCCGCAACGCGGCATTCCCTCGACCATGAATCAGTCCGCCTCCGAGACCGGTTCGGACAATTGGCGTGAACCCCATTGGCCTCCAGATCTTCAATCGCGTGAGTACATTGGCTGGCTTCCTCGGAAGGCCGACAAGAAACCCGGGTCTTGACATGCATGCCGCACCGCGGTATTACAGTGACGAAGAGGCCGCGCGGCAGAATCCGGTTATTGCGGATGGGTGCGGCGATGGAGAAGCGATCATGATTCGACTCATCAAACGCTATGGCAGCCGAAAACTCTACGACACCGAGGAGAGCCGTTATGTCTCCCTTGACGAGCTGGCGGGCTGGATCCGAGCCGGCCAGCAGATTCGGGTGATCGACAATAAGACGACCGACGACGTCACCTCGCAGACCTTGACCCAGATCATCTCTGAAGAAGGCCGGAAGGGAACCTCTCTCCTGCCGAACGAGATGCTCCATGAGCTCATCCGAATCGGAGAGGAAGCGGTCTCTTCCGGGGTCGAGCAGCTGCAAACGAGGATGGATCAGCTGGTTCAGGCCTCCATCGATCGCATCGGGCCGGTTCGCCGGGCGCGCGAGGAAATGGCGCGTCTTCGTGAACGCCTCGAGGATCTCGAAACCTCGCTTGCGTCGATTGACACCGAGGGTTCGGATTCCGACCGTGAGTCCGCCACATCGGAAAAGACGGAGAAGTCCTGAACCCCGGCGCCGAGATGACCAGCAGCAGAAAGCCGGTGAAATCTGCGCCTGACCTGGTGAAACATGAGGGCTAGCCTGCACTTCTCACCACGTCGCGTTGCGAGGCCCGCGAGATGTCGTGAGATGCGGCGTTTTCGACCTGAGGGACGCGGAGTCGTACTTGTCAGTACGTCGAGCACCCCGATGGGAGAAAACGCCGCAGATTGCGGCATATCGCGGGCCGCAGTAGCGAGGTGGTGAGAAATGCAGGCTAAGATCGGACTCGCGCTCGCGGGAGGAGGACCCGAGGGGTCGATCTACGAGATCGGCGCCGTTCGCGCCCTCGACGAGTGCATCGAGGGCATCGATCTCAACGACCTCGACATCTACGTCGGCGTCAGCGCCGGAGCGTTCATTACGGCCTGCCTCGCCAATAATCTGTCAACCGCCCAGATGTGCCGGGCAATCGTCAAACCCGAACCGGGCGAGCATCCGTTTGTTCCCGAGAACTTCATGTCACCCGCCATAGGGCGTTTCATGCGCAGCGGTCTCAAGGTGCCACGTCTGTTGGCGGAGGCCTTTTGGAAAATGATCGCCCACCCCGTCGATTCGAGCCTCTTCGAACCCATGACCAGGCTATCGCGGGCCCTTCCGGTCGGGGTGTTCCGAAACGAACCGATTCGCGCCTACCTCGAAAAGATCTTCAGCATGCACGGCCGCACCGACGACTTCCGAGAGCTGAGGCGGAAGCTGGTGGTAGTAGCCACCGACCTCGACTCCGGACGGCCGGTTCGATTTGGCGAGCCGGGGCTGGACTACGTGCCGATCTCGACCGCCGTCCAGGCTTCGACCGCCCTTCCAGGTCTCTATCCACCGGTGCTCATCGACGGCCGGTACTACGTCGACGGAGTCCTTTTGAAGACGGTCCATGCGTCGGTGGCTCTGGAGGAAGGCGTCGACCTCGTTTTGTGCGTCAACCCGATCGTCCCGGTCGACACCATCCGCTCCGTCGAGCTCGGCGTCATGCGCCGCGGCCAGCTCATCGACCGCGGGTTGCCGACCGTGCTCGCTCAAACCTTTCGCACCATGGTCCACTCCCGGATGGGGGCCGGTCTGGCTGCATACGAAACCCGATTTGCCGACAAGGACGTGCTCGTGTTCGAGCCGCGCCGCGACGATTACGAGATGTTCTTCACCAACGTGTTCTCGTTTTCGAATCGCAAGGCCGTGTGCGAGCACGCCTACAACAGCACCCGCCACAAGCTGTGGCGCAACCAGACACGCCTCGAACCGATCCTGGCCCGCCACGGGCTGCGCCTCCGCACCGAGGATCTCGAGGACCAGGACCGCGACCTTTGGAAATCGGTGCGGCTGCACGAACGGCGTCCCCGTTCCAGATTGCCCATCACGGATCGGCTCGAAAAGACCCTCGCAAAGATCGAATCTATGGTCGCCGAGCTTTCATAGCCCGAACAGTGTTTCGTGCGTCTCCGGATGCTCATGTCACATCAGGCGACGACCTCGAGCGCCTCCACCATCGGTTTAGTTTACACTTGCTACGGCCCACAAGGGAGGGCTGATCTCAACACCCGGAGGAATCCTATGAGACGTTCAAGGAGCAGTGTCGTCGGCATCTGCCTGCTGTCATGTTTGGTTGCCGCATCGGCCGCCGCCGATTCTCCGGCCCGGACCCACCGTGTCGTCCCCGAGGACTACTTCTCGATCGCCAACATCACCGATCTCGCGGTGTCACCCGACGGCAGTCGGGTGGCCTACACCGAGATGCGATGGGAACCGCCCGAGGAGACTCGCAACTCGGATCTGTGGGTTCTCGACACATCTACCCGCGAGACCCGGCGTCTGACCTTCGATCGCGGGTGGGAGGCATCGCCCCGGTGGAGCCCCGACGGCGCCTCCATCTACTACACCTCGACGATCGAACGTGCCGGCGACGACAAACCGCCGTACGACGGCAGCAAGCAATTGTGGCGGATCTCGCCCGACGGCGGCGAGCCGCATACCATCACCCGGATCACCGACGGTATCGGTCTGTATGACCTCGCAGGTGACGGCAGCGCGGTGTTCTACACCGTCGGCGAGGAGGTGGTCGGGGACGAGTGGAAGGACATGCGCGAGCGCTACCCGGATCTCGAGTATGGGCACGGTGTGACCACCTATTCGGCGGTTTGGCGTCTCGACCTCGCGAGCTGGCGGGCCCGCAAGATCGTCGAGGCCACGCGGGTGATCCACGCCATGGCGGTCTCTCCCGGCGGCCGGCGGATCGCCATGATCACGACCCCCGACAACGAGCTCATCCACAAGGAGGGGTGGTCGGAAGTCCAGGTGTACGACATCCGCAGCGACAGCACCACCAACGTCACGGCATCATCGTGGCGCCACACCCATCCCAGCCCCTTCGGGTGGCTCAACGAATCAACGTGGTCCTCGGATGGACAGGCCCTCGCCTTCTCGGTCTCTTTTGACGGCTACCCGACTCTGATCTACGAGGTCGAATGGAGCGGCGACGAACCCACAGTCGCTCTCGTCGAGCGGCCGCAGGGCGTCAGCATCACTGGAGGAACGCTCCTCTGGCGCGACGGTTCCCACGATCTGTGCTTCATCGGCGAGAACCACGCCCGGTCACAGGTCTTTGCTCTCCGAGGTCTCCACGACGGTACGGCGCGCAGCACCGACGTGCTCACCCCCGGCGACGTCACCGTCGAGGGCTATGGCTTCGACTCTTCGGGCAGCGCCCTGGCGGTCGTCACCAGCACCCTCACTGATCCTCCCGACATCTATCTCGTGGGCGACGGCGGCACGCTCGACCGTCTGACCCAAGTCAATCCCCAGGTCGATGCCTGGATCCTGCCGGAGATCTCGATCGTGTCGTGGACCGCGCCCGACGGCAAGAAGGTCGAAGGCATCCTCGAGCTGCCGTCGGGTTACTCTTCATCCGACGGGCCGCTGCCCCTGGTCGTCGAAATCCATGGCGGACCGACCGCGTCGACCTGGTACCGGATGCGATTCTGGATCTACGGGCGCACCCTCGCCACCGCCAACGGTTATGCCCTCCTGAGCCCCAACTACCGCGGCTCGGTGGGGTACGGCGACGCGTTTCTCACCGACCTCATCGAGCACGAGAATGACATTGACGTCAAGGACATCCTTGCCGGCGTGGACGCGATGGTCGAGCGCGGCGTCGCCGACCCCGATCGCCTCGCGGTCATGGGGTGGTCAAACGGCGGCTTTCTCACCAACGCCCTGATCACGGCCAGCGACCGCTTCGCGGCCGCCTCATCGGGCGCCGGCGTCCTCGACCAGAACATCCAGTGGGCAACCGAGGACACTCCGGGCCACGTCATCAACTTCATGGGCGGCAACCTACCGTGGCAGAACCCCGAGGCCTATCGCGCCGCCTCCCCGCTGTACGGGCTCGGCAGGGTGACCACGCCGACCCTGATCCACGTCGGCGGCGACGACCCGCGGGTTCCGCCGGCCCACTCGCGTGCGCTCTACAGGGCCCTGCGCCAATATCTCGACGTGCCGACCGAGCTCGTCGTCTACCCCGGAGAGCCCCACGGCCTCACCACCTACGAGCACCGCAAGGCCAAGATGGAGTGGGACCTCGCATGGTTCGACCGCTATCTGGGCGGAGAAACGTCGACTGACGGCGATTAACGAGTGCAACGTCATCGAGCAAAACTCGTATGGCTATAGGACGGGGACTGCGACTCCCCGCCTCTGCCGGGAGGACACTCGATGACCCAGGAAGCACCAACCCGTCAACGCCGTCTGCTGAGTGCATTGGCGTTGCTTGCAGTCTCACTTGCCGCCGTCGCCGCATCCGCCTCAGATCTGCCCCACGTTGTCGTGATCGGCGAGGTCCAGGGGTCCGCCGCCACTGTGACGAAGCTCTTGACCCACCTCGGCTTAACCGACGCCGAGGGACACTGGGCGGGCGCGGACGCGGTCCTCGTTCAGACCGGCGATCCTCGACACGGCGGGTTGCGACCGCATGGTGACGGGCCAATCGGACGGGAAAGAGCACCTCATCCGCGCCCGCTTCGATGACCGGGTCCTGCTGGCGTCAGTCGACATGGCCGACGATAAGTGGGCGGGCGGCGGCGAACCCGCCGCCCTGGACATCGACAACGGGGTCTACACCGTGGTGACCCTCACCGGCCGCGAGGTGCTGATCGGCAACTAACGTTCAACGTTACACGTTTACACGTTGAACGTTCTCACTCCACCACGTCCATGAACTGTTCGAGGTCCGGCATCTCGTCCATGGTTGCGATGAGACGGCCGAGAACCCTGGGGTCGATGTTGCCGACGATGTTGACGACAACGATCTCCTCGCCGGAGTCGTTGACCAGCACCGTCAGGCCGGCGATCGCCCCCTCGATCTCGCGGGCGTAAATGTAGACCTGCTCATCCTCTTCCTCGACGCTGACAATTCGTTTCCAATCGGAGGCTTCGAGCCGTGAGACCGCGTCGTCGAAATTGGCGGTCACCGCCGCCTCATCCACACCCTCCGGCGCACCCACCTGGACCCGCACCCTCTCCAGCTGGGAGACCATCTCGGCGAGGTCCGGGCTCTCCTGATCCATGGCTCCGGCCGCCACCTCCAACATCGCGCCTTCGAGGTTGATGTCCACCTCGAGGTCCCCCTCGGCGAAGACGCCCATTTCCTCGATCGGGAAGTATCCCGGGTGGCCGGCGCCCGCCTGGGCCGCGGCGAGGCCGCTGAGGGCTATCAAACACACTCCGAACATCACGGTCGTCTTTCTCATCACGAGCTCCCTTCATCGATTCTCTTTGGTCGTTTGGTTGTCGAGGGCGCCGGGCTCACCGCTGCGCCGGTCCATTCGATCGAACGCGAGATTTCACGCAAGGTTCCCGAAACCGCGGCTTCCGACATGACCTTTTGTCGCGCCTGTCGTTCAGCGTGACGGGCAATACCGCCGACGTACGCCAGCGCCAGCTTTGTCTCCTCGGTGGCGCGCTCCACTTCCTCGGCCGAGTATCTGGGGGTGGTGGGGGTTCGCAGCAACGGTACGACCGCGAGCACGAGCACGGCGATCACGGCGACCGCCGCCACCGCCGGCGCGGGGCGCCGCATGACCGCATTCAGAAATTCGTTCAGCCTCTCGCCCATCGTCGGAGTGGCGGCGTCATGGACTGCGTTCACCACCCTTGCCGGCGGGTCGAAAACCGGCATCGCCTGCAGCTGCGAGCGAATTTCCAACGCGAATCGATGTTCATCCCTGCACGCCGCACAGCCCGCGACATGAGAATCGAGCTTGGCAGCATCGGCGGGCTCGAGCTCACCGTCGATCCATGCCTCGAACCGATCGAGCACATCGGCGCAGGTCACATCAACAGGCTTCGACATGGTCGCGGACCCCCCTCAGCTCCTCACGCAGGTGGCGCCTTCCCCGGTGGAGCGTGACGCGCACGCTACTCAGAGGCATTTCCAACGCCTCGGCGATCTCCAGATAGGACAGCCCTTCGATCTCACGCAGGATGACGACGCTGCGATGAGGCTCGGACAGCTCCCGGAGCGCCCCGAGAATGCGACCGCTGAGCTGTGAGGCATTGGCAAGTCCTTCCGGTCCCGGCATGCCCGTCGAAAGATCGGAAGGCCACCGGGCGACCGAATCGGTCATCGCCCGGATGCCCGAGTCGTTGTGCCGAAAGGCATCAACGCATGCGTTTCGGGTCACCCTGACGAGCCACGAACCGATCTTCTCCGAAGCCACCTCATGGCCCCGCCGCCACAGCCGGATCAGCACCTCCTGGGTCACGTCCTCCGCCTCCTCACGATCACCGAGCAGATACACAGCAAGGGTGAACACCCTCCGCCCGTGTTTCGCCACCGCCGCGTCGAATTCCTCGCGCGTCATTCGTATTGATAGACGGTATCCCGGAACAAAAAGTTACACCACGTGGCCCGCAACCGAATCACCACCCCTACGACTCGTACGCCGAGCTGTTGATGAAGATGGGACGGTTTGAGGATTCAATCGCCAAGTATGAGCAGGCCCTCGCCGTCGATCCGAACTTCGTGGCGTCGTACGTCGGCATCAGCAACAATCGGATGTTCATGGGTGAGATGGACGAGACGCGCGCGTACTCACAGTCGGGCAACAACGAGGCCGCACGGGCGACCTGCGAGCAGGTCGTTGATTTCAACCAGCTCAACGTCAACCTCGCCTACATTCGCGGACAAGCACGCGAGATGCTCGAAAGCCTCTGACCCTCGCTCCGCGAATCGGCGGAGCTGGGACATCAAGGTCCCGGCTGCGCCGAGGGCTATCGGCCGTTCGCTCTTAAAGATGAGCTAATACCTAACAGCTAATACCCGCGCTCCCAACCGCCCGCGGTCCCCAAACTGCGGTAAAATAATCATGGGTGTTGTTGGCGTCTGCATGCCGTCTTGACGGCGGTCGGTGACCGGGCGCGGACTCGATAGACCCACAATCGGGTCCGCGACGACGTCACGGTCTCGTGCGGAGCGCCAAACGCACCGAGGGAGAGTCCAGCTTGAGCAAGGGGTTCGAAACCACGGATCATGAAGAGGAGCGATTGCTTCTCAAGCGGTATTTATCCGATGAGATCGCCCCCATGATCTTTGCCGACAGCGCATCGAAGCTCTTCAAGGTGCCGATCGACGTCGTCGCCGCCGAGATTCACTCATGGATGGCCGACCAGATCAGCGGCGCCACGAACATGACGCCCGCCGATCTCATCTACCACGCCGCAAACAAGCTCCACCAACTCGGCATCCTCGAGCTCATCCCGCGCGAGGAGATCGACGGGTACCTCGACGGGCTTAAGCCACACCTTGTGGAGCTGTGCCCGGCTGGACAACGGAACGGTCTCCTGGAGAATTTCCGGCATCTTGAGAGAAGCACTGGATTCAGCGGCTCCAAGGTCGAGGTGTTACGCAAACAGGGCGGCGGGGGAATGGCCGGGATGGGTGGCGGCCAGCCCGGTGGATATGGTGGTGCAGCAGGACCCGCCGGCGAAGGGTACGGGGGTGGAGTCGGAGGTGGGATGCCCGCCGCCGCAGGCGCGGCGCCGGTGGCGCCCGCAGACGCCAACGCTCTTCACCGGCTCAACCTCCTCCTCGATCAACTGCAACGCCCGACCGCTCCGCCGGCCGCGGTCGCCGCCTCGGCCGCCGCCGATCACAAGGCCGTCGTCGCCCACGTCATCGACGAGATTGCATCGCAGGCCGGAAGCGCAAAGGAGCTTGAAACCCAGCTTGGTTTCCTAAAGGATCTCGGAATTGGGAATCTGGACACGGGGATCTTCCGGACCCTGAGTCAGGGCCTTCCCGATTGGGCCCCTCCCCCTCACGACGCCGCTGGCGTTGCGGATCAGGAACCGCCGGCCGGCGCGACCCGCGCCATGCGCAAGGTGGTCAATCTGTCCAAAGACGAGGACGAGCGCCTCGCACGATTCAAGGAGCTCGTGAACACGGCGGTGGAGGAGTTCAACGGGGGCTCCCTCGGTCGGGCGGTAACGGTCCTCGATCTCGCCGACCGGATGATCTCAAAACAGGAGGTCGAGTCGTTGCTCGCGGAAAAGGTCGCCGAGGACCGCTACCCGAAGCTCGACCAGGAGCAGCTGCACGTTCTGGCCGATGATCCCGACAAACGCCTTCTCCTTCATCGATTGATGTCGTTCTTCCCACAGCTTCGGATCAAGGGGCTATTGGAGGGACTGAAGGGCGAGGAGGATCGCGACAAACGCAAGCAACTCGTCAAGCTCGTGAGGGCGCATGGCGGCAAGGCGAGGGACGTAGCGGTCGAGACCCTCGAAGCCTCCCTCAACGGTGTCAACCCCCAACCCTGGCATGTTGAGCGAACCCTCGTGTACCTGATGCGATCCCTTCCCCCCACCGATGACAGCGACATCGAACGCGAGATCGACCTTCTGATACGCAGCTCCGATCTCACCCGAGCCTTACCGGTGGTGAGGGAGAGCTTGACGACCCTGGCGCAGCTCGACAATCCACGGGCGCTGATGACCCTTGACGCGAGAATCAGCGAGCTCGAGGACGCCCTCGAAGGCGCCACCGAGATCGCCCTCGACCTCAAGGAAACCAGATGGCTCTTGAGCTTTGCGATCAAGCAGCTTGCTCAGAGCGGTCGCATCGATGCCCGCGAAATCGTCATCACGCACGGCCTCAAGGGACAACCCTACCTCGGTGACACCTTCGCGCGCCTCGCGCCGCTCGGTGATCAGGATCTGTCGGATTCTCCGGACCAACTGGGCCGACTCCTCAATGCCCTGACCCAGGCGCTGCCGCGGAAATTCCTCGGACTGTCGGTCAAAAACGACCGGAGAATCGAAATCATCGAGCATCTCATCACCGCGATCTCGGGCAGCGCGACGCCGGAGGTCAAGAACCTGCTCTCTAAGATCGCCGAGGACTACCCCAAGGAGGGCTTCAGCCAGACAGCGGAAAGCGCTCTGATAAAGGTGGGTCGACCCGTTCCCGCCAAACCGAAGACGACCGACGAATCAGTCACCCTGAGCGGTGACCTCGGGCTCTTCGGTCTCCCCAATCTGCTCCAAAACCTCGCCGATACCGGGGTCACCGGTATCGTGACCTTCTTCAACTCCGAGAGCAGCAGGACCGCCTCGATCGAGCTCGCTGAAGGCGGATTCATCGCCGCCGATTTCGGCAACCTGGCCCAGGAAACAGCCATCTACCAGATGCTCGAGCGGCCGATGGAGGGCCGGTTCGAGTTCGCCAACGCCGAGGATAGCCAGGAAACGCACGCCAACGTGGAGAACTCCCAATCGATGATGTCGCTGCTGCTCGAGGGAATGCGCCGGTACGACGAGTTCCACCGCGCCCTGGCTCTGGTTCCCGACGACGCCCGCTTCAAGGCGGCGGGGAAAAAACCCACCAACGTCAAAGAGGACCCGGATCCGAAGCTCGCCAAGGATGTGTGGGCCAAGGCCGCCCGCGGAGTCCCTCCCGCCACCGCCGAACCCGAGCTCGGTGTCGACTCATTCAGCGCCCGCAGGCTCTACGAGCACTGGGTCACGGAAGGGTCGCTCGTGCGGATTGAAGAGAGCTCGTAGGGCTCAATTCTTAATTCTTAATTCTCAATTCTTAATGACCATCCCTCAACCCGTTTTCCAAACCGCTTAATACACCGGGTTTGGTAACCAGGGTAGGTGGCTGGACGGCATTCCGAATTCCGAATTCGCACCGCCCCGCGTCCCGCGTGCATGAGACGTTGTGGTGCATGCGTCCCGCGCGCATGCGATGCTGTGATGCAAATCCGAAATCCGAAATCCACTCACTCCCACAGCCTCTCCGGATACACCCCCTGCTCCACCAGCTCCCGGAGAACTGCGGCGGTGGTCTCGCGGTCTTCGCGTGAGGTCATCCCGCACCATCTCCCACCCTCGGGCAGCACCTTGACCCTTGCCGTCCCCTTCTTCACCGCTTGAGCCACCGCGACCGGCAGGTAGAACTCATCCTTCGGGCTGGGTCCGGCGGCCAGAAATTCCTCGAAACCGTCCTCGAGGTGACCCAGCAGATCCGGCGTGAAGCCCCACAGGTTCATCGACACCAGCGAGTCGAGCGGCGTGATGTGGCCGACGCCGCCGGCGTCCTCCCAGCGCGCCACGTCACCGATGCGCTGGATGGCGAGGATCTCCTGCAACCCGGTGAGCCACCCTCCCATGTCCTGCAGGCACAGCGCCCGCGACACCGAGCCTGCTGCCGGCAGCGTGTCGGCAAGGCGATAGCCGACCATTCCCCACTGCACCGGGCCCTTGATGGGGGTCGGCTCAGCCAGGAAGTCCGCAAGGGCGTCGATCGCGTCGCGCCCGTAGTGGTCGTCGGCGTTGGCGACCACGAAGGGACCATCGAGGAACGGCTCAGCCATCAAGACCGCCTGCCCGGTGCCCCACGGCTTGTTCCGGTCCTCGGGTACCGTGAAACCCGCGGGCAGCGCCCCCAGCTCCTGGTAGGCGTAGAGAACCTCCGTGCGGCCCGCCGCACCACGATCCATGTGCTCCCGGATCTCGGCCTCGGTTTCGCGGCGAACCACAATCACAACCCGCCGGAACCCCGCGCGCACCGCGTCGAAGATCGTGTAGTCCATCAGGGTCGCCCCGCCGGGACCCACCGGATCGAGCTGTTTGAGTCCGCCGTAGCGAGACCCGATGCCGGCGGCGAGAATGATCAATATGGGCCTCATGGCTCGACATTGTACCTATCCCAAAGGAAAATCCATCCGGACAACTCCTTGTGGTGCAGGCGTCCCACCTGCCATGTGGAACGTCTTAACCCGGTCTTCTCACCGGGTGTCTACTGCGGGCGACGAAACCCGGTGAGAAGTGCGGGTTAACGTCCGGCACCCAATGCATCAATGATAGCTTCGACGCTGCCGCCCCCCACCTCCTCGACATCGACGACTACTGCGTCCGAGGCCTCGAGGGCGGCGAGGAGAGCGGGTACCAGCGGGCGGCGCACGACTACTACTGCACCGGCGATGCCCGGCGTGTTGACGGCTCGTTGCACCGCCGGCATGTGGCCGGCGCCTCGCAGCTCGACCGGACCGAGCTCATCGACGATCACGATTCCGCCAGAACGCACCCGGGCCAGGGCCTCGCGGCCGAGCTGGAAGCCCTCGTCGAGGAAACGAAAACGGGTACCGAATTCGCCCTCGCTGCGCTTGCCGAGCTTTGCGAGCTCCGCCTCCTCCCCGGTGGCGATGTCGCGGAGCCGGAAACCCACCTTGCTCTCCGACTCACGCTCACCGATCTGCACGAATCCCGCGACCGGCACCCCTTCGTGTTGCAGCCGCTCCGCCAGGGCGAGCACGGTCTTGGTCTTGCCGCCATCGGTCGGCCCGGTCACGATAACCACGCGCACCGGCAAGGGAAGCTCAATGCGCGGCCGGGTCAGCGCCGAATGCCCGCGCAGCGAGGCCGCGGCCGCGGCCTCCTCCGCAACGCGGGCGGTGTGCGCCAACATCACCTCGCCCAGTCCGGGCAGACGGCGCAAACGACCGGCCAACCCCCGGCTGCGCATGGAGTAGGCCGTCCACACGTCGCTCGAAGCCTCGGCGATCCGGGGCAGGGCATTGAGCGACAAACCGAGGACCAGACCGAGACGCTCGAACCCCAACCGTGTGGTCAGCCGCAGCAGAGCTTCGGCGTCCACGCGGCGAACCAACACCATCCCCCCGACGGTCAACACCAGCAGCCGCAGCAGCACCGTGCCTCCAACCGTGAGACCGCGCTCGGGCCCTTCCGCCCAGGCCACCACGGCGGCGGTGACCGAGGCTGCAAAGACCACCGCCAGCACAATGCCGACACGCAGCCCCGCGCGGACCGCCGGAGGATCCAGATACCACGCCGCCGCAACCGCAACCATCAGGGACCACACGGCCCACAACGGCGAGCCGAAAAGCACGACCCCGGTCGCCACCACGAGCATCAGCGCGGCGATCCGGTTCACCGGCGCTCCCCCAGCCGGCGCATCACCCGGCCCGCAACCCACCACGCCCACATTCCACCCGCCGCACCCACGAGACCGGTGGCGGCGACGATGCCGCCAACGATGACGGCAGGCCGCAACCCACCCAGACCCACCGCAGCCGCGGCCTCCTCGAGCAATCGGAGGTACGACCCGACGGCCTCGGAGCCCGACACCACCCACATCATTCCCAGCCTCTGCAACGGGTTCGAGGCCAGCGCGATGAAACCGCCCAACGCCGCGCCAACAGGCCGTCCACCGCTGCCGGTCATCGCGATCTCCACCGCCAGCGCCTGCACGGCGATGCCGATGATCGGTCCCGGGTAGAAACCGCCGAGCGTGAAGACCTTCAAAAACGCCGCCACAACTCCCGCAAGCAAACAGACGCCCGGCCGTGGCTGGAGCCGGCGCAGACAGACCAGGCACAGGAGGCCGGCAAGACCCATGATCGTCCCCCGCAGAGGGAGCTTGCCGAGGTAGACCGCGGTGCCGAGGGTCGCCTCGAGGGCGCCCCACAGGGCGCCGAAGAGAGCGGCGTAGGTCCACGGACGGGCGTCCCTCATGACGCGACCTCCACCAGGCGTCGGTTCTCGATGTGGAGATGACGGTTCGCTGCAGCACCAAGCTCCCGGCGATGGGAAATCAGCAAGTAGGCCCTCCCCTTCTCCGCCCGGCGGTGGATCAGGCGCACCAAATCCCGCAGGTCTTCGGGGTCGAGACCCTGGCCCGGCTCGTCGATGATCATGACCTCGGGCCGCAGGAGATCGAGGCTTGCGTGGACCAGACGCTGACGCTCGCCGCGCGACAGAGTCCACGGCGCGCGCGCACCGAGGTGGTCGAGCCGGTGCCGGCGCAGCACCCTGGCCGACTCGGCGTGCGACCGGTCACCCGCCGTCACCTCGCCGGCCACCGTGCCCGCAAAGACCTGAAGCTCGGCCGAGGGCAGCATCAGCACCGCCCGGCGGTTGCAGATCACAACTCCCAAGACCGCCTTTCGAACGCCCGCCAGCACCTGCGCCAGGGTCGACTTGCCGGCGCCGTTGGCGCCGGTGAGCAGCACCACCTCGCCGGCACGCAGCTCGAGATCGACTTCCTCGAGCAACCGGCGCCCACCGCGATCCACCGTCAGCCCACGTGCTTCGAGGATGATCTTGCGGCCCGCCGCCGGCGGTGGCGGAAAACACGGCATTTCGGGGGGATCACAGGATTCGAGTCGTCCGTCCTCCAGCCTCGACCAGGCCCCGGCGCCCGCCGCCAGCCGCCAACCGGCCTGCTCGGCGAGAAGGAACGAGCCGCCCGCCGTACGGGTCTCGGCGAACAGCTCGGCGAGGCGATCGGCGCCGTCGGAGTCGAGGTGCGCCGTGGGCTCGTCGAGGAGCACCGGCCGCGGGCTCGCCGCCAGGGCCGCCGTGAGGGCCACCCGTTGCCGCTGGCCGGACGAAAGCTCGGTGATGCGGCGCCCGACAAGCGCGTCGATGCCGAGGCGCTCGGCAATTCGGTCGACATCGGCGCCATCGCCGTGGAGGCGACGGGCGGCTGCAAGCTCCTGGGCAACCGTCGGCAGAAAGAGCTGAGCGTCCGGACGGTCGAGGCAGGTCCCGAGGAGGTGGGCGCGTTGGCCGGGATCGAGGTCGGACAGCGACTCGCCTGCGAGGAACACGTCCCCCCGCACCTCGGCCCGATGCAGCCACGGAACGAGCCCCGAAACGCTGTGGAGCAGGGTCGACTTACCGGCCCCAGACCGCCCGACGATACCCCTCGCCTCCCCCGGTTCGACGACCAGATCGAGATCGCGAAGGACTGGACGCGCTTCATCGGCGAGGCGCACCGAAAGCCCGCGTAGCTCGAGGGCGCGATCATCTCCTGGCTTCGACACCCGACCTCAGTAACCGGTTCACACGGGGAAGTCAACGCATTGGAATTTCGGATTTCGAATTCCGAATTTCAAATTTTCACCCAATCACACCCTCAAACTGAAATTCTCAATTCCTAATTCTCAATGCCACCCTCCCTCCCAGGTTCTGTGGGGGGTGGGGTGGGAATTGAGAATTCAAAATTCAAAATTCGCCCGAGTTGTTTCTTCATTTGCGCATGTTTTCACAGCTTGACCGTGGTCAATGATTCATCGCTTTTCTCCGCAGACAATCGCGGCTATGATGTGTCACAGAAGTGTCAGCAAAAGGAGGAGCCCCATGCGCCGATCTGAAATTTTGTTCATTGTCCTTGGTCTGATGGTGGTTTTCGCAACCGCTTCGCCGGCATCCGCTGTGGAGTCGAATTGCGAGACCTGTCACGCCCAGCTCACGCCCATGCTCGTCAAGGATTTCAACCGGGGGGTGATGTCTGAGACGATGGGCTGCGCCGACTGCCACGGCGAAGAGCACACCACCATGGACGACGCGGCAGAGGCCGAGCTGCCGACCATCGCCACCTGCCAGCAGTGTCACGAGGAGCGCGCCGAGCAGTACCTCGCGGGCAAGCACGCCAAGGGCCTGCTTGCGATCGAGGCGCTGCCGTTCTCGCACGGCCAGCCCGATGCCTTCATCGCCGGCCAGCGGGGCTGCGGTGGCTGCCACACCATGGGTCTCGCCACCCAGGAGGACCGTAAGACCCCGGCGCGCCAGTACTATAGGTACGGTATGGACTGCCAGAACTGTCATACCCGCCACGCCTTCTCGGTCAAGGAAGCGCGCCAGCCCGAAGCCTGCCAAACCTGCCACCAGGGATTCGACCACGCCCAGTGGGAGATGTACTCGACCTCGAAGCACGGTGTGGCCTATCGCCTCGACCGTGAGGCCCGTCGCGGCCCGACTTGCCAGGACTGCCACATGCCGGGAGGCGACCACCGGGTGCGCACCGCCTGGGGCTTCCTCGGCCTGCGTCTGCCCGAGGAGGACGAGGAGTGGATGGGTTACCGCGCCACCATCCTGATGGGTCTCGGCGTCCTTGACGCCGAGGGTCAGCCCACGGCCGTGCTCGACATCGTCAAGGCGGGTGATATGGCCCGCCTCGATGCGGACTCGTTCAACGCCGAGCGCAAGCGCATCACCGACACCTGCGGCAAGTGCCACACAGCCAACTTCGTCACCCAGAACATGGCCAACGCCGACCAGATGCTCAAGGAAGCCGACAAGCTCTTTGCCGAAGCCATCAATATCGTCGCCGGGCTCCGGCGCGACGGCATCATCGAGGTCAAGGAAGGCGAGGGCGTCTACCCGCAGCTCCTCGCCTTTTACGAGGTGGACACCCACATCGAGCAGATCCTATACGAGATGTTCATGGACCATCGGATGAAGACCTTCCAGGGCTCCTTCCATTTCAACCCCGACTACGCCACCTGGTACGGCTACGCCAAGATGAAGAAGGACCTGGCCGAGATCCGCGAGCTCGACGGCCAGATGCGGGCCGTCCATGCGGCAGCCAACGCCGGTTAATCAACCATCGGATCGAATTCAGAGGGCTCCCGTCTGGGGGCCCTTTTTTCAGATACCAGATCCAGGATTCCAGATGCCAGATGAAGCACGCGCCCTTGGGCAGGCGGGCGGAATTGGTATCCGGCATCTGGCATCTGGCATCCGGCATCCGGCATCCGGTATCCGGAGGGGTGGCGTATCATCTGTCTCCAGCAACGAGACATGATTGGAGACCGCAATGCTCGACCTTTTCCTCGATCCCGGATTCTGGGCCGCGTTGTTTTCGGTGACCCTGGTGCAGATTGCTCTCGGCGCGGACAACCTCATCATCATCACCATCCTCGCCAACAAGCTGCCGCCCGACCAGCAAAAGAAAGCCGTCCGCTGGGGTTTGATCCTGGCCATGTTCTTCCGTATTTTCCTGCTCGCCGTCGTCAGCTGGGTGCTGCGATACGCCGGCGCACCGTTTTCCCATTTCGACTTCACCCTACTGGGAATCCACATCACCGGCGCCCTCAGCGGCAAGGCGCTGCTGCTCTTTGGCGGTGGGCTGTTCCTGATCTGGTCCGGGGTCAAGGAGCTTCGGCTCAAGATGAGGGGTGTCGAGCACGATGTTGAGGCGACCTCCAAGTTCGGGCAGGTGCTGTTCCTAATCGTCAGCCTCAACATCCTGTTCTCGGTCGACTCGATTCTGACCGTGGTCGGCATGACCGACATCTTTCTCGTCATGATGGGTTCGGTCGTGATTTCGGTGGCGCTGATGCTGATCTTCGCCGGCCCCATCGCCACCTTCATGAGAGAGAACCCGGACTTCGAGATCCTCGGTCTCTTCGTCCTGCTGCTGATCGGTTTCGTGCTCTTCCTCGAGGGCGGTCACGTCGGCGGCATGACGGTCAACGGGGGCGAGTTCCCCTATATCCCGCAGTGGATCACCATCTTCATCCTCTTACTGATGTTTTCGGTTGATCTCTACCAGAACTGGCTCGAGCGCAAACGTGAAGAGGCGCCGGTGGAGCTGAGGCGGAGGAAGAAATGAGCATCTCGACGCAAGAGAGTCTCAGGGAGGAATCCCCGTCATCCGCGGTAGGATGGCGCCATGAATGACATCAACATAACCAGCGACGACCGCATTGCCCTGCGCTCCGCCACTGTTGATGACGCCGGCCTGATCCTCAAATTCATCCGCCAGCTCGCCGAGTACGAAAAGATGACGGACGAGGTGGTGACCGATGAAGATCAGCTCCGGAAATCGCTTTTCGGCGAGCGTCGGGTAGCAGAGGTCGTCATCGCCTCCTACGACGGCGAACCCGCAGGGTTCGCACTCTTCTTCCACAACTTCTCGACATTCCTAGGCCGGCCAGGCATCTATCTCGAGGACCTCTTCGTACAGCCTGACATGCGCGGTCGAGGCATCGGGCAGGTCCTTCTCTCGTTCCTCGCCAAGCTTGCCGTCGAGCGCGGTTGCGGCCGGCTCGAGTGGGCGGTGCTCGACTGGAACGTAGATGCCATCCGCTTCTATGAGCGCCTCGGCGCCAAGCCAATGGACGAGTGGACGGTTTTTCGGATAACCGCCGATGCGCTGGACGACCTGGCCAAGCTGTCATCGTGACCTGAATTCTCAATTCTGAATCGTACGTCTCCGGTTCGCTCAGGTTGCGGTTCCCCTGGCTCCGAAACTACGTGCTGGCGGGCCCTAAAGTACCCGCCTACAGGTCTCCTATCAGGCTTTGTAGGCGGGTCCTTTAGGGCCCGCCACCACTCGGCAACAAAATCGCCCGGTTGTTCGGCCAGCCTGAATCAAGTGGATACGTACGTTCTGAATTCGCCCGCTCACCCACGAATATTGGGGTCGGGTGGGCGGGAATTGAGAATTGAGAACTGAGAATTGGGCGTTAGCCCGCACTTCTCACCGGGTTTCGTAGCGAGGGCGGCGAAGCGCAAGCATCCGCTGGGTTTGTCGCGAATCGGGCGACGTAGTCGTAGTTGCGCTACGTTGAGGAGCACGATTTGAGACAAGCACGGCGGGACGCAGCGATTCGCCGTCCGTAGTTGACACCCGGTGAGAAGTGCGGGTTAGCCTGCAAAAAGATCGGCACGGGCTGACCGCAGCGAGATCCACCGCCCGCCGGCCACGATCAGATGGTCGTGCACCGACACGCCGACAAATTGGCCGCCCAGTACCAGGCGGCGGGTGAGGTCGAGGTCGTCGCGGCTCGGTTCGAGGTCGCCCGATGGGTGGTTGTGGAAGAGCAGCACACCCGAGGCCCTGTCGAGCAACGCGAGGCGGAAGAGCTCCGCGCCGTCGACCGGCGCCTGGGTCCGGGTTCCCAGAGTCAGCTCGTGGATAGCGAGGAAGCGGTGACGACCGTCGAGGCTGATGAAGCCGAATACCTCGCGGCTCTCGCGCTGCAATCGCTGAACCAAGAACTCGCCGGCGATCTCCGGCTGATCGAGCCGTTCGGCGGTTCGCACTTCGGCCTTGGCGAGGCGCTGGCCGAGCTCGACTGCAGCCAGGATGCCGGCGACCTTCGCCGGGCCGAGACCAGGCCGCGCCACCAGCTCGTTGAAATCCAGCCGAGCGACCCCGGCCAACCCGCCGGCATCGGCAAGCAGGGCGTGGGCCTCGGCCACCGCGCCGCGGCCGCGACGACCGGTTCGGGTGAGGACCGCGATGAGCTCGGCATCGGACAATGATCGGGGTCCGTACTCGAGCAGACGTTCACGGGGCCGCTGCGACGGCTCCATGTCGCGAATACATTGCATCATGAGTATCTCCCGGGGAGTCAATCTCCCGGGCGTGGACGGGATCTGCAGACATCCTAGCACGTTCCCATCCGGAAACTCCGGTGGGAACTGCGCAGTTCTCGATTCAGAAACGAGCGATTTTTGTGCAAGTTCTAGGAAAACAAGGATTTCCGCGGAGGC
>Ga0209013_10001162_pt1 | contig 24372 bp, 23 predicted proteins | sample Cruoilmetagenom2_FD_187291 | JGI IMG/M metagenome (GOLD analysis project Ga0209013, IMG submission 187291) | Oil polluted marine microbial communities from Coal Oil Point, Santa Barbara, California, USA - Sample 2 (SPAdes) (version 2) | ecosystem: Environmental > Aquatic > Marine > Oil seeps ... | reverse complement strand
CGAATTTATGGTCCGCCTCGTCAGGCGCGCTTTAGTCCTTGAACGGCCGCCTCCCCGCCAACTCGAAATGGTGCGACCCCAGAGGTGACCCCATGTCATGGGCCTTGCTTGTGCTTGCCGGACTATTCGAGGTCGGCTTCGCCTCCACGCTGAAGCTGACTGAGAACTTCACGAAGCTCTGGCCGACCTTGATTTTCACGGTCTGCATTGTCTTGAGCTTCGTGCTCCTCAACAAGGCGCTGAAGGATATTCCCATCGGCACGGCCTACGCGGTATGGACGGGAATCGGCGCCGCGGGCACTGCCATGGTCGGCATCCTCGTCTATAAGGAGCCGGCCACGGCGCTGCGGCTGTTTTTCATCGCCACGCTTATCGGCTCCATCATCGGACTGAAACTCGCAACAAAATGAACGACACCACAGACAAGATCGACCGGACCATCACCGGCAATTATTTCGAGGACTTCACGCTCGGCCAGGAGATCGTGCACGCGACCCCGCGCACGGTGACCGTCGGCGATGTGAGCGTCTACACGGCCCTTTATGGCGGCCGGTTCGCCGTGCAGTCCTCGGACGCTTTCGCCCAAGGCATCGGCTATCCGCGCTCGCCGATCGACGACATGCTCGTCTTCCACTTCGTCATCGGCAAGACCGTGCCGGACATCTCGCGCAACGCCATCGCCAATCTCGGCTATGCCGAGTTCCGTTTCGAGACGCCCGTCTACCCGGGCGACACGATCGCGTCCGTATCCGAGGTGATCGGCGTCAAGCAGAACTCCAGCGGCAAGAACGGCACCGTCTATGTGCGCACCACGGGGCGCAACCAGAAGGGCGAGGTGGTGCTGAGCTTCAAGCGCTGGGTGATGGTCGTAAAGCGCGACCTCGACTTACCGGCGCCGGAAACCGTCATTCCCGAACTCGACAAAGAGGTGCAGCCCGACAGCTTCGGCAAGGCGCTCCCGCCGCTGAAGCTCACGGTCTACGACTACGCGCTGGCCGGAAGCCCACGCCGCTGGGAGGACTACAAGGTCGGCGAGAAGATCGACCATGTGGACGGCCAGACCATCGAGGAAGCCGAGCACCAGATGGCGACGCGGCTTTACCAGAACACGGCCCGCGTGCATTTCAACCAGCACCGGGAATCCCAAGAGCGCTTCGGTCGCCGCCTCGTCTATGGCGGGCATATCATCTCGATTGCTCGTTCGTTGAGCTTCAACGGGCTGGCCAACGCCTTCCATGTTCTCGGGCTGAATGGCGCGCGCCATGCCGCGCCGTCTTTCGCCGGCGACACCATCTACGCCTGGAGCGAAGTACTCGACAAAGCCGAGCTTCCGGGCCGCTCCGACATGGGCGCGCTGCGCCTGCGCACTTTCGCCGTGAAGGACCGCAATTGCGCGGACTTCCCGGGCGTCAAGGACGACGGCAAACTCGAAGAGGGCGTCGTGCTCGACATGGACTATTGGGTGGCCCTGCCACGCTAGGCGCTAGCCGTTCCCAACACGACGGACAGGGCTTTCGGGCAAGCTCTGAATTCGAAACGACGACTCTGGATGGGCTCGCCGTCAAGGTTCACGTGGAGCGGTCTGTCCGTCTCAATCGTGAACGATGGCAGTTGCCTATAGAACAGGTGCTTGTTCTTGGGGCTTGTAGGATCTTTTAGTTCCTCAGTCAGATCACCGAGCCGTTCGGGCCTTTCGCCGCTCACGACAGCAATGTCGAGCAGCCCGTCCGTTAGACAAGCCTTTGGCGCGACGTCGTAGCCGCCACCAGCGAACCGGTTGTTGCCGACCGCCATGACCAGCATCGATCCTTCCTTCACCGCACCGTCGGCGAGGATCAGCCGGCCCTTATAAGGTTGAAGCTGGAATGCCTTGACAAAGCCCATGATGGAATAGGCCGCGCCGCCAAGGGCCTTCTTCATGTCCTGGGGCGTCGTCGCGGTGATCTCGGCCCCAAAGCCTCCGCTGGCGACGTTGATGAAATACTGTCCGTTCATCGAGCCAATGTCGATGCTGGTCGGCTTTCCTGAACAGGCCAACTCAAGAGCGCTTATCAAGTCGCCCGCTGCAATGCCCGCACCCCTTGCAAAGTCATTGGCGGTCCCCAAAGGCAGTATCCCGAGCGATGCTTTCGGCGCCTTGCCCTTTCGTAGCATCGCGTTGACGACGGCGTTCAGGGTGCCGTCACCGCCGCCCGCTACGATCCGCTGTGCACCATCGGCAATTGCTTGCCGAACGAACCGGCGGAGGTCCTTTCCACGCCACGGAATGTAGACCTCGAAGTCTACCGACTGCCGAACGTGCTTGACCGCCGCCTTGACCTCAGGCCGTGTGCAGGACTTCTTATGGAGGATGAGGCAGATCGCTGCGCGCTTCTTGGTCATCGACCTTCCTTTCCCGAGGCGATGTGCAGGCTGTCTGTTCCAACGGCCGCACGTGTGTCATGTTCTAAGTCTACTGCATCGACGGGAGTTGTTGGACGATGAGAACAAGAGTGTCTCCCATGGAACTGAAAGCAAGGGTTGCAGCGGCTGCCTTGGCTCTGAGCGCCATCGCCTCGCCTGCGCTTGCCGCCGACACGGCAACGGCTGTCCTGAAGGACCCGGAGGGCAAGGAGGTGGGCGCCGTGACGCTGCGGGCCGTCCCAACGGGTGTCTTGCTCGATACCAAGCTGAGCGGCTTTCCGCCTGGCGACCACGCATTCCACATCCACGGCACGGGCAAGTGCGAGCCGCCGAGCTTCAAGTCGGCGGGCGGGCATTTCAATCCGGAAGAAGACGAGCACGGGCTTGAGAATTCCGCGGGGCCCCATGGCGGCGACATGCCGAATATCCATGTGCCCGAATCGGGCGAGCTTCATATCGAGGTGCTCAACCAGATGGTGAGCCTCGGCGGCCTACTCGGCGGGGAAGGCACCGCCATCGTCGTCCACCAGAAGGGTGACGACTATAAGTCGAACCCGGCCGGCGACGCCGGGCCCCGCATCGCTTGCGGCGTCATCGCCGAATAGCCGGCGAAGAGGCCCCAGGCCTCCCGAATTAAACTTTCTGTCAAATATTTGGGCGCCATGCTGAGCCTCACGATTCGTACTGCGTTGGGGAACTTAAAGCATGGACGGCCCGTACGAAGGCGACTGGGGCGGAACGGCCTATGTTATCGGCTCGCATGTCTGGGAAACAGTCGATGGCGGCAACACCTGGATCCTGTCCGGATTCACCGACGATATGAACGCCGGATTCGAAATCGCGACGCCCGCTTAGCCTTCACCCACGAAGAAGATCCGAAAGAGCGCGCCGGGCCCAGACCAAAGGAAGCAGGTCCGCCCGATTGCCCCTGCCCGTTGACTGAGCTATTCAAAGGACTCGACTGGGCAACACGCGCTAATAACCAATGTCAAATAAGCTAGAGGCAGAGCGTCCGCTCTCCCCGCATCTGCAAATCTATCGGCCGATGCTGACCATGATGATGTCGATCGCGCATCGCATCTCTGGCGCGGCGCTGGCCGTCGGCTTCGCACTTCTGACCTGGTGGCTAGTCGCGGTCAGCATGGGCCCCGGCGCCTATGATTGCGTTCAGAGCTTCTTCGGGAGCCTGGTCGGCCGCGCGCTTCTCTTTATGTTTACCTGGGCGCTGATCCACCACATGCTCGGCGGTATCCGCCATCTAATCTGGGATACCGGCGCCGGCCTCGACAAGACCACCATCGAGATTTTCGCTTGGGCGACGATTGTCGGCTCCACCGCACTCACGATCCTGGTCTGGGTCCTGGGCTATTGCCGGATGGGAGGGCTCTAGCCATGGCCACACCGCTTAAGCGCGTCCGCGGCCTCGGCGCCGCCCATCACGGAACGGAGACCTTCTGGCGTCAGCGCCTCACGGCCGTCGCCAACGTGCCGCTCGTGATCTTCCTCATCTGGTTCCTCGTCGAACATGTCGGCGCGAGCTACGAGAAGATGAAGGAGTGCCTCTCCAATCCGATCGTTGCCGTGCTCATGCTGGCGCTGATCTGGTCCGCGGCGATCCACATGCGCATCGGTCTCAGAGAGATCATCGAGGACTATCTGCACAACAAGCTGTGCAAAGTGTCCTCGCTGATCCTCGTGACATTTTTTGCCGCACTGGTCGGTATCGCCTCCACGCTTGCTATTTTGAAGATCACTCTCGGAAGTTGACGCGTAATGCCTGAAGACGCCACGTCACAAGATACGCCGCACAACGCCGTCGCCGTGAACGGCCGCGCCTACGAGATCATCGACCACGCCTATGACGTCATCGTCGTCGGCGCCGGCGGCTCGGGCCTTCGCGCCGTTGTGGGCGCGAGCGAGGCGGGCCTGCGCACCGCCTGCATCAGCAAAGTGTTTCCCACGCGCTCCCACACCGTAGCGGCGCAAGGCGGCATCGCTGCGGCCCTCGGCAATATGGGGCCGGACGATTGGCGTTGGCACATGTACGACACCGTGAAGGGGTCGGACTGGCTCGGCGATCAGGACTCTATCGAATATCTCTGCCGCAACGCGCCGCAAGCGGTTTACGAACTCGAGCACTGGGGCGTGCCCTTTTCGCGCACCGAGGACGGCAAAATCCTGCAGCGCGCGTTCGGCGGCATGACCATGGATTACGGCAAGGGCCCGGTGAAGCGCACCTGCGCCGCCGCCGACCGCACCGGCCACGCCATGCTGCACACCATGTACGGCCAAGCGCTGCGCCAGTCGGCCGAGTTCTTCATCGAGTATTTCGCCATCGACCTGATCATGGACGACGAGGGCCGCTGCCGGGGCGTCATCGCCATCGACATGTCCGACGGCTCGCTCCACCGCTTCCGCGGGCATCAGACGATTCTCGCCACGGGCGGTTATGGCCGCGCCTATTTCTCCTGCACGTCGGCGCATATCTGCACCGGCGACGGCAACGCCATGGTGCTGCGCGCAGGGCTCCCGCTGCAGGACATGGAGTTCGTGCAGTTCCATCCCACCGGCGTTTACGGCGCCGGCGTGCTCATCACCGAAGGTGCGCGCGGCGAGGGCGGTTTCTTGCGCAACTCCGAAGGCGAGAAGTTCATGGAGCGCTACGCACCGTCCGCCAAGGACCTTGCGTCGCGCGACGTGGTCTCCCGCGCCATCACCATCGAGATCCGCGAAGGCCGCGGCCATGGTCCTGAAAAGGACTACATGCATCTCCATCTCGATCATCTCGACGAGGAGATGCTGGCCGAACGGCTTCCGGGCATCACCGACATCGCCCGCATTTTTGGCGGCGTCGATGTGCGCAACGAACCGATCCCGATCATTCCGACCTGCCACTACAATATGGGCGGCATTCCTACCAATATGCATGGCGAAGTGATCGCCCCGCGCGGCGACGACAAAGACGCTGTCGTGCCCGGCCTCATGGCGCTTGGCGAAGCGGCTTGCGTGTCGGTACATGGCGCCAACCGTTTGGGCTCGAACTCGCTGATCGATCTCGTGGTGTTCGGACGCGCCGCAGCGCTGCGTTGCGCCGAGATCGTGGGCAAAGACACCGCAATTCCCGAACTGCCGAAAGGCGCGGGCGACGAGGCCATCGCACGCCTCGATCGCTTCCGCTATGCCGACGGCGGCACGCCGACCGCCGAGCTTCGCTTGGCGATGCAAAAGACGATGCAGCGCGATTGTTCGGTGTTCCGCACCAAGGAAGTGCTCGCCGAGGGCGTTGAGAACATCAAGAAGGTGTGGGACGACGCCGAGGACATCGCCGTTACCGACCGCTCGCTGATCTGGAACACGGACCTCATCGAGACGCTGGAGTTCGACAATCTCATCAGCCAAGCCGCCGTCACCGTGCAGGGCGCGCTGGCCCGCGAAGAATCTCGCGGCGCGCATGCCCGCGAGGACTTTCCGAAGCGTGACGACAAGGACTGGATGAAGCATACATTGTCTTACGCGAACTACGGCACGCACACGGTCACGCTCGACTTCCGGCCGGTGCACACCTACACGCTGTCGAACGAGGTCAGCTACATCGAGCCCAAAGAGCGGGTGTATTAGACATGGTCCAGTTCACACTTCCCAAGAACTCGAAAATCAAAAAGGGCAAGGAGTGGAATCCGCCGCCCGCGGGCGATGCGAAGGACCGCTGGCGCGAATACCGCGTCTACCGCTACGACCCGGAGACCGGTGAGAACCCGCGCGTCGATACCTATTGGGTCGACATGAACGAGTGCGGGCCGATGATTCTCGACGCACTTCTGTGGATCAAGAACACCGTCGATCCGACGCTCACCTTCCGCCGCTCTTGCCGCGAAGGCGTGTGCGGGTCCTGCTCCATGAACGTCGCCGGTACCAACACGCTCGCCTGCACCATGCACGCCGACGACGCCAAGGGCGCCGCGATCGCCATCTATCCTTTGCCGCATATGCCGGTGGTCAAGGACCTCGTGCCGGACATGACGCAGTTTTACGCGCAGCACCGCGCCATCGAACCGTGGCTTCAGACCGACAGCCCGACGCCGCAAAAGGAATGGCGCCAGAGTCACGACGACCGCGAAAAGCTCGACGGGCTTTACGAGTGCATCTTATGCGCCTGCTGCTCGACCGCCTGCCCGTCCTATTGGTGGAACAGCGACCGCTATCTCGGCCCGGCCGTCCTGTTACAGGCCAATCGTTGGGTGGAGGACAGCCGCGACGAGCGCACCGGTGAGCGGCTCGACGATCTCGAGGATCCGTTCCGGCTCTATCGCTGCCACACCATTTTGAATTGCACCAAGGCCTGCCCCAAGGGGCTCAACCCGGCCGCGGCCATCGCCAACATCAAGCGCAAGATGGTGGAGCGGACTTAAACCCGCTAGCGCGGGCAGCGCGGTAGCGAGAACGTGCAGCTCGGCACCGGCGTATTACGCAGCTCTTTGGCCTTCTCCGGATCGCGCTCGCTTTGCCATTGATAGGGGCTTCGCACGTTCATATGCGCATAGCTCACCCGCGCCAGCTTGCCCCGATCCATGGTGAGGCTCGCCGTACACTCAGCGTTCTTGATGTCCGCGCCCGGCACGGGACCGGGGCCGCTATAGTGATAGATCAGCGTCTCGGCGTTCGTTCCGGCCGGTATGCGCGAGCGGGGCTGGCCGGCGCAGCGCAGCACGTCCGCCTTGCTCATGCCGATATAGGGCTTGCCGTGATCGACGCGGTTGAGCTCCCTGATGGCGTCCTCCGGGCCCGACCCGCCACCGCCGCAAGCGGTCAGCAGGGCGGCCGCACCAAGGGCGCCCAGAACCGCAGCTTTGGCTCGGGAAAGTTCCCTCATCAGGTCCTTTCCCCCTGTCCACGCACATCCATCCCTTTTCATAAGCTGGAAAAGGCCCTAGCGCCAGATTGCGAGGGCTTTGGGGCACCTCGCCCTATCCAGCCTCAGCGGCGGCGAGGCCCCTTCACATCTAGCGAAATTCACTGTTCCGCGCGGAGCCCGGCACGTAGGCTTGCACCCATGACCGCAAAACGCATTGTTGCCGCCCTCCTTGTCATAATGCTGGCAAGTCTTGGTGGCGCCCCCGAGATCTTCGCGCGCGAGGACGTCCCCCCGCCCAAGGTCGAGGCGCAGCACCTTCTGACCAAGCCGCTCGAAGGCGAGCCGGGCAAGCAGATCGACATCCAGGTCTACACCTTTCCTCCGGGGAGCGCGGTGCCGTGGCATACCCACCCCGGCGCGCACGAGATCGAGTATGGGCTCCAGGGCACGCTGATGATCGAGGAGGAGGGCAAACCGCCCTACCCGCTGGAGGCCGGCAAGACCAACTATCTGGCTCCGGACGTGGTGCATCGCGGCTGGAATGCGAGCAAGACCGAGCCGGCCAAGATCTACGTGGTCCGTATCAAGCCGAAGGATGCGCCGCTGACCGATCTGGTTTGGCCGAAATCAAAGGCCGCAGAACCCGACGTGCCCAAGGCAGGCGCCTATCCGGAGCCTTGAGCCGTCAGGCGCGCCGTTTGCGCAGCAGCCCTGAGAGGCCGGCGGCCCAGGCCAGCGCCACCACGATCCAGTAATAGACCTTGGCGGGTGCGCCCAGCTCCATGCCGAGCGCGGAGCCGGCGAACGTGCCGAGCCCTGCAACCAGCGTGTAGAAGGCCGCGAAGGCGAGCACGAAGGCGGTGGCGAAGCGCGGCCGGAAGAAGCCGACCGCGGTCCCTACCAAGCCCCAGATGAAGTTGACCCCGGCCTGGAGGGGGTTCAGCCGAAAGCCCGGCGGGAAGCTCCGCGGATCCGTGTCGAAGCCATAGAAAAGATAGGTGATCAGCATGATGCCGCCCAACGCCAGGAAATAGGCGCTGAACCGCGCCGCCCAGACCACGGCCGGCAGAGGCGGGGTCGCATCCAGCTCCTCGTCCGTGGGCACTGACCTCTCAGCGTCCTTGTGGCTTTGGGCAGCTTTGGCCAGCGGCTTCTCCCCCATGCTCCTCGACCCCGTGGCTCCCTCAAATCTTGCGGCTCCTCTGGCAGCCTAGCCGATTGGGCGCCCGCTTTCATACGATTCGCCACCTTGCGCGACGGCCCAATTGCATTTAACCAACCAGCGAGTTCAGGCGGGCCCGAAATTGCTTCAGATGCGGCCCATTTCAGTCAGCGTATTCAACAGGGGGTTTTCATGGCGCGCAGTAAGATTGCACTGATCGGCGCCGGCCAAATCGGCGGCACGCTCGCCCACCTGGCCGGTATTCGGGAGCTTGGTGAGGTCGTTCTCTTCGACGTGGTGGACGGCGTACCGCAAGGCAAGGCGCTCGACCTGTCGCAGTCCTCACCCGTGGAGGGTTACGCGCCGAAACTCGCAGGCGCCAACGAATATGCCGAGATCAAGGACGCCGACGTGGTGATCGTCACCGCCGGCGTGCCCCGCAAGCCCGGCATGAGCCGCGACGACCTGCTCGAGATCAACCTGAAAGTGATGGAGCAGGTGGGCGCGGGGCTCCGGAAATACGCTCCGGAAGCCTTCGTCATCTGCGTGACCAACCCGCTCGACGCCATGGTCTGGGCCCTGCAGAAGACGTCCGGTCTGCCCCGCAACAAGGTAGTCGGCATGGCCGGCGTGCTCGACAGCGCCCGCTTCCGCTTCTTCCTGTCCCAGGAATTCGACGTCAGCCCGCAGGACATTCACACGATGGTGCTTGGCGGCCATGGCGACACCATGGTGCCGCTGATCCGCTATTCGTCGGTTGCCGGCATTCCGCTCGGCGATTTGGTCAAGATGCGCTGGATCACGCAGAAGCGTCTGGATGAGATCGTGCAGCGCACGCGCAACGGCGGCGCCGAGATCGTGGGCCTGCTCAAGACCGGCTCGGCCTATTACGCGCCGGCCGCGGCCGCGCTCGACATGGCGGAGTCCTACCTCAAGGACAAAAAGCGAGTGCTGCCCGCCGCCGCTTATCTCAACGGCGAATACGGCGTCAAAGGCATCTATGCCGGCGTGCCCGTGATCATCAGCTCCAAGGGCGTGGAGCGCGTCATCGAGCTTGACCTGTCGTCGGCGGAGAAAGACGCCTTCGTGCACTCCGTCGAGTCGGTGAAAGCTCTCGTCGAACTGTGCCAGCGGATCGCGCCAAACCTCGCGTCGTCGTAAGAGCGCCTTCCGGAGACTTCCATGAACATTCACGAGTACCAGGCCAAAGACCTGCTCAAGGCCTACGGCGCCCCTGTGGCCAAAGGTGTCGTTGCCAAAAGCGCCGACGAAGCGGCCGAGCTCGCCAAGGAGCTGAACGGGGAGATCTACGTCGTGAAGGCGCAGATCCACGCCGGTGGACGCGGCAAGGGTGGCGGCATCAAGATCGTCAAGACGATCGAGGAGCTGCACGCGGAGTCCGACCGCTTGCTCGGCAAGCCGCTGATCACCCCGCAGACGGGCCCGAAGGGGCGCGTCGTGCGCAGCGTCTACCTGGTCGAAGACACGACCATCGCCCGCGAACTTTATCTGTCGCTTCTGGTGGACCGGAGCACGGGGCGCATTGCGTTTGTCGCTTCGACTGAAGGCGGCGTGAACATCGAAGAAGTCGCGGCGAAGACGCCGGAGTTGATTACGACCATCGACGTCGATCCGGCCTCCGGCTTGAGCGGCTTCCACGGCCGCGTCATCGCCGACGCGCTGAAGCTCAAGGGCGACCTGGCCAAACAGTGCGGCAAGCTCATCAAGACGCTCTACACGCTGTTCGTTGAGAAGGATGCGAGCCTCATCGAGATTAATCCGCTGGTCGTGACCAAGAAAGACACTCTTGTCTGCCTCGACGCCAAGATCGGCTTTGAGGACAACGCGCTCTTCCGTCATCCCGACATCGAGGCGCTTCGCGACATCCACGAGGAAGACCCGGCGGAAGTCGAGGCCTCCAAACACGACCTCTCTTACGTCAAGCTCGACGGCAATATCGGCTGCATGGTCAATGGCGCAGGACTGGCGATGGCCACCATGGACATCATCAAGTTCTATGGCGGCGATCCGGCGAACTTTTTGGATGTCGGCGGCGGCGCGACCAAGGAGAAGGTCACGTCAGCCTTCAAGCTCATTCTGTCCGACCCGAATGTGAAGGCCGTGCTGGTGAACATCTTCGGCGGCATCATGCGCTGCGATACGATTGCCGAAGGCGTTATCGCCGCGGCGAAAGAGACGAATATCGCCGTGCCGCTGATTGTGCGACTCGAAGGCACAAACGTGGAGCGTGGCAAGGAGCTTCTGTCGGAATCGGGCCTCGCAATCATTCCCGCTGACGACCTCGACGACGCGGCCAAGAAGGCCGTCGCCTCTATCGCCTGAGTTTCGACTTTCAGTATTTGTCACGAATCCTTCCACGAATGGGCTTAAGCTTTCATCATGTCTGTTCTCGTCGATAAGAACACACGCGTCATTTGTCAGGGTTTCACCGGCTCGCAGGGAACCTTCCACACAGAACAAGCGATCGCCTACGGCACCAAGATGGTCGGCGGCGTGACGCCCGGCAAAGGCGGCACCACCCACTTGGATCTGCCGGTGTTCGATACGGTGCGCGATGCGGTCGAGACGACGGGCGCGGAGGCGTCTGCCATCTACGTGCCGCCGCCCTTTGCCTCCGACGCCATCCTGGAAGCGATCGACGCCGGTATTGGCCTCATCGTGTGCATCACCGAAGGCGTGCCCGTACTCGACATGGTCAAGGTCAAGCGGGCGCTTTGCGACAGCGGCGCGCGGCTCATCGGCCCGAACTGCCCCGGCATCATCACGCCAGGCGAGTGCAAGATCGGCATCATGCCCGGGCATATCCACACGCCCGGCAAGGTGGGCGTCGTCTCGCGCTCCGGCACCCTCACCTATGAAGCCGTGGCGCAGACCACGGCGACGGGCCTCGGCCAGACCACCTGCATTGGCATCGGCGGCGATCCAGTCAACGGCACCAACTTCATCGATGCGCTCTCGCTCTTTCTGGAGGACGACGCCACCGAGGCCATCATCATGATCGGCGAGATCGGCGGCAGCGCCGAGGAGGAAGCGGCCGAATTCCTGATCAATGCCGGCAACACGAAGCCGGTCGTGGGCTTTGTGGCCGGCGCGACCGCGCCCCCCGGTCGCCGCATGGGACATGCCGGTGCCGTCATTTCGGGCGGCAAAGGCGACGCCAAGAGCAAAATCGAGGCAATGCAGGAGGCCGGCATTGTCGTTTCCCAGTCCCCCGCAGCCCTTGGAACGACCCTTGCACAGCTATTAGATAAAAGGTGAGCCGGGCGTCCAAAGCTCGCTTTAATTGCCCGGCAGGCTCGTGGTCGAACGGTTGACCGGCCAGGTTTTGGTGCAATGACACGACACGAACTGAACGAAGTGTTTGCCCGCACATCGTTCCTGGATGGCGCGAACGCCACCTATTTGGCGGAGCTATATGCCCGCTACGAGACGGACCCAGCCTCCCTCGATCCCGAATGGAGAAGCTTTTTCGCCAGCCTCGGCGATGACGCGACCGCTGTGTTGGCCGATGCAGCCGGCCCCTCCTGGGCGCCGCAAGCCCCCGCCCGGCCTGCTTCGGCCAAAGCTGGCGCCCTCACCCAGCAGCAAGCCATCGATGCGGCGCGCGACACGCTGGGCGCCCGCATGCTGATCCGGGCCTACCGCACCCGCGGCCATCTCATCGCCCAACTGGACCCGCTTCGCCTCAACCCGCGCGGCGACCACCCGGAACTCAACCCGGCAACCTATGGCTTCACTCCGGCGGATTATGCGCGGCCCATCTATATCGGCGGCGCGCTTGGCTTCGAATTCGCGAGCTTGCGCCAAGTGCTCGATGTTCTGAACAAGACCTATGCCGGCACGATCGGCTTTGAGTACATGCACATCTCCGATCCGGAGCAGCGCGCCTGGATCCAAGAGCGCATCGAGGGCGTCGACAAGAAGGTGCGCTTCACCGAGCAAGGCAAGCGGGCCATCCTCGCCAAGCTCATCGAGGCGGAGGGCGCCGAGCGCTTTCTCAACGTCAAATATACGGGCACCAAGCGCTTCGGGCTGGACGGCGGCGAGTCCATGGTCCCGGCGCTCGAGCAGATCATCAAGCGCGGCGGTCAGCTGGATGTCCGGGAGATCGTCATCGGTATGCCCCATCGCGGCCGGCTCAACGTGCTGGCCAATGTGATGGCGAAGCCCTGGCGCGCCATCTTCAACGAGTTCCGCGGCGGCTCGGCGCAGCCCGACGACGTCGAAGGCTCCGGCGACGTGAAGTACCATTTGGGCGCATCGTCGGACCGGGAATTCGACGACAACCGCGTGCACCTGTCGCTCACCGCCAATCCTTCGCATTTGGAAGCCGTGGACCCCGTGGTGCTGGGTAAGGTGCGCGCCAAGCAGGATCAGTTTGGTGACGCGGAGCGCAAAGAGGTCTTGCCGCTCCTGCTCCATGGCGATGCGGCCTTCGCCGGCCAAGGCGTTGTGCCTGAGTGCTTGGGACTGTCAGGCCTGCGCGGGCACCGCACGGGCGGCTCGATCCACTTCATCGTGAACAACCAGATCGGGTTCACGACGGCGCCGCGCTTTTCGCGGTCTTCGCCCTACCCGTCCGACGTCGCCAAGATGATCGACGCACCGATCTTTCATGTGAACGGCGACGACCCGGAAGCCGTGGTCCACGTCACCAAGGTCGCCACGGAATTCCGGCAACGCTTTGGCAAGCCCGTGGTCATCGACATGTTCTGCTATCGGCGCCACGGACATAACGAGGCCGACGAGCCGGCCTTCACCCAACCGCTGATGTACCGGCGCATTGCCAAGCATCCGCGCGTGGTGGATGTCTATGCCGACCGCCTCGTCGAGGAAGGCCTCTACACCAAGGAGCAGATCGACCGCCTCCAAGGCCAGTTTCGAGCCTATCTGGAGGAGGAGTTCGCAGCGGGCGAGACTTACCGCCCCAACCGCGCCGATTGGCTCGACGGCAAATGGTCCGGCATTGGCTTTGCGGAGGAAGGTGCGCGGCGCGGAACCACCGGCGTGGACCTCGACGTCTTGCGGGAGATCGGCTTCAAGCTCACCACGATCCCCGAGGGCTTCACGCCCCACAAGACCATTGCCCGCATCATGGATAACCGCCGCAAGATGATCGAGGACGGCAAGGGAATCGACTGGGCCACTGCCGAGTCGCTCGCCTACGGCACGCTCCTGGCCGACGGATTCCGGGTCAGGCTGTCGGGCCAGGATTCGGAGCGCGGCACCTTTTCCCAACGCCATTGCGTGCTGATGGACCAGGCCAACGAGAACAAATACACGCCGCTCAAGCACATCGCCAAGGACCAGGGCGACTTCGAGGTCATCAATTCGATGCTCTCCGAAGAAGCCGTGTTGGGCTTCGAATACGGCTACAGTCTCGCCGAGCCCAACGCGCTCGTGCTGTGGGAAGCCCAGTTCGGCGACTTCGCCAACGGCGCACAGGTGATCATTGATCAGTTCATCTCCTCCGGCGAGCGCAAATGGCTGCGCATGTCCGGCCTCGTGCTCCTGCTGCCGCACGGTTACGAAGGCCAGGGCCCGGAGCACTCCTCGGCAAGGCTCGAGCGCTATCTACAGCTCTGTGCGGAGGACAACTGGCAGGTGGTCAACTGCACCACGCCAGCCAACTACTTCCACGTGCTGCGGCGCCAACTTCATCGCGAGTTCCGCAAACCGCTCGTGCTGATGACGCCGAAGTCGCTGCTGCGTCATAAGAAGGTCGTGTCGGAGATGAACAATTTCTCTCCGGAGTCGAGCTTCCACCGGCTCTTGTGGGATCATGCCCAGTCGCATCCCAACCAGAAGATCACGCTTGCTCCCGACGATCGGATCAAGCGCGTGGTCATCTGCTCCGGGAAGGTCTACTACGATCTCTACGAGGAGCGCGAAAAGCGCGGCGTCAATGACATCTACTTGCTGCGCCTGGAGCAACTCTATCCCTTCCCGGCGCGCGCGCTCATTCAAGAACTCAGCCGCTTCAAGGACGCCGAGATGGTCTGGTGTCAGGAGGAGCCGAAGAACATGGGCGCGTGGAGTTTCGTCGAGCCGAACCTGTCTTGGGTGCTCGATCATATCGACGCGAAACACACACGTCCGCGCTATGCGGGACGTCCAAGTTCGGCCGCGACGGCCACGGGATTGATGAGTAAGCACCAGCGCGAGTTGAAGGTCTTCCTCGACGAGGCGCTGAGTTAGGTCAGGAAACAGGCGAACAAAGCCATGGCGACAGAGATTCGGGTACCGGCCTTGGGAGAGTCCGTCGTCGAGGCGACGGTCGGCCAATGGTTCAAGGAGGTGGGCGACGCGGTTGCCGTCGACGAGCCCTTGGTCGAGCTCGAAACCGACAAGGTCACGGTCGAGGTCCCGGCCCCTGCATCCGGCGTTCTGTCGGACATCACCGTGAACCCGGGCGATACGGTCGAGGTGGGCGCCGTTCTGGGTGCCATCGCCGACGGCGACGGCAAGTCCGCCGCCCCCGCAGCCAAAACCAAGCCGGCCAAACCAGCGCCAGCTACTACCAAGGCAGAGGCGCCGGCGCCCCTGCCCGACGTGGAGCTCAAGGCGCTGGAGCGCGAGCCGTATATTCGCGAGGAGATCGAGCCCGACGCTATGCCGCCCTCCCCCGCCGCACGGAAGCTACTGGCCGAGACGGGGCTCGCGCCCGGCGACATTGCGGGCTCAGGCCGCCGCGGTCAGGTCCTCAAAGGCGATGTGATCGCGGGCGCCGCCAAGGCGTTGCTGACCCGCAAGAAGGCGCCGAAGCCGGCACCTCCCCCCCGCGCACCCGTCGCGCAGTCCGATGAGAAGCGCGAGGAACGCGTACGCATGACGCGGCTGCGCCAAACCATCGCCAAGCGGCTCAAAGAAGCGCAAGACAACGCCGCCATGCTCACCACATTCAACGACGTGGACATGAGCGCGATCCTGAAAATACGCAAAGAGTACCGCGAGGCGTTCGAGAAGCGCCATGGCGTGAAGCTCGGCTTCATGGGCTTCTTCGTGAAGGCCTGCGTTCATGCGCTAAAGGAAATTCCTGCGGTGAACGCCGAGATCGACGGCCAGGACATCGTCTACAAGAACTACTATCACGTCGGTGTCGCTGTCGGCACGGAACGGGGACTTGTGGTGCCCGTGGTGCGCAATGCCGACGAGCTGAGCCTCGCCGAGATCGAGGAGCAAATTGCAGATTTCGGTGCCCGTGCCCGCGACGGCAAGCTGGGCCTCGAGGAGATGCAAGGCGGCACCTTCACCATCTCCAATGGCGGCATCTATGGATCGATGCTGTCCACCCCGATCCTGAACGCACCGCAATCCGGCATTCTCGGCATGCACCGCATCGAGGAGCGGCCCGTGGTCCGCGACGGACAGATCGTCGCCCGGCCCATGATGTATCTCGCGCTGTCCTACGACCACCGCATGGTGGACGGCAAAGAGGCGGTTACCTTCCTGGTGAACGTCAAAGAGTCTCTCGAAAACCCCGCCCGCCTCGTCCTGGATCTTTGAGACATCAAGCATGAGCAAATTCGATCTCGTTGTTATCGGTACCGGCCCGGGTGGCTATGTGTGCGCCATTCGCGCCGCGCAATTGGGGATGAAGGTCGCCGTGGTGGAGAAGCGCGCCACCCATGGCGGCACCTGCCTCAATGTCGGCTGTATCCCTTCCAAGGCGCTGCTGCATGCGTCAGAGGCCTATGCCGACGCCGCAGATCACTTCGGCGACATGGGCATCAAGGTGAAACCGGAACTCGACCTTGCGGCCATGCTTGCCTTCAAGGACGAGGGCGTAAAGGGCAACGTGGACGGCGTCGCGTACCTCTTGAACAAGAACAAGGTCGATCATTTTCATGGCACCGGCCGCATCTTGGGAACAGGCAAGGTGGAGGTCACGTTCATCAACGGCGAGAAACAGGTGGTCGAGGGCAAGGCCGTCGTCATCGCCACAGGCTCCGAAGTCGCGCACATTCCCGGCATCGAGGTCGACGAGAAACACATCGTCTCTTCCACCGGCGCACTGTCGCTCCCGGAAGTGCCCAAACGCATGGTAGTGATCGGTGGCGGTTATATCGGCCTCGAGCTCGGCTCGGTGTGGTCGCGGCTCGGCAGCAACGTCACCGTTGTCGAAATGCTGAACACGATCACCCCCGGACTCGACGGCGAGGTGGCCAAGCAACTTCAGCGCATCCTGCAGAAGCAGGGGCTGACCTTCAAACTCGGCGCCAAGGTCACCAAGGTCGACACCAAGGGCAAGACGGTGAAGCTCACCATCGAGCTGGCCAGTGGCGGTAAGGCGGAAGAGTTGACTTGCGACGTGGTGCTGGTGTCCATCGGGCGGGTGCCGAACACCGAAGGCCTCGGGCTCGCCGATATTGGCGTGGAGCTTACCCGCGGCCGCGTTGTCGTCGACGGTAACTTCCAGACCAATGTCGCGGGCATCTATGCCATTGGCGATGTGATCGACGGACCGATGTTGGCTCATAAGGCCGAAGAAGAAGGTGTCGCCGTCGCCGAGATCTTGGCGGGTCAGGCCGGCCACGTGAATTACGAGGTGATCCCGTCCGTGGTCTACACGGCGCCGGAAGTGGCATCCGTCGGCAGGACCGAGGAACAACTCAAAGACGAGGGCGTGTCTTACAAAGTCGGCAAGTTCCCCTTCACCGCCAATGGACGCGCCAAGGTGAACCGCACCACGGACGGCTTCGTGAAAATTCTTTCCGACGAGACGACCGACCGCGTGCTTGGCGTGCACATTATCGGGCCGGACGCGGGCACCATGATCGCCGAGGCCGCAGTGCTCATGGAGTTTGGCGGCTCCACCGAGGATTTGGCGCGCACCTGCCACGCGCACCCAACGCTGAACGAAGCGGTCAAGGAAGCGGCGCTCGCCGTCGACAAACGCCCCATCCATATGTGAGGCTTAGGCCCGCGGATGGGCGCTATCGTAGGCTTTCAGGAGATGCGCCCGGTCAACCTCCGTATAGCCCTGCGTGGTCGACAGGCTGGCATGACCCAGCAGTTCCTGGATGGCGCGCAAATCCGCGCCCGCGCCCAGCAAATGCGTGGCGAAGGAGTGCCGCAGCGCATGCGGTGTCGCCGTCTCAGGCAGACCCAGCGCGGCACGGGCCTTCGCCATGCGCAGTTGGATGATGCGGGGGGAAAGCTGCTTCCCACGCGCACCAATGAACAGCGGATCGTCAGGCCCGAGCTTCGCCGGGCAGAGCTTCAAGTAGTTCTCGATGGCTTGCCGCGTGACGGGCAGCACCGGCACGACGCGCGTCTTGTCGCCTTTGCCGGTGACCCGCAGCATGTCGCGGCCCTTGATTGGCGCATCCTTCAGACGCAGCGACAAGGCCTCGGAGATGCGAAGCCCCGAGCCGTAGAGCAGCGTCAGCACCGCAGTATCGCGGGCGAGCGTCCATTCCGGCGCGTCCGGCTGTGCGATATCGGTGCCGTCGACCAGTGCGGTCGCTTTCGGCTCGGTGAGAGGCTTCGGCACTGAGTGCGGCAGCTTCGGCAGCGACACGGCGCGGATCGCATCGTTTTTGCCTAACCCTCGCCGTTCGAGAAAGCGGTAAAACATGCGCAGCGCGCTCAACGTGCGCGACAGGCTGCGGCTGCCGATATCTTGCGCGCGGCGGGCGGCGAGAAAGGCGCGCACGTCTCGTGCCGACAGAGAGAAGAGATGCTTGAGATCAGGCCGGCGGCCGCAATGCCCCCCGAGAAAGCGCAGGAACTGCGACAGGTCGCGCCGATAGGCCTCGACCGTATGCGCCGCCAACTGGCGCTCGGTCATCAGATAGACGAACCAGGCGTTGACCGCGCGGTCGACGTCCGGCGCGGCGCCAATCCCCGCCGCCTTCTTTGCCGCCTTTTTCGCCTTTGGCTTTCCGGCCATCCCGCCCCTCAAGAGTGCTGCCGCGCTACTATGGGTCGGTGAGTCGTTAACCTCCACTTAACCCCGAAGAGCCCGCCCTGGCCAAGCCTTCCAAATCAAAGCTGCCTGTGTCGAGCGCCGCGCCCCAGACCGTGCCGGTCCTCGTGCCGCTGGGGCTGCCGGCGCCATACGACTACCTCGTGCCGGAAGGCGACCATGTGGAGCCGGGCGAGTTCGTCGTCGTGCCGCTGGGGACCGTCGAGTATGTCGCCGCAGTGTGGCGCCGCGCAGCCGGCGAAAACGCGCCAAAGATACCCCGCAAAAAACTGCGGGAAATTCTTGAGATCTTCGACGACGTGCCGAAGCTGCCGGCGGTCTCCATGGATTTCGCCGAATGGGTCGCGCATTACAGTTTGAGCCCCCTCGGCATGGTCTTGCGCATGATGATGAGCGCAAGCGCCGCCTTCCAACCGCCCGCGCCCCGCTACGGGGTGCGGCTCGAAGGCCCTCCCCCAGAACGTATGACCCCGGCCCGCGCCCGGGTGCTGGAGACGGCGCAGAACGGGCTCATCTGGGTGAAGTCCACCCTGGCCCAGACGGCAGGCGTCAGCCCGGGCGTGATCGACGGCCTGGTCGATGCGGGCACGCTTGTCGCAGAGCCCCTCCCCGACTGGCACGCCAAGCAACTCGACACGTCACGTGAGCGCGCCAAGCTCACAGCAGCGCAAAGCGACGCGGCGCAGGACCTCTGCGTTAACACCTCAGACGGCTTCGCCGTGACGCTGCTCGACGGCATCACCGGCTCCGGCAAGACGGAGATCTATTTCGAGGCGATTGCGAAAGCGCTGGAGGCCGGCAAGCAGGCGCTGGTGCTCATGCCCGAGATCGCGCTCACGGGCGCCTTTCTCACGCGCTGCGAGGAGCGCTTCGGAGCAAGACCAGCAGAGTGGCACTCCGGGGTGACGCCGTCGGTACGCGGCCGCGTCTGGCGCGCGGTGGCCGAGAACAAGGCGAAGCTCGTGGTCGGCGCGCGCTCGGCGCTGTTCCTGCCCTTCCCCGATCTCGGCCTCATCGTCGTCGATGAGGAGCACGATCAAGCCTACAAGCAGCAGGACCGCGTCGCCTATCAGGCCCGGGACATGGCCGTGGTGCGCGGGCATCTCGGAAACTGCCCCGTGGTGCTGAGCTCGGCCACGCCTTCGATTGAGAGCCTGGTGAACGCCGATCAAGGCCGCTACCGGCATATCCAGCTCAAGTCCCGCTACAAGGCGGCGGGGCTGCCGGCGCTGCAAGCCATCGATATGCGAAAGAGCCCCCCCGAGCGCGGGGCATGGTTGTCGCCGGTTCTCATCGAGGCCATGGCAGAGACGCTCGAACGCGACGAACAGGCGCTGCTGTTCTTGAACCGGCGCGGCTATGCGCCGGTGACGCTGTGCCGCAAATGCGGCTTCCGCTTCGAGTGCCCAAACTGCTCCGCCTGGCTGGTCGAGCATAGATTCCGCCACCGCCTCGAATGCCACCATTGCGGCAAGTTCGCGCCTCTACCCGACGAATGCCCCGAATGCGGGGCGGAGGAGTCGCTGGTCGCCTGCGGGCCAGGCGTGGAGCGCATCGCCGAGGAGGTCGCAGAGCTATTCCCAGAGGCGCGCCGGGCGATCCTATCGAGCGACGTGACCCCCTCCATCACCGAGCTGCGCGAGACCTTGCGCGAGATCGAGGACCGCGAGGTGGACATCGTCATCGGCACCCAGCTCGTGGCCAAGGGCCATCACTTTCCGGGCCTGGCGCTGGTTGGCGTCGTGGACGCCGATCTCGGCCTCGCCCAAGGCGACCCCCGCGCCGCCGAGCGCACCTTCCAACTCCTCAGCCAGGTGACGGGCCGGGCGGGACGTGAGGCCATCAAGGGCCGGGGCCTGCTGCAGACCTATATGCCGGAGCACCCGGTGATCGCGTCCCTCGTCGCCGGCGACCGGGACACGTTCTACGCCCAGGAGATCGCCGCCCGCGAGGAGGCCGGAATGCCGCCCTTTGGGCGCCTCGCCGCACTCCTGGTCACCGCGGGCAACCGGCTGGCGACAGAAAGCTATGCGCGGGAGGTGGCGCGCACCGCTCCGCCCGCCGACCAGATTCAGGTCCTCGGACCGGCGGAAGCGCCGCTCTCGGTGATACGGGGGCGCTACCGCTACCGGCTCCTGGTGAAAGCGACGCGCGAGGCCGATCTTCAGGCCTATTTGAGGTTGTGGCTGAGCCAAGTCCCGAAGGCCCGGGGCGACATTCGCCTCACCGTCGACATCGACCCGTACAGCTTCTTGTAGGTCATCCGGCGGTCACAGAGCCGCAGTTGACTTGCCACTTATTGCGCGCCCGTCACCCCTGTGTTACAGGCTCCGCGGGGTTTCCGAGGGGACTGTTTTCGGGGGTTTTCTCCGGCGACGCGGAGGCTTCAATCCCAGCATTTTCCGGGATCTTACGGGTGGGACGGCTTCACGTGAGAACTCGCCCCTGAGCAAGAGGCGTTACGAAGTGGCAAGCGAGGAGCATACCGTATCGGGCGTTGCAGGACGCTATGCCACGGCCCTCTTCGAGCTCGGACTGGAAGAGAAGGCGCTCGAACAGATCGAGACCGATCTGGGCCGCTTCGGCGAGGCACTCGATGCCTCCGACGACCTCCAGCGCCTGGTAAAAAGCCCGATGTTCTCGACCGAGGAACAGGGCCGCGCGCTCGGCGCCATCCTCGATGAGTTGAAAATCGAGGGCCTCACCAAGAACTTCTTGCTCCTTGTCTCCAAGAACCGGCGCCTGTTCGCCACACCCGACATGATCCGCGCCTATCGCGCCATGCTCGCCGAACATCGCGGGGAGATGAGCGCCACGGTCACCGCGGCATCGAAACTGACAAACACGCAAGTCACCGCGCTGAAGCAGGCCTTGAAGGCCGCGCTCGGCAAGGACGTCATGCTGGATCAGCTCGTTGATCCGAGCCTGATCGGCGGCCTTATGATCAAGGTCGGCAGCCGCATGATCGACACTTCAATTCGCACCAAACTCAACAGTCTCAAGCACGCCATGAAAGAGGTTGGCTAATGGATATCAGGGCCGCCGAGATCTCCGCGATCCTCAAAGATCAAATCAAAAATTTCGGGCAGGACGCCGAAGTTGCCGAAGTCGGCCAAGTGCTGTCCGTCGGTGACGGCATTGCTCGCGTCTACGGACTCGACAACGTCCAAGCCGGCGAGATGGTCGAATTCGCCGACGGTACGCGCGGCATGGCGCTGAACCTCGAAGTCGACAATGTCGGCATCGTGATCTTCGGCGACGACCGCAACATTAAAGAAGGCGATATCTGCAAGCGTACCGGCGCCATTGTTGAAGTGCCGGTAGGCAAGGCCCTGCTCGGCCGCGTCGTCGACGCCCTCGGCAACCCGATCGACGGCAAAGGCCCGATCGAGGCGGACGAGAAGCGCCGCGTGGACGTGAAGGCGCCGGGCATCATTCCCCGCCAGTCCGTGCACGAGCCGATGCAGACCGGCCTCAAGGCTGTGGATGCGTTGATCCCGATCGGCCGCGGCCAGCGCGAGCTGATCATTGGCGATCGCCAGACCGGCAAGACCGCCATCATTCTCGACACCATCCTCAATCAGAAGTCGGTCAACGAGCGCGGCGATGAGTCCGAGAAGCTCTATTGCATCTACGTCGCTGTTGGCCAGAAGCGTTCGACCGTGGCGCAGTTCGTGAAGGTGCTCGAGGACAACGGCGCGCTGCCCTATTCCATCGTGGTCGCCGCAACCGCGTCCGACCCGGCACCCATGCAGTTCCTGGCGCCGTTCACCGGCTGCACCATGGGCGAGTATTTCCGCGACAACGGTATGCATGCACTCGTCAACTACGACGATCTTTCCAAGCAGGCCGTCGCCTACCGTCAGATGTCGCTTCTGCTGCGCCGTCCGCCTGGACGTGAGGCCTATCCGGGTGACGTGTTCTATCTTCACTCGCGGCTCCTGGAGCGCGCGGCCAAGCTCAACGCCGACAACGGCTCCGGGTCGCTCACCGCGTTGCCGGTGATCGAGACCCAAGCCAACGACGTGTCGGCTTACATCCCGACCAACGTGATCTCCATCACCGACGGTCAGATCTTCCTTGAGACGGACCTGTTCTATCAGGGCATCCGGCCTGCGGTGAACGTGGGTCTTTCGGTGTCGCGCGTGGGCTCATCCGCCCAGGTGAAAGCGATGAAGCAGGTAGCCGGCAAGATTAAGGGTGAACTCGCCCAGTATCGTGAGATGGCCGCGTTCGCGCAGTTCGGCTCCGACCTGGACGCCACCACCCAACGCCTACTGAACCGCGGCGCGCGCCTGACCGAGCTGCTGAAGCAGCCGCAGTTCTCGCCGCTAAAGGTCGAGGAGCAGGTGGTCGTGATCTACACCGGTGTGAACGGTTATCTCGACGACCTGAAGGTCACCGATGTCGGCCGCTTCGAAGAAGAATTCCTCCGCTACATGCGTTCCGAGCATCAAGGCATTCTCGATACGATCCGCAGCGAGAAGAAGATCTCGGACGAGACCGGCAAGGATCTGAAAAAAGCCGTCGACAAGTTCTCCAAGGCCTTTGCGTGAGTTGATCCATGGCGTCGCTGAAAGAGCTCCGCAACCGTATCGCCTCGGTCAAGGCGACCCAGAAGATTACCAAGGCCATGCAGATGGTGGCCGCGGCGAAGCTTCGCCGTGCGCAGACTGCCGCTGAGGCCGCGCGGCCTTACGCGGAGCGCATGGAGGCGGTTTTGTCCAACCTCGCTGCGGCCTTGGAAGGCCGTGAAGGCGGCCCGCCGCTGATGGTGGGAACCGGCAAGGACAAGGTTCATCTTCTTATCGTGTGCACGTCCGAGCGCGGCCTGTGCGGCGCCTTTAATTCGGCAATCGTCCGGCTCGCCCGCGAGCACGTCAATCGCCTGACGGCCGAGGGCAAAGAGGTGAAGATCCTCTGCGTCGGCAAGAAGGGCCACGATCAGCTGCGTCGCGTATACAAGCCTCTCATCATCGACGTGGTCGAGTTCCGCGGCGTGAAGCAGCTCTCCTTCGCGAATGCGGAGCAGGTCGGCTATAAAGTCCGGTCCCTGTTCGAGGAAGGCGACTTCGACGTGGCAACGCTGTTTTTCTCGCGCTTCAAATCGGTGATCAGCCAGATCCCGACCGCACAGCAGGTCATTCCCGCCTCCATCCCTGAGGACGGCGCGAGCATTGACCTGGGCGGCGCCGTCTACGAGTACGAGCCGGACGAAGAGGAGATCCTCACCGATCTTTTGCCGCTCAACATCACCACGCAGATTTTCAAAGCGCTGCTTGAGAACGGCGCCTCCGAGCAGGGCGCGCGCATGAGTGCCATGGACAGCGCGACCCGCAACGCCGGCGACATGATCGGCAAGCTGACGCTCAACTACAACCGTACCCGCCAGGCCCAGATCACAAAGGAGCTGATCGAGATCATCTCCGGTGCCGAAGCGCTTTAGCCACCTCAAAGGAACGTATCGATGGCAAGGAAAGCAGTGGTTGCTGAGACCAAGAAGCAAGAGAAGAAGATCGCCGCAGGCAAAGGCGCGAAGGGTCACATCGTTCAGGTGACCGGCGCTGTCGTCGACGTGCAGTTCGACGAGAATCTGCCCGAGATCTTGAACGCGCTTGAGACCGACAACCAGGACACACGCCTCGTGCTCGAGGTTGCCCAGCATCTCGGCGAGAACACCGTACGCACCGTCGCCATGGACAGCACCGACGGACTGGTGCGCGGCCAGGAGGTCGTGGACACCGGCGAGCCGATCGCCGTTCCCGTTGGCAACAACACCCTTGGCCGCATCATGAACGTGATCGGCGAGCCCGTGGACGAGCTCGGCCCGATCGAGACCACGGATAAGCGGCAGATCCATGCACCGGCCCCGGCCTATGTCGATCAGTCGACGGAAGCGGAGATCCTGGTCACCGGCATCAAGGTCGTCGACCTGCTGGCGCCCTATGCCAAGGGCGGCAAGATCGGCCTGTTCGGTGGCGCCGGCGTCGGCAAGACCGTCAT
>Ga0209013_10001161_pt1 | contig 24376 bp, 22 predicted proteins | sample Cruoilmetagenom2_FD_187291 | JGI IMG/M metagenome (GOLD analysis project Ga0209013, IMG submission 187291) | Oil polluted marine microbial communities from Coal Oil Point, Santa Barbara, California, USA - Sample 2 (SPAdes) (version 2) | ecosystem: Environmental > Aquatic > Marine > Oil seeps ... | reverse complement strand
CCAAAATTCGGTTGAGGGTGATGTCATACAACTCAACCCAGAAAACTGGCAAACTGCACAGCAACAACTCAAGCAAATACCAGGCGTACTAGAAATACAGACCTACGGCAACAGGCTCCATGTTCTGCTTTCGCCGGGTGAAGGTAATCTATCTTATCTAGAATCAGAAATGGATAAGCGTGCAATCTCCTATTCGGGGTTAGAGCGAGCACCAATGCGTATGGAAGAAGCATTTATCTCCCTTGTAAGCAAACTGGATAAGTGATTATGTCGCTGCGGCATGTTTATGCGGTTACTTTAAAAGAGATCCGGCATATTTTACGGGATAAGGTGACCTTTGCCCTGGTAGTCTTCACGCCAACATTTCTACTGTTGTTGCTTGCATATGCTGTCACAGCGGATATTTCGCATGTGCCCATCAGTGTGTTGGACATGGACCACAGCCCAACCTCACGCGCGTTCATCGAGCAGATTGCCTTGGGAGATGATCTAGAACTCATCTCGCAAGTGAATAGTATCAATGCGATTGAAGATCAGCTCTTGAAAGGAGATATTAAAGCGGCAGTGATTTTGTCACCATCCTTTGAGCGAGATCTATACGCTATGCGTGGAGCGGGGATGCAAATTCTGGTTGATGGTACAGAGCCGCAAAGTGGGGGGTTTGCGGTTGAAAAAATAGCCTATAGAGCAGAAGAATTTATCAGTAAATTGCTTGTCAGACAATTAGCAACACAAGGCATTGCCATTGACAGATTGCTCCCAATTGATGTGCGAACACAGACCTGGTACAACCCGAATCTCAAAGCTAGTGTAGATATTATCCCGGGACTATTATCGATTGTGCTTGCATTACCAGGCATGTCAGTCGCACTTACCTTGGCACGCGAACGTGAACACGGAACGCTTGAGCAACTCATGGCCTCACCTATCGGCAAGGCAGAACTGCTGTTGGGAAAGATGATCCCCTATATCCTAAGTGGATTGATCAATATCCCGTTCACAACAGCCATCGCCCTTTACTGGTTCGATGTGCCGTTTAACGGCAATTTCGGGTTGTTTGTACTTCTCTCCAGCGTATTCTTTTTCGCGATTTTAAGCATGGGCGTACTAATCGGGGTGTTTATCCACAGCCAGGCAGCCGCGCTGGCCTTGTCGCTACTCTTGGTTCTCTTCCCAGGGTTCTTCTTGACTGGAATCTTCTTTCCAATCGCAGCAATGCCGCCGATTGTCCGCATGGAAGCGATGGCTTTGCCAGGCACCCACTATGCCATTATTGCACGCGCATCATTCGTGACCGGCGCGGGTATAGACGTGCTTTGGATGTATGGCTTGGCATTGTTGCTGATGGGAATATGTTTTACTGGTATCGCCGCATATTCCTTCAAGAAAAAACTAGCTTAGCAATCTTATGGCAAAACGAATCTATTCCTTGGTAATTAAAGACTTCACCCACTTGATTCGCGACTGGTGGGTGCCTGCATTTATGCTTTTTGGCGGAATGCTCGAGCTGCTACTTACCGGATGGGCAACGTCACGACCGATATCTAACCTGCCGATTATGATCCTGGATCAGGATCAGACACCTGCAAGCCGCGAGCTCATCTCTGCACTGGAAAATACGACAACATTCAGCATCAGCCATTATGCAGCAGCTTTTGATGAGATCGAAAGCGAATTGGAAAGAGGCTCGATCAACGCAGCGATCATTATCCCCAACAATTATGGTTCAGAAATAGCGGCTCAAAACGGGAATCCGACAATCGCAGCGATATTGAACGGAGCGGAAAGCACTGCCGCGATTGTCGCTTTGAGATCGATTGATGGATTGACCACTGACCTTGGGATGGGGATCACAATCGAGCGGTTAGGTCTGCCAGAGGGTGCCCTGGCAGGGTTTATACCCAGTTTACGGGTCTGGTTCAACGAAGCATTGAATGAAGCTCTCTACACGACACCTGCAGAACTCGGGCTCATGTTGGAGTTTACGATCCTGATATTTGCCGGCTTGTCTTTTTCACGAGAACGCGAAATGGGAACGCTGGAACAGCTGCTGGTGATGCCATTCTCTTCGCTCGAGATCATCGCTGGAAAATCAATACCGGTCATCATAATCGGATTCGTGGATTTTCTCCTGCTGGGCACAATAATCACATTGGCGTTTGATGTGCCCATCCGCGGCTCAGTAAGCCTGCTTTTGCTATTGGCGCTGATCTATATCTTGGTAGAGCTAGGGAAAGGATTAGTGATTTCTGTCTCGTCGCGGACACAACAACAAGCTTTCCTAATCATACTGTTGGTTGGGATGGTGGATTTTCTCTTCATGGGCTATGCGGTTCCGGTTGAGTCCATGCCACCAATCCTGCAGACGATAAGCCATCTCATCCCTGCTCATCATTGGTTGGTAATATTGCGCGGGATTTTACTCAAGGGAGTCGGGTTAGAAACGCTATGGCCAAATGTCATGGCATTGATAATATTGGGTATCGTTATCGGCAGCATATCGCTTGTCATTGTGCGCCGTTCATTAGACTAGTGCTTTGTCAAGGGTGTAAGTTTCATTCGATACCCAAGTTACTTCACCCATGACAAAGCTTAAAGTGTTCCGTCCACGATCTACTCTTACTAAATAATCAGACTTGACGGAACACTAGCGATGAACTTAAAAGGAAGGAGTGTTAATCCAATCGATATGCAGAACGAGAACAAACCAGACCCAATCATCTTAGAAAATGTATCTAAGCAGTTCGGGAAATTCACCGCGGTGAACAACATCAGCTTTTCAGTGATGAGAGGTGAAATCTTTGGGTTCCTTGGGCCCAATGGATCGGGGAAAACTACGACCATACGGATGGCGCTTGGGCTTCTCCCCCCCTCGGCAGGTAATATTAGGATCCTTGGGTTTAACATCACTGATCACCCGGAGAAAATCCGCCAGCGGATCGGTTATATGTCGCAAAGATTCAGTCTTTATAACGACCTAACAGTCATTGAAAATCTACGCTTTTACGGCCGCGCATATGGCCTCAGCAACCAGGATTTATCCGAGAGGATACAGTATACGATCGACATGGCCGGACTCGTTGGCCGCGAGCACACCAAAACAAAAGATCTGTCTGGAGGTTGGCGCCAGCGTTTAGCTCTTGGTGCTTCTATCCTGCACCATCCGGAGATCATATTTCTCGATGAACCAACTGCTGGAGTTGACCCGATATCAAGACGGATATTCTGGGACCTGCTCTACAGCCTTGTCGCAGAGGGAATCACTATCTTCGTCACCACCCATTACATGGATGAAGCTGAACGGTGCCACCGCCTGGCATTTATTCAACATGGTCAGTTCATTGCCATGGGTACTCCAATAGAAATTATTGACTCGATGAAGATCGGCAATGTGTTGGAGCTTTCACCAAGCGATCCTATCGCAGCATTACAAAGCTTACGGGCGCTGCAGCAGCATGGCGAACTTCAAGTTGAGGAAATGGCTCTATATGGCTCGATGATCCATGTCCTCGCCAAGGATATCAACCAGCAATCAGCCCAAATATCCGAGGCACTGAAAACCGCAGGGATACAGCCGGGTGAACAGAGAATTATCTCACCTTCGCTAGAAGACATATTCATAGCTTGTATGCGCTGAGGAAACTTATGCGAAACATAATAATAGTTGGTTTAGCAGTAGTACTGATCGCACTCCTGGTCAGTTTATTTTTCATCTTGAACCCGGAAGAAGGACATAATGTCCTGGTAGAGCTGGGTATTGCTGTTCCGGAGACAGAAGTCTACCAGGCAACAGGTATCCTAGAAACCGAGTTAATAACCATCAGCTCCCTAGGAGGAGGCAAGATTGAAGATTTACCAATTTGTGAAGGCTGTAAGGTTGAGCAGGGGAGTATGGTCGCCCAACTAGAAACCGAGCTTCTGAACACCCAGCTTGAAATGGCACAAGCCAACCTGCATGCAGTTGTTGCTCAACAAGCTTTGATCATTATGGAGCCGCGTCAAGAGGATATCCGTGCTGCCGAAGCCGCTGTAGAACTGGCTGAAACATACTTGCTCGTTGCTAACCAAAGCTTTGAAGATGCATTAGATCTAAAACGAAATGACTCTACCCGAAACAAACAAATCGACACCACCCGAGCGCAAGTCTACCAGGCTGAATCACAACTCCAAGCTGCTCAAACTGCGTTGGATAAAGTACACACAGGCGCGACAGATTCGGAAAATGAGGCTGCCAATATCGCAGTACGAGAGGCAGAGTTAGCGGTGGAAACAATCATTCAGCAAATTGACCGGCAGGAATTGACCGCACCAATCAGCGGCATTGTCATGCAGCACCTGTTTCAGCAGGGTGAATCCACTATGGCTGGTTGGCCAATTCTAACGATCGCTGATATCGAAAAGATGGAGCTGACCGTGTTTGTCCCACAGGGAGATTTGAATTGGATGAAGGTCGGCGATCAAGTACCAATCTTGGTTGATACATATCCGGATGAAAGATTCTACGGTGAAATTGTCAGCATCTCGGATAAAGCCGAATTCACCCCCCGGAATGTGCAGACGCCAGAAGACAGAGAGATTCTTGTCCATGCAGTGAAGATCAGGGTACCGAACGATGATGGCAGGCTGAAACCAGGGCTGTATGCAGAAGCAACCTTTGAGGTGAGATCATGAGACCACAATCTGTAATGAATCACTCCAAGCATCTCCAAAAACATGTGCAAAGATCTAAACCAGCAAACGGGAGCGTTATCAAGATTATCGTAGCGGTCTTACTCGCTGCGATCACTTCTATGGCCACCGGATGTAACCAAACGAGTGAGACTCCAATAACAAGTGAAATCAAGGCAACGGGATTCATTGAAGGTAATACCTCCAATGTGTTATCAACATACGGCGGATTGGTGATAGAACTCAATGTCGCCGAGAATGACCATGTCCTGGCAGGAGAGAGCCTGCTCAAAATCGAGAATCTTGAAATCATGAGCTTATATGAACAAGCGATACTGGCAGAACAAGCTGCTGAAAATGAGCTTTTGAAGTGGGAAGAATTTCCGACGGTACAAGATATATCAATGGCAGAGGCGAATCTCGCTGCCAAACAAGCGGCATTTATCGAAGCAGAATCAAACTTTAGCCTGCTGAAAATTGCTTATAGACCACAAGATCCTCCAAAACCTGAACGGCGAGCTGTCCGCGCTGTGTTAAAGTTGACCCGGTCTGAAATGGCGCTTGCAGGAGCACAACTTGATCAAGTAAAAGCGGGGCTTCCTAGCCAACAATTGAATGTATTGGAAGCCTACTTAGCTGCCGCGAAGGCGAATACGAAATTCCATGCTCAGCTGCTGGAGCGTTTACATCTAGGATCCCCGATATCCGGCAAAGTCCACCAAATCCTGGTTAAAAACGGTGAGGTAGCCACACCGGGTGCGACACTAATCAGATTGATCGATCCTGCGAACTTAGAAATCACTGTTTATATACCAGCTGCAGACATCACACACATATCCCCTGGAAATTCGGTGCTGATTAATGTAGATGCGTATCCAAACCAACAATTCTCTGGTCGCGTCGAATATATTTCAGACACAGCTCAGTTCACCCCCTCTGATGTACAGTCTGCTGAAGAGCGAGTGAAGCAGGTATTTGTAGTCAAGATATCTCTAGAAGATAAAGAGGGGCACTTGAAATCGGGGATGCCGGCAGATGTGCAAATAAAAACTAACGCCGAGCCCGCCAGCTAAATATCCAGCTTAACGACCCTGGTAGACCAATCTGTTATTTTAAGTTAAACTGAGGTTAAGATTTCCGAGTGGGTCCGATTGATGACCTAGGGACACTATTTCCTGACCTATTGAGATGCGGGCGAGTAAGATGATCCTGCAAGAGCGAATAGACAAGTTAATCCGGACGAGGAGAATCGTAGCTGTCATTTGGACGGCAGCTTTTGCAGGCATCGTACTGATCAACGTCCAAACAAACAATCCAACACCAATTACACATGTGATTTTATGGGGATTAAGCCTACTCGCGACACTATTTGCATTTGAGGTCATCATAAGGTCGATCAGGGCGGCAATCAAAGAAACTGAAGCTCGCGAGGCAGTCCGAGAGTATAACTACCAGCAACAAGAAGCCTTCCTTACCCTGACCAGTAATCTCACCAAAAATCGAGATGAAATTACCTTGATCAATCAACTACTCTTAGATTTGGTCACTGAGTTCAGTTTCGATCAAGCAGATATCTACCTAGTAGATCACGACCCTCGCCAAGCAAGCAGAGCTGACCAGGATCCAAGCAATCAGGGTGAAAGGGCAGTCAATAGCAAAACCCTACCGACTGCGAGCGTGGGCTACAAGAAGTATTCTCAATCCGCACCCACATCAGCGTCGGCGAAGCACAGTAAGATGACAAATATCCAGGCGGCGATCCAATTGGGAGAACAAACATTTGGCAGATTAATTGTACACAGCCAAAACCGTGGAGAATTTCTCAAGATCGATCAAATAACTATTTCTGAGGCCGCAACATCGACCGCGGTTGCACTCGAGTATGCCCGCGATTTCGAACTGCAACGTTCGCAGAAGATCAAGGCTGAGCAAAGAGAAGCAGTGTTGAGAGTACGGGAGCGAAAATTATCTTTATTAAAAGATATGACGCAAACTGCTATGACTGCTCGTGATATCAAAGAGATGATGCAGAGCTTCGCAAACTACCTAGAAAAATTGTTTGAGGCCGACAGCTCTTTGATCGTTCTGTGGGATGAGCGACTGGAACAAAACCTACCTATCGCTGCGTCGGGCTCGCTCCACCAGGTCACCCGGACGCTCCAAGTCGAGCCTGGCGACCTACCGTTTACAAACCAGAAGGTCTCCACAGAGCAACCTATAACGATTGAGGATGTTGCCACTTCGCCGCTGATAAGCCCGGATATCTCTGCTACACTCGACTGCAGTTCAATGTTAGCACTGCCGCTTACTGAGAACGATCTTATGCTGGGCACTGCCTTTCTTATCTACCACGAAAGAAAAGTTTTTTCTAAACATGAAAGAACCCTTGGGAAACAAGCAGCAAGTTTAATTAGGCTGTCTATCGCAAGATTAAGGGCGTTTAAAGCATCTGAAGGAATGACAAAGGAGCTGTCTGCTCTGCAGACAGCGACGGCAGCGTTGCTTAACACGCTGGACCTGGAAGCGCTATTGGGACAGATCTTAGATGCGGCAGTCAGCGCGATCCCCTCGGCCGAGAAAGGCCGCCTGCACCTCGTGACACGTGAAACCGGGCAACTACAGATCAGAGCAGCATTAGGCTATACTGACCCGCGCATACACACATTTAGAGGCGCGGATCTCACGAGTTACCCTGGGCGAGTTGTCCAGGATCGTGAACCAATGCTGATAAATGATGTCCACGCAGATCCGAACAGCCCCTATAAAAATGATATCCCCGAAATGAGAGCGATTGAATCGATGATCATCGCCCCATTAATCCTCGGTGATCAAAACTTGGGCGCCATTTCATTGGATGCTTATACACGCTATGCATTCAGCCACTCGGATCTAAATTTGCTGGTCAGTTTTGCTACGACAGCGACTGCGGCGATACAAAACGCCCAGCTCCACACTGAGGTCCAAAAACAAGCGATAACAGATCCACTTACCGGTTTATATAACCGGCGAGGATTTTTCGAATTAGGCCGGAGAGAAGTGGAACGCGCCCGCAGATTCGATCGCTCTCTTACGGTGATGATCATCGACATTGACCTTTTTAAAGATATCAATGATAAACACGGGCACCTATTTGGTGACACCGTCATATCTGGTATCGCATCACAATTTCTGAGGGATCTACGACAGATCGACCTGATAGGCAGATACGGGGGTGATGAATTTATTATTCTGCTGCCGGAAACAGACCTGGAGAATGCCCACCAGGTCGGGGAAAGATTACGAAACAATATTATTGGGTCACCATATTTTAAAGATAGCAAACCCGTCCACATTACGATCAGTATTGGCGCAGCTTCAAGAAAACCACAAGATGAGTCACTAGATGTCATTATCGAGCGGGCCGATCAAGCGTTGTACCAGGCAAAAGAAGGTGGCCGCAATCAGATCGCCGCGATACCCTAGAAAGTACCGCTACACGCAATTTTTACGCATTACGCCAACAAAGACGCAGTGATGAGGTAATTAAGCTGCGGTTAATTTCACTTTAGTAATTTGAACCTGCGGCTGCTTAAGAAAACCAACCTAACGTCGAAAATGTTAAATGAAAAAGACGCATGGTCGTCATGCGTCCATTTCACTTCTCTGGCTCCTCGGGTAGGACTTGAACCTACAACCTAGCGGTTAACAGCCGCCCGCTCTGCCGATTGAGCTACCGAGGAACTTGCGCAGAGGATTATATACGTAAGCCAAATCAGTGTCAAGGATTGTGGATTCCAGCGATGAATTTGACGCACCTTTTACGAACAAGTATAATCTTCGCATAATTTCCAAGACACAGACAAAGATAAACTGAGGCACCTATGCCATTAAAAGGCAATCTGCGTGATTTTTCGACTGCCCAACTTCTAAACCTGATCAACCTGGCACGAAAGACAGGAAGATTAGCGGTAGAAGGTCCGAACGACACGATTTGGGTGTATTTCCGTGAAGGGAAATTGGCTTACGTAAACTCTAGAGGGGAAAATGACGGGTTACCGACGATCCTCCATAAAGCCAAGCTAATTAATGCCCCTCAAGAGAGAATAATCACTGAAAAAGCTGGCGACATGAGCGATAAAGAATTAGGACTGCTCCTAATCAATGCCGACTATTTGTCACAGCAACAAATCCTATCCAGTTTAGTCAATCACTATACCGAGCTCATCAACCGTTTATTCACATGGATAGAAGGTATCTTTGAGTTTAAAAATGACACCCCGCCACCGGAAGATAAGATCGCAGTCCGGGTTAGCCTCGAAAATTTAATCATCGACGGCACCAGAAAGCTCCGGGAATGGGAGCAGCTGCAGGATGAGATACCAAGCCTTGATATGGCTTTGAAATTTGCAGAGCATCCAGGGGCAAATATCCAAAAAGTAAATCTGAGCGTAGAGGAATGGCGGGTTGTATCGTATATCAACCCAAAAAATTCGATCCGGCAAATCGCGAAAGCAACCAACCTATCAGATTTAGAGATACGGAAAATCGTTTACAGATTAATTCAGGCTGGTATGGTCGAGATCGTCCGACCGCAAGGAATCACAACACCATTTCCAAGAGGTAAGGAACCTCTGCCAGAAGAAACAAAAACGGAACAAAAATCACTGGTTAACCGGATCATCTCCCGCATCCGTTCCCTTTAGCGCATAACAAACTGGCAGCTAGGTAATCCTTGCGGCAAGGAAAACAATATATGCATACTGTCAAGATGGTGGTTACAGGACCATTCAACGCTGGTAAAACAGAATTCATCCGATCGGTCAGTGAGATCGATGTCGTATCTACGGAGCGCAAGATCTCAGCACCAGCTGAAAAGGTAAAAGAAACCACAACGGTAGCAATGGATTTCGGCCGCATAACAGTCGATGAAGACCTGGTCTTGTACCTGTTTGGGACTCCCGGACAAAAAAGGTTCGACTTCATGTGGGAGATCCTTTCGGAGGGAATGCTGGGGTTTGTGGTTATGATCGACAGCACCAGACCAGAAACATTCCGAGAAGCGCGGAGCATCCTTGAAACGTTCCGGGCATATGCGCCAACGCCATATGTAGTCGCAGCAAATAAGCAAGACCGGGCGGAGGCGTGGGAAATCGATGATATGCGTATCGCCCTGCGTTTGGATCCAAGCGTAAAACTGTTAGAGTGTGTTGCGATAAATAAAGAAACCGTCAAGGATGTCTTGCTAGAGCTGTTATTCAGCATACTCAAAGAAATGGAAACAGATCGGGTTCAGTGATACAAACCAGCAAAAACTAGCCACAAGGTGCAAAAACTTAATGTTTGTAGAAAGGAGCTTACGGCTCTTTTCGTGTTTAAACCTCCGAACACAACCGTTGATTGGGGTTAAGTGACATCAAAGAGGCGGTACCCAAAACCAGAAGCCCTTGCGTTAGATCAATTTTGAAGGGGGGAACTTCGCTTGACACGAGCATCCAAATTACCTTATACTCTAAACAATAACATCCCAGTATGCACGGGGAGCCAGGTGTGGCCTGGCTGAGAGGAGAACCGATAGTTCTCGACCCGCGAACCTGAACCGGATAATGCCGGCGGAGGAATCGCAACGATCAACGATCAAACCCTCCTCTAGCAAAGATGGAGGGTTTCATTTTGGCTAAAAACAGAAGAGCCGTGATATTCGCGAATGGCGACCTTAGTGATCAAACCTTCCCAAAGGGTATCATCGCCGGCAATGATCTAATCATTGCCGCAGATGGAGGGGCAGAACACTGTCGAGTATTGGGAGTGGTCCCTGACTATATCATCGGCGACTTTGACTCGATTGACCAAGAAAACCTGCGATACTTCCAGTCTAAAGGCAGCGAAGTGATCCGGCATCCAGCAGATAAAGACTATACCGATTTGGAGCTGGCTGTAATTCATGCGCAAAGCTGCGGCGTAGATGAAATCTTCGTGTTCGGGGGCTTGGGGAACCGCTGGGACCAATCAATTGCCAACATTTTACTGCTGGCATCTTCGAATTTCGTAGACCTTGATGTGAGATTGGTGGAAGCTGACCAAATGATCCGCGTACTTCGCCCAGGAAAAAAGCATGAGATAACCGGCAGCCTCGGTGACATTGTGTCACTCATCCCGCTAGGCGGGGATGCGACCGGAATCAGGACCAGCGGACTGCATTATCCCCTTGACAATGAAGAGCTTCGGTTGGGATCGACGCGCGGTATAAGCAATATCCTAGATCAGGCGCCGGCATCGGTCGAGATCTGTGAAGGGATACTGTTATGCCTAACCCAGACATCAGGATATTACGACTAGTGTTCCGTCAAATTTGATTGTTTAGTAAGAATGGAGTATAGACGGAACACTTTAAGTTTTGTCAAGGATGGATTTACCCGGAAATCGATTGAAACTTTCATCCTTGACAAAGCACTAAAGGAGTATATACGTTTGATCTACTGTAGAAGAAAGTAAGAGGTGTATGATGTTTACTCGATTTTCCTTACTTATTATGGCGCTGTCGATAATCCTGACAGCGTGCACTCAAGTCGACCAGGTTTCCCCCAGGGAACTAAAGGTAGTAACCCACGACTCATTTTCCATTTCGGAGGAGGTTATCACCCAATTTGAAGAGCAATACGGGGCTAAAGTGAAATTTATCAAAGCCGGAGATACAGGAACAGCCCTAAATAAAGTGATTCTCTCAATTGAGAGTCCCCTTGGGGATGTTTTCTATGGAGTGGATAACACATTCCTGAGCAGAGCTCTTACAGAAGGGATCTATGAGCCATATGACAGCCCGTTATTGAATTCTATTCCCGATGAATTCAAGTTAGACAATAAGAATCGGGCTTTGCCGGTGGATTTCGGTGACGTATGCCCCAATTATGATAAAGCGTTCTTCCGCTCAGCGGGGATAACACCACCAACAAGCCTAGAAGACCTACTCATGCCTGAATATGAGGGCTTACTGGTGGTCCAAAACCCAGCGACTTCTTCACCCGGATTGGCATTTATGCTGGCTACCATCGGACGCTTCGGTGAGGAAAGCTATTTGGGTTATTGGCAGGGACTAATGGAGAATGACATGTTGGTGGTCAACGATTGGGAGTCAGCGTACTACAACGAATTCAGCGTGCATGGCGGTACCCACCCAATCGTAATCTCGTATGGTTCCAGCCCTCCTGCCGAGGTGATATTTGCAGATGTCGAAATTTCAGAACCTCCAACCGGCGTGCTCGTGAACAATGAAAGCTGTTTCCGCCAAATCGAGTTCATTGGCATCTTGAAAGGAACCCAAAATCGCGAACTGGCAGAAAAGTTTATCGATTTTGTGCTGTCCACAAGCTTCCAGGAGGATTTGCCGATGCAGATGTTCGTATTCCCGGTCAACCAAGAGGCACAGCTTCCCGAGCAGTTCGCCGAATTTGCGTCAATCGCTGAAAGTACGGCAGAGGTCGACCCAGATACAATCGCCGAAAAGCGAGAAATCTGGCTCCAAGAATGGACTGAAACTGTACTGCGGTGAAGGAAGCTAAACTCAACCAATCTAACCTCCCGCTCTTAATCATAAGGATAGGCTTGTGAACGGTCGGGGTAACAATGTCAAGGTTATGGCGCTGTGGATCGCGCCACTCCTGTTCTTGCTGCTGTTCTATTTCTACCCTTTGGCAAGCATCCTGAGAGTGAGCTTCGCCAGAGCAGGCACAGATTTCGCGGAACCTTTTCGAGCGATCTTTTCGTCAATAGGATTCCGGAAAGTGCTGGGGTTCACTTTTTATCAGGCAATACTTTCCACGCTATTGACATTGTGCATCGGGCTACCCGCAGCGTATTTGGTCGCCAGGTACCGGTTCAGAGGCAAGAAGCTGTTGATGTCCTTAACCGCAATCCCTTTCGTGCTCCCCACGGTAGTTGTGGCGGCAGCATTTAATGCGCTGCTGGGACCACGCGGCTTGGTAAATTATGCGTTGATGAATATGCTCGATCTCAACACACCACCAATCCAAGTGATGAATTCGTTGACAGCGATCTTATTGGCGCACGTTTTTTACAACACAACGATTGTCCTGCGGATGGTCGGTGATTACTGGTCGCACATCGATCCACGCATCTCAGAAGCTGCATATACCCTGGGAGCAAATAGATGGCAAACACTGAGAAAAGTTGTGCTACCTTTGTTAGCTCCAGCCATAAGTGCTGCAGCGCTGCTGGTATTTATATTTAATTTCACATCGTTTGGCGTGATCCTAATTTTAGGTGGACCACGCTTCGCGACAATCGAAGTCGAAATCTACAACCAGACGATCAGCCTGTTCAATTTACCCGTCGCAGCTGCCTTATCGGTGATCCAGCTGCTATGCACCTTAGGATTCACGATCCTCTATACACAACTAACCCGCCGTGTGACGAGGCCACTAAATCTACGTCCTGTAAAATACACCCAGAAACGTCTAACCACTTGGAAAAGCAAAATTTACGCTGGTTTGATCTTTACTTTTCTGGGTGTCCTGTTCATCGCCCCCATTTTCGCCCTCGCGGTGCGTTCGTTCAGCAGCTTTGCACCCAGCGTGTCAGGTCCCACCGGCAGTGATATCAACATAACGACAGCATACTATCAAGAGCTAGCCATAAACCGGCGGGATTCTTTATTCTATGTCCCACCGATTAATGCAATCATGGTGTCTTTGGGTTATGCCGCCATTACCGTCATGCTGGCGATTGCCCTTGGTCTGCCTGCTGCATGGTACTTGGCGAGAGAAAGCAATAGAAAAATTAGCAACATCCTTGACCCATTGATTATGCTGCCATTGGGCACTTCAGCAGTTACTTTAGGTCTGGGTTTTATTATTGCCTTGGGTAAACCACCGCTCAACTTGCGAGCTTCGCCCCTGCTCATCCCGCTGGCGCACACCCTGGTCGCATTTCCCTTCGTAGTCCGCAGTCTGGTGCCTTCAATTCAAAGCATCAAACCGCGTATCAGGCATGCTGCAGGCGTGTTGGGAGCTTCTCCTGGTGATGTTTTCAGAAGAATTGATTTACCATTAGTAGGCCGGGCACTCATCGTTGCGGCAACCTTTGCGTTCACGATATCCATGGGTGAATTTGGTGCCACAGCCCTAATTGCCCGACCAGAATATCCAACCATACCGCTGATGATCTACCGCCTGATATCACAGCCTGGAAGCCTCAATTATGGTCAGGCAATGGCACTCAGCACGATTCTTATGCTCATCACCGCATTCGGTATGCTAGCAATCGAACGTTTTAGGATTGCTGATATTGGCGAATTCTAGTGATTACAAAGTTACATAATATCCACTTGGCATGGGATCGAGAACCGATCCTTTTGATATAAGTAACCCATTGATGAATGGTCTGCGATTAGATTCGATCACAAAATACTACGATCAGACACCGGCAGTTGTGAATGTCTCGTTTGACGTGAGCATTGGGGAAATCCTGGCTCTGCTCGGTCCCAGCGGATGTGGAAAATCAACACTTCTGTCCATAATCGCCGGGCTGGAGGATCCAGAACGTGGCGCGGTTTATTGGAATGACCAGAGGCAAGATGATATCCCTACTCACAAACGGGGGTTTGGCTTGATGTTCCAGGATTATGCCCTATTCCCCCACCTAAAGGTCTATCAAAACATCGCGTTCGGACTAAATTTTTCAAAGAATAAAAATATTGATATCGATGAGCGGATCAACGATGTGCTGAAACTGGTAGATCTGATGCAGTTTAAAGATCGCGATGTTAATACATTGTCAGGTGGCGAGCAGCAACGAGTAGCGCTGGCTCGCTCACTGGCTCCGAAACCGAAACTGCTCATGCTGGATGAACCCCTGGGAGCATTGGACCGCTCTTTACGTGAGCGGCTTGTGCTCGACATCAATCGGATTCTGCGAGTAACAAAACAAACTGCGATATACGTTACCCACGACCAAGAAGAAGCGTTCGCGCTTGCAGACCGGGTCGTATTGATGAATTCAGGGGAGATCATCCAGATCGGTACGCCGCAAGCAATCTACCAACAACCTATCTCTGTACAAGCAGCACGTTTTCTGGGAATGTCCAATATCCTCAACGGTGACGCTATAAAACTAGACGGCGAGAGCAAAGTCAAGACTGACATCGGTGTATTCCACGTGGTTCAGGACGTACAAGGGCCCGTAGATCTGCTCATCCGACCTGACATCGTTAGTCTTAACCAAGAGAGTGAATGTACAATTACTGGCAGCATTATTGAAAGATCATTCCAAGGTAGTTCGTGGAAGATTGTCGTTGATGTTCACGGAGAACAGCTAGTATTTAACATTCAGGCTGGAAAAAATGTTCCCCAAGTCGGCGAATCTGCGAAGATAGCTTATGATCCGCAGGATGGTCTCCTCATATTCCCAAAATCGCGATGACCACAGATCGCACCATGAGATGTTAAGTAAGTTGATGGAATTATGATGGAACTCGTCCCAGAATTACGGGTACCAGTAAAATTACTTCGTGCAGGGGTAATTTTCGAGCTGCTCTCATCCTAAATGGATCAACAGCGCATGATGAAAGAAGATCAGACGATCACCGTGTTGAAATTGAATCTCCAAAAGGAAGTCACCTGGCAATATGCTGGAAAAATCCGCCGGAAGACTAAAAACGAGATCGTCATTGAGGCTTACTTCGATCGAGAAGATATGAGCGTGCAGGGAATACCTTTATTGAAAGGTGACTGTTTCATCGAAACATATTACACAGACCGCTGGTACAACATTTTTGAGATCCATGCGCGCGAAAACGGTCCGCTGCGCGGCTGGTACTGCAATATCAGCTACCCAGCAAGACTAGTAGGGTCTGAACTTTCCTACGTTGATTTAGCCCTCGATTTGATCGTCTTCCCCAATGGGCAGCAAATCGTCATAGATGAAAACGAGTTTAATACCCTGCCCTTATCTGATGATGACCGTAGACAAGCACTGGATGCACTGGCTGAGCTGAAAGAGCATTTCAGCAATAAGGTTGGCACAGATTTATCGGTGGAGAGGTAAAAAGACAGCATAAGCTAAAGCTAGCAATGCTGTCTTAGATGATAAGTGTTCGGGCTGCGTTTGATATCTTACTGGAACAGCCGCGCTCAATCAACGCTACCTTCAGAAAGCGAGCAGGAGATGTATCGAAGATAGTCCCAGGAATTCATCACCAAATACCCACGCGCCCCAAATCAGTGAAATACTGGCGCAGCAGCAACACATGACGATTAGTATAACCAAGGCAACTATCAATGGTGTGCTGCTCTTTTTCTTCTCCTCAACGGGCAGATCTTCTACCACAAATTCATCCACTTCAACCACGGCTTCCGGTTCCACATCAATCACTTCATAAGGCTCTTCTTCTGGAACGTCCATTACATCATCTTCTTGTGACATTGTTCAGCTCCTTTTATATGGTTTTTCGATATGAATCTAGAAAGCCAAGGGTGGAATTTGGCTAATCGTACGAACGAAATCCTGGGTGAAAATTCCGAGCAAACCGCAAAGAGATAACGCGACAAACGCTCCAATACATAATCCGAATACCATCAACACGATGGCAACCCAACCCAGTACCATACCAGCAGTCGCCATCCCCTCACCTGACAGTTCGCCGCCGCTTTCGATAATCTCTTTCTTGGCCATCGGACCGGTAATCACTGCCACGATGCTGCCAAGCAGAGGGAAGAATGTTAACCCCAGTACGCCGGCAACAAGACTGATCACTGCCATATTACTGGTCGCACTCGAAGGGGTTTCTATCTGGGTAGAGATTTCATCAGTCATGGGAGTCTCCTATTTAAATATCTGTACTTATTTTATACCGCTTTAGCAGCATTCGATCTGCGCCAGAAGATCCATATTATCCAGGAAGTGAATAGTATGAGCACTATTCCAATCAATATTGGGATAATAATCGATAAGATGGACATTACTGTAGAGACGATATCTTCCAAGATGCTCACTGGTACATTGCCCGCGCCAGCAGTAGTAGCGGTGACTGCAGGTCGAACAGCGAGAGATTTCGTGGCATGTACTCCACCTGCAACTAACAGTCCGGCGGCCATCGATATCAACGGGTGGATATCAGTGAGCACCTTAGCGCTGGCAGCGAATAAGAGCGCACCAGCAATGGGGCGAATAAAGGTTTGAATAAGGTCGTTGATGTGATTCACCGCAGGGAACTTGTCCGCGAAGAATTCCACGAGAGTCAGGAAAAACAGCAAACCAATGATCCACCAATTCTCTAATGCATCCCAAGGGGCAGACAGTGTGATTAGATTGGTAAAGCGCGATAGCAATGAAATGACCAGTAAAGGTATATAAGCGTTTAACCCTGCACTCGCAGATAGTCCGAAAGCAGTAAAAATACCAGCAACAGCATCCATAGTCTCTCCTGAAATACCTAACACATGATAACTTAATTCGTTACGCGCAACACATTATATTCAAGTTAAAGGGAAACCACTCCAAGTCCCCATAAAAAAATACCGGATTGCATCTAATACCCCGATCTGAATGATCGCCAAGGCAAAACCAGCCATGAGAGGTAGAGAAAGATCGGAGATTTTACGGCAGCTATTTTCGCGTTTTAAAACCATCAACCAGACCATGCAATAAACCATCGTTAGAATAGCGATCACCCCAAGCGAGCTTATGACAGCGAGCGGATAGAGAAACATCGGGTTCTCAGTCAATACTAAGATATCAACCCCGAGGGCAATCCCTGCCATTACGACCAAGCGCCATATACTTGACACAGCAGGACGCCGATCAACCCTGCTCCACACTGATTGATTGAAACCGGGATAGAGCATCACAGCAATGACAATACCCATGCCGGTCCCTGTCAACAACCGGAACCAATTCTGTGGTTCATACAGGTTAGGAGCGTCTGGGATGATGTGCATAAACGAGTTCAGTCCATCAAAGAAGAAGAGGAATACGAGCGCCGCAAGCGGTATCCAAGTCGATTTCGCTGGAGTGCCAGTACGCCGGGGTGAAGTGAAACTCTGATACAACAACCCGATAACTGCTCCCAAATACATCCCCGTACAGCGGGCACATAACGGTAAAGGGCGATCAGCAATAGCGAAAGAACGCGATTCGATGCGGTGGCAAACTGCATATCCGACCGCGTCTGCTTTACCCAGCAGCCCGGGGGGCGTATTAAGCAGCCAGCCGACGAACAATAGGCCAACCGCAAAGATCACCAGCCAATTGATTGCAGACGAACGCAGCTTCTGGCCGTTCAAAGCGTGGTCCATGACCCTGATTATAGGGGTAATCTAGTAAAACGCAAGCCATTTGGCAAAGATCGACAATCGCGGTATGATACCGATTCACAAAAACGGCGCTGCTTACCAAGCACATTGAATATGAAAAACCGAGCAGATCGAACAACCGGCGTACAGATTCGTAGCCAGGAGCCTAAAATGAAGAAATGGGTGCCCATACTCATCTTTGTCTCGCTAACTTTATCCGCCTGCACTACGGGGAAAACGGCGGAAAATGTGCTGCCATCTGCAACAATCACCCCCAGGGCAGCTCAAAAATTAACACCAACCGCGACAAAGAAAGAGCCAACAGAAACCGCTACCAACACAAGTACTCCAACAGAAGCACCGACGGCGACGATTGTCCCACAAGACTACGGTCCGGACAAGTTCCCAACGAACGTCAACCCATTAACCGGCCTGCAAGTCGCCGACGACGAGAATCTAGAACGCCGGCCAGTAGCCATCAAAATTCAGACTTTTCCGCGCGGCCAGCGTCCTGCCTGGGCGATATCATTAGCAGATATCGTATATGATTATTATCAAAACAACGGACTGACCCGCCTGCACGCGATTTTCTACACCTATAACTCAGAACAGGTCGGTCCAATCCGCTCAGCACGTTTACTAGACGGCGCTCTCATCAGGGCATATAAATCGATCTTCGCCTTTGGTGGAGCGGACATCCGAGTGCTGAACCGGCTGCTAAACGCAGAGTACTACAACCGATTGATCTTTGAAGGCAGTAATACCTGCCCCGCAATGTGCCGGATCGATCCCAATGGATATAACTACTTAGTGGCGGACACCATCGAACTTGGCAAATACGCTGAGTCGCGGGATGTTGAAAACGTGCGCCAAGACCTGGATGGGATGAGATTTGAGCACGAGCTGCTTGAAGGTGGCGAACTGGGTGAGCAGGTCAGTGTGCGCTACTCGATCAGCTCATATACACGTTGGGAGTATGACCCAGAATCTAGCCGCTATTTGCGGTATCAAGACACCCAAGAGGACACTGGACAGGGGGAAGCCTACGAACCATTCCTGGATCGCGAGACAGGCGAACAAGTTGGAGCAGAGAACGTCGTCATCATCAAAGCCGTGCATGAGTATACGTACAAATCAGGCGCGAATGAAGTCGTTGACATACTGCTTGGAGGACAAGGTACAGCATATGCTTTTAGAGATGGACAAGTATACGAGGTCCAATGGAGCAGACCAACACCCGAATCGCTCGTCACACTTACCTATCTGAATGTTGAGAACTACCCCTTTAAACCAGGGACAACATGGTTCCAAGTCATTGGTCAGTCTTCGGTAGATATTGAAACTGACAATGATGAAGGGATATACCGCTTCGAGTTCCGAATCCCGTAAGGGCTTCCAAATCACTTTATACGGGGAAGATGATTTACCAGGACTTCGACTCATCCGCAGCCGCTAACAGATCTATCGGGATTGGCGAGCGGCAGCTGGGTTATGATGGCGATATCAATGAGCGCCGTTATCAAACTGGATCAATGAAATACAGTTATCTCTTCCTGCTGGTATCCATTTTCCTGGGCGGGTGTTCAGGGATGTCGATTGGAGACGTATCGAGAGCATCCAGCGAAGGCATACCTTCGAAACAAGTTATCGAACTATCTCCGACGACAACACTAAGACTTGAAACACATCCTACCAGCAATCCGACCCTCACACCCACCCCCACTCGAACCGCGACCATAACGCCAACAGCCATTACAGAAATCAACACTTTGTCATATGGGCCGATATACTTCCCAGAAGGAATCAACCCGCTGACAGGCATCCCGGTGGGTGATCAGCAAATACTAGAGCGCCGCCCAATCGTGATCAAAGTAACAAATTTCCCGCGCAGTGTGCGTCCGCAGTGGGGGTTATCGAAGGCAGACCATGTTTATGAGTATTATATCGGCGACAACATGTCACGGTTTGTGGGTATATTCTACGGCGAAGACGCTGAACGCGTTGGGCCAATCCGATCGGCAAGGCTCTTTGACCGCCACATTATGCGGCTATATAACGCAATCTTCGTTTTCGGTTGGGCTGATGACCCGATACTAGAATTTTTGATCACGCCGGAGCTGAAACGTCGATTAATTGTTGAAAGAGGGGACAACTGCCCGCCATTATGCAGGATCGGACCGGCAGGAGCTTATAACAACCTGTTTATCAATACGAACCAGATTGGAGCCTACTTGGCTGAGAGAAAGACCGACAATGAGCGCCCTGACCTCAGCGGTTTGCGATTTGAAGCGGGCATCCCAAAGGGCGGTCACACAGCGAGTAAACTATTTATAGAGTACTCAGCGGTTTCATACCATTTCTGGGAGTATGACCCGAAGACACAGCGCTACTTACGCAACCAGGAAAGTGCGGACCGTGTGGGAGCTGCAACTCGCTATGAAGCAATCACTGATAGTCTTACCGGTGAACAGTTAGCCACAGATAATATCCTGGTGCTGCTCATACCGCATGAGTACTACTATAAATCCAGCGATACCGAGATCATCGAACAGCTGATCCAAGGTGAAGGAAAAGGTTATGCACTGCGGGATGGGCAGGTGTATCCCATCATTTGGAAGCATGATTCGCCGTACGCCATGTTTAATTTCACATTACCGGACAATACCCTCTACCCTTTAAAACCGGGCAACGTGTGGTTTGAAATCGTCAGCGATGCATCACTGATTGAACAGCTGGAAGTAAAAAGTTGGGGGATTAAATTCGTGATGCCCGAAATTTACAGCGAAGAGATGATGGATTTGACAAGTCCCGGGCCACCATAAACCAACCCGGTATAAAGCTGGACCAGTACTGCACCTGCAGCCAGCATTTTTTTCGTATCATCAGCATCCATTACCCCGCCAACCCCGATAATGGGCAGTTTTCCATCAGCAGCATGGTTGATATGCTCTACCATCCGAACGCTCATCGGGTGAAGAGGGGCACCACTCAAACCACCCACTTGGGCAGCAAGGACGGACTCGACACCAGGGCGCGCGATCGTCGTGTTGGTGGCGATGACCCCATCTAGATTATTGGCTATGATCACATCCAAGGCATCATCCAATTCGGCAATCGACAAATCTGGGGCTAATTTCACAAGCAGGGGAATATTACGATCTAGCTTAGCCGAGATTATCTCACGCTCAACCACCAATAAGCTGAGCAAAGAATTTAACTCCGTACGCGCCTGCAGCCGCCGCAAGCCGACCGTGTTGGGTGAGCTGACATTAATTGCCAAGTAATCTGCCTTAGGTGCAAAAATCCGCATCAACTCCTGATAATCCCCCCCCGCAGCCTCGATGGGTGTCGATGCGTTCTTGCCCAAATTCACACCCAAAATCAGGTGATGTGGGCGGTTGCCAGCGATCTGGTCCGCGACAAAATGAGCGCCGCGGCTGGGAAAACCCATGCGATTGAAGAGGGCACGTTCAGCGGGCAAACGGAAAACGCGCGGTTTTGGGTTACCTGGTTGAGGTCGGAGCGTCACTGTGCCCAGCTCGATGTGCCCAAAGCCTAACATAGCAGCGCCTTTCCATGCGATTCCGTCTTTGTCATATCCAGCTGCCAAGCCCACCGGATTAGGGAATTCCAATCCAAATGCGTGAACAGGTTTATGAGGCACACGATAATACCGCCGCAGCATATTGCGGAGTGGAGAGACAGCACCCACCATTCGCAACAGGCTGATCGTTAGCGAATGGGCGCTCTCTGGATCGATTTTGAAAAGAAGCGGACGGATAAATCTGTACATTACCAATCGCAAGTAAACATGACGGAATCTGCGTCAGTGATTCTGCCGTAGGAAGCGGCGTGCGGCGGAGATATCCTCCGTGGGGACACTGCCTGAAGACTGCCAATAGTCCAATAAGCCGGACAGCTTATATACAGCATGCAGCTGATAGCCAGCTGCCGCTAGGTCTACCAACGCACCTGACTCGCGGTCGATAAGGACAACAACATCTGACACGCTCAACCCAGCGGCAGAAAATTTATCTATCGCTTCAAATTTGCTGCCACCCGTCGTGGCCAGATCATCTATAACCAACACTTTTTCTCCTGGATGGAAGACACCCTCGATATCCGCTCGCGTTCCATATTCCTTCTTCTCTTTGCGCGGATAGATCATCGGCCATCTCCCAAGCAGGCTGATCAAAGATGTAATCGGCAGCGCGGCGTAAGGTAGTGCTCCCAAGCGATCGAAGGTCAGCTTTTCGATGATTGGCAGGTAGAGTTTGGCGACTCGCTCTAAGGTATCTGGATAGCCAACCAACCGTCTCAGGTCAATGTAGATTGGTGAGTTTAAACCGGATTTTAGAGTGAACTCACCGAATTTCACACACCCAACTGATAGTAATTCGTCCGCAACGAAGGCCAGGTCAGGAGATAATTGATAGGTATGTTCTGCTGATAGGTCGGGTGTATCTACGCTGAAGATATTCACTGCCTGCTGAATTTCCGCGTTGATTTCCTGCGCAGCTTGACGGGGGTCCGGGGCTCGAGCGATACCCCTGGATACATTGACCAGCAATCCCAAACCGTCGGCACGCAGTCCAGCCTGAACTACCTGCGATATATCCCCCCCTTGAGCGCCGATGCCCGGTGCCAAAATCCAAAGTTCCGGGGCGCGCCTGCGAACTGCACGTAATTCATCCGGATAGGTCGCGCCCACAACAAGCCCAAGATTCCCATGCTCATTCCACTTTTGGGCAAGCTGGGCAATCCATTCGAATACTCTCATCTGCTGCGGAGCAGGCTTGCTAGCGGGAGGAGCTAACTCGAGGTCTTGAAGATCCCCTGAACCCGGATTGGAGGTTTTACACAACAGAAAAACCCCTTTACCCGGATCACGCAAAAACGGTGCGACCGCATCCTGACCGAGATATGGATTGACAGTGACACAATCTGCCCCAATAGTATAGAAAGATGCCCGCGCGTATGCTTCCGATGTAGAGCCAATATCGCCCCGTTTCGCATCGAGGATAACCGGTATATTCTCGGGAATGGATTCAATGAGCGCTTGAAGCGATGCTACCCCTTCGGCGCCATACAGTTCAAAGAAAGCAGCATTGGGTTTGTAGGCAAGTGCTATATCTGCTGTCTCTTCGATAATTCGCTGGCAGTAGGCGAGCGCGGCGGGTGCATTTTGAGCAGATAAATCCTCGGGATGTGGATCCAAACCAATACAGAGTAAGGAGCCAATCTCCTTAGCACGGGCTTCCAGTGCATCAAAAAAAGTGGGTTTCACAGGGGACACCTCAATATCAGGCTTTGCCAAGGACCAACGCTAACAACGCCATGCGGACGTAGAGACCGTACTCCATCTGACGGAAATATGCCGCACGTGGGTCATCGTCGACCTCCATGCTGATCTCTCCGACGCGTGGTAAGGGGTGCATCACGATCATCCTTTGTTTTGCGGCAGCCATCGTCTTGGAATCAATGACATAGGCTTGCTTGACAGCTTCATACTCATCCAGATTCTCAAAACGTTCTTTTTGAACCCGGGTGACATATAATACATCGCTGTTGGCGATGACTTCATCTAAATCGGTATATTCATTTTGCGGGATGTGCTTCTCGTTCAACTCGGCGATAATTTCTGGCGGCATACTCAATATATCTGGTGAAACGTAATTCAAGCGTACATCGTACAGCGAAAGCAGCCGTGAAAGTGAATGAACTGTTCGACCATATTTGAGATCGCCAAGCATTGTTACGGATAAACTATCGACTACTCCCAGCTCCTCTTGAACTGTGAATAGATCGAGCAAAGCCTGGGTGGGATGCTCGCCAACACCATCACCTGCGTTGATGATTGGTTTGCGAGAATATTTGGCAGCGATAGACGATGCGCCGACTTCAGGGTGCCGGAGGACGATAACATCCGCATAGCATTCAAGAGTCCGCACGGTATCAGGCAAGGACTCCCCTTTCGATACTGAAGAATAGGTGACTTCATTAATCGGTATCACACTGCCACCCAATCTTTCCATGGCGGATGTAAAGGAAGACGATGTACGTGTGGATGGCTCGTAGAAAAGACTCGCCAGGATCTTGCCCTTGAGCAGATCGAAGGTGCCAATCCTGGTAACCATCTCGCGCATTTCATGAGCAACACCGAAAATATATTCGAGATCCGCGCGCGAAAATTGATTAACAGAGAGAATGTCCTTGGCATAGAAAGCCGCACTTTGCTGGTCGCCAAAGGGCAAGTAAGGATTCTCTTTATGATTGGGGGGTAAGTAATTGTTCATAATGCCTCCGGAAGATTTTTCAAGGGCTAAGGACTTAACCTCAATTATCTCTTTGATCTTAAATCTCTACCGCTGCCTGGGGGGACAAGCAGCTGACCATCCTTGAACACCTGCTGCCCACGCATAACG
>Ga0209013_10001160_pt1 | contig 24379 bp, 24 predicted proteins | sample Cruoilmetagenom2_FD_187291 | JGI IMG/M metagenome (GOLD analysis project Ga0209013, IMG submission 187291) | Oil polluted marine microbial communities from Coal Oil Point, Santa Barbara, California, USA - Sample 2 (SPAdes) (version 2) | ecosystem: Environmental > Aquatic > Marine > Oil seeps ... | reverse complement strand
CGGGGTTTGAGCCGGTGGTGCCGAACCGGATTGTCGATACCCGCAGCGGGCTCGGACCCAGTACCGATGGGTGACCGTGGCAAGGCAAACGAGATCTGCAAGGTGGCCCACTGATCGATTCCCGCCGACGATGTGCCGTCCCGTATCGTCTCCATCATGGACATATCTGGTGCAAGCGCAATCGTTACTGGCGGAGCCTCCGGGATTGGGGCCGCCTCGGCTCGAATGCTTGCCGGGCTCGGAGCCAAGGTTGTCATCGCCGACCTGCAGGAAGACAAGGGCAACGAGCTCGCCGATGAGATCGGTGGGGCCTTCTGCAAGGTCGATGTCACGAACACCGACGACATCGTCAACGCCGTCGAGATGGCCAAGTCGATGGGCCCAGTCCGGGTACTCGTCAACTCTGCTGGCGTCGGGTGGGCTCAGCGCACAGTCGGCAAGGATGGCACGCTTGAGTCAGCCGCCGACCTCGACGCGTTCAAGCGGGTCATCGGCATCAATCTGATCGGCACATTCGACTGTATTCGTGTCGCCGCGACCGCAATGAGCACGACCGAGCCGCTAGAGCATGGTGAGCGAGGTGCGATTGTCAATATCGCGTCTGTAGCCGCCTTCGACGGCCAGATCGGCCAGGCCAGCTACTCGGCCTCGAAGGGTGGTGTCGTCGGCATGACCCTTCCCGTCGCTCGCGACCTTTCGGCCGTCGGTGTTCGCGTCAACACGGTTGCTCCTGGCCTCATCGACACGCCGATCTATGGCGAGGGTGATGCCAGCGATGCCTTCAAGGAGAATCTGCAAAAGGGTGTGCTGTTCCCGAAGCGTCTCGGTGACCCTGAGCAGCTGGCATCGATGGTGATCGAGTGCGTGACGAACAGCTACATGAACGCCGAAACCGTACGTGTCGACGGCGGCATAAGAATGCCCCCGAAGTAGCGCTGGTCGCCCGATTCAGAAAGCGGGTGGCGACTTGGTCGAGACTGCTCGGTGCGCGCCTTTCGGGAACAGGACTCGTGTTCATGGTGTTACTTATGGCATGAGAGCTGTTCTTAATGGGGTTGTACTGGCGGAGAGTGACGAGACGGTTGTGGTGGAGGGGAATCACTATTTTCCACCATCGTCGGTGAAGGCTGAGTACTTCGCGGCAACAGACCTGTCGACCCACTGCCCGTGGAAGGGCGACGCCAGCTACTACGACATCAACGTCGGCGATGAAACCGCGGCAAACGCGGCATGGTTCTATCGGACACCGATGGAGAAGGCCACGAGCATCAGAGACCACGTGGCGTTTTATCCCGTCGTTCAAGTCTCCTAATTCACGTTTGTAGGTAATTTTCTGCGGAACGGTCCGCCAGAAATTACCTACAAACGTGGATTTCCCTGGGTTTACGTCGTGTAGTCGGCGTTGAAGCGGACGTACTCGTCGCTGAGGTCACATCCCCAGACCGTTGCTTCGGCTGCGCCGGTTCCGAGCGACACGTGGATTGTGACATCGGCGCCTCCCATGTATCCGGACAGCGCGGCGAGCGACCTGTCGTCGAGCAGGTTCGGGTACACCTCTGTATCGCCGAAGCGAATGATCACCGCATCCTGCTCGATGTCGGTGTCGTCGCTGCATTTGCCGATTGCCATCGCCACACGACCCCAGTTGGGATCGGCTCCGTGGACGGCGGTCTTCACAAGGGGTGAGTTGACGATCGTCTTGGCCACCCGCTTGGCCTGCGTGTAGTCGCGTGCGCTGTCGACGCGCACTTCGATCAACGAAGTTGCGCCCTCGCCGTCGCGGGCAATCTGCTTGGTGAGATCAAGGGCGACCAACTCGAGGGCGGTTTCGAATTCAGCGAGGCCAACCGGGCCGGCACCGCCGGAGGCCATGACGACCGACGTATCGCTCGTCGAGGTGTCGGTGTCGATACTTACGCAGTTGAAAGTGCGATCCACGACCCGTCGGAACACAGCATCGAGATCATCGGGCTCGATCGCAGCATCGGTGAAGAGAAGCGAGATGTGCGTGGCCATGTCGGGCTCGATCATCCCAACGCCCTTGGCCATTCCGACCACTCTGGCAGTGCTGCCGGCCACCACCGCCTCAGCGAGCTTGGGCACCGTGTCGGTGGTCATCATGCCGCGCGCCGGTCCGTCGGCATCGGTAGATGTGAGCGGGTCCGGAGTCCGCAAGATTCCCTCACGAATCCGTTCCATTGGATAGATGCGCCCAATCACCCCTGTTGAAGTGATGATCACATCGTATGGATCGCAGCCGAGTCGCTCAGCGACGCGTCGGGCGACTTCGATGGCGTTCTCGCGGCCGGCCGACCCTGTGGCCACATTGGCATTTTTCGAGATGACGACCGCAGCTCGCGTGAAGCCGTTCTCCGCATGGACGCGGCTGAGATCGACACTCGGGCCGGCGAACCGGCTGCGCGTGAAGACTGCTGCCGTCGGAACAGGTGTCGATGCCGCGACGACCACAAAGTCGTCTGTGTCATCCTTGACACCGATATTCGCGACATAGCTGTGGAAACCGAGCGGGAGTGTCGTCATGACTGCAGTCCTTCAGGAATCTAGGTGAACTTTGAATCGAGTGGTGAAGCGTGCGACTCGGTGAGCAGGTCGATGGTCATCCGGTCGCTGCGCATCAAGTCGGTGGTCATCCGGTCGCGAAGTGCGCGGCGAGGCGGTCGAGAGTCGCGTCAATCGAGGCTGCGTTCTTCTTCGGTGTTCCCGTCAGCTTGAGCAGTGTCTTGGCGCGTGATGGACGCCAATCGAATTCCTCAGTGACCTCCGTACCGCCGTCAACCGCTCGGAGCCTGTACCTCCAGATGTGCCCACCCATGTGTCGCCAGGCAATGAGAGTGGGTTCCTCGAACTCGACGACTTCGTTGGTCATCTTGTAAGGCACACCGAGCTTCATCGACATGGAGAATTTGGCCCCGAGCTCGAGACGTTCCGGAAGGTCACTCGCCGAGCCCCGCACAGATCCTGAGCCGTCGATCAGCGAGTGTTTCGACGGGTCGGCCAGAAGGTCGAAAACGGCCTGCGGTTCAGCCGCTACGAAACGCACGCGTCGCTCGACCCTGTCGTCACCATCGTCATTGCGTTCGGAGTTGGCTATCGACTTGTCAGCGTTGTCATCGACCATGTTCAACAGTCTGCCCGATCGGGCCAGTCGTCACTTGGCCGACAGCGGTGATTTCGTCGATCGTTTGTGCCCGACGTTGTCTATGGTCTAACGATGGACGACACGGTGATCCGGACCGCAACCGTGGATGATCGCGACGATGCCGTTGTATCACTCACGAGTGCCTTTGCATTCGACCCACTCATGGGCTGGATGACTCGCTCGGATCCACTCGACCCCAATCGGTTAAGGCTGTTCTTCGGTGCGATCGTCGATGCCGAGTTCCAGAGGGGCGTCGAAACTACGTATGTTGCGGGCAGCGGGTCTGGTGCGGCGATCTGGCGCGACTTCGGTGACAAAGGGCCAGCAAGAACAGCTCTGCTCAAGTCAGCGCCCACCTTCATTCGAGTGTTTCGGTCGGGCTTGGGCCGCGCCATGCGGGCGGTTTCGGCAATCGAGAGCATCCATCCCGAAGAGCCGCACATGTATCTCTATTTCCTCGGTGCGCATCAGAACGAGAGGGGAAAGGGACTCGGCGCTGCACTGCTGGCGCCGATGCTCGAACGTTGCGACAAAGAAGGCATACCGGCGTATCTCGAGAACTCGAATCCGCCGAACGAGGCGTTCTACTCGCGGCTCGGATTTGTGCAGCGTGGAACGATCAATCTCCCGAAGGGAGCGCCACCGCTGACCCCAATGTGGCGCGAACCGCGAGACGCTTGAGTCGTCAGCTTGCTTCGCTGATGATCTGATTCAAGAGGTCGCCGCTCACCGAACCGGCGACGGTTTCGCGTGAACCGTCCGCCTTCACGATCACCAGTGCCGGTTGATACGCGACTTCGAAGCGAGTGAAGACCGAACCGGAGTCGTCGTTGATCTGTGGAAATGTCAGGCCGTACTTGTCGATGAACTTCTGGTAAGACTTCTCGTCTCCGGTCCAGGCCACGCCTACAAAATTGGCGGTGTCCTGGAATCTCTGTGCTGCTTCCTCGACCGAGGAAGCTTCGGCGTTGCAGAACGGTCAAGTGGGGGCCCAGAACCAGAAGACGGTGGGCTTGCTGTCGAACCCCGCCGCGAGATCGATCTCACCACCGCCAACGAGCGGTGCGGTGAACTGCAATGTTTCGGGAGCGGCCGGTGTGTCCGGTTCCGAAGTATCACCTTCCGGCTCGGCACCCGATGACTCGGATTGGCCCTCGGATCCGTCTTCTTGTTCGGAAGCCACCGGTTCGGTGCTCCGCTCGTCGGCTGCTTCGGTGCCGGCCTCGGTGGCAGGTGTTTCGGCTGGCGTCGCGGCCGGGTCGACCACTTCAGGGCTAGAAGCAGACGAGCAGGCAGCGCCCAATAGGGCCAGTGCGACGAGCCCCGCGACCCAACTCGAGGTGGTCCTAGTGATCACGATGACGACGGTAGCCGGACTCCGCCCCTCGTTTCCGTCGCCCGCTGGACGTTTCGGAAGTGTTCCGAACGCCAGACCCCGTCAACGCGTGATCATGTTGCGCACATATTGCGCAAACTGTTCACGCGAACGATGGCTTGTAGGATGGCTCGCCGATGAAGACCCGAACACTGCTGCTTCTCTCGGTCGCGATGGCGCTCGCCATCCTGCTGGCAGGAGGCGTGTTTCTCGTGCAACTCGCCAACGAGCAGGCGGCAGTTGAACCAACAGCCCTCGGGCAGGCCACTGACGTCGGTGATGTCACCGTGACCGTCTTCGGCCTGGTCGACGAAACCTCGGTGCTGGGTGTCGACGTCGAGATCGGTGGCGTCGACGACATCGACGGAACCGAGAGTTTCCGGTTGGTGACCGGTGACCAGAGCTTGGTTCCGGAATCTGCCCCCGCCGACGGGCGGTGTACGGAGATCACCGATGCGGTACAGCGATGCCTGCTCGAATTCGATGCCAGCGAGGTCGAGACATCGAGCCGGTTCCTGGTGATGCGACGTGGAGATGAGCAACGCAACTGGGTGCTTCCCGATCCCTGATGCTCATCGCTGAATCGCACATTCCCGCCCCGGCCACCGGCGACTCAATCTGAACGCGTGAACAAGTTGCGCACATGGGGCGCAAGATGTTCACGCATTCGGCTGAGAACTTTGTCGAGGCTGACACCGGTATGCCGACGACGGTAATGAAATCGGGCGCTACGGTGAGCGCCGATGAGCGATCAATTCGACCTCGTAGTAATCGGTGGCGGACCCGGCGGTTACTCGGCGGCCCTGTATGGCGCATCGGCGGGCCTCAAGGTCGCACTGATCGAGAAAGATGCGCTTGGCGGCACATGCCTGAATCGAGGCTGTATTCCGGCCAAGGCATTTCTTGAAGCTGCCGCGGTGAAGCGTCACGTCGACCATGCCAGTGACTTCGGCATCGACCCGGGCGGCGTCCCGAGCATCGACTTCGCCCGTACACAGGAACGCAAGCAAGGCATCGTTGCCGGCCTGGTCGGTGGGATTGCAGCGATGTGCAAGGGCCGCAAGGTCGAGGTGTTCAATGGTGTTGGCACTCTTGGCGCGCACCACACCGTGACTGTCTCGTTGAACGACGGATCATCAGCCACGATCACCGGCGATTCGGTCATCCTCGCCGCTGGGTCAGTTCCGCGCCTGATTCCCGGGTTCGAGCGCGGCGGCCCGATCATGACCAGCGACGAAGTGCTCGATCTCGACTACGTTCCGGCGCGCGTTGCCGTGATTGGCGGAGGAGCAATCGGGTGCGAGTTCGCTTCGACATTTGCCGACCTCGGTAGTGAAGTAACCATCCTCGAGGGACTGCCAAAGATCTTGCCAGGGTTGGATGCCGACCTCGCGAAGGTTGTCGGAAGGTCATTCAAGAAGAAGAAGATCACGGTGAAGACGGGTGTGATGGTGAACGGTCACACGCCAGATGGCGCCGGGGGTACCAAGGTCAGCTTTGGCGACGGTGAATCAGTCGACGTCGACATAGTGATCGTTTCGGTCGGCCGCCGCCCTTACGCGGACGAACTCGGGCTCGATGGCACAGCCGTTGTCATCGACGAGCGTGGATTTGCGGTGGTCGACGAGTACTGCCAGACCGGTGAGCCAGGCGTGTACGCAGTTGGTGACCTAATTGATACGCCCCAGCTCGCCCACGTCGGGTACGCCGAAGCCATCCTGGCCGTCAAACATCTGCTCGGTGAGTCGCCGATGCCGGTGATGTACGACCGGGTGCCGTGGGCCATCTACTGCCACCCCGAGGTGGCCTGGGCGGGGCCGAGTGAGGCACAGGCAAAAGAAGCTGGCCACGACGTTGTTGTCGCCAAACACCACTTCAAGTTCAACAGTCGAGCAATGATCCTGGGAGAGCTGGATGGCCTCGTGAAGATCATTGCCAAAAAGAATGCCGATGGTACGGCGGGTCAGGTACTCGGAGTCCACATGGTCGGCCCATGGGTCACCGAGCAGCTGAGCGGCGGATATCTTGCCGTCAACTGGGAAGCGACCGTTGACGAAGTCGCCGAGTTCATCCAACCGCACCCCAGTCTCACCGAGCTGTTCGGTGAGACCGCACTTTCAATGACAGGCCGCACGTTCAGCGGCTGACGACCATCGCGACATCTCCTGCACAAGACTCGACTACCGCACCAAACTCGACAGACAGACAGGCAAGGATCAACACATGGCAGATGTCCCTCTCCCACAACTCGGCGAAACGGTCACCGAGGGAACAATCACGCAGTGGTTCAAGAACGTCGGTGACACAGTTGCCGAGGACGAGCCGTTGTTCGAGGTGTCGACCGACAAGGTCGACACCGAGGTTCCGTCACCTGTATCTGGTGTCCTGACCGAGATTCGCGCTGAGGAAGGCGACACGGTCGATGTCGGCACGGTCATCGCAGTGGTCGGCGCCTCCGACGGCGCCGCAGAGCAAGCAGCGGCGCCCGCACCTGATCCGGGGCCTGCCGCCCCCGCCCCGCCCGAGCCGACGCCGGCACCTGCAGCGCTGACGCCGGCTCCATCGGCACCGGCCCCCACTCCGCCTCCGGCCGCCGCTCCGGCTGCGCCCGTCGCATCGGTTGACGACAATCGGCTGTTGTCGCCGGTCGTGCGCCGCCTTGTCAATGAGTACGGCCTCGATACGAGCGCGATTGTTGGAACCGGACTCGGGGGGCGAATCACCCGCGACGACGTGCTCGATCACATCGACGCCACGGGAGCATCCAAGCTGGAGCCTGTATCGGCTTCGCCACCCCCGGTAACAGCGGCCACGCCAGCTCCCCAGGCCGCCCCGGTTGCGGCTCTCGCCACCTCACCAGCAGCGAGTGCTCCTTCGACCCCGGCCGCGCCAAGTGCTGCCGCAGGGAGGCGCGACACTGCGGTGCCACTGACGAAGATTCGCCATCTCACGGGTGACCACATGGTGATGAGCAAGGCGACGAGCCCTCACGCCTTCAGTGTCGTGGAGGTCGACTTCGCCAATGTTGATGTCATCCGCAATCGGGTGAAGGCAGATTGGAAGGCAACCCACGGCTTCAGCCTGACGTACTTGCCATTCATCGCTCGGGCGATCATCGATGGCCTCCGCGAGTTTCCGCACCTCAATGCGAGCGTCGGCGACCGCGATCTCACCGTGCACAACTACATCGATCTAGGAATTGCCGTCGACCTCGACTACGAAGGCCTACTCGCCCCGGTCGTACGGGATGCAGAGACCAAGCGCCTCGCGGCCGTTGCTTCGGAGATTTCAGATCTTGCGACCCGTGCTCGCGAACGCAGGTTGAGCCCTGACGAGATTTCGGGTGGCACGTTCACCATCACGAACAACGGATCAGCCGGGTCGGTGTTGACGATGCCGATCATCAACCAGCCCCAGGTGGCAATCATCTCCACCGATGCGATCGTGCGTAAGCCCGTTGTGGCATTGGGTCCCGATGGTGGGGAAGCTATCGCGATTCATCCTGTCGGTAACCTCGCAATGAGCTGGGACCACCGGGCGTTCGACGGTGCGTACGCGGCGCGTTTCCTGAAGCGGGTCAAGGAGATCCTCGAGACCAAAGATTGGTCGACCGAGCTCTAGGGCTCGGTCTTTCGGACTCCGTCTGTTGTGATCGATCCGCTTCGCGTCCGGTGGCTCGGTCGAGTGGCTTACCGCGAGGCGCTCGCGGTCCAGACGGCGCTGTTCGAGCATGGGACTGGGCAGCACCTGCTGTTGCTCGAACACCCGCATGTGTTCACGCACGGGGCACGTGCCGATCTGGCAACCAATCTGCTTTGCGAACCGGCAGATGTGGGAGCGGAACTGGTGGCAGTCAAGCGTGGAGGCGACATCACCTACCACGGGCCGGGCCAGCTAGTCGGCTACCCGATCCTGAATCTCGACAACCGGCTCGGTGCTGCTGACCACGTCAGTGGCGTGGAGGGCCTGATCATCGATGCCCTCGCTGAACTCGGGCTTACAAATGCTGGCCGGCTCGAAGGTTTCGCCGGAGTGTGGCTCGACGTTGACCATCCTGACCCAGCGGTCGTTCCACGCAAGATCTGCGCCATCGGCGTACGGCTGAAGAACGGTCGGACCATGCACGGCTTCGGCCTCAACGTTACGACCGACATGGTTTACCTACGTGACCACATTGTTGCCTGTGGCATCGGCGATCGGCCGGTCACCTCGCTGCGCGAGGAAGGTGTGGACGCGTCGGTCAGAGACGTCGCCGATGCCGTCGCTCGCCTTGCCGCGGAACGATGGGCGGCCGGTCTGCTCGAACGACAGGACGTCGCGTGGAAGCATGCAGTCGACGGGCGGGACATCTCGGCGTTCTCTCGCGGTGAGGGCCCTGGCGAAAGGGTGAAGGTCGTGTCGAGCCGATCGCTCGGTCGCCTCGAAGCGGCAGGCGTCACGAGTGGGCTGTCGATCGAGACGCGTAAGCCCGAATGGCTGCGCCCGAAGGTCGAACTCGGCACCGATGCGCTGTCGCTCAGGAAGACGATCCGTGACCTCGGTCTGGTGACGGTCTGCGAGGACGCGGGCTGCCCCAACCTGTCCGACTGCTGGCAGGACGGCACTGCGACCTTCATGGTCCTGGGTGAGCGATGTACGCGCGCCTGCGGGTTCTGCCTCGTCGACACGCGGCGCCCGCTGGACCCCACTGCCGATGAACCGCTCCGGGTGGCGGAAGCGATCGACGAGATGGCACTTGATCATGCCGTGTTGACGATGGTCGCCCGTGATGACCTCGCCGATCGGGGAATGACCCACGTCGCGGCATGTGTCGAGGCTGTTCGCTTGCGGCGGCCGTCGACACGTATCGAGACGCTCATCTCGGATGTGAAGGGCGACAGTGCGGCGCTCGACCTATTGCTCGCCGCTCGTCCCGACGTGCTGAACCACAACGTCGAAACCGTCGCCCGACTGCAACGGGCGGTTCGCCCGTCAGCGGGCTACGCACGTTCGCTGGCCGTGCTGGCGAGGGCCAAGGCAGCGGGCTTGACGACCAAGACCGGTTTCATGGTCGGCCTCGGCGAGACGGAAGAAGAGGTTGTTGGCCTCCTCGCCGATCTAGCCGACCTCGGTGTCGACATTGTCACCATCGGCCAATACCTGCGCCCCACATCACATCACCTCCCGATCGTGCGGTACGCCGAGCCAGCGGAGTTCGACAACTGGAAGCAGATCGGTGAGGCACTCGGCATCGGACATGTCGAAGCCAGCCCGCTGACCCGCTCGAGCTATCACGCCAAGACCGCCGCCGACAGTGTGATCGAGCCGGCGATGGCGACGTCGTTCACCTGATACCCGGTTCCTTCGGCCCGATCGGTCGCGGAGCTAATCCGCAGCGAAGGTGTCCATGTGTTGGGGTTCTGTGCGGTCGTGGTGATGGTCGTCGAGGCGGTGCTGTTCCGGCATCGAGATATGAACTGAACGGGTCTCGTGGCCTTACGAGCATTGAGAAATGTATTGACTATCGAACGTGTGTTCGCTACAATGACTACATGTTGACCTCCGCAGTCAATCCTCCGTCTGGGCTCGATGGCGAGGCGCTGACCGAACGGCTCCGAAATCTCGAACTCGAAGCACGCCGGGTTGAGGCGGACCTTGCTTCTGTGATCTCAGAAAGTCAGCGGCGCGGTGTGTATGTCGATGACAGTCACACTTCGATGAAGGGCTGGTTGAAAGCAAACGTCAACTGGTCAAACAGCCAAGTGTTCCGTCGCCGCCGCCTGGCACGGCTGGTGGAGGCGTATCCGACTGTGGGTGAGTCGTTGCGTGAAGGCCATATCGGTGTCGCCCAAGCCGACGAACTCGCACGCGTGTATGCGAATCCGCGTTGCCGCGACCAGTTCGACATTTCAATCGAGTTGTTGTTGGTGCAGGCCGAACAGCTGGAGTTTGATCAGGCTCGGCTTTGTCTGCAACGTTTCGAGTCTTTCGCTGACGCCGACGGCGCCCACAACGACCGTGCAGCCTCCAAAGCTGGTCGCACCGCGACAGTTGGCGAACTCGACGGGTCACTGTTCCTCAAAGCCACTGGCGGTAGCGCTGAAGACGCAGCCGAAATGGTGGCGATCTTCAATGCCGAGCTCGAAACCCAGTTCCAAATAGATGTGGCTGAACGGACCAGGGTGCATGGTGCGGACGCACCGGCGTCGATGCTGCCACGCTCTGATGCGCAACGACGCTTCGACGCTTTACAGGCAATCTTTCGTCGGTCAGTGTCGGTCCCGGCCGATGCGAAGCCACCCAAACCGTTGGTCAACATCATCATCGATCAGCGCAGCTTCGAAGAGAACCTGCACTCTCACGGGTTGGGTGTCGATCCTGTCGATCTGCCCTATGTTGATCCATCTCTACGACGCAGCGAGACATCAACCGGAATTGCGGTGCTACCCGAAGTTGCAGTCATTGCCTCTCTGACCGGGCACGTCAGGCGTGTCGTGGTCGATTCCGCCGGTGTGGTGATCAACATGGGCCGCAAGCAACGGTTGTTCACCGGTAGTGCACGCGAAGCAGCCAAACTGATGGCATTCCGCTGCGACTTTCGAGGTTGCGGTGTGCCAGTCACATTCGCTGAAGTTGACCACATTGATGAATGGCAAGACCACGACGGCCGCACCGACATCGATAACTCGGCAATCGACTGTAAACACCACAACCGGGCCAAACATCGCAACAAATATCGGGCCGAACGACGACCCGACGGTCAAGTCATCTACCACCGACCAGACGGCACACCCATACTTCCAGTCGGGCAACGGCCACCACCGGAGTCCGACGAGGAGATCCAACTTCGCCGGATCAGGGAACGAGTCAACGCCCTCTGCGAGATACGCAAAGCCCGCGAGAAACAGCTGGATGCCGAACCGCGGGACACTCAGGAAAACGGTGGAACTGATCTGATTCGCTGAGCTGAAGGCTCAGTGGGAAGGACAGACAATGACAGACCCCCGAATCGACTGAGGGCAATCCGCTGTTCGTTCGTGAGCTGACGCGAATGCTGGTAGCCGTTGGTGTCATCTCCAACGAGTCAGGGTCGTGGGAGATGGCGGTCGACGTTGATGCCGTCGAGGTGCCACCAACGATCAGTTCGCCTCTCGCCAACCGACTGAGGTGGATCGCTGGTTGCACCCGTCTCGTCAACGTCAGACCCACCGCCGCCTACGACGAGCACGCTCTGTACGATCGGTGAGTGTGGGGCAGCGATGGTCGGTTGAACAGGTCGAGGCAATCGCTCCGTCCGCTGCGTCAGTAACGGCAGCGCATCCGCTGGCGACTCTGAGCTGCTGGCAGGGGGCCGGAGTTGACACGGAAGCCCTGTGGGGTTCGTGTCAGGGCAGCGGCGCGGAACCGTACGACACCATGGTCGACCACGTTCGTGTCGGCTTTGCCTGTACCTGTCCGAGCCGCAAACGACCGTGCAAGCATTCGATCGCACTCCTGCTGCTGTGGGCTCGTGGCCAGGTTGCCGAATCAGCTGCCCCAACCAAGGTCGAGTCATGGATCGTGCGTCGTATCACTGTCGACCGGTCCACGGTTGCAACTACGCCAAACGGGCAAGCCGAATCTGAAACCGGCACCGATTCTGGTGTATCAGCTGATGATCCGGCCGGTCCTGAATCCGAACGGGATACCGAAGCGTCGCCCGACATCGATCGAGACCAGGTCCGCAACGACCGTGTGGAGAGGATGTTCGCGGGCCTTACCGAACTCGATCGATGGCTCGACGACCGCATCCGTACGGGCCTGGCCGACGCATCGCTCGCTAGATACAGCACCTGGGATTCACTCGCCGCAAGGCTCGTTGATGCGCAAGCCGGCAGCCTCGCCAACCGCATCCGCCGCCTGGCTGGTCTCGTCGGCGCTTCGCCTGGGTGGCACGACGATGTGTTGGCAGAGTTGGGCATGTTGCACCTACTTTCCCAGGCTGGACGGCGTCTCGGTTCGCTCCCAGGCCCTCTTGCCGATGCTGTGGCGACGAGCGTCGGTTGGCAGGTCCGCCACGCCGACGTATTGGCGGGCGTTCCCGACACCGACCAGTGGGTCGTCGCTGGCCGCAGCGACACTCGCGAAGATCGCATAGAGGTCCGTCGTCTCTGGCTGCGCGGAACCTCCTCGGGCCGTTGGGCGCTCGTGCTCTCGTTTGCTGCGTATCAACAGGCACTCGACACGTCGCTCGAAGTTGGAACATCTGTGGAAGCCGACCTGCATCGCTATCCAGGCGCAGCGCTGCGAGCGTTGGTGGGCACGCGGCATGCCGAACCTCTCGACGGGGTGCATCCGCCGGCCCATACCGTGGCGGGAGCGTGCGACGAACTCGGTGTGATGCTGGCCACCGAGCCGTGGCTCGATTGCCTCCCGGTTACGGTGCGAGCATCGCTGACCCGCTCGGGTTCCCGCTGGGTTCTCACGGACGACACGGGAAGCCTGCCGATGATCGAGTCTGCACACTCCGACGCCGGTAGCGGCATCGCCACGCTCTTGGCCGTGTCCGGTGGTGGACCAGTCGACATGACCGTCGAGTGGACACCCCATGGTGTTCTCCCACTCACGATCCATCTCGCCGACCGCTCGATCGATATCGGCCCACGCGCCGACGATTCCTTCGTGAGCGCGGCATGAGTATTGATACGCCGGTTCCCCAGTCGTCGCCCGCCCAGACGATTCCAGCACCCACGATTCCGGCGCAGGCGATGGACGATCACTGGCGCGAGTTGGTCACCGTCGCGATGCTCGGCACCGACCGGCGTGATCCGCCCGAACCGGTCGGCCCGCTTGCCGATCTCGTTGCCGACACCGTTCGCACGGCACCGTCCGAGCGGATGCTGGCACAGGTTGCCGCGTGCGTGGCGGTGCGGCGAGCCGGCGTTCTCCCCGGCCCGCCGGTTGACAGTCTCGCCGGGCCGGCCCCCGACGAGCGCCCACCGTGTGTACCAGCCGCGGCTGACCGATGGCATCACATCACCGTCTCGTGGCCGGTCCTCGAGGACGAGTGGATGCTCACGCTGATTTCCAACGGCTGGCGGATGCCGCCCGAACTGGTCGCCCTGGTCCTCCGCCGGCACCGACGTGATCTGGTACGTCGCACTCGTGCAGAGGTCGCGTGCGGCCCGCTGGCGCCGTGGCTGGTCAATCAGTTGCCCGAACTTGCTGCCCCAACAAACAAAGTGTCGCCGTCACCCGAGTCGATCGGTGAACTGCCCGAGTTGCCGATCCCGCCCGACCTGGCCGCGCTGCTGACTGCTCCGGGCGACGAATCAGGCCGAATGCTGCGTGCCGGAATCGAATCCGGACAATTGGGTCCGGCGCATCGTGCCGTGCTCGTCAACCTCCTCGCCCGAGTGCGACCGGATGCTCTTCTCGACCTCGCCAAGGCGCTCGACTCCGTCGATCAGATCTCCCCGGGCTACGGCCTCGCCGTAGCCCTCGCCGACCTAGCCAAGACCCGCCACCAAATGCTCGACGAACTCAACCCCTGATTGGACCTAATCGCCGAAATCTTGCGCAAATCGAACGCTATGTGTCCAGATTGCGCAAGATTTTGGACTGGGTTGGGGGTTGGGGTCGCGCACAATCCGAAATATGTCGCGAATCGAACGCTGGGAGTCCGATTTGCGCAAGATTTCGGAGTGGTGCTCGGGCGGAGCGGGTGTGACAGCCCTTGGGTAATGTCGGGCACGATGAGCGGGACGACAACACCAGCTGCCGACGTACTCCGGCCACACGCCGAAGAACAGTACGCGCACGAGTTGGCGGCGCTCGCCAAGCTCGATCACCGCGAGCGGCCCCCGGGCTGGAAGCTGTCGCCGTGGGCTGTTGTGCAGTACCTGATGGGTGGGTCGCTGTCTGACGGCACAGTGGTCGTTCCGAAATACGTCGGCCAGCAGCGGCTCATCGAGATCGCGGTCGCGACGCTGGTGACCGATCGGGCGCTGCTGCTACTCGGTGTCCCGGGCACCGCGAAGACCTGGGTGAGCGAGCACCTTGCAGCTGCAATCAGTGGCAACTCGACCCTGCTGGTGCAGGGCACGGCCGGCACTACTGAGGAAACCCTTCGCTACGGATGGAACTATGCGCGCCTGCTTGCTGAGGGGCCCAGCACCGATGCGTTGGTGCCCGGCCCCATCTATCGCGGGATGCAGCGTGGCTCGATCGTCCGGGTCGAAGAACTCACTCGAATGCCGCCCGAGGTGCAAGACGCCCTCGTCACCGTGCTATCCGAGAAGGTGCTACCGGTTCCCGAACTCGACACCGAGATTGCTGCCGTTCGTGGTTTCAACGTCATCGCCACCGCCAACGACCGCGACCGCGGAGTCAACGACCTCTCCAGCGCTTTGCGGAGGCGGTTCAACACGGTGGTGCTTCCGTTGCCTGCAACGGCTGAAGAAGAGATCGCCATCGTCAGCCGCCGGGTCGACGAACTCGGTGTTGCGCTGGCGCTGCCGGAGGTTCCGGCCGCGGCGGACGAGATTCGTCGCGTCGTCACGATCTTCCGCGAGCTACGTTCCGGCCTCACCGAAGACGAACGCAACAGCCTGAAGGTGCCGACCGGAACGTTGTCGACTGCCGAGGCAATCTCCGTGGTCACCAATGGTTTGGCATTGGCCGCCCACTTCGGTGATGGTGAGTTGCGTTCGACCGATGTCGCTGCCGGGGTTGTGGGCGCGGTGGTGAGCGACCCAGTGCACGATGCCGTTGCCTGGCGGGAGTATCTCGAAACGGTGGTCCACGACCGCACCGGTTGGGGAGACTTCTACGAAGCCTGTCGCGCTCTCGATCCGTGACTGTTCATCTGCTCGGCATTCGTCATCACGGCCCCGGCTCGGCACGCTCGGTACTCGAGGCTCTCGACCGGCTGCGGCCGGATGCACTACTGGTTGAGGTCCCGGCCGATGTGCAACCGCTGCTGAGCTGGATCGGCCACCCCGAATTGGTTCCTCCGGTCTCCTTGCTCGGCTACGTCGTGGCCAGGCCGGCGAGCGCAGCGTTTGCTCCGTTCGCCGTATTCAGCCCCGAATGGCAGGCCATTGCCTGGGCCAACGAACGATCGGTGCCCGTTCGTGCGATCGACCTGCCGCTGGCGGTCACGATGGCCGAAGCGAGTGCTAACGAGAGAGAAATGCTCGTCGAAACAGCGCCGCCCGATCCGATTCGCGACCTGGCCGCGGCCGCCGGTGATTCCGACCCTGAACGCTGGTGGGAAGACGTAATGGAACATCGGGGCGACGAAGCGGGCGTTCTCGTGAACTATTACCGACGAGACGTCGGTAATAGTTCACGAGAACAGGATGGGGATGGTCAGCCCGACGCGTTCGATGCGGTTGCCGAGGCGATGGGCGCGGCTCGATCCGGGTTCGTGCCCTCGCTTCGCGAGTCGCAGCGCGAGGCGCACATGCGACGGGCCATCAGGAAGGCAATCCGCGACGAGCACGAAACGATCGTTGTGGTGTGTGGGGCGTGGCACGTTCCGGAACTCGACCTTAAGGGCCGCACCGCAACTGCCGATGCGCGAGAACTTCGAGGTCTGGCCAAGGTGAAGGTTGCCGCGGCTTGGGTGCCGTGGACACACCGCCGCCTGACAACCGCATCCGGCTACGGCGCCGGAGTGGAGAGCCCCGGCTGGTATCGCCACGTCTTCGAGCACCCCGGTTCCGACGGCGTGTCGCGATTCCTCGTCGATGCCGCGAGGGTGCTGCGCGACCGCGGCGGCGCGGCTTCGCCCGATGACCTGATTGCAGGCACTCGTCTTGCCGACTCTCTCGCGGCGATACGGGGTCGGCCGAGGGCCGGTTTGTCGGAGGTGCTTGACGCTGCCGATGCAGTGATGGGCGGCCTCGACCTGGTTCACCGCGAGCTGGTGATCGGCGATGCCTTGGGTGCCGTACCTGCCGCAGCTCCCCAGGTGCCACTGGCACGCGATCTTGCAAAGGCGCAGAAATCGGCGCGCCTGGCGCCGAGCGCCGATTCCCGAACGATCGAGGTTGACCTGCGTAAGCCAACCGGCCTGCGAAAGTCGCAGCTGCTGCATCGTCTGCTCGCGCTCGGCGTGCCTTGGGGGAGCCCAATCGAGGGCCGCGGCTCGTCGGGGACGTTCCGCGAGACGTGGCTGGTCGCCTGGGAGCCCGAACTGTCGATCCGCCTGATCGAGTGCTCGGGCTACGGCACCACCGTCGAATCGGCGGCCACGGCGCGGTTGGTCGAGCGCGCCGTGGCGGCTGTGAGCATCGTCGAGCTGGTCGGGGTGCTCGAGTTGGCTCTGTTCGCCGGGCTCCCCGATGCAATCGAACCGGGCGTTCGCCATCTCGCCGAACGTGCAGCCACCGATCCAGATGTCGGCCAACTGATGGACGCTGTAGTGCCGCTCGCAACAGCGCTGCGCTACGGCGATGTGCGCGGCACCGACGCGGCATCGCTGCGGACGGTCTTCGACGGAATGGTGGTTCGCATCCTCGCCGGGATCGTGCCTGCGTGCCGCTCGCTCGACAACGACAGCGCAGCACTCATGGTCGAAAGGCTCACAAGCCTTCAAGCGGCACTCGCGATGCTCGACCATGAGGCCCGACATCATGGTCTACCAGGTGTTTTAAGGGAAGTGGCCAGTCGCGTCCTTGGCAGCGGCAGGCACGGCTTGGTGCAGGGGCGCGCCACACGGTTGCTCCACGATTCTGGAGATTGGACGCCGATCGAGGTCGAGCGGCGCCTGTCGCAGGCGTTGTCTGGCGGCACCCCACCCGCCGCTGGTGCGGCATTCATTGAAGGTTTCGTAGCGGGATCAGGCGCCGTGCTGGTGCATGACGCGGATCTGCTCGGCGTCCTCGACCGATGGTTGTCGTCACTGACAGGTGATGCCTTCGATGCGGTCATCGTGCTACTGCGACGCACGTTCGGTGCATTTGAACCGGCGGAGCGCCGTCAGGTCATGGCGATGGTCATGGGCTTGGGAACTGAACGCTCAAGCGGCTTCGGAAGCGATGTCGACCCCACCCGCGCCCACGCTGCACTTGTGACGGTGCGTCAACTGCTTGGCCTGGCAGAAGGCGTCGAACTTCCGGGGATGCCGATGGCAGCGATGCATGGAGAGTCGGTGGGGTCAACATGAGCACTCCTGCCAAACAGCTTCAGCGGGTCTCGGAAACGGAACGACGCCGGCGTTGGCGCCTCATGTTGGGGCCCGCGGCCGACGACTTCACCGATGAAGGTTATGGCCGCATCGGAGCCGGAACGGAATCCGAAGCCGATCCAGGACCCGGGCCCGAGGCCCAAGACGAAGCCGACAACCAAGCTGGCGATGCAGGCAAACAGCCCGGCAGTCAGAAGGGCCAGCATGGGCTTCGAGGCGACGATGCCCGCATCGACGCGGCCCTTGGCGCGCTCTACGACAATCAGGGCAGCCAAGGCGATCAGCGTCGGCTGCGTAGCGGGAGCAGGAGCGGCGGAGGTTTGGGGCGATCGAAGCCGGGCGTGGTGCGCTGGCTCGGTGATATCCGCCGATACTTCCCCACACCGGTGGTCCAGATCCTGCAGCGTGATGCGGTCGAGCGCCTCGATTTACGTCAGATGCTGCTCGAGCCCGAACTCCTGCAATCGGTCGAGCCCGATATTCACTTGGTAACGCTGCTGGTCGAGCTCAATCGGTTTCTCCCCGACGAAACCCGCGCCACAGCCCGTCAGGTGATTGCCTCCGTACTGGCTGATCTCGAACGCCGGCTCACCGATCAGACACGGCAGGCCGTTCGTGGTGCCCTGGCACGGTCAGCGCGTACCCGTCGACCTCGGCCCGGCGACATCGACTGGCCGACAACCATCACGGCCAACCTTCGCCATTGGCTGCCCGAGCACCAGACCATCGTTCCGGAGCGGCTGATTGGGCACGGACGTCGCCAACGCAGCCTCGCTCGTGACGTAATCATCGCCGTCGACCAGTCGGGTTCGATGGCCGACAGCGTCGTCTACGCATCGCTGTTTGGTGGCGTGCTGGCCCAGTTGCCCACACTGCGCACCCGATTCGTGGCATTCGACACGGCCGTGACCGACCTGACGCCGTACCTGCACGACCCCGTCGAAGTGCTGTTCGGGGTGCAACTCGGCGGCGGAACCGACATCGCCAACGCGTTGACCTATTGCCAGCAGCTGATCGAACGTCCCCGTCAGAGTGTCCTGTTCTTGGTCAGCGACCTGTTCGAGGGCGGCAACTCCGAGCTGATGCGTCGCCGTGTCGGTGAACTGGTGTCGTCAGGCGTCGAGGTCGTCGTGCTGCTCGCGCTGAGCGATGAAGGCACACCGGTTTACGATCACGACCACGCCGCAGCGTTGAGTGCGCTCGGTGCCACAGTGATGTCAACCACTCCCGATGAGTTCCCAGCGGTCCTCGCCGAAGCATTGTTGTAGGGCTGAGTCGGGGGGCCTCGCCGCCGTCGACTCGGTCGTGAACTGGGGCGCTACTCGATCGGGGCGCTAGCTTTGCAGCGTTATGGGTCAGCTGGTAGCCGTTACCGAGAAACCGAGTGCGACACGAGGTGTCGTGCGCTTCGAGATCAACCGTACGCTTTCGGGCATGGGCCACGAGCGCTTCAGCTCGGTCGACGATGCGTACGGCGACACGCCTTCCGATGAACTCGCACGTCAGATGTTCGCTACCGGTCAGGTCAGCGCTGTTCACGTATACGCGAACATCATCACTGTTGATCTCAAGAAGGGGCATGACTCCGAAGGCCTTGCCGATCTTGTGCGTGACATGTATCAGTACTGGAAGCCGGGCGTCGAGCCCCCGTCGTTCGAAGACCTCGCGCCCGACGAGCCCGCAGCGGCCCCCACCGGTGGGGGCGATGCGGGAGCAGATGACTCTGCGATGTCGGAAGCGGCCAAGCGTGTCCCAGCCGATCTGCTCGAACGCAGCCGTGCCGCCCGCGAACGCTGGAATGCCAAGAAGGGCTAAAAAGCCCGGCAACGCGTGAACGTCTTGCGCACTATGTGCGCAATTTGTTCACGCATTCGGCGAGGTTTGTTTGCGTTGTGCGAACAAGTGTTCGTACACTCGCAAGATGGAACAGGCACTGGCGTTACCCGAGTTGGTCGCTCTCGGTGATCGCGTGGCGCCAGTGTTGCTGGCGCATGAACGCACGCTGCCGGTAGCCGAAGAACTGGCCGAACTGTTCGTCGAGGGCGGGCTGGTCCGCGGCCGCATATTGACCTGCACAGGTCTGGCAGCGACATCGTTGGCCCTCGCTCTCGTTGCTCCGGTCGTGGCGACCGGTTCGTGGCTGGGCATCGTCGATCTGCCAACCATCGGGCTGGATGCCGCCAGTGAGTTCGGTCTTCCACTCGAACGGGTCGTCGCGGTCAACAGCGAACACGGCGGCGACGGTAGCCGTGAGTCTGACGATCGCCGGGCGCATCGCTGGCCTGATGTGATGGCCGCGGCAATAGACGGCTTTGACGTCCTTCTCGCCCGCGTTCCGGCCGATGCCAGTCCGTCATCTGTACGCAAGGTGGCAACACGGGTGCAGCGTCGAGGTGCGGTTGTGGTGTTGCTGGGCGATCCGGGGCCAGCCACATGTGATGGCGTTTTGCACACTGAGCCGCTGGGGTGGACCGGTGTCGGTAATGGCCATGGCCACCTGCAACAGCGTTCCGTCGTTGTGCAGGCGTCGGGTCGGCGTATGCCGGGGCGCTGCCGCCGCGAACTGATGCTCCCGGCCTGATCAATGACCGAGAAGCCAACACACATCGTGCCACCTCGAATCGTGACGGTGTGGTTTCCCGACTGGCCGGTGACGGCGGCTGGCTTCAGCGCTGACATTCCAGCGGCGGTGATGTCGGCTGACCGCGTCGTGGCCCGGACTCCGGCGGCAGCCGCCGAGGGAGTGGTCATCGGCCAACGTCGTCGTCAGGCACAGCGTCGGTGCCCGAACATCGAACTGATCGATCATGATCCCGATCGTGCTGCGCGTGAGTTCGAGCCGATTGGCAGAGCGGTTGCAGAATTGTCACCACGCTTTGATGTGATCGAACCCGGCTGGATCAGCCTGGCCGCGCGCGGACCATCACGGTATTTCGGTGGCGATAAGGACCTCGCCAAAAAGCTGTTGGCGGCAGTAGCGCCAGACGAGGTGGCTGGCTGCGAGGCGGCTGGTGGTAGGCCCGCTGGCAGTGGGCCCTGTGATCGTGGGGTAGTCGTGCAGCCCGGTATCGGAATTGCTGATGGGCGGTTCGCGTCCAGCGTGGCAGCCCGGCTCTCGGTACGTCGCCGCGAACCGGTGATGGTCGAGCCAGGTGAAGCTCCGGCGTTCTGTGCAGACCTTCCAATCGGCTGGCTGCAAACGCTCGGTGAGTCCGACCCCGAGCTCGTGGAGTTGTTCACTCGCCTCGGCCTGCGGCGGCTCGGTGACCTGGCCCAGTTGCCCGTGTCAGATGTGATCGGCCGATTCGGTCACTCGGGTGTCCATGCTCACCGGTTGGCCTCGGGTGCCGACATTCGCCCTGCGAGCACGACTGACCCTGCGCCGGAACGCCGTCTTGATCAAGTCCTCGACGATCCAGCGGCTCAGTCGGGGGCAGTGATTTTCATTGCCAAGCAACTGGCTGACGAACTGGCCGGGTCACTCGGTGCCGACGGGCGAGTTTGTACCCGGCTGGTTGTCCTTCTCGAAACCGAACACGGTGAACGCTCCGAGCGTTCCTGGTACAGGTCCGCCGGGCTGTCGGCACCGGCGATGGTCGAGCGAGTGCGCTGGCAGCTCGATGCTTGGATCAATCTGCCCAAGGGAAGCGACCAGGAACTTACGGGTGGTATATCGCTGGTTCGTCTGACCCCCGACGAGGTTCGCTCCGACAACGGTAGCCAACTGGGTTTGTGGGGTGGACAATCCGAAGCCGATCGCCAAGCTGCTCGGGCAATCACCCGGCTGGCAACTTTGACCTCCGAGTCGGCGGTGACCGTACCTGTATGGCGCGGCGGCAGACTTCCTGCTGATCGTTACCAGTGGGTGCCTGCCACGATGGTCGATCTCGATGGACGTGCCAGGGCTGTTTCCCGGGCAGGTACAGGCAGTGGCCCGAGCGGGCCATGGCCGGGGGCGTTACCGGCGCCTTCCCCGGCCTCGGTATTTGCCGACCCCTACCCCATCGAGTTGTTCGATGAGCACGACGAAGCCGTCACGGTCAGTGGGCGAGGGGTGGTATCTGCTCGTCCTGCGTCGTTGCGGCTGTTGAGAGGTGACGCGTCGTCGGGGTGGCGCCCCGGGCCGCCTCGTTCGATTGTCGCATGGGCGGGTCCGTGGCCGGTCGAGGAACGCTGGTGGGAGCCTGGGTCTCATCGTCGTCTTGCCCGGTTCCAGGTCGTCACCGATGACCACAACGGCTACCTGGTGGTCGCCGAGAAACAGCGATGGTGGATCAGCGCCCGCTACGACTGAGCGGCGGTGGTGTCAGAGGCGGTCAGGCGGTCAGACGGCTGCGGCGAGGCCGAAGGCGTGGGAGATCTCTAGCGAATCGGTGACGTCATTTGCCAGCCGGAACCCCACACCACGCACAGTGTGGATCACCTTGACCTCGGGTGCAGCCTTGTCGAGCTTGCGGCGGAGATTGGAGAGATGTACGTCGACGACATGGTTGTCGCCCACCCATTTCGGACCCCACACGGCGTCGAGCAGATCTTCTCTCGTGCACACTTCGGTCGGTCTGCGGCAGAGCTGTTCGAGGAGCGAGAACTCGATTCGGGTTGTAGCTACTTCTTCTTCATCGACTCGGACCTCACGTCGACCGAGGTCGATCGTCAGCGGTCCGAGCACAAGCGTCGACGTCACGTTGGATTCGATGCGATTCTGCATCTGGCGCGGACGACGCAGCAGAGCATGGCAGCGAGCAGCAAGTTCCTCGGCGGAGATGGGGATAGATACAGCATCGTCGGCACCGGAGAGAAGTACTGCGGCCCGGACTCGGTATTCGCCTTCGTCGGTGATGCACAGTAGATACTGCTCGCTCGAGTCGCGGAGGCGTTCGTAGAGGGGGCGCCCGTCAGGTGCCTTGAGGTGGCAGCACACGACCAGCACATCTGGAGAGAACGACTCGGCGAGCATTATTGCCGCGTCGCCGTCGGTAGGTGCGCTGACGCTGAAGCCAGCCGAACGAAGTCCGGCGACGCTGATCCGGCGGAGATCAGGGTCATCGACTGCGATCAGAATGCGTGGTGCGAGGTTCGTGTCTTGGTCCATAGAGTTCCGCCAGTTCGGCCAACCGGAGTGGGTGGGTAGTTCGTCTGCTGCTGTTGGTATCGGTCTGGTTGTTGAGGAACTCAAGAAGATTCATCAGAAATTGCATCGATGTCATTTGCTTCGCGATATTTGGGCTGCGCCTGCTACACCGAAGGACATGGCAATGTCGATCAGCGGAGTGCGTGCTCGAGTGCGGGCGAGTGTCGAGTCGCGCACGCCCGTCAATGATCGAGAAGCGCAAGCAGTCGTACAGTTTCTCGACGCCTACGACCGCCTCGATGATCCCTTCGAGCAAGAGTCGGATCCAATCCACGTCACTGGCTCAGGGTTCGTGATCGGCCCGCGCGGGGTCCTGCTCCTGAAGCACAAGCGTCTCGGAATATGGCTGCAACCGGGAGGTCACATCGACTCCGGCGAGACCCCATGGGAAGCATCGCTACGGGAATGCCGGGAAGAGACAGGCCTCGATGTGCGCTTCACCGGGCCGGTGGATGCCGAGGGTATGCCGGAGTTGATCCACGTCGATGTGCATGCTGGCGGTCGTGGCCACACTCACCTGGATCTGCGGTATCTCATCGATGGCGGGGATGCTGACCCGGCACCACCTGAGGGTGAAAGCCAGGACATTGCATGGTTTACGTGGAGCGATGCGATCGAGTTGTCCGACCCAGGCCTGCGAGGCGCCCTCATCGCGTTGAACCCCGGCTTGCGATGAGCTTCAGCGCGACCTGTCCGCGCCAAAGCTAATCGCAAGCTGGCTTGGGGTTTCTCCGATGAGCTTCAGCGCGACCTGTCCGCGCCAAAGCTAATCGCAAGCGACTTGCATTGGTAGTACATATGTTCGATCATGTGCGGGATGGGATTCAACAACCCGTCCTGGTCATGGAGCGAACTTGAAGCGACCCTCTCGGGTCGATCACCGAAGGGGCGTGATGGGCGCGCGCCAGGAAGCCCGTCATGGAATTCGGGTGGCGATGGCCCGGCGTGGGGCCGTAAGCGGCAGCCTTTCGAGCCGCCATCTGACCTGCGCCCACAAGCAGCGACCGTTCCATATGCCGAGCTGCACTGCCATTCGAACTTCTCGTTCCTCGATGGCGCATCCCACCCGGAGGAACTAGCCACCGAGGCTGCGCGGCTCGGCCTCGATGCTCTGGCGATCACCGATCACAACGGTCTCTACGGGGTCGTGCGCTTCGCTGAGGCCGCAAAGGCGGTCGGTCTGCCGACAGTGTTCGGCACTGAGATCACGATCCTCGACGCTCAGGACCGCGAGACGAATCCCTTGGCGCCGGCGTTCATTCGAACCGAAGAGCAGACGGTGGCACAGGTTAAGACAGGCAGGGTCCCCGACTCTCAGGCCCCAGATCCAACGGGAACTCACCTTGTGGTGCTGGCCGATGGCCCGAGTGGGTACGCCGAGCTCTCGCGCGCACTCAGCAACGGCCACCTGGCCGGGGAGAAGGGCGCGCCGCAGTTTGTGTTCGGTGAGCTGGCTCAGGTCCTCGGTGGTCATGCGTGGGCGCTCACCGGTTGCCGGAAAGGGGCTGTACCGGCAGCGTTGATGAGTCACGGCCCAATGGCTGCGCGGCGCGAACTCCG
>Ga0209013_10001159_pt1 | contig 24384 bp, 23 predicted proteins | sample Cruoilmetagenom2_FD_187291 | JGI IMG/M metagenome (GOLD analysis project Ga0209013, IMG submission 187291) | Oil polluted marine microbial communities from Coal Oil Point, Santa Barbara, California, USA - Sample 2 (SPAdes) (version 2) | ecosystem: Environmental > Aquatic > Marine > Oil seeps ... | reverse complement strand
AACCTGAGACCTTCGGTACCGCAAACCGATGCTCTATCCAGCTGAGCTATGAGTGCACATTTAAAATGTAGTAGCGATATTTTAGAGCGCAATTATAGCAGAGAAATCTTTATATTTCAAGTAAATTCATGGGACCGAATAATTTGATTGCTCTAGGGTTGGAAATAAACGTATGATTGTAAGGATGTTCCAATTCTATCGTCTCAAATTTATCCAGTGAGAATTGTTTTTTCAGTGCCTTTGCATGTGTGCCGAACAAGATTAGTTTTGGTGCACTCTCTTCCAGTGCATTTAAAAGTGTTTGCACAAAAGGTTTCCATGCCTTTATATGTTTTGTAGAACTCTTTTTATCTGTAAAAATAAGCGCTGTATTTAAAAGCAGTACACCATTCTTTTCAAAATTTATGCGCAGCTCTTCTATGGAGTCGATCATTTTTGTTTTATCTAATCTATGTATCGCCTCTTGCGAGGTATCATCTGTGGTAAGTCTGCCACTGGCTACCAGTGCCATCTTTACAAAGTTACGTAGACTTGTAGCACGATTTACCTCTTTACTCAAACCAGAGGTTGAAAATAGGTTCTCTACTTTGGTATCTATAAATGCATACCCTCCAGCACTCTCTTTTCTCGGATAAGGATCCTGGCCAAACAAGATGTATTTTACTTTGTCTTTAGGAAGCGTATTAAAGGCGTTGAAGTAGTTTTCTTTAGAAGGAAAGTAGTCCTCATCTTCTTCTAAAAATCTTTGATAGTCTGCCTCAAGAGAGGCATAGGCTTCAGATAGAATGGTATCCCAGGAGCCTTTGGACATTAATCTCTCTTTTTCAATTTGTCAAATTTGATGATAAGTTCTATCTTGTTTAGCGGTATGCCCAGTTTTTCAGAGACTGATGCTTTACTTTCCCCTGCGTTGATGAGTTCCATCACTGAATCAAGTGCAGAAAAGTTTTCTATGACATCCGTCACTGCCACACGTGATGCTTCATAGTTTGCTATGGTGGTATCTTTGATCGCCAGTATCTCACCCAGTTTTTTATTTTCACTGTTTAATTTAGAGTTTTTACTTAAAAGTGTAAAAACTATGATAAGCAAAATCACCACCAATCCTAAAATAAATAAATCCATTGTTTCCATCTATGCAACCTCCATAATAATTAAAAATAAAAATACAAAACCCAGGTAGCCATTAACCGTAAAAAAAGCTTTGTCTATCTTTGTAAAATCTTTGTTGACAATGTAATGCTCGTATGTCAACATCATAGCAGAAAAAAGCACTGCCAGTTGTGCCCATAGACCTAATCCTGCAGCGTAGACAAAGTAAGCCCAAAACAGTATGGCTAAGAGGTGAAATACTCTGGCGATCCACATCGTCTTCTTTGCCCCGAACTTGGAAGGTATGGAGTGTAATCCGTTGGCTTTATCAAAAGCCATGTCCTGCAAAGAGTAGAGAAGATCAAAGCCAGCGACCCAGAACATCACACCTGTTGCCAGATAGACAGACCATAAGGTTATCTCACCACTCACAGCCACCACGCCTGCAATAGGAGCCAATCCTAAGCTGACCCCCAATATGAGGTGTGCCAAGGCAGAAAAGCGTTTGAACAGTGTGTAGGCACCCAGTACAGCCAAAATAGGGAGAGAGAGTTGAAAGGCTAAAGTATTCACAAAATATGCCACAACGATAAACAAAAAGGCATTGATAAATATGAACCCTATCATTTGTGCATTGGATACTCTTCCATCTACAGAAGGACGCCCTTTTGTTCTGGGGTTAAGTATGTCAACATCCCTGTCAAGATAGCGGTTGACACCCATAGCAAAATTACGTGCAGATACAGCAGCTAAAATACCCAGAAAAAACAACTTCCAGCCAAACCAACCAGAGCCGCTGTCATTGGAAGAAGCAACAAGCATGGCAATAAAAATGAAGGGCAAAGAGAACACCGAGTGTTTGAACATCACCAGTTCTGAAAAATGTGCCAACTTTTCTTTAAAACGATCGTACATACAAGCCCTATGGATGTGGAATTTTAAGTTTTGAATTGAGTGACCAGGCGATGAGCGTAACCAGTACGGCAATGACATATCCACTTGTGATCACACCATACGCTGTCAATAGATACAGTATCCATAAAAGGATCGCACCCAGTGGTGTCGGTACACCTTCAAAATATTTTTCAACTTCGCCCACATCTACTTTAAGGTTAAACTCCACCAGTCTGCGCAAACCGTTAATAATGTACCAGATGAATACCAACCCCAAGACCACTTCTTCCACTGTGGCAAGACCACTGTATTGTCTCACTGCATAAAAAAGTAAAAAGGCAGGCATCACCACAAAAGAAAGAAAATCTGCAAAACTGTCAAGCTGTATACCAAACTCTGTAGAAAGATTGTATTTACGCGCCAGTTTACCATCTATGATATCGAATGCTCCACCGATCCATGCAAGCACGATGGCAGTAAAGAAATCACCTTTCACGATGAAAAAGATAGCCATCACACCTGCAGCAACATTCATATATGTCACCATATTTGCGATATTAAAACGATTGTTCTTGTCAAATAAATTCATTCTTTGCCTCTTGTGTACTAAAACATTATTTTACCTTTTTTGGGGTTAAGGGCACCCTTATGGTATGATTACGCTATGAAAAGCATCAAACAACTCGCACTTATCGGTCCTACTGCATCCGGAAAAACAGCACTTGCTATTAAAATTGCACAGAGGATGAATGCCCATATCCTCTCTCTTGACTCTCTTTCTATCTACAAAGAGATAGATATAGTTTCTGCCAAGCCAAGTATAGAAGAGCGTTCAGGCATAGTGCATTTTGGAATTGACTATCTCTATCCTGATGAGAATTTTGATGTGAGCACATTTATCAAACTTTACCATGAAGTCTATGCGAAATGTATGAAAGAGGAGAAAAATCTTGTGATCGTCGGAGGCACAAGTTTTTACCTCAAAATGCTTATTGACGGCATCTCTGAACTTCCTACCATCTCCACTCAAACAAAAAAAGAAGTACAAAAGCAGTTACTGAATATTGAGACAGCCTATACTTTTCTCTATGATCTTGACAAGACTTATATGAGCAGCATTGAATCTACTGATAGCTATCGTATAGAAAAAGCGTTAAACATTACTATTGAAACTGGATTAACACCTACTGCGTACTTTAATGCCCACCCTCCTACACCTACTATTACCTCACCTCTTCCGATCTATCAGATAGTATGGGAGAGAGCCTTACTGCGTGAGCGTATCACATTGCGTACAAAGCTCATGGTGAATGATGGTCTGATAAATGAGATCTGTATGCTTGAGGCAAAATATACACGTAAACCTCATTGCATGAAAGCCATTGGGATCAAAGAAGCTTTAGCTTACCTGGATGGTGTCTATGATAAAGAGATGCTTATAGAGAAAATTACTACGAACACTGCAAGGCTTGCCAAAAGACAAACAACATTTAATAACTCTCAGTTTGAAAATGTAATTAAAGGGAGTATTGAAGAGTTGGAGAAGATTCTGTTATCGTAGGGTGGGTTTACCCACCACAAACGAATTTAAATATAGCAGTGGGTAAACCCACCCTACGCGAAATTAATACCCGCTGGCAGAGATCATATAGTACAAGTACGATATGAGCGGCTGCACATAGAAGATAGCTGTGACTGTCGCAAGTGTTGCAAGACCGATGATCGCCATCAATGGTTTTGAAATGTTATAGTAAACAGTATCTACATCTTTTACCGGATCCATAAGGAACATGTACACAATGAGCTTCAAATAATAGTAGGCAGCGATCGCTGAGTTAAGACCCATAATAACCGCTAACCAAATATAACCGGCATTTACTGCTGCCTGCATCACGTAGATCTTACCCCAAAATACTGAGAATGGAGGTACCCCTGCAAGTGATAACATAAAGAGTGCCATAATCACTGCGCCCATAGGCATGATCTGAACGAGCCCTGAAAATTTTTCAAACGGATGGTCATGACGATTGTTAAATCTTCTCTTTTTATGACGAGAAATCCATAACATCGCAAATGCACCAAGGTTTGTAAACATAAAGAGTGCGTAATAGAGGAATATTGCCGTATTACCCTCTGTCGTATCTAGTGCAAGTGCTGCCATAATAAAACCTGCATGAGAGATAGATGAATAGGCAAGCATACGTTTAACATCATCCTGTACCAATGCCATAATGTTTGCAAGTGTCATTGTAAGTATCGCGATAATAAGAATAGTCCATCTTACCCACTCAACACCAAGGTCAATGTACATACCAAAGATTCTGATACTCACTACAAATGCAGCGATCTTAGGTACCACAGACATATAACCGGCTAAAGGAGCAGATGCACCTTCATACACATCCGGTGCCCATGTATGGAACGGGAAGAGTGAAAGTTTAAATGAAAAAGCAACCAGTAACAATACTGATGAACCAAAGATAGCGATCATAAGTCCTGTTTCATTCATACGTGTAGCCATCACTTCTGCTACTTTATAGAGTTCTACTGAACCCGTAAGTGCATAAACGACTGCTGAACCCATAGCAAAGAATCCTGCTGCAAGTGCACCCATCGTAAAGTACTTCACTGCTGCCTCATATGAGTTTGCTCTGTTGTGAAGAGCGATCAGCGTATAGAGTGATAATGATGCTGTTTCAAGACCAACAAAGATAAGAATAAGGTTATCTGTTGCTACCATGAATTGGAATCCTGCGATCATGAACAAGAAAAGTGCAAAGAATTCAGGATATGAATATTCATGGAATCTTTTTGAGGTTAAAGCCAATGGAATAAATATCATTGACCCACCGATGATCATCAGTTGCGAAATAATGGAGATACCATCTATAAGCATTACATCAAAGAAACCACGTTCATTTACATTCAGACCTAAAACAGCCCCAAAATCAATGAATAATACCAAAATAGTCATCATCACATAAAGTGTTTTATCTAATTTAGCATTGATCAGGTCAAGAATCAAAATGATCAAACCACCGGCAATTGCAATAAGCATAGGTGCGAGTGTAATAAGATTCAGACTCTCTAAACTTACATTAATAGGTTCTAACATTAGTTACCTCCCTTAGTGGTTTTTGAAACTTTTATCATATCTTTTGCCTCTTCTGTAATGGCTTTTTCATCCATAAATACTAATAAGGCATTAACAGAATTGTCTATAGGGCCGAGTACTGGTTTAGGATAGACACCTAACCAGATCACAATAGCTACCAATGGAATAAGTGACCATGTTTCTCTGGCATTAAGATCTTTTAATTTTTTGTTCTCTTCCTTGTCTAATGGACCAAAGAAAGTAAACTTCATTACTCTAAGCATATAAACTGCTCCAAGAATGATAGATGTACCCGCTAATATCGTCATCATAGGTGATACTTGGTAGAAACCAAGAAGCACAAGGAATTCACCGACAAATCCAATAGTCAATGGCAGACCTACAGCTGCCATGAGCATGATCCCGAAGATGATGGCAAATTTTGGCATCACTGCTGCCAATCCACCAAATTCAGACATAAGTTTTGTATGTCTTCTCTCGTAGATCATACCCACAAGCATAAACAGTGCACCCGAAACAATACCGTGTGATAACATTTGGAACACTGAACCTGAAAGACCTTCTGCATTCATTGCAAAGAGACCAAGCATGATAATACCCATGTGCGATACTGAAGAGTATGCAACCACTTGTTTCACATCTTTTTGTGCATAAGCGATCATTGCTGTATAGATAACCATGATGAGCGACAATACTGCAATTGGTGTGATCGCCATAACGGATGCATCCGGAAACATTGGAAGTGAGAATCTTACAAATCCGTATGTACCCATTTTAAGAAGTACCGCTGCAAGGATCACAGAACCGATCGTTGGTGCCTGACCGTGTGCATATGGGATCCAAGTATGGAATGGGAACATCGGTACTTTGATCGCAAATCCGATAAAGAATGCTGCAAACAACCATAACTGATAATCTACCGGTAAGATCAATGCATACCAGTCTGTAATAGCAAAGCTCCAAACACCAGTAAGACTATGATAGAGATACGCTACGAATAACATACCCACAAGCATAATAAGTGATCCTGTAAAGGTATAAAGGAAGAACTTGATCGACGCATATACTCTTAATGGTCCACCCCATGCACCGATGATATAAAGCATCGGTACCAGTGAAAGCTCCCAGAAAAGGTAGAAAATGATCGCGTCAAGTGCAACAAATACACCTACCATCGTCATCTCCAAGAAAAGAAGTGTTACGATCATATTTTTGATGTTCTTCGTTTCACCCATACTTGCCATACCGACCAGCGTCATCAATGTTGTCATAAGAATAATGAACAATGAGATGCCGTCAGCACCAAGATAATAGGAGATACCCATATCCGGGATCAAAGGGATCATCTCTACAAACTGCATACCTGCGTTTGTTGTATCAAAACTGAACCATAACCATAAAGAAAGCAAGAATTCTATCGCAGCAACAGTAATACCGTATGCTCTTGCACTCTCTTTATCTACTACAAATCCCAACAGTCCTGCAACTGCCGGGAAAAATACCAATATACTTAAAATATTTTCCATTTCTACCCCCTAAACTAACATCGCTGAAATTGCAGCAATCACTAACAGTATAACGGCACCAACAGCCATCCAATTTAAATAGTTTGAAAGGTTACCTGTTTGCATCCCTCTTGCGCTATCACCACTTTTATAGAAGAATTTAGCAATGTTATCCACCGTTGCATCCACTATTTTCAAGTCAACTTTTGTCCAGAACATTTCAGAAATCATCATATACGGTTTAGTAATGAAGTTTTCATAAAACACTGGAACATAATATTGATTGATAAGCAATTTATAGAAAAAGCCATTTGCTGTTTTTTCATTCGGTTTAAATGCATGTTCACCTTTTCTGGCATATTTTAAATAAGCCAAAGTAATACCTGATAATGCAATAAAGATAACCAATAGTCCAAGCCACACAGCAAGGTGATGTGTATGATCACTCATCTCATACTGTACACTCTCACCTATTTTATAAATAAATGCTTTATACTGATTCATAAACAAACCTGTGATCATCGCAAGTATCGCCAATGGGGACATTGCCACAAGTACAAATTTATACATTTCATGCGGGTGGAAACCAAGCGCTTTATAACGCTCTTCACCATGAAATGACAAGAATATTTGTCTGAAAGAATAAAATGCTGTCATACCCGCAGTAAGTACAAGGATCCCCCATAATACATAAGTATGCTCATTAAATGCTGTCTCGATAATCGCATCTTTTGAATAGAAACCAGCAAAGAACGGCAAGCCTGCCAAAGCAATTGAAGCGATGGTCATATAGATCCACGTACCTCTCATTACTTTTCTAAGTCCACCCATTTTAAAGAGGTCAAGTTCATCATGCATTGCATGCATTACGTTACCCCCGCCAAGGAAGAGAAGCGCTTTAAAGAATGCGTGTGCTGCAAGGTGGAAAAGTGCTATCCAGTAAGCACCAAGTCCCGCTGCGGCAAACATGTACCCTAGCTGTGAAAGTGTAGAGTATGCAATAATTCTTTTCAAGTCACGTTCAACCAGTGCCATTGATGCCGCATAGAATGCCACAAATGTACCTAAACTCGCGATGAAGAAACTCACGCCTCCCACTTCCGGCATAGAGTAAAGCGGATTCGCTCTTATCACTAGGAAAACCCCTGCTGTTACCATCGTTGCTGCGTGGATCAATGCAGAAACCGGTGTAGGACCTTCCATTGCATCTGTTAACCATGTATGTAATGGAAACTGTGCTGATTTACCCATAGCACCTATAAATAGTGCAATCGCAGCGCCTATCAAGATAGTATCACTGAGGTATGGAAGTTGAGCGAACACTTCATCATATTTAAGAGAACCTGTATTCCAGTAAAGAATAAAGATACCAATCAACATACCAAGGTCAGCTATACGGTTCATAATGAACGCTTCGTTTGCTGCCCATGATGGAGAGATAGATGGATTGTCTTCTCTTGGCTGGTCTGCTTTGTGGTACCAGAAACCAATAAGTAACCAAGAACAGACACCAACACCTTCCCAACCAATAAAAAGACCAAGAAAGTTATCTGACATTACCAATATCATCATAGAAAATACGAAAGCTGAAAGGTATGAAAAGAATCTGTTAAAACTCTTATCATGATCCATATAACCGATCGCATAAACATGTACAACTGTAGAAACCAAAGTAACGACTGTCATCATTGTGACAGAGATCTGATCAATGACAAAACCAAATGACACATTTAAGTCACCTGCATTTATCCAGTCCATCATACGGACATTGATCACTTCTCCTGTTGTGTATAGTGTGTATGCCAATACCGCCGAAGAGACAAAAGAGAGACCAATAAGTGTTGAACCAATGACACCTACAAATATTTTTCTTTCAGTCATACCAAACAGAGCTGCAAAAAGAGAACCGACAAACGGTGCAAAAAGTGCTATATATACTAAATTTTCCATCATTAACCTCTCATGCTTGCTAGGTCGTCAAGATCTAGACTTCCGTGTTTTTTATACAATACGATCAAGATACCAAGTCCAACTGCCACTTCACTCGCCGCAATTGCGATGATAAAGAATGCAAACATTTGACCTGTTAAATCATTGTAATAATGTGAGATAGCTGCAAACGCAATGTTTACTGCGTTGAGCATAACCTCTGTTGCGAAGAAAAGCATCAAAAGATTTCTTCTTCTTAGTACCCCAACCAATCCTATGGAAAAAATTATCGCCGAAACGATCAGGTAGTGAGAAAGACCTATCATTTTTCATCCTTTACTATCATGATTTCATCATCTGCACTCACATCTTCAGTGAGACTTTCATCCATTTTCTTACCTGCAAGTATGATACCTGCAATCATTGCAACAAGTAACATTACTGCTGCAACTTCAAAAGGTACAAGATACTTTGTAAAAAGTACAATACCTACATCTTGTGCATTACCTACACCTTCATGCATAGGATAAAGTGCTTGAATTGCATCTGAGTGTATAGGTGCTGCAAACATAAGTACTAAAACCAGTGCCGACAATCCACCCAATACAAAAACCAAAGCATTGCTTGTATTTTTTTCTTTAATATCTCTAGTTGCATCAAAGAACATCATTGCAAATGAGTAAAGAGCCATAATAGCCCCTACATATACAACAAGTTGAACTACACCAAGGAAATCTGCACCCAGAATAAAGAAAAATCCTGAGATAAGTACCATACCTGAAGCCAATGAAGTCATCGAATACAAAATATTTTTACTCATGACCGTAACCAAGAATAGTCCTATTGTCAAAACAGAAAAGAGATAAAAAGCAAATCCTTCTACTGTCATTAAAGATGCTGCAAAATTTTCTAACATATCATCCCCTTCCTAGTACGCCAGAGGCGTTTGTTTAATATTGTCGTCTGCATTTGGAGATACTGCACCAAATCCGTCATACTCTTGTTGTAAGTTCAGTTTGTCGATAGGTGTTAACATATCTTCAAAGAGTGAGAAACCAGCTCTTTGTTCTGAAGCATTCTCATAACGCGGCCCATGCACAATAGCAAGTTCCGGACATACTTCTGCACAATATCCACAGAAGATACAACGACCAAAGTTAATGGTATATTCACTTACTTCTTTACGTTGTTCTTCATCATATCTCGTATCCATAGAGATACAGTTTGAGATACAGATCTTTTCACAAAGCCCACATCCAATACATCTGTAATTACCAGATTCCAGCAATCTCAACATATCATGGATAGCTCTGTATCTTGGCGAAATAGGCAATTTTTCAAATGGATATTTAACTGTGTGCATATCATTTGCAAAAAGTGCTTTCAGCATCGCTTTCATGGTCACCCAAAGACCTACAAAAAGTTCACCTTTAAATGTTCTTTGTACCACTTGAGTAAACTGAGCCATACCCGTTTCAGGTGATGTTCCTACGTCAAGTGTTTTGTAGTTTTGTGTCCCTACATTTCTGTTTTTAAATTGTTCTAAACTCATACTTACTCCCTTATACCATCATCACTAATGCAGTGATCAAAATATTGATCAAAGCGATTGGCATTAATACTTTCCAACAAAGCCACATTAACTGATCTGGTCTAATATGCGGCCATGATGCTCTTACCCATAACATTAAGAAGAAGAAGAATGCAATCTTCGCCATGATAAATAACCATCCCAATGCACCTTCTGCATCATATCCACCCAGGAATACAACAGATGCTATAATAGCAACAGTGATCATATTTGCATACTCACCGATGAAGAACATACCCCATCTCATACCAGAATATTCTGTTGCATATCCGGAAACAACTTCTGCTTCATGCTCAAGAAGGTCAAATGGTGTTCTGTTCGTCTCTGCAAATCCTGCAATGAGGAAAAGTATAAATGCTACTGGTTGCTGCCAGATCAACCATGACCCGATTCCGCCTGCCTGTGCATCATTAAAGTCCACAAATGAAAGTGAACCAACTATCATGATCGGTGCCAAGATAGAAAGCCCAGTCACTACTTCATAAGATAAAAACTGAATCGCTGTTCTGGCTGCCCCGATGATACCCCATTTATTTGCTTGTGACATACCAGCAAGCAATGGGCCATAAAGTCCTGCTGCCATCATACCCAGTACAAACAGAACACCAATGTTCAAGTCCGCTGCTATAGAAGGTACAAATGTTCCGCCAAGTAAAGGAACGAATTCTGGAACAGTGAAGTCTGGAAAAACTGGTACAGCTGATAAAGCAATGAACGCAGTAGCTGCAGTGATAACAGGCGCGATCATAAAGATAAGTTTATTTGCATTCTGTGGAATGATATCTTCTTTTGTGAAGAGTTTAATTCCATCTGCCGCAATTTGTAATAGTCCATATGGTCCTACGTGCATTGGCCCGAGACGTCTTTGCATAAATGCAAGTACTTTTCTTTCTATAAAAGTACCAAACCCAGCCAATGCCGAAAGTACAGCCAAGATAATCACCGCTTTAATGATGACACCTGTAGCAGTGACTTGTGGTAAAGTTTCCACTATATTTCCTGCGAGTGTTGTTTCCATATTACACCTTTCTCAATGTTACTGTTTGATATCTAGACTCTCCAAAGAGACCATATACATCTTCTGCAGATTTAAAATCCGGTACTTTTACTATATCTCCCAGGATCTTTTCATCTGCAACTACATCTAAAGTAATGCTTCCATTTTCAAATACTACTTCCACTTTGTTCCCTAGAGTCTCTGCTTTTTCAACAGATGCGTATAAGGCAAATGTTTCAAAGATCTCATGAGACTTGTCTGTAAAGTCGTTGAATTGTCTAGCAGGATTACATCTATAGGCAATGTCTCCTTCAAGTGCTAAACTCTCATCAAACTTCTCAACTTCCGGTAATGCTGCTTCTACATCACTTACTTCAAGTAAATAACCACGGTTATCTACACCCTGATTTGTAAATGTATTTGGTAAAGAATCAAACGCTACAGACTTGAAACCTCTGTCTACCGGTAACATTTCTGTCCAGTCAATCGAAAGTTCAGGAGCACCTACAAGTGCTTTTACGATGTCATTGAGTTCATATCCTGCATACTCAAGTGCTGCATTGGTAGGCAGTACTCTTTTAGCCATAGAAGTCAATGTTCCTTCTTGTTGGTTCATCGCCGGCATATCCAGATCACCTGTGCCTAAAGCAGAAAGTTTAAAGTCACCATTTTCATTGTAACCTACTGTATATCCAGAACATTCATCATCGAGATCACAGATAAGTGCTACACCCAGTGCATTTGACTTTGGTGGAGTCATCACAACATCGATGTTACATGTTGCTTCTACCAGTGCTATGAGTTTAGCCAGGTTTTCTGCTTTATCATGGTAATATAGATCTTCACCGATCATCATAGAGAAAGACTCTTTTTTCTTCATCATTTTTTCAAATACAGCATCAAATTTAGAAGCATCACCACCAAGAAGATCAACCAGACCATTACGTGTGACTGTAATCTCTTTTTCAACCATCTCAGTCACTTTTTTAGCTACTTCTTCCTCTTCACCTGTCTCTTCGTTAAGCACCATCTCTTTAACTGTCTTAACTTCTTTCTCTTTTATCGTTTGAGTTTCAGAACGTTTAAAACTTTCTATATACTCTTTTACATCAGAAGGAAGTTTCTCTTTATCTGCAAAGAGATCAAGTACAAAATAAAGTGCTGCTTCTTCAAGACCTGCTTTATGCACGAAAGACTCAACCGTTTTACCAAAACCAGGGATAAGTGTATCACCTACGGGGTGGAAGTAAAGTCCTGCACCTTTATTAAGTTTCTGCACATTGTTGAATGCATACTTAAGTGCCGGAGAATCATTTCTAAGCGCTGCACCTACAGAGATAACAAAATCAGACTTTTTCATAATAGCATCTGTATCTGTTGAGTATAAAGATGAACCTGAAGCTGCTTCATAATGCGCTAAGAATTTTTGAAATGCTCTTACTTCAGGGTTGTAAAGTTTAAGTCCCATTTTCTCTTTAAGTGCTTGAAGCATCATCGCTTCTTCATTGGTGATCATAGAGTTAAAACGTACTGTATCTGCTTTCTTGAAAGCTTCCAGTGCCGCATTAAATGCTGCTTCATCTTTCGTTACACCTGCATTTTCAAAATCATAGGCAAAACGTGCTGAACCGTCAAGAGAAACATATGACCATTCATTTGTGATACGAAAGATCTTCTCATCTCTGTTTTCAATAGACGTCGGTTTTACTTCATAGTAAATTTGTGCACCGTCTGATGAGTGTGCTGCTACTGCCGGTACTCTTTTGAGGTCCCATGCATTTGAAGTATAAACAAAGTCACGAGACACTAAAGCACCAACCGGACATACGGCGATACATTCACCACAGTCAGAACAGTTTGTAAACTCTGTACCGTTACTTGGAGCGATCACAGACTTTTGAAGTTTGTTCCACATAGAGTAGGCATCTTTTGGCATAGAGTCTTTGTACCCTTTGTCAAGTTCTGCTCCACCACGTTTCACTGTTGTGATCGCTGAGTCACCTATCATATCTTTACATACTGTAGTACAACGCTCACATACAATACAAAGACCCGGATCATAATGAAGCACTGAAGACCAGTTTGCTGTTTCACGTTTTGTATCTGGGATCATGTAAGACTGTGAATCAACACCAAGTTCAAGTGTATAGTTCTGTAATTCACACTCACCTGATTTATCACATACACCACATTGAAGCGGATGATTCACATCATACACTTCCATAATGGCTCTACGTTCTTCAAGAATGTTTGGAGTGTCAATAGTGATCTCCATACCTTCCTTCACTTTAGCGTTACACGCATACACCTGTTTTCCATCTGCTTCTACCAAACAAATACGACACGCCAATGTTGGCGAACATCTTGTTAAGTAACATATAGCGGGGATGAAAACATCGTTGGCACGAGCAGCATTGAGGATATATTCACCCTCTTTTGCCTTAAACTCAGTACCGTCAATCATGATAGAAATCATATTATCTACCGTTTGCACTTCACTCATATTAGCTTCCTACTTTCTGAATTTCTACTCTGCTAAATCTGTAAGAGGATACCAAAGGAGCACTTAATCCCATATCATAACTAGGGTTAAGTGCAATGGTTCCTTTCATAGATGTATCAATCTTAAACACGCGTTTAAACGTCACTCCATCGACAGTAAAAGAGACACTTTCACCATCAGATAATTTCGTTACTGTTGCAAACTGCTGTGATCCTAACAAAAATGCTTCTTCTGCCAAAGGTTCACAGATTGCTGTAAACGCCGAGAACTGCTCTTTGGGATTACACTGATAGACTATTGCGCCATCAAAACCATCAAGTTCTGCTACCTCTTCCAAGGTTTCATTCAAGGCTGTTTCACACTTAGCCAAAAGGTATCCTCTATGTTCCGTACCCACTGTGTCAAAGTAGTCAGGAAGCGAGTCAAACTCTTGTGATTCAAACCCTTTGCCACTCGGCAATGCTTTCGTATACTCGATCGTATATTCAGCATTAAAACCTAAAGCATTGGCAATGTCATTTAAGACATATCCGCCATAAGGCAATGCCACATTCATAGGGACAACACGTTTATCGTTTGTTGTCAGTGTTCCTTCTTGCTGGTTAAGTGCCGGCATATCCAGATCACCGTCACCCAATGCAGACAACGTAAAGTCAGCCGCTACATTATACCCCACTGTTTTTCCTGTTGCTTCATCATCAAGATCACAAATAAGAGCTACACCCATAGCATTTCCTGCAGGTGGCACACACACAACATTAAAGTCTGCGTATTTCTCCAACAATGCAAGAATTTTTGCTATCTGTGCTGCTCTAGGGTGTGCATAAAGATCTGATCCTACAACCAAAGAGAACCCTGATTTTTTGATCAGTGATTTTCGTAACATTTCAAGTTCTTCTTCACCTACATTAGACTCAGCACTCAAGTTACCAATGTCCAGGTCAGCCATAAATGCTTTCACTGTGTCAGGTACATCAACTTCTCTTAATAACATCTCTACTAAAAGTGCTGCCACACCCTCTTCAGACCCGGCTTCATACTTGATGAACTGAGTCACAATGTTTTTCATCTCAAGATCTTCAAGCGGATGCATATACGCAACACGTGCGCTATGCCATTTACTTGCCATGTTGATATGATACTTCACTGTTGGAGAGTCATCATTGATCTTAGAACCTAGAACAATCACTGCTTTTGACTCAGAGATCGCTTTAAGTGTTCCAGAGTAGAGCTGTTTACCCGTTACTTCACCATAAGCTTGCATGAACTTCTGATACGCTCTTGCTTCAGAAGAGATAAGCTTTACACCTGTCTGTTCTTTGATCTTTTGTAAGATAAGTGCTTCTTCATTGGTGATCTGAGGCGCAAAAAGTATACTGTCAGCATTTTTAACTGCTTCAACAGCGGCTTTAAATGCTTTGGCATCTTTACTCACGTTTTTATTATCATAGTCAAAACCGTATCTACCTGCACCACAGAGTGAAGTAAATTCAAAGTTGTTGGTCATACGGTAAATTTTGTCATGTTTGACTTCATAGGTCATCTGACATCCACCACCACAGTGAGGACAGGCAGATGGTATTTTCTCAAGTTCCCAAGCGTTTGTGCTGTACTTGAAATTTGTATCTACCAGTGCGCCTACAGGACATACTGCCGCGGCTTCACCAAGTGATGCATAGTTTTTCTCTTTTTTAGTGTTGACGATCGTTGAAGAGTATCCACCAAACTTAAGCTGTAAAGCTTCATCACCCGTGATCTCAGTTGAAACCCTTACACACTTCTCACACATGATACAAAGAGCCGGGTCATAAGAAACATGTCCCCAGTTCTCTACAGGTCTGTGTTGATCACGCGCTGTAAACGGTTGTTCTTCAAGATCAAACTCCATCGTTTTATTCTGAAGATCACATTCTCCACTTTTATCACATACACCACATTCTAAAGGGTGGTTTACGTTGTAAAGCTTCATAATATTCTGACGCTCTTGGTGTAGTTGGGCATTATTTGTAGTAATCACTGCACCATCAGTTGCTTTTTCCTGACAAGAGAGGATCGCACCCTCTACACCTTCAACATCAACGATACACATACGACAGGAAGCGATTGGCTTCACTTTTGTAAGGTAACACATCGTTGGAATGTAAATGTCATTTTCTCTTGCGATATCTATAATGGTTTTACCAAAAGTACTCTTACATGTTTTACCATCTATCGTAAGAGTGATCTCTTTACCGGTGTTGATTGAATTATGTACACTCATATTACACCGCCACCATAGAAATATAATAACAGCGCATACAACGTTCAGCTTCAGAGATCGCTTCTTCGCCTGTAAAACCTAAGTTTACTTCTTTTTGGTTGTCTTTACGCTCTTCAGTTTCAAGTTTTTCACTTACTGCTCTTGGAATGCCGGGCATCCACCCAGTGACCTTCTCTTTTTTGTCATACACTCTGAGTCTGGCCAAGTGATCTTCCATAATCTCGTCATCAAGAAGTGTACACTTTCCATCATAGATATAACGGCTCATTACAGATGCTGCACGCCTAGCCTGTCCTACTGCATTTACAATAGTCATCGGACCATACTCACAGTCACCCGCCGCAAAAAGCCCCGGACGTGTTGTCATGTAGTCTTTACCATTGGTTAAGATAGAACTCCAAGATGTCATCTCAAGCTCCCACTCTTCCGGGAGGATCTGCGTATCAAGTGCTTGTGAAACAGCAGGGATCAAGTAGTCACAATCAACTTCAAAATCACCATCATCCCTCTTCACAAGTTGTGCTCTACCGCCATCAGGATCAGGTACAAGTTCAAACTGATTGACTTTTAATTTTCTGATGTTATCACCATCATCAAAGATCTCTTCGATCGCAGAATGGAAGATAAATTCAACACCCTCTTCTACTGCTTCATGATACTCTTCATAGGTCGTGTTACGAATGATCGTTTTTTCATCACGTCTGTAAAGCATGATCACTTTTTTAGCACCCTCACGGATAGAACATCTTACAACATCCATAGAGGTAAATCCACCACCGACACACACGACTGTTTTACCTTCAAGTTCATTAGATGCCGGAGATCCGATCCGATACTTATGCCACAAGTTTACCTTGTCAAGCATATCAATTGCACCCCAGTAACCACCCATTTTCGGGTTTTCATTGGCTGCACGTACTTTTTTGGAAAGTCTTGCTCCAAATCCAAGTAAGGTAGCATCGTATTCAGCATCTATCTCTTTGAGTCTGTCTGCTGTGACTCTGTGGTTATTGGTAATGCTTACCGTTGGCATATCGAGTACAAAGTCGATGTCTTTATTATATTTGCCAATAGGCATTCTGTATTCAGGTACACCTACTGCAACTTCCCCGCCGTTTACCGGCAGTTCTTCAAAGATGTCTACTTGAATACCTTCAAGTGCCAAGTAATATGCCGCTGTAAGCCCCGCAGGTCCTGCACCTATAATAGCAATCTTCTTACCATCATTTCTAGCCGGCTTAGGCTCAGACGGATGCAACCAAGGCACTTCATGATCTGTTTCGTAGTCAGCCCCAATACGCTTCAGCTCCATAATAGAGATAGGTTCATCAAGATTTGCACGACGACAGGCATCTTCACATGGGTGTGGACAGACACGTCCACAGGTATGTGCCAAAGGCATTGTTTGTCTTGTCGCCTGAAGAGACTCAGTAAAGACCATATCTCTTACACCCTCGATATACGCAGGAATGTCAACATGTGCCGGACACATATCTGTACATGGTGCTGTTACTTTAGCAATGTAAGAAGTGTCCCCATTATAATCTTTAGAAGGCACTTGACCGTCTATACATGCATCAAACTGATCTTTATAGTATTCCATCAAATCTAAAATTGGTTTAGGTACAGTTTTACCTATCTCACATTTAGAAGTCACCATCATTGTCTGAGAGATCTCTTTTAAATGCGTGATATCATCATGTGAACCTTCACCGCGAGCGATCTTGTCGAGTAGGTCATAGAGGATTCTACCACCCCATCTACCAGGTGCACAACGTCCACATGCTTCAGAGTACTCCTGGTACTGCGCTGCATATTGGTTTGCGAGTTCAACAGCATCTATATTTTCATCGAAAATGGCTACACCATCCCAACCTATGAATGCTTTTGACCCTGTGTCACCATGGTAAGTTTCAGGTAGTTTAAAACCTGTTTGACCCCACTCTTCGGATGGTTTATCACGGTTGTCGATAAACTCATCCCTCCAAGTAGAGAATATTACACCTGACATTACTCAGCCTTCTCTGTCTCTGCAGCTGCTGCCGCTTCTGCTTTTTCTGCTGCCGCTGCTTCTGCAGCAACTTTTGCTGCTTCACTCTGTTCAGCTCTTGCTTTTTTGATCTCTGCATCTACTTTTTTCACTACAACAGTCCAGTCTACTTCGTTGAACTTCAACGAGTTCAGCAGATCATTTCCTGTCTCTTTAATGACATCCGCAGACTTTTGGATAGAAGAGAAATCCCCTACTTCAAAAAGGAAGATCCCTACTTCACCAACTTTGAGACCTTGATCAATAAGCTCAACCATTCTGTCATAAAAATCATCTTTTAAATGTCTTAAATCATATCTTTTCATGTGGTTCTCCTTATCTGTCAACTTCACCGAATACGATATTGGTAGTACCAATGATCGTAACGACGTCTGCAATGTATGTACCTACCAGAAGCTCTTGTAAGAGTCCAGTGTGGAAGAAGCTTGGTGCTCTACACTTAAGTCTGTAAGCATATGGCTCACCCTCTGACTTAATATAGAAACCAAGTTCACCTTTTGATGATTCTGTTGGTACATATACTTCACCTTTTGGTGGTCTCATCCCCTGAGTCACAAGTACAAAGTGCTGCATAAGTGCATAATTTTGTGTCATAATCTCTTCTTTTGGTGCCGAGATGTACTGTGGTGCATGTGCCATAAGTTGCGGCTCAGTCTCTTTATACATAGGAATAAGCTGTCTAATAATACGTGTAGACTGTTTCATCTCTTCCATATAAAGCATAAAACGACCGTAAGAGTCACATCTATCAGAAGTTGGAATATCAAAGTCAAGCTCTGGGTACAATTCGTATGGCTCTTCTTTTCTAATGTCCCATTTAACGCCAGAGCCTCTAAGCATAATTCCTGTACAACCCCAAGAAAGTGCATCTTCAGCAGAGATAACCCCTACATCTTCAAGACGCATTTTCCAGATACGGTTTTCGTTTAGTAATGCACCATAAGTATGCTCTACTTCGTAGTCTACTTTATCACAAAATGCAGCGGCATTTTCTAACCAGTTTTTAGGAAGGTCAAGTGGTACACCACCGATACGTACAGCAGAGTGAGTCAATCTCGCTCCACAATAATCTTCCATTAAGTCCATTGCAAATTCACGTTCACGGAATGCGTAAAGGAAGACTGACATTGCACCAACATCCAGTGCATGTGTTGCTACAAAGAAGAGGTGACCTATAACGCGGTTAAGTTCAAGTAAAATTGTTCTAATCACTTGCGCACGTCTTGGTGCTTCAACACCGATAAGCTTTTCAACAGCCAATGCATAAGCATAGTTATTAGACGTTGCTGCCATATAGTCAAGTCTGTCTGTGGTTGGCAAGAACTCATTGTATGTCATATTCTCTGCCATTTTTTCGATACCTCTGTGAAGGTAACCGATATCCGGATAGGCTTTTACTACCTGCTCCCCGTCCAGTTCCAGTACAAGTCTTAACTGACCGTGTGCTGAAGGGTGTTGAGGACCAAAGTTGATAACCATTGTATTGTCATCACGCTCAAAATTGAGGTTTTCAAAAAATGGTGATAATTTATTTGCTACTTGCATATGCGCCCCTATCTTCTCTCATCTAATTGCTTAGACTCTTTTTTATTATAGTTAACAAGAAGTGTTTCACTATATTCAATTTCTGTTTCTGTTTCACCTTCAGAAATGTCTGCACCGAACGGTACTTCATATCCTACTCTTGAGAAACGTTTTGTATCATGTCTGTCTACTTTAGCCGGGTCTCTGTTTTCAGGTCCGATAATATCTCTATACTCTTTACCGAAGATTTTATCTACTTCATACCATGCAGCAAACTCATCTCCATGCAAAGGATAAGTTTTAAGTAAAGGATGTCCTTCCCAGTCATCAGGCATAAGAATACGCTTAAGGAATGGATGGTTATTTACTTTAATACCAAACATATCGAACATTTCACGCTCTGCAAAGTTTGCAGATTTAAAAAGTGGCTCAATACTCTCAATAGCAGCACCATTTGCCAAACGACACACCACTCTTACTCTTTTAGCTTCTGTGACATTGAGAAGTTGCCAAAAAAGTTCGAATTCATTGTCTTTTGCTAGGTAATCTACTGCTGACTGCTCAGAACACTGTGTGTAACCACACTTCTCTTTAAGTGCCTTCATCACAGCAAAGTTATCTGTTGCATCTATATGTAAAACAAGTTGTCCGATTTCAACATAAGATTCTTTTGCAAGTTTCCCAATTGTTTTAGTTACTGCTTTAAAATGTGGATCTTCTACTTTTTCTCTAGGTACACGAGGTGCCACCCAAAATCTGTCTGTATAGTAAGACTTTGCCTGAACATTGTCTTTTGGTACGTATTTTCTCATTAGATTAACCTCGCTCTTTTACCACTTTGCGTAGTCAAGTCTTGCTTTGTATTTTTCTTCATATCTGCAGACTCTTTACGGATCTTCTTTTGAAGCATCATCATTGCATACTGAAGTGTTTCAGGACGTGGTGCACACCCTGGTAAGTAAATATCAACCGGTATGATACGATCCACACCCTGTACTGTTGCGTATGTGTTGAACATACCGCCGGTATTGGCACATGAACCCATAGAGATCACCCATTTAGGCTCTGTCATCTGGTCATAAAGACGTCTGGCAAACTCTGAGTGTTTCTTAGAGAGTGTTCCTGCAAGGATCATCACATCTGCCTGTCTTGGAGAAGCTCTAAAGATCGTTCCCATTCTATCGAAGTCATAACGTGATGCACCCGATGCCATCATCTCGATCGCACAACATGCGAGTCCATAAGTAAGCGGCCAAAGTGAGTTTGAACGCCCCCAGTTTACGAGTTTATCTACCGAAGTCAATGCTATCGGCAAGCCAGCTGAGCTGGCATAGTTTACTTGATGCTGTGCCATTCAAGTGCTCCTTTTTTCCATGCATATACGAAACCAATCGTAAGTAATAAAATAAATAATAACATCTCTACAAAACCAAACCAACCAAGTAGTTTAAAGTCAATCGCCCAAGGGAACATAAAGATAATCTCTACATCAAACAAAATAAACAAAAGCGCTATCAGATAAAACTGTGCTGAAATAGTGTTTGGCTGTTTAGTGACTTCCGGTCCACACTCGTATATACTTAGCTTAAGTCTTTCTGTATCAAGCCTTGCAAATTTTCTAGAAACAAAACGTGCAGCCCATAACGTTGCGGGGAACGCTATAGCTGTTAACGCGAATAAAACAAATACACCAAAATACGGATGTTCTGTAATTACATGAGTCATATTAATCCCTTTAAATTGTCCTCTTCTCATCATCCCTTCTAAAGCCTCAGTCATGCTAAGACACTATTAGAGAATTCTAAGAATATTACTTTTATATTATCTGAAAGATGATTAAAATATTTCTGTGTTTTCGTGCTTTAAGTGATTAGTTTATCGGATGTAACTAAGTGAAACAAAGGAAGTGCTGATACAATATCAAAAAAAATTATAATAACTATAAGAAGGAATATAATGTCAGCACTTAAAAAATATACTAATGTACTCTACTGGATAGCCATGGCAGGGCTACTTTTCTGGTTTGCCTACTCTAAAGGATGGATACTCGCCAATTTTGAGTCCATAGATGCCAAAACAGCCATACACTTACTCGAAAATGACGACAATGTTACACTCCTTGACGTCAGAACCATAGAAGAGTACAAAGAAGGACACCTTAGAGATGCTACACTCATTCCTGTGCAGGCACTCGCACAAAATCTTGGCATGCTCAAACAAGATAAAAACAAAAAAATTATTGTCTATTGCAGAACAGGAAACAGAAGCGTATCGGCATCCCGTATATTGGAAGAAAATGGATTTACACCACTGAATGTCAAAGGTGGGATCTTGAACTTGCAGAGGGATGGAGTTGAAGTGGTAAAATAATCACTAAATTAATTCCACTGTACCTTGGGTTCTATATGCTTCTGCGCACAGTCAGACAAGTATGAATTAATAAGATTTTGATACGGTATGCCTACTTTTTTTGCAAGTGCTTTAAAGTAATCTATCGTATCTACTTCTATGTTAATAGAGATTTGTTTTTTTACTTTTTCCGTATACGGATTTTGTATCGAATTGCTAAAATCATACTCTTTTCTCATAGTAAAAACTCCTTATATTGTTCTTGTTCCATTTTTGTGGACTTTCTCGCACTTATGATACGTATATTTAGTTCATCATATCTATAGCAATGTACAACTGTCAGTATCTTAGCATTTACACTCAGTCCAAGTAAGATAAATCGTTCTTCCTCTTCACTATGGTCAGGATCTAAGATCAAACGCGCATTTTCATCTTCAAATACAGTTTTCGCTTCATCAAATGAAATCTGATGTTTGATCAAATTTGCTCGGGCTTTATTTGAGTCCCATGAAAAATATATCTTACTAATCATTATATTATAATGATTTTATATTTTTTTGTCAATACCATGCTCATTATCTCCTTTCTGCTGTACAAAAAAAAGTATGGCATATCTTTTTTGATAAGAACAAAAGTATGTCAAATTGTCATTCTTTTTATTTTAAGTTTTCACATAAAAAGTATAAGTCTTAAATGAACAAACCCTATATTTTAGGGCTTTAACACATTCGTTTAAGATTCATAAAATATAATTTAAACTTAAAGTGTCTTATTTACGGAGTTTAGTGGTTTACATAAGCTAATTCTATTAAAAAATCATCAAGTACAGATTAGACCTTGAACCCCATACTTTTAGACCCTTCAAAACTGGATCCGAGTTCTTTTTCTATCTCTTCTAAAAAGTCTTTGTTTCCGAAGACAGACTCTTCTCTTACTGCCACTTTGTAGGCTGTGTTTTTAATGATAAGATTGATCTGTCCTCCTGTGAGTTCATGTTTGGAAAGTTCAATCATGTCAAAACCTTCTTCGTAGTCTGCATTTTCAGGAAGCATGAATTGCCAGAGTCTTAAACGTTGTTTTTTGCCTGGTTTTTTAAACTCTATTTTATAGTTGAATCGTCTTGAGAATGCTTTGTCGATGTTGCCCAAAAGATTCGTTGTAGCGATGAGTATCCCTTCAAATTTTTCTATCTGCTCCAGGAAGATATTTTGCATCTGGTTATGCATTTTATCGGCTGAAGATCCTGCACCTTCGCTTCTTGCACTTAAAAACTGATCTGCTTCGTTGAGCAGTAAAATAGGATCGACTTTTGCTTTTTTACTTAACTCTTTAAAGTCATCAAAGATCTTACGTACATTTTTTTCACTCTCCCCTACATACATGGAAAGAATTTTAGAACAGTCAAAAGAGAGTATGGGACGTTTCAAAGTTTTGGCAAGGCTCATAGCAGTCATGGTTTTCCCTGTACCTGCTGCCCCATAAAAGATGATACGTGCATCTATCCCTTTTCGCTTATCTTTAATGCCCCACTCTCTGAGTTTTTTGAACACTTCTTTGTCAACCTGCTTGACAACATTTTGCAAGGTCTCTCTGGTTTTGGGATGAAGAACCACATCATCTAGGTTTGTTGTGGGCTTCAGGTATTCAAAGATCTCCTGCTCTCCTACCAGTGCATCCAGTTTGAGCTTCGTGACCTTCTTGCTTTTCTTAGGATGAATGATACGCTGCATCACCTCTTCCTGCAGATAAAAAGACCGACTCACCCCACCAAACATATTCAGTATCTCTTCATAATCTATGATCTCATCTGTAATGAGCTTCGCACCGTCTTCAAGCAGGGCACGGTTCTTAATCTTTTCATACTCATCAAAAGAGATGAGTTCTATGAGGGTGTTCATATCTCTGAACTGTCCTTCTCCTCCCGAGTATTCTTCTTTAAGCAAAGCCAGAAAGATACGTTTCTCTTTCTCATCTAGTGCTTTTTCTTTAAAGAATTCTTCAACGACGATAGGTGCTTCTGTCATTTTCACACGCTCTTCGATACGTTTGGTTAAAAGTGTCAACTTGTTCTTTAAACGTCCTATGCTCAGTGAGTTGTCTGCAAATCCTTGTTTAAACGTAGAAATTTTATGTAAAAGTGCCACCATATCAAACTGGTCTTGAAGATACTCCAGGTGGTCTGTATAAGATTTTACTTCAGGTAAGAAAATTTCCAATGAGCCCTCTTCCAGTAAACGTAAAAGAGAGATACTTGGGGTAACGGAGGTGGAAAGCAGTTCCAATTTAGAAGTTTCATGCGCCTTTACCTGCCCAAAACTCACTTGGATCATCCAACCTAAGTCTAAAAGATTTTTTACCAAACCCAATTTCTTCAGATAGAGATATCCGTCCCTACCAAAATTATCTTGCAGTATCTCCAAGACAGATACCTCTTCAAGTCCTGCCACATAGCGTTTACAGATATACTGTACCAGCAGTGCCTCCTCTTTTGTACATTTTAAATGTTCAAAAATTGATGTCTTTACGACCTCTTTTGTTTCAATAAAATTAATAAGGTGTTTCAAAAATGTTCCTA
>Ga0209013_10001158_pt1 | contig 24390 bp, 18 predicted proteins | sample Cruoilmetagenom2_FD_187291 | JGI IMG/M metagenome (GOLD analysis project Ga0209013, IMG submission 187291) | Oil polluted marine microbial communities from Coal Oil Point, Santa Barbara, California, USA - Sample 2 (SPAdes) (version 2) | ecosystem: Environmental > Aquatic > Marine > Oil seeps ... | reverse complement strand
AACGATCTTGTACTTATCATGCACTACCTTGACCGCAGGTGCAAGTCCATTTGTAGTACACGAAGCATTGGAAACCACATGATGGTTATCAGGGTCATACAACTGATCGTTCACGCCTAACACAATGGTTAAGTCCTCCCCTTTGGCGGGTGCAGAGATAATCACTTTTTTGGCTCCACCGCCCGTGATGTGTTTACTGGCAGTTTCTTTGGTCTTGAAAATACCCGTACTTTCAACCACAATCCCGACACCCATTTCTCCCCAAGGGATGTTGCCGGGATCGGTCTCTTTGAACGCTTTGACGACTTTTCCGTCGATGAGCAATTCACCGTCTCCGACTTCCACTGTGCCATCGAATCTGCCGTAATTCGAGTCGTATTTCAACAGGTGGGCCATTGTGTTTAGATCACCAATGTCGTTAAACGCGACTACTTCTAACTCTCCAGGATATTCATCCTGTATGGCTTTGAAAACTTGTCGGCCAATTCGACCGAAACCGTTGATCCCTACTTTAACTGTCATCTTATGCCTCCATAAAAAAATTTGATTAATAAACAGCGTTCGTTACTGCGGCCAGTCAATGCCGCTGATGTTTGGTTGGGGAATTTCCCAATCCATTATTCTACCAAAGGACCAGTACGTTCCTGGTATATGTCAATAATAATTTTCGCTAGTTTCTCAGGATCATGCCTGTAGGGTTTTGCTTCATCAATCACGTCCGCCAGATATACAGCATAATCACCATCCGTATCCGAGTACACCCAGTCGATTTCATCAGGCAGGTCTCCATCGAAATTTGAGTTACTTATTGTCAGGTCGAACAGCCCACCTCCTGCGTTATCCTCCATTGCTTGAATATGATCCTCGCAAGAAAACCCATCCGTTTCCCCCTGTTGTGTTGCTATATTACAAACGTATAACTTAAGTGCCCGGCTGGCACGAACAGCCTCTGCCAAATCCGGAACCATTAAATTCGGTAAAATACTAGTATATAGGCTTCCAGGCCCGATAACAATCAGGTCAGCGGACAAAACTGCCTTAATAACTTCTGGATATGCGGGAGGACTATTTGGATCAAGCCAAACTCGCCGCACCATCCCAGCAGTCTGGGGTATCATGCTCTCACCTTCAACCCGCACTTCACTTCGCACATACGGGAGTGATTTATCGGCCACCAGTTTTACATCAGTTAAGGTCGAGGGGAGAACACGTCCTTGCACAGCCAATACCCGACCCGACTCAGCAACCGCTTCCTCAAAGCTCCCTGTTACTTCTGCCATTGCACTGATGAATAAATTACCAAATGAGTGACCATTAAGACCGACGTTTCCGTCCGGATAACGATATTGAAAAAGCGCTCCAAGCAGCGCTTCGTCATCAGATAACGCAACCAGGCAATTACGGATATCGCCAGGTGGAAGGATGCCCGTCTCACGACGAAGTCGCCCTGAGGACCCACCATCATCTGCCACAGTCACGATCGCAGTAATTTTGTGCGTCCTCAGTTTAAGCCCACGCAACACCGCACCAAGTCCATGTCCGCCACCGATTGCTACGATGCGTGGTCCTCGCTCACGCTGACGGTGAGCTCTGAGTTCATCCAGTACACGGCGTCCGGGACGCAGGAATGGCTTCATTAAAGAGCGATTGAATTCAAGAATCCCGATAACGATGAAAGCTATCCCTAGTCCCCCAAAGATCAGGGCCCTCAGCGGACGAACAAGAAAACGCAAAGAAGCCGCCGACAGTATCGGTAGCCACCAGGATTCTGGAGCCGTACGATACACATCCAGAATCAAAACTGCCAACCCGACACCGATCAAGGTCGTTCCAAACAAGATTAGTAATAACCAGCGCTTAACCCCCAAACCAGGAATCAACCAACGCGTGATTTCACCCAGCCCACTCCTCAATCGCTGGTTCCAGGATTGTTTTTCACCTGTCATCGCGCTTGAGATAATAGCAGTCTTTAAGAATCTAGTCAACTCTCTGCTTTTTTTTCACCTCAGGGTACCCAGGCGAGCAAATCCCCCGCCATCTTTTTATGCTATACTACGAGCTATGAGTTTTCATATTGCCATCGATATTGGCGGTACTCAGTTACGGGCAGCATGCTACTCGAGTGACAAACTTTCTCCAACCACTTTGCGACGAATTTTTACCAAAGACCCGCAATCTACCCCCTTAGAGCGCCTGATAAACTTAATCCAATCCGTTTGGCCAGAAAACCAGACCGTTTCAGCCATTGGTCTGGCTGCACCAGGTCCAGTCGATATAAAAAGAGGCGTCATACTTAAAGCGCCAAATATACCCGGCTGGGAAAATCTACCTCTGTGCCAATTGCTCGAAGAAAGGTTCAACACACCGGCTGTAATCGGCAACGATGCCAACATGGCGGCTCTTGGGGAATGGAAATATGGTGCAGGCAGGGGGCATCATGACATGCTATACATGACCATCAGCACTGGCATTGGTGGGGGAATAATTGTAGACGATCGTTTATTATTAGGCGCAAGTGGGCTGGCTGCCGAAATTGGTCACGTAACCATCATCCCAGATGGACCGTTATGTGGCTGTGGGCAGCGTGGACATTTAGAGGCAATCGCTGCAGGACCTGCCATCGCGCGCTGGGTTGAGGATAGGTTGTCTTCAGGCACCGCCTCAAGTCTCCTCAACGATCAGCCTGTAACAGCAAAAGCTGTCTCCCAGGCTGCTAAACAAGGTGACGAGCTTGCGCGCCAGGCGTTAGAAACCGCTGGAAACTTCATCGGTCTTGCAATGACCAACTTTGTCCATATTTTCAACCCTACTGCTATCGTCATCGGTGGAGGTGTTTCTTTAAGTGGTGGCCTGATCCTCGAACCAATTTCGAAGTCACTGAAAAAATATGTCATGAACCCCCAATATCTGGATAACCTGGTGATATATTCTGCCGCTTTCGGGGATGAAGCTGGCTTACTAGGAGCCCTAACATTGGCGCGTAATTTTCGCCCGGAGTAGATAATGCAGCAACTCAACAAACGTTGGTCGGTATCACAACCCATCCCGGATATCGTCTACCACAACCTGAACGATTTTCATCCCATAATGAGACAAATACTCTATAACCGCGGATATGAAACTCGGGAATCCGCTGAAAAGTATTTTCGCGCCATTTCTCCGCCAGATTCGATCCCTTCCAATTTGCTGGGTATCGACGAAGCAGTAATACGGATCAGGTGGGCAATTCATAAGAAAGAACCGATTGCAATCTATGGGGACTACGATGTGGATGGCGTTACCGCCACTGCTTTACTGACCGAGATCCTTCAAGCCCTGGGTGCTGATGTTGAAGGTTACATTCCCAACCGCTTCGAAGAAGGTTATGGATTAAACAACGAAGCCCTTGATGATCTCCACAATCAAGGAAAGAGGTTGATAATCACAGTCGATTGCGGCATCCGCTCCCCCGGAGAGGTAGAACACGCAAAGAACCTGGGGATGGACATTATCATTACCGACCATCACCATCCAGGTGATGAGCTGCCCATTGCCAGCTCAATCATCAATCCAAAACAGATGGGAGACACCTATCCCTATAAAGAACTGGCTGGTGTTGGATTGGCTTACAAACTGGCATCCGCCGTTGTCGGTCAGGAAGTATCTCTGATCGAGAATTCACTGGATCTAGTGGCATTAGGCACCGTAGCCGATCTGGCTCCACTTATCGGGGAAAATCGCGCACTGGTAAGGTCTGGGCTCAAGCACTTGAGGGAACCACACCGGCAGGGGTTGCGGTCATTGATTGGTGTGACGCGGTTAACCGCATCCCGGATAACAGCCAGGGATATCGGATATGTTCTTGGACCGCGTCTGAACGCTGCCGGTCGCCTTGATACGGCATATACAGCTCTAGAGCTGCTACTCGCCCGGAACGTTCAACTGGCTGCCAAACTGGCACAAATGTTAGAGATCCAAAACCGTGAACGGCAGATGATTACACGCCAGGTACAGGAGCATGCCGAGCAACAGGTTCTGGCTTCCGACCCGGATGCCTTCTTACTCTTCGCTGTTGATCCAAGTTATAACGTGGGTGTTGTTGGATTAGCCGCCTCTCGCCTGACTGAGCGATATTATCGACCATCCATTGTGTCACATCAAGGTGATGAATTTACCCGGGGATCTTGCCGAAGTATCCCGGAATTTCATATAACCGATGCTCTGGACCAGTGTGCAGACTTGTTGGAACATCACGGTGGACACGCAGCCGCAGCTGGATTCACAATCCGCAATCAGCGTCTACCAGATTTAATCGAACAACTTAAATTGATCGCGGCTGACCAGTTAAGCAAACAGGATCTACGACCGAAGGTAAGAGCTGACGTTGAACTTCCTCTATCGGATTTGAAACCCGAAATTTTAGATTATCTCGCCTGGTTAGAACCGACTGGTAAGGGAAACCCGCAGGCAAGATTTGTTTCTCGAAATCTATCCGTGACTAAACACAGAAAGGTGGGCAAAGATGGTTCACACCTGAAGCTCACGGTTTCTGACCGGAAAATCACCTACGATGCGATCGCGTTCCGCCAAGGACATTGGGCAGATAATTTGCCGCTTCGAGTGGATTTATTGTTTAACTTTGAAAAAAATGTATATCAGAACCGAGAAAATTTGCAGCTCAATGTAGTTGATCTCAAACCAGCAGGGGGCGTAGATTAAATTCAGAACCACCTTCAATCAACAAAGCGGTACTTAAATAATGTCCAAACCGCTACAAAAGCGTCGCTTAACTTGATCTTCTTACCTTCACTGTAATCCCTGGGATTAAAGCTGATCGGGACTTCGAAGATGCGGACATTCCTCTTCATAATTTTCGCGGTGAATTCTGGTTCGAAATCAAAACTTTTGGCGTGAATGGTCAGATCCTCAACAATTTCCCTACGAAATACTTTGTATCCCGTTTCCATATCCGTCAGGATATTGTTATATAGCACATTGGTAAGCAGAGTTAACACCTTGTTCGCTACCATATGCCAGAACATCGCCGGTCGCCTTGGGCCGCCTAGAAATCGAGAGCCGTAAACCACGTCTGCAATATCTTCCTGAATGGGTTGAAAGAGGGCGGGGTAATCGCGAGGATCGTACTCCAGGTCCGCGTCCTGGATAATCATCACATCTCCGGTAGCATGCTTCATCCCGGTGGTAACAGCTGCACCCTTCCCCTGGTTGACATCATGGAAAATGACGCGAATTGGACCAATACCGTCCAAGGATTGTAATATCTCTCTGGTGCCATCGACAGAGCCATCATCTACGATCAGGATCTCGTCGGCCATTTCCATCATCTGAACTCTTTGCAATATCTCTTCAATTGTATTTTTTTCGTTATATGCGGGGATGATAACTGTAATTTTCATAAACCTGATTATACTTGGAAATAAATACGACCGGGAAAAATTCTTATTCGCGTTTTTACGTATCCACTCTCAAGATTCCAAGGTTGCCCATCGCTCATAATATAAAAGTGATCTACTGATCCTTGCATTGAAGGCTAAACCCAATCAGTGATCAAACAACGCAAGAGACGTTTAATAACTTATGCAGCGATCAGTAATTATCATCGATACTCATATAGCTCAAAGCTTCATCAGATTATTGGCGTGCTATAATTTTCCCCGATGCTGAGCCAATTTTCACAACCCGTTATCTTCGCCCATCGTGGAGCCAGCGCTTATGCGCCGGAAAATACGATCGCAGCATTTAAATTGGCAGTAGAACAAGGTGCAGACGCCATCGAACTCGACGTAAAGCTCTCATTTGATGATCAGGTAGTCGTGATTCACGATCAAACCGTGGACCGTACAACCACAGGTAGTGGACGTATTAAAGACATGGCCTATTCTGAATTGAGATACCTGGATGCCGGTAGTCATTTCGATTGTGCCTACGAGGGAGAATCGATACCCACTCTGGATGAAGTATTCGATAACTTTGGGCACCAGACCTTCATTAACGTTGAATTGACCAATTACGCATCCCCGTTAGATGAACTGCCCGCCAAAATCGCTCAGATTGTAGAGCAGCGCCAGATAAAAAAAAGCCTCTTGTTTTCCTCCTTCAACCCATTCGTACTGATACGTATCCGGCGTTTACTACCGAATATTCCCATCGCTTTACTCGCCCTGCCTGGAAGAAAAGGGACCTGGGCTCGTTCGTGGCCGGGTCGCTTGTTGAAATACCAGGCTCTGCACCCGGATGTGAACGATGTTACCCCCGCCATAGTGGAGCAAGCGCATAAACATGGTTATCGTGTTCATGTCTATACAATCAACCAGGCAGATGTTTTACACCGCCTGAAGGAGATGCAGGTCGATGGAATCTTCACCGATGATCCGTTGCTGGCCAGGCAGGTATTATCACCGGTAAGTATTTGAGAAAATATGATCCCCTGTGAATGGATAGCAGAGGCGGATGAACGTATTGCGCCTCATATAACGAATACGCCGCTGACTTACGATCCTGAACTGGATCTCTACCTTAAGTGGGAGAATCACCAGGTTACCGGATCTTTTAAGGTGCGCGGTGCTTTCAACAAGGTGTTATCGCTGCAAGCCTGGGAGAGAGAGAGGGGTTTTGTGGCAGCATCAGCAGGCAATCATGGTCTAGGGGTAGCATTGGCTGCGCAGATGGTCCAATCCCGAGCTACGATCTTCGTTTCCGAAAACGCCGTCCCTTCAAAAGTTGATGCCATTCACGAACTTGGGGCGGATGTTCACCTAATTCCGGGTGGTTATGGTGAAGCAGAAACAGCAGGCCTGGAATACGCGGCTTCCACCGCTGCGATTTGGATATCCCCATATAATGATGGACAAATCATAGCCGGTCAAGCCACTTTAGGCAAAGAATTATTGCGTGAGTCGAGCGATTCGGGTAACACAACCTGGATCGTCCCTGTCGGTGGAGGTGGGTTAATGGCTGGTCTGGCATGCAGTGTGCATTGCGACAAACCTTCCTCCCAACAAACTCAACATAACACAACTGGGCTGCCCAAATTGATTGCCGTCCAATCCGAGGCTTCACCCTTCCTGCATGCCGTTTATCACCAGGGCAGCCAAGATGGAGTGGTCGAATTACCAAGTCTGGCAGATGGGCTGGCCGGGAAAATCGATCAAAATTCTATTACGATCCCAATATTACGCCGCTACCTGGATGACTTTATCCTGGTTAGCGAAAGTGAGATCATGAAGGCAATCACATTCGCATGGGAGCGATATAGGGAACGCATAGAGGGTTCAGCGGCAGCAGCAATCGCTGTAGTTTTAGAGAATAAAATCCGAGCGCGTCCAGCGGTAGCCATCATCACAGGCGGGAACATTCAACCCGAAGTGCACACCACACTTTGTCAAGAATCAGGTGTAAAATAACATGATGGATATCACACCCGACGAGATCATGGTCACCTGTATATCCCGCCAGATCGAGGATGAAGAGCTGGTCGTCCAGGGTTTGGCGACACCATTGATTGCAGTTGCATATTTGCTCGCTAGGTACACCCATGCTCCAAACCTATACTTCGCTTCCGCAATCGGACAGAGCTTGTGCAGGGAACCCGCTCCGATTGGATTGATCAATATTGAAAAACTTTGGGTAGACCGTTCCATGAAGGACATCGGATTCGTCAGTGGTGCAGCTGATTTATTACCATCGCTGAAACCTAAGGAATTTTTCCGACCTGCACAGGTAGACCCTCATGGAAATTTTAATAATATTGCATTTGGGAAAAATTACCATGAACCCAGGCTGCGACTTCCTGGAACCGGGGGTATCCCTGATGTGACAACATTTATAAGCGAAATTCATTTATACGTACCACGCCATTCACGGTTGACGTTCGTTCAAAAGTTAGATTTTCTATCGGGAATGGGACATAACCCAGCACGAACGCATGGTGCCGGACCAAAATTCCTGGTATCGGATTTGGGAGTATTTGATTTTTGTAAGGGGTGTTTGCGTCTTGTCTCTTTTCACCCAGGTGTTAAAATCAATCGAATTCAGGCACGCACCGGATTTAACCTGGAAATTGCGCCCGATGTCCATAAAACCCTTCCGCCATCTAAGGAAGAATTACGTTTGCTGCGCGAGGATATCGATCCCCTCGGTGTTCGCCGCCTGGAATCCTTAAGTGGAGCGCCCAGAAGGAGATTACTTGAGGAGATATTGAAGATAGAGGAAAACCAAAGTAAATTCCACCTGCTTTGAAATAATAACAGTAATATGAAATCGCACCTACAATTCATTCGCCATAATCGATTCACTTGTTTCGCGCGCTCTGGGCTCAATAACATACGCATTATGCAATCTATACTGGCACTGCTTTTACTGTTTACCGTCGCGTTCAGCCCTATGGCTATCAGTCTGGCAGCTCCAGTTCTACAAGAAGCCACCCAAAGTGCTGAGACGACACCAACAGTGACTCCCAATCCAGCAGATACGCCAGATCCAAACGAACAAGCGAGATTGATGTTGGAGGCACTAACGCCCGAGGAACGTGTAGGACAACTTTTCCTGGTCACTTTCCAGGGGAACGATACTGAACCCGAATCACATATTTACGACTTAATAACCAATTACCACATAGGCGGGGTTGTACTACTCGCTGAAAATGACAACATCAGCGTGGGAGATGATTCGCCTGGAAGCACAGCCGGCGAGGTGAACTCACTAATCCGGCAGATACAGACAGTTCGTTGGGATGCATCTAATCGAGAGCAGGTAAACCCGACAAACGGGGAAACTTATACTCCTTCATTTGTGCCGCTATTCATCGGCATCTCGCAAGAAGGAGATGGTTATGCGTACGATCAGATTATAAACGACTTAACACCACTGCCGAACCAGATGGCAATTGGCGCAACCTGGAACGTGGATAATGCAAGACAGGTAGGTGCAGTGCTGGGAAGTGAACTCTCTTCAATAGGGCTTAACCTGCTCATGGGGCCGTCATTAGATGTATTGGAGGTCTCCCAATTAGATGGTGCCAACAACCTGGGTACCCGCTCATTCGGAGGGGATCCCTTTTGGGTAGGCGAAATGGGCAAAGCGTACATCGAGGGTGTGCACACTGGCAGCCAGGGAAGGATCGCGGTAATCGCCAAACATTTCCCAGGTCATGGTGGGTCTGACCGCCTACCAGAAGATGAGGTTTCAACTGTTCGAAAAACGCTCGAACAATTGAAAAGTTTTGAGCTAACTCCATTTTTCGCCGTAACAGGGAATGCACCTTCGCCTGAATCGACAACGGATGGATTAATGACTTCGCACATCCGTTATCAGGGTTTCCAAGGCAATATTCGGGCCACGACTAGACCAGTTAGCTTCGATCCACAAGCTCTGAACCTGCTGATGGAGCTGCCAGCGCTTGAATCATGGCGCGCGAATGGCGGTGTCATGATAAGCGATGACCTTGGCAGCCTAGCTATCCGCCGATTCTACGAGTTGACAAACCAGCCTTTCGACATGCCTCGTCGAGTTGCTTTGAACGCATTTCTCGCGGGCAACGATATACTTTTCATAGCTGATTTTTCCTCCAGCGATATCGACTCGCATTCAGCAGCGACTCAAACGTTCAATTTTTTCGCCCAAAAATATCGCGATGATCCCGCATTCGCCCAACGCGTTGACGAATCTGTCTTGCGCATCTTAAGCATGAAGTTCCGTCTATTTGGCGAATTCTCGGTGTCTCGCGTCTTACCTTCATTCATTGATGTATCCACGATTGGTAATGCAGGCGATGCTACTTTCCAGGCTGCCCGGCAAGCCGCGAGCTTGATTAGTCCCACGCAGATCGAACTGGATGAGATAATTCCTGATCCACCTAATCAAAACGATCGCATAATTTTTATCAGTGACACTCGACCGGCCCAGCAATGTAGTGGATGTCCGGAACAACAAATACTTGATTACAGACTTCTCGAAGAGACGGTCGTTCTCAGGTACGGTCCTCAAGCAGGCGGTCAAGTGACACGCTACAATATGATCTCATACCCTCTAGAGGACCTGGAAGAAATGCTGGCAGACGGAGGAGGAGATTTCCAAATTGAGAGGAGCCTACAAGGCGCAAATTGGATCGTGTTCGCATTACTAGATAACAGCGACGAATATCCATCCTATCAGACCCTCAAGCTTTTTTTGGAGGAGAGACCCGACCTGTTCCAGCAGAAGCGGTTGCTCGTGTTCGCTTTCAACGCGCCGTATTTCCTGGACGCAACGAATATATCAAAGCTGACCGCTTATTATGGCTTATATAGCAAGACAGATCAATCAGTTGACGTGGCAGCGTACTTACTATTCAAGGAGCAAATTGCTGGAGGCGCTTCTCCTGTATCGATACCCGGGATAAGCTATGATATCAACGAAGTCTTGTTCCCAAACCCGGATCAGGTTATACCACTCGAGTTAGATTTACCCACACCAGAAGATACTCAAGTCACATCCACCCCCGAACCGGTTCCGATGCCAGAATATCATGTCGGGGATGTCATATCAGTACGGACGGGCGTAATTTTCGACCATAACGGAAATCCAGTACCGGATAACACTCCGGTTGAGTTTTTGTTGAACGTGGCGGGAGGAACCAATCCATTGATCCAGGTAGAAAATACAAGTCAAGGTATCGCCCGTACGAACTTCACGGTGAATACAACTGGAGCGATTGAAATTTCTGCCGAGAGTGAACCCGCCAAATCCGACGTTCTCAGGTTCGATATCCCACCTGTTTTAGAAGTTGAAGAAGAGACGACCCCACTGCCTACTGAACAACCTCCTGAACAACCAACAACCACTTTGACGGCTGCACCAACGATAACTGCCACGATCCAGCCAGAAGGACAAACCACCACTCCACCTCCAAGCAAACTGCCAAAAATTATCACTTGGATAATAGCTGTAATCATAAGCGTAACACTTGCCTGGGGAACATATCGTCTGGCCGTATTGAACGGAGAAACCCGATGGGGAGTGCGTGTTGGATTTCTCGTCCTAATCGGAGGTTTATTAGGTTACATATACCTTGCTCTGCAGTTGCCAGGCAGCGGTGAATTAACAAGTAGATTCACGTACCTGGGTGTGGTTTTAGTAACGATATTAGGCGCTATAATTGGGTTATTATTCACCTTATCATGGCGCTTTTTTTACACGCTCAAATTACGCCGTGATATCCCGCACAGAGATAGTTAGCTTCCGAATCTAATTCCCAAATCATTATAAAAAAAACACCGTCATTTCAGGCGGTGTGATTTTCTAAGAGTACATTCAATAATAACAGGTGATGTGGGTTGTTGATCCTTTACCAGAATAATGTTATCAGTAGGCTTATCAGGAGCAATAATGCTGAACCCAAAAGTAATGTTCTTTCTACTGGAGAGGATAATATCAGGTTACTGAGTGATGGAATCGGTCGGGTAGGACGTGGTCTGCTTGCCGGTTCCCTTGTTCCCGAAAGTGCTTGACGGAAAGTTTCAATATCCTGTGGACGGTCATCTGGGTGAAGATTCATCGCCCATAGGATTGCTCGTTCTGTGCGCAGACTGATATTTCGATTATGATCTCTAGGAGGCATAAGTTCCTCCGGATGCAAGAAAAATTCACGAGCTTCGAGCGGCGCTTTGTTGGTCAACAAATGATAGAAAGTCGCACCAAATGCATAGATATCACTTCTGGCATCCGTATGACCAATTTCACCACCATACTGTTCGAGAGGGGTGTAAAGAGCAGTCCCCCTACCTTGCAGGATTGTAATGGTCATCTCTTGAGATGCCAGAACCTTAACCAGACCAAAATCTACGAGCTTCAGTAATCCACTCGGTGTTAATTTCAAGTTGCTAGGTTTAATATCCCTATGCAGAATAGGTGGAGTTTGATGATGTAGATAGTCAAGTGCACTCGCTAATTGATCAGCCCAATTCAGCACTTCATCTTCCGGTAGAAAGTCTCCTTTTTGCCGAGCCTCGATCATAATCGTGCGAAGATCCTTCCCAGGTACGTAATCCATGACCAGATAATCTCGCTCTGTTATCGAAAAGAAGTCAGATACTTTGGGTAGATTCGGATGATCCAAACGTGCTAAAACCGTAGCTTCTCGCAAAAACTGCTCGCGTGTCTGCTTTAACATGTCCGGAGGCATCGTCTGATCGTGCTCAACTTCCTTAAGCGCGCACTCACGACCTTCCAGGCGTAAATCATCTGCAAGATAGATACTCCCCATCCCTCCGTGACCGATTATTCGACTTATGCGATAACGCTCGCGTAGGACCTCTCCCTTTTTTCGAGGTTTATGCATACTTAAGACTCAACTGATTCCTACCGGGTTCGCCCCATCAATCGGGCCTCGAAACCGAATTGGACAGCTCTTCCATATTCAGATTTGTGAAATCCCTCCAGACATGGCATTATTTTATACATAGGGCGATTCCATTACAGTGTTTTGTGATATTATACCCGTGGAGGTGAAGAAGATGGAGAGGTACGACGAAGAAGTCGCGCTGTTGGTCGGTCAGGCCGGGCCGTTAGATGGTCAACGTTGGGCATTACGCTCCACGGTTATTGTTGGACGCGATTTTAGCTGCGATATCGTCATTGCTGATAGGCAAGTATCTCGCCAGCATGCCAAGTTTACAATCACTCCTGACGGAGTTCTCTTGGAAGATCTGGGTAGTAAAAACGGTACTCACAGGAACGGCACACCTGCATCCGATTCCGCACTTCTCCAAGACGGTGATGTAATACAAATTGCACTTGCCCAACAATTTATATTCTTAAGTTCAGATGCGACAGTCCCCTTAGAAATGACTGCTGATGATCTCCAGGCAGGATCATTGCAGCCAGAAATAGTTGACCCAACAATTACGAACCCGAGCGGACGTCTCCGTTTAGAACCGCGTTCTCGTCGAGTTTGGATTCGCACACCCCGAAAAAACAATTCATACGATGCAGGGGAAGAAAACCTGGAGGGTAGAGAAGTCATTCCTCCGCTGTCCGTTTACCAGTTTCGCCTGCTCAGCCACCTATATGATAATCAGGGACGGGTTGTTCCCCGTATTGAACTAATCACAAGCGTGTGGGGAGAAGAACAGGCAGTAGAGGTGTCCGAACAAGCTCTCGACGCTTTAGTAAGACGTTTGCGAGATCGTTTAGCAAACATTGATCCATCCCACGAGTATGTAGCTACGTTACGGGGGCACGGTTTATTTCTGGACAATCCTCCAATCACTACAATGCCTGATTCGTAGTATCAGCTAACCAAGTTTCTGCTTCATTGAGTACCGTAAAGCCTGGCGGTTCAGAACTTGTAATCGTCGGGCTATCTCATCATCTTCTCCAGATTGAGCCTGGGTTGTTATGTTCGCCAATGAATTGAGAAACTCTGGAGTGATCAGATCGCGATTGGCATCCATGATCCTGCTCCAAGTAGCATCCTGATCGTCATCATCAGGGACAGCCAACAGCTCTTCGATCAACTGAATTTCCGGAGCAGACTGGGATACCTGTTGGAGAATATCAACCATCTGCTGGTACTTATCCAATTGTTCTTGATCACCTTGCTCCTTTGCAGCTTCCATTACCACATTGAGTTCCTGTACAAAAAACTCGTCCACAGCCGGTAATGCTTTGAGCATCGCGTCGTTCACATCATCAGATTGGGAAATTTCAGTTATCAAAGCACGTGCCTGCGCAACTCGCGCTTCCATTTGTTTATCTATCTCCTGTGTCATTTCAAGGAGTTGCTCGCGCAATTGGACAAGGCGTGTCCGCCCATCACCACGCGCCCGATCAATCCGATCACTCAATAATTGAAAGAATTGATAATCCAGCCCTGGACGAGTAAGGCTAACAAGCGCACTTAAACGGGTTTCGTTAGGCGCATCTACAATCAATTCTAACAATTTTTCCCGGGTCAAACCCTCCCCTGCTTCTTGAAGTTCCTTTACCGCCGCTTCGACTTCTTGGTTCTGAAACTGTAATTCACGTCCAAATGTAGTTATCGGTAACAATTTATTCTGTAAATCTGCGGCTTGTTGAGCCCCTTGCTGATCACCACTCATCATGGCTGCATCCGCCAGCCTGCGAATAAGTGAAAAGAAATCAGCATCGATCAAAGCGTCCTCTTGTTTAGCTACTTCAGCGAGTACGCTCTCATCATTAATTTCTAACATACGTTGAATTAAATTCAATCTCTTCTGTTGCTCATCGATCATCTCTTTGGTTATACCATCCGCTTCCAGGATTTTCTCTATGAGCCCTTCGTAAGTGAAAGTTGTCTGGGGCTGGAGTAAATAAGCTTTCCGTTGTTCTTGAGGTAAGTTATTTACCACCTGATTGATCAACCCACCAAGGCGTCGCTCCTGGTCATCGTGTGATAAACCCATCTCTGTAGGAGAGAACGTTAATAAGAGTTCTTTAGCAGGGTCATGATAAATAATTTGTGTCGCGATACTTCCCTGGTAACCACAGTGGGGGCAGGCAACAACATTCGATGCCCCAGACAGTATTCTTTGTTTTGCTGATGGATCAGTTCCCAAATCGAAAACCTGATCAATATCGGCTGCGATAGGCTGTTGGCAATTTGGGCAGCTAATTTGTGTTTTTGACATATGTTACTCCGGATATTTTTATTGGTTTTTATTGATAAACGTTATTTCCGATCACTGGGCAAGGAGAAACAGATAGTTGCTCCATCGCCAGGTTTAGGATTAACCCAGATCCTGCCTCCATGAGCCTCTATTACAGCTCGCGCCAGATACAGCCCCAACCCGGCGCCCTTAGTCTTTCGGGACGCATCATTAGAGCGGTAGAATCTATCGAACACATAAGGAATGTCATTATATGCTATACCTGGTCCTTGATCGCTGACACAAATGATAACCTGGCCTGCCTTTACTCGACCGTTGATTCGGATATACCCTCCATTTGGCGAATACTTGATAGCGTTGGATACCAGATTTGACAGGACTTGTGTTAAACGATCTTCGTCTCCCATAATCACGGGAAAATTTTCCTGGAATTCTACTTCGATGGTGTGGATATCTGTTTGCGTCTGAAATCGCTGAGCAATCCTGCCAGCCAGGACTTCAAATGCAACATCGGAAAGGTGTATATCCATCGCCCCTGCTTGCAAACGGGAGGCATCCAACAAATTATCAATCAATTCGGTCAACCGGTCTGCCTCCTCTTCGATCACCTCCAGGCTGTCTTCCACAATTTGCCTTTCCCAGGTGGCGTCTTCTCTTCGTAATGTGCTCACATAGCCTTTGATTAATGCAATGGGTGTTTTCAATTCGTGACTAATCACGGACACGAACGTGCTCTTAAGTTCTTCTGCTTCCCTGAAATGTGTGATATCTCGCAAATTGGCTATAATGTTGAGCAAAGTGGAATCGGGAGATATTAATGGTGCATAAGTGATCCCTACGGGTAAATTCATCCCATCAGATCTTTTCAGATCTCCCTCTATATAAAGTGTAGCATGGGGGGTAAGAGGCCAGCCGTCCTCCTCGGCTTGCTCAAGTGTCAATCCTTCCCGGATGTCCGCCCATCTTATCACTTCCTCATGCCTGCGGCCTCGCAAGTCATTTTCAATAACACCCAACATCCTGGCTAGAGCCGGATTGTAGCGTTCGATAGAATGATCGGAGGAAAGAATAAGAATACCATCCGCAGCTGAATCTAAAAATGCATTCATTCTTTGTTTTTCTTTGTTAACTTGGGAATAGAGCTGCGCGTTTTGAACCGCGATTGCCGCCTGATTTGCAAAACTCTGTAGTAAAGCTTTGTCATTGCGTGAAAAATTCCCCAAGTAATTACGGAAGATAAAGATGACTCCAATCACTTGCTTTCGCGCAATCATCGGTAATACAACACCGGATAATAAACCAAGGCTGGCAGCTCGAGTTAAGCCCTGTAACAAACGATTTATCTCCTGCAACTCGTAACCAGCTGACTGCTCATGCTCTGGGACAGTCGCCATTAAGGGTTCTAATTGCTGCAAAAATGCAGGTGGAATACCCTGGGATACGGCTACCCTCCACCCCCCTTGATCTTCTCGCAGAGCGATCAAGCCTGTCTGACCAGCCAACATCTCGAGAGAGATGTGTAGAATTCGGGCCAAGACTTTATCCTGGTCCAGCTCTTCTGTGATCGATTGTGCTATTTCTAGTAAATAGTCCCGCTGTCGGACTCGAAAATCAGGTAACAAGAACGTGCTCCTCCTGAATGCAGGCAATTATTGCATCTTCAAATATCATTAACGCCTCGTCCGCTTCATCTCGGGTGACACACAACGGTGGAGCGAAACGGACCGTACTATCTCCACAACCAAGCATGAGTAACCCGCGTTCAAATGCCGCATTGATGATATTATCACGCAAATCCCCGGCTGGCTCTTTTGTTTCACGGTCTTTAACGAATTCTACACCGATCATTAATCCCATTCCACGAACCTGTCCGATACAAGGATGGTCCGATTGGATATTTACCAGAGCATCCATAAGATACCCGCCAACTTCGGCAGCGTTTTTTTTGTATCCATTTTCAACTAACTCGATTGTAGCAAGCGCAGCTGCACATGCGATCGGGTTACCGCCGTAGGTGTTACCATGAACACCGGTGGACCAGGTGACAATTTCCTCCCTGGCAATCATTGCACCGAGCGGCATGCCTGAGGCGATCCCCTTAGCAGTACAGACGATGTCGGGTTCGATTCCGAAATGTTCTACCGCCCACATCTCCCCGGTTCTACCGATCCCCGATTGTACCTCATCCAGAATCAACAAGATACCATAACGGTCGCAAATTTCCCGTAGAGCTGGAAAGAATCCAGGTGCCGGTACGATGTATCCGCCTTCCCCCTGGATTGTCTCGACCAAAATACCAGCTACATCATCTGCAGGCAGCAGATGAGCCAGGATCTGTTCTTCTATATAGCGCACGATGGTTTCCCCATATTCCTCCCCATCTTTGGTTTTCAGCAGTGGACGATACGGGTCAGGGAACGGGGCGTGAACTACCCCGTTCATCAGCGGGAAGAATCCATGGCGATATTTTGGATTACTGGCAGTAAATGCTACTGATCCCATCGTTCGTCCATGGAAACCACCCATAAATCCGATAAATTGGGATCGACCGGTGTAATAACGAGCAAGCTTGATGGCTGCCTCTACACTCTCAGTTCCCGAATTGGTAAAAAATGTGATCGCATTCCCTGAGAAAGGAGCAATATTGTTAAGCTTTTCTCCAAGTTCAACCATCCTGGTATGGTAGAAATCCGGGGATATGTGAATGAATTTTTCGGCCTGCTGTTGGATGGCTTGAACCACATCCGGATGTCTGTGACCCGTCGCAACGACTGCGATACCTGCAGCGAAGTCTAAAAATCGATTCTCGTCCACATCCCATACAAAAGTTCCGCTGCCATGCTGCATGACAAACGGATGCGCCCGTGGATAGGAAGGTGAGATGACCTTGCGATCTCGATCGATGATTTCCTGGGCTTTCGGGCCAGGCAGGTTCAATATTCGCATTTTTTTTGACTCCTTAAGTAGTTGATGATTGCTTCCTTGCAAGAGAGGTTTATTCAACCTTAATAACTCGAAACAAAGACTGAAATTCGATTGAATTTACCACAGTTTTCCATACTTCTTCGAAAGCCTGGAAATTATATCACCCCAAGTTTACATTGTGGTATTAGCTTGTTGCATGTTTGTCAGGGTATAATCTACGCTTATGCTGGAAAATATCGTAATTGCTCAGATATCCCGGGTAGGGGTGGGCGGCTTCGGACTGAGTAGTAACAAAATATCTATGAAAGCATGTGCATAAATTGAAAAACTACTCCGAATACTTTCGTTTTGAAATCATCGCCAGGCATGGGCGGGCTCGAGCTGGAGTTTTTCACACTGCTCACGGACCTATCCAGACACCGATCTTTGCTCCGGTTGGAACTCAAGCCAGTGTAAAAGCCATCACACCTGCACAACTGCAGGAATTAGGAGCCAATCTGATCCTTGCGAATACATATCATCTATTCCTACGTCCAGGCGATGAACTGGTTGCTGAAATTGGCGGCTTACATCATTTTATGAACTGGCAGAATCCGATCTTGACCGACTCGGGCGGGTTTCAGGTCTTCTCCCTGGCGAAAAACCGGAAAGTAGACCGCAACGGAGTAACATTTAAGAGTCATATTGATGGTTCTACACACAGATTTACCCCCGAAAAGGCCATCGCGATTCAAGAAAATCTTGGTGCAGACATCATCATGGCATTTGACGAGTGTGCACCACCTTATGATAGGGGTTATATCACACAGGCTATGCATCGGACTCACTCCTGGCTCGAACGCTGCATAGAAGCAAAAAGTCGCCCAGACCAGGCGCTGTTCGGCATCGTGCAGGGGGGGGTATTTCCTGACTTGCGAGAGCAATCTGCGCGTTTCATCGCCGGATTGGATCTACCCGGCAACGCCATTGGCGGGCTTTCTGTGGGCGAGACAAAAGAAGAAATGTGCCAAATGTTAGACATAGTAAACCACGTATTACCCGAGGACCGGCCACGTTACCTGATGGGTGTCGGCACACCCGAGGATTTAATATACAGTGTTCAGCGAGGTGTAGATATTTTTGATTGCGTTCTACCAACTCGCCTGGCCCGCCATAACACAGCCATGACCCGTACAGGACGATTAAACATGGTCAACGCGATCCACGCACATGATCCAGAACCCATCGACATTGAATGTACCTGTTACACATGCAGGCATTTCTCAAAAGCTTATCTGCGACACCTGATCAACGCAAAAGAAATACTCTCCTCCACACTACTTTCCATCCACAATTTGCACACACTACTCCAATTCGCCCGCGAGATTCGCGAAGCCATTATTAGTGGAAGCTTCGAGCAACTGGCAAGCACGTATCTAAAGAATAATCCATGACTTTCATCCAATCCATCATCCTCGGAATCGTACAGGGCTTAACTGAATTCCTCCCCATCTCCAGTTCGGGTCACCTGGTATTGTTTCCCTACTTATTAAATTGGGATATACCTGCCCACGATGCATTCATATTCAACATCTTAGTCCAGGTGGCGACCCTGATAGCAGTCGTCGCGTATTTCTGGAGCGATTTGCTTACAATCGGTCATTCAATGATCTCTGGTGTTAAAGATAGATCACCATTCGCAAATCCAGAATCCCGCCTGGGTTGGTTTATATTACTCGCGACACTTCCAGCGGGAGTACTTGGCTTGGCATTAAAGGATATTGTAGAACGCGCTTTCGCCAGCCTGACAGCAACTGCTGTAGCACTATTATTGACCGCTGCACTGCTTGTGATCGCAGAAAAATTTGGCCGCCGGGATCGAAGCCTGGAAAATGTGACATGGAAGGATGCCATCTGGATCGGTTTCTTCCAGGTTTTTGCCATCTTCCCTGGGGTTTCACGCTCTGGAGCAACGATAAGTGGAGGCATGACCCGAGATCTGAAACGCCCCGCGGCGGCTCGTTTTTCATTCCTCATGTCCATTCCGATTATGCTCGCAGCTGGCCTGGTCGCGAGTATAGAATTAATTAATATCCCGAATCTGGCAACGTTATTACCCGTTTATATCCCTGGTTTTATTAGCGCAGCAGTAGTCGGATATCTCGCAATACGCTGGTTAATTGGCTACCTTAGTAAACATTCTCTTTACATCTTCGCCATCTACTGCGCCTTCGTTGGGTTGATCAGTCTGGGTCTGAGTTTATTCGCTTTTTAATGACATTCTCCTGAATAATGAAAAATATCAAAGATTTATTCATGCTCGATCCAGGGGTAGTTTTCCTAAACCATGGATCATTTGGAGCCTGTCCCCGTAAGGTGTTCGATGTATACCAAAATTGGCAGCGTGAGCTCGAACTCCAGCCGGTTGAATTCCTCTCACGGCGAAGTATTGAATTATTAGCTTCCGCGCGCGCTGAACTAGCCGAATACCTGGGAGTTTCAGATGACGAGGTGGTGTACTTTACCAACCCGACAACGGCTATCAATATGGTCGCGCGCAGCTTGATCAGCAACCAGGAGTATCCCCTGCAGGCAGGGGATGAAGTCTTAACCACCGATCACGAATACGGTGCCATGGACCGCACATGGCAGTACTTCTGCCGTAAGAAGGGTGTACGATATGTTAAAGCTGCGATACCACTACCTGTTTGTGATTATAACGAATTCGTTGAAAAATTCTGCTCTGGTATCAGCGCACGCACGCGCGTCATCTTCATCAGCCATTTGACAAGTCCAACTGCACTTATCTTTCCAGTTAAGGAAATATGTCGACGCGCTCGCGAAGCTGGTATCTTGAGCATAGTGGATGGCGCCCACGCAATCGGTCAAATGCGCTTGAACCTGAAGGATATCGGTGCGGATATTTATACCGGAGCGTGCCACAAATGGCTGATGGCTCCTAAAGGATCCGCGTTTCTGTATGCTCGGTCGGAAATCCAACCATGGTTAGAACCTTTGGTGGTTAGCTGGGGATATGAGAGCGAATACCCGAGCGGATCTCAATATGTAGATTATCATGAATGGCAGGGAACACGTGATCTGGCTGCATTTTTATCGGTACCAAGCGCCATAGAATTTCAGGATCAGCAAAACTGGCGCCAAGTTCGCTCCCAATGTCACGAACTTGCCGTAGAAACGCGAGATCAGTTGAATGAAATGCTTCAGCAGGAACCAATTTGTCCGCTATCCCCAAATTCAGGAAGTATCCGATCCAGTGAAGCCTGGTTTTTACAGATGTTCACAATCCGCTTACCTGATCATGTTGATATCATTAAACTGAAAGAAAATCTTTATGACAGGTATCGCATTGAAGTGCCTACCTACACCTGGAATAATCATAATCTCATGCGCGTTTCTATCCAAGGATACAACACCCGGGGGGACACAACCCTTCTTGTCGACGCGCTCAGAGAATATCTAGGCTAAATTTTAAAAATACTTCTAGTCCAGACGAGTATTTGTCACCAGATACGCCCGTTAGCCCTTGAAAATTTCAGGCTAATTGAGGCAAATTAAAAGTATTCGAGAGAATATTCGATAGGTTATCACCGTACGCGATACGACAGACAGGGACACCTAAAAATTCTAGTGATATTGCGACTTCGTCCGGTTTTTCTTCACCCCCAAAAGTCGAACCATCGATCAAGACCGCAACGGGTCGTAGCCCTCTCCTCAATAAAACATCGGCAGTACGAAAGACTGAATAGGACGTGCTCGGAGTGATAATCACCGCGGTGCTGCCTCGTGGTAGATATCGCGCCTGCATTTCAACAAGTCCCTCCAGGGGCATCTCCCCTACTGGCTGCAACACCGCCAGTGATTCCAATATTTTGTTCAGTTGGCGACCACCGCGATCGGATGGCAGAGCTTTGAGACCTGAATTCGCATACACAGCCCCAACGGCTCTACCACGCTGTAAGTAGTACCGCGCCAGGGAGGAAGCGATGCTCACTCCGTACTCCACTGTGGATGGTGGTAATTCGAAACTTCTGCTCTTCTGCCAGACTGCGGTTATCTCAACATCCTCTTCGGGTTGTGGTATTTCGTAATGGACCGAGCGATCAGCGTCGACAAACAGCCACACCTCTGCGAGTGGGTCTAACTCAAACTCTTTAGCCATCAGTCTGTTGCGGCGTGCGGTGCTGAGCCAGTGAATCCTGTGGAGTGGATCACCCGGTTCATATTCACGGACACCCGCGGCATTGGATGTTATTTGAGCAGTACGCCGCCGCAACGCTTCTCCTCCGGGCAGTAAGCCTGGCGGATTAGGAAAGTCCTGTACTTGCACCATCATAGGATATACAAGCAAGGTTTCCGAGTTCTGGAACGAGCGCCTAATTGGAAATAATCCAAAAAGATCACCTGATGCAAGGACTGTTGGACCAAGGGGAAATACTCCTCTCTCCTCCAATCTTGTCCGCGCCACGTAAGTACGACTTTCTCTCCCGCCGATCATCGTGATAACATGAGAACCGGCCGTACGAGGTAACGGTGAAACATCGCGCACTTCTATCCATAGACGTGGGAAGCGTCCTTTATTCCTGACCTCATACTTTTCTTCGAAAACATGCCCGACCTGGGAACGCAAGAATCGTGCTCGGCGATGGACCTGTATTCCACTTAATGACATCCTCGACATCACCCAACTGCCAACCAGTAACAACCCCCACAGATAGCTCAAACGATAATAGAGCTGAGCGCCTGTCAATGCTCCGGCAAGCAAGCTCAACACCAGAAGCAGGATAACCACCCATCGGGCGGAGACCATGCTTAATCCTCACCTACCGGTCGAGAGACTCCTGCCGCTTTTACCGATGTTTGGGTCTCTTTCCTTGTAGGATCTCCGCCGGGGACCGGGACACTTTGCACGATCTCTTCTACGATCTGCCGAGCGCTGATGTCACGCAGACGCGCCCCCGGTCCTAATATCACTCGATGCGCAAGTGTCGGTATGGCAAGCGCCTTGATATCATCTGGTAGGACATAATCTCGTCCTTGCATAGCTGCCCGGGCTTGAGCCGTTCGGTACAAGGCCAGGCTTCCACGAGGGCTGGCTCCCAAATAAACCTCTGCGTGTTCCCTGGTTTGACGTGTTAATTCGACAATATATCGCTTAACTGCATCTGAGACGAATACATCCTTGACTGCCGCTTGTACAGTATTCAGCTCTTCAACCGTCACTATTTGTTCGAGTGTTTCAAACGGATGTTGATATTGCTGCCGTTCTAGAATCCTGATTTCGTCTTCTGCTTCCGGGTATCCCAATCTGATACGCAGTAAGAAGCGATCTACCTGTGCCTCTGGGAGGGGGAATGTCCCTTCATATTCAATCGGATTTTGGGTCGCGAGCACCATGAATGGACTGGGTAGTTTATGGGTTATTCCATCAACCGTCACTGTTCGTTCTTCCATGGCTTCTAACAATGCGGCCTGGGTCTTCGGTGTAGCACGGTTAATCTCGTCTGCGAGTACAATCTGAGCCATAACAGGACCGGGACGGAACTCAAATTCACGCGACATTTGATTGAAAATTGAAACTCCGGTTACGTCACTAGGTAACATATCCGGAGTGAATTGAATGCGGCTGAATACGCAGCCTAAAGATCGTGCCAGGCTTCGCGCCAACATGGTCTTACCCACACCAGGCACATCTTCGATGAGTAAGTGTCCCTGACACAATAGACCGGAGACCGCTAAATCTACAGTTGATCGTTTTCCAACGATTACTTTCTCTATATTTGTAATCACTTGACCAGCAAAATCTTCAACGTTGGACATAAGATTCTCCATCTAGATATTGGATATTAAAAAGATTATAGTACGAATTCTGGTACATCTAAACCTGAATTTGAATGTAAAAAACAAAAAAAACTATGCAGATTTTCGCACCTGTTTTACCATATCATGGCACCAAAAGGTTATGTACTGAAATGTAAGAAAACCTACACAATCCACCAAAATTATAAACCATGAAGTTTTTACAATATTTAAGGAATCATTCAGCAGAGGATTATCCCTTTAACTTCCTGCGTTTTTTCTACCATGCAATCCTAGATTTGGTTCATAATTCATAATAATTGTTTCCATAAACGACCAAATTCATTATTTCCCTTGCCTTATCTTGCATCCACATCTATAATTTTTTATGCATTTCAAAAATCGAATAATTTACTGTGTGCGTAATAACCATAACACCACAGCAAGAAGGGTAACTCAATATGAGCCAATCATTTAAACTCTACCGCCTGCAGCAAATTGATACGCAATTAGATAAAAACATCGCTCGCGTGAAAGAAATTGATGCAATAATGAGTGATAACAAAGTACTTCGCCAGGCTCAATTAGGGGCAGATCGTGCATCTGAGGCTCTTGAGGAAACTCGTAAACACGTAAGAAGAACTGAAAATGATGTCCAGGCGCAGCTATTAAAAATTGAACAAACTGAGGCAACCCTGTATAGTGGAAAAGTAAGCAACCCAAAAGAATTACAGGATTTGGAAAATGAAGCCGCGGCATTGAAACGATATTTAGGCGTCCTTGAAGAGCGGCAATTAGAAGCTATGCTAAGAGAGGAAGAGAAAGATTCCATAAATCAGTCGTCTTTATCGAACCTCGAAAAAATTAAATCTCGATTATCGGTAGAGCACGGTAATTTAACGGAAGAAAAGGCAGCGTTACAGAAAGACATCATACGCTTAGAAGGCGAGCGGTACGCTGCTATAAACATGATCCCTGCTGAGGATCTGAAACAATACCAGTGGTTGAGGGAACAACGCCGTGGGATTGCTGTGGCAAAAGTAACCGACAATTTCTGTTCAGC
>Ga0209013_10001156_pt1 | contig 24413 bp, 18 predicted proteins | sample Cruoilmetagenom2_FD_187291 | JGI IMG/M metagenome (GOLD analysis project Ga0209013, IMG submission 187291) | Oil polluted marine microbial communities from Coal Oil Point, Santa Barbara, California, USA - Sample 2 (SPAdes) (version 2) | ecosystem: Environmental > Aquatic > Marine > Oil seeps ... | reverse complement strand
ACATACAAATGAGCGGGAAACGGGACTCAAACCCGCGACCCTCAGCTTGGAAGGCTGATGCTCTATCAACTGAGCTATTCCCGCATAATGATTTAAACGATTGAACGTTTCCAATCAAAATCAAAGTGGGGAGAGCAGGATTCGAACCTACGAAGACGAAGTCAGCGGAGTTACAGTCCGCCCCAGTTGGCCACTTTGGTATCTCCCCATTTCACAATAAAACTGAGCCGATGGAGGGACTCGAACCCACGACCTGCTGATTACAAATCAGCTGCTCTAGCCAACTGAGCTACATCGGCAACTACAACCCATCTATTTAACAGACATAGATTACCCGAAAAATGGTTTGCAAATGTAAAAATATTTTAAATTTATTACAAAATAATATCCTCTTTTTTGAAATTATTTTGCCCTAAGTTTTTCCTTCTGTCTTATAGTCTGTTTTCCTAAAGCTTCCATGATTAAATCTAGTGACTCCTCAAAAGATTTACTTTGCTTCTTTACAAACATATCAGCACCTTTTACTTCCAAATTAATTTCGGCAATCTTATTTTCGATTGTTACTGATTTCTCTAATCGAAGAAACACCTCATCACCAACAATTTCCTCATTAAGCTTAACCAACTTATTTAGTTTACTTTTAATGAAAGCCTCAAGCTTAACATCAGTCACAAATCCAGTCGATTAAACATTCACATCCACACCTATTCCTCAAAAATTTCATGCTCTTGGGTGAGCTTGTTTATATATTGTATTTAAACGCTCAAAAGTTGTATGTGTATAAATTTGCGTAGCTGAAAGGTTTGAATGTCCCAACAATTCCTTTACCGCGTTAAGCTCTGCTCCATTATTTAGCAAATGTGTAGCAAACGTATGCCTTAACACATGAGGACTACGTTTAGACAACGTGGTAATTTTTGACAAATGTTTGGTAACAATTCGATATAACAACTTCTCGTAAACCGGCCTCCCTTTTTTTGTTACAAAAAGAAAACCATTCCCTTCTCCAAAAGTAATATTTCTAAGCTCCAGATATTCATCAAGAAGCTTTTCAAGGCTTTTGTTTATCGGAATGATTCTTTCCTTATTTCTTTTACCCAAAACTTTCACTAAAGATGTAGCTCTATCAAAACTGTAGTATTTTAAGTTCATCAACTCAGACAAGCGCATCCCCGTCTGATAGAACATTTCAACAACCAATCTATCCCTAACACCTTCAAACCCCTCTCCAAAATCAATCTCTCTAAGTATTTGCATAGCGTGCTCAGCAACAAAACCCGGCAGCTTTTTAGCTTGCTTAGGGCCAACTACTCTATCCATCGGATTAAGAGTAACAACAGCATTCCGCAATAAATATTTAAAAAACGATTTCAAAGAAGATAGCTTCCTATTAACTGTACGAGAAGACTTACCGTCATTCATTAAAAAAACGATCCACTTCCGCACATCTTTAAACCCGATATCTTCGATTGCAATTGAATTTTCATTTTTCGATAAAAACTCAAAAAACTGTTTTAAATCACAATCGTAAGATAAAATGGTATGTGCCGAATATCGTTTTTCGTATTGTAAATAAGATAGAAATGATTCTTTATAATTCATACATCGAGGATATTAATCCCTCAGGATCAACCAAGATACAAAAAATAAAGAAATCAAAGAACTAAATCAAAGAAAATCAATCTTCTGCTTGCTGCAATTTTTGTACGTAAATTGCGTGCATCTTCTCTTCTCTTCTCCTAATAGATGGTTTCTTATAAACCTGTCTTCCTCTTAATTCTTTAATTACTCCAGTTTTCTCGAATTTTCTTTTAAATTTTTTTAAGGCTCTTTCAATGTTTTCGCCCTCTTTCATAGGAATAACGATCATAATTCTCTCCTTTAATTTTTGTGTTTTTCTAAGTGAGCCGCAAATTTATTAATTCAATCAGGATAAATCAAATATATTTGAATAAAAAGTAATTAACTTCTGTACAAATTAATAAATTTGAGTGTATTTGTAACGAATAAAGATAACAAATATGCGAATTCTTCTCAAATTGAAATTTCCACCTATTTTAAACTCAAATAAGGAACGATCTTTTTATAAACTGAATCACTTAGAATTCTTTTGCTTAAAAGTTCTTTCTTATTCTTAAAAATTCCATTTCTATCACGATAACGAATAATATCAGATGCTAATCTACTACTAACATACGGGTGTTTCTTTAATTTTCCCAATCGAATTGAATTCAAATCAATCATTGAAATATTGTGAGTATGAATTGAAATAGAATTTTTTATTCGTTCATATTCATTATTTGACATACCATACACCTCTAGTAATTGTCTTTTATCTACAAATCCTCCTAATAGATTTCGATATTTCACAATTCGGGCAGATAGCACTGAGCCTATGCCAGGCATACCTCTTAATTGAATAGTATCAGCGAGATTTAAATCCAGCAACGAAATATTAACAGATTTATCATTAACCGGAGATTCCACTTTAATTGAAACAAATGGCATTAAATCCTTTAATTTCAGAGAATCCATACCATAAATCTTACCTAAATCGGAAGCTTTTCTGAATCTCCCTCCACTTTTCAGATACTTCTGAATTCTTGTACTTATCTTCCTGCTCACACCAAAACTCAACCATGTTTGTACAGAAATAGTATTTGGATCAAAAGAATAATATTTACAAGAAGGTTTAGACTTTTTAGCAACTACATTCTGTTTTGATTTTTTCGTTTCAATTTTAACATACGAACAAACTCTACTGTAGTCTGTTTTTCTAATTCCATATATTTTTCTTAAATCCGATTTACGATAAAACCATCCGCCTTTTTTTCGATATTTAAGAATATTATTTATTTGAAATTTATCAAATCCTAGTTTAATAAATGCTGATTTATTAGCAACATTCGGATCAAAAAAGAAAAGAGAATCCCTACTTCTCGATACACTTTCATTTTCTATTGCTTGAACTAAACTATCAAGATGAATTTGTTCCTCTTGATCAAAACAGGCTTTATCAGCTTCTTTAGATTCAAATAATCTAGGAATTATAACAATCACAAATAATAGTACAAGCAAAATGATCATGCCATTTTGCTCTGAGGCAGAGTAATTAAAATACTCTTTAATGATTCTCTTAAGCTTCATGATCAAATATCAATAATTAATTTTAAGAAATTCACCCAAAAGAGAAAAGTCCTAATCCATTTAAAAATACAATTGCAATCGCACTTGGCGCAATAAATCGCACAAGAAAAATAAAAACACTAACCAACCATCCTACAACAGATGATCCTTTCGACAATTCTTCAACTACCTTTGATCGTCCCATATACCACCCAATAAATAAGGAGATGAACAATCCACCAAGAGGAAGTAGCATATTTGCAGATATCCAATCCAATAAATCAAAGAAATTAAAATTGAAAAGTGTATAGTCTTTTAAAACTCCCATGGATAAGGAACAAATCACTCCCAATATAGCTATAAACACACCAGCTAAAACTGTTGCCAATTTTCTCTTTAAATTCAATTCTTCAGTAAGGTATGCAACAGCAACTTCGAGAATAGAAATAGAAGAAGTTAATGCGGCCACAGTTAGGAGAATAAAAAATAATGGAGCAAAGAAAAAACCACCTGGCATTTGCTGAAACACATTTGGCAAAGTAATAAATACTAATCCCGGACCACTGCTTGGCTCTATTCCAAATGCAAAAACAGCAGGAAATATAGCTACTCCGGCAAGAATCGCTATGAGGGTATCTGCTATGGTAACCTGAAGGGCTGTTTTTGCCAAATTATTTTCTGCGCCAATATAGGATCCATAAGTAATCAGTGTTCCCATTCCTAAACTTAAGGAAAAAAAGGCATGCCCCAAAGCACTCAATATTCCATCCGCCGTTAGCTTTGAAAAATCAGGATAAAACAGAAAACTTAAACCTTCGTATGCTCCTTTTAGCGTTACTGCCCTTATATCAAGAACAATAATTATCACCACCAATAATGGCATTAAAATCTTGGAATATTTTTCAATACCTTTTTTAATTCCGACAATTACTATTGCCATTGTCATCAACATGAATAAAAGCTGATAAATAACAGGCGTAATCGGAGACTGAATAAATTTCGTAAAACTTGATTCTAACTCTCCTGGTGATTTAGTAGCAAAACTATTTGTGAGTGCTCTCACCACATAATCGATACTCCATCCCGCCACCACACCATAGAATGCAAGTATCGCAGCAGCTGCCATCACACCTAATAATCCGACAAATTTCCATGATGTACCTGGAGCCAATTTTTTAAAAGCTCCAAAGGCATTCCGTTTAGATTTTCTACCAATCATGAATTCAGACAACATGATTGGTAAGCCAATCAAAATGATAAAACCAAGATATACGAATAAAAAAGCAGCTCCACCATACACTCCAGTGATATAAGGGAACTTCCAAATATTCCCAAGTCCGACTGCAGAACCAGCGGCAGCCGCAATTACACCAAATTTACTAGAAAAGGAATCGCGACCTAAATTGGATTTTTTATCCATAAGTTAAATTTTATGATTTCTTATTTAAACGGGCAGGTTCAAATTTGCAAAATTAAAGTTCGAAATCAAAAGCGCCACAGTCTTTTATAATTAATACAAACAAAAAAACCCGGACAAAGCCCGGGTTTCAAAATATATTATACTATCTAATTACGATCGATAGCATTCAAATCTTCAAATGCATTTTTCAATCTATTTCTCATAGAAACTTCAGCTTCACGCAACCACTTTCTAGGATCGTAAAACTTCTTATTAGGCTGATCTTCACCTTTTGGGTTTCCGATTTGTCCTTGCAAATAATCATGATTAGTAGCTTCAAAATTTCGAATACCATCCCAAAATGCCCATTGCGTATCTGTATCAATATTCATTTTCACTACTCCATAAGAAATCGCTTCTCTAATTTCTTTTAAACCAGATCCTGATCCACCGTGGAAAACAAAATCTACCGTATTAGGTGCAACATCATATTTTTCAGAAATATATTTTTGAGAGTTATCAAGAATTTTAGGGGTCAAAACCACATTTCCTGGTTTATAAACTCCATGTACATTACCAAAGGAAGCTGCAATTGTAAATCTGTCCGAAACTTTTTTCAATGCTTCATATGCTTTTGCAACATCTTCAGGTTGCGTATAAAGTAAAGAATTATCCATTTCAGAATTATCCACACCATCTTCTTCTCCACCAGTACAACCCAATTCAATTTCCAAGGTCATACCCATTTTGCTCATTCTCTTTAAATAATTCACACAAATCTCAATATTTTCCTCAAGAGGCTCCTCTGAAAGATCTAACATATGAGAACTAAATAAAGGTTTCCCATATTTTGCAAAATATTCTTCCCCTGCTGTTAATAAGCCATCAATCCAAGGAAGTAATTTTTTTGCAGCATGATCTGTATGCAAAATAACCGGAATTCCATAGTGCTCTGCCACCAAGTGAACATACTTAGCTCCTGCCACAGCACCAATAATAGCAGCTCCTTGACCTTCTGCCTTTATTCCTTTACCTGGAAAAAATGAAGCTCCACCATTAGAGAACTGAACAATAATTGGAGAATTCACTTCTTTTGCAGCTTCTAGAGCAGCATTTATTGAATTTGATCCTACAACATTTACAGCAGGAACAGCAAAACCTTCTTCTTTTGCTACCTGAAATAATTTTTGTACATCGCCACCAGTTACCACTCCTGGTTTTACAACATCTAATACTCGTTTCATAATAATGTAATTTATTGGATTATTCTTTCAAATAATGATATGGAAAGTCAATTTTCACTACGAAGTTATAAAGAAATAATAAATTTCACACTGTTTTAGCAATAAGAAAATTACGCAAACGAATGCAATTTAAAAAGGATATCCAATTCCAATATTAAAGGTTAATTGGTTCATTTTAAAAGGACGATGAGCAATAATCCAACGGTTAGATTCTGCAAGAGAAGGGTCTCTAAGTTTTAAACCCAAGTCTATCCTAAAAAGGATAAATTTTAAATCTACTCTAGTACCAAATCCTGTACCAAGGGCAATTTCCTTATAAAAACGATTTATTTGAAAATCGGCTCCTTTACGGTCATCCTTTTTAGCAACAGCCCAGATATTTCCTGCATCAAGAAATAAAGCTCCCTCGAACACCCAAACCAATTTGAAACGATACTCCATATTGGCTTCTAATTTTAAATCTGCAGTATTATTTGGATATATTGCATCTTCAGAAACATAAGATCCTGGTCCTAATGATCGCACTTGCCAGGCCCTAACACCGTTAGCACCACCAGAGAAATAACTTTTTTCGAAAGGCAATACTTTTAAATTCCCATATGGATAACCCAAACCAAAAAACACACGATAAACCATCGTATTTGCCTTGTTTATTCTATGATTGAATCGATATTCAATATCACTTTTAATGTATTGGGCATATCTTATTCCGAAAAAATCATGATAAGACCCCTCTATATTCCCATTGTCATCATAATCGATAGTTTTGGATTTTCCAAAAACTTTGTCGATTGCACCTAAAGTATTACCTGCAACTTCAAGATTAAATCTTAGATAATTATAATTGCCGGGCAAATTTAGATTTTGATCATTATAAGTTAATGAATAACGAGAAGTTGCTATAACGTGATCTGTAAATGAATTTTGAATATAGAGATTATTAATAGACCCTAAAAAATTATCACTTAAATTTTTCACATCAACAAAATTTAGCTCCACCAAATTAAAAGTATGTTTCAAATATTTTGAAGATCTCCAAAAATAACCAAAGCTAGCATCAGCAATCGTTCTAGTATAATCCGGACGTTTCTGATAATTATATGATAACGAAAAAGAAGTTTTGGGATTGTATGATTTTCGAAATTTATTAGCATTAAAAATCGGCAATAAAAACTTAGGAATACTCATTTTTGTCTCAATACCGTATTCCGAAGAATTAAAATCTGTTTGCTGGCTTGACTTTACTGTTTCTCGAGCATTAGAAAGCTGAACGTCAAAAATCTCTGCTCCTCCAAAAATATTTTTATGCTGATAATTAAAATTACCGGCAAAGCCAATATTTCCAGAAGAATTAGTTCCTTCAAGTTCTACAGAATAAAACTGTCTGTTATGAGGAGTTAGTTGAATAATACAATTAACCAATCCTATCGAATCTGAAATATTATTCTGAACCTCTGCAAATTTCACATTTACAAACTTATACTGATTTAAAGACTGTAAACGACTATAGGTCTTCTCAACTGCATTTAAATTATACAGATCTCCTTTTTTAACCAAAATAGAGGAAAGAATCACATCAGGCTTTATTTTCATACGACTACGAAATATAAACTCCGTATTCTTATATGTCAAAGTATCTAGCTCAGACAAATAATCCGTATCATTCATCAAAACAAGCTTAGGATCATAATCTGTATATATCACCAGTTTATTAATCCTATATTTAAGTATTGCTTTTGGTATTGCCGGTTTTTTCATACCAACAAAAACATCCATTTGATGATTTTTATTGGTACTATCCATCATAAAATGAATATACTCTCTCGAAAAATTAAAGTAGGCTTGATTTTTTAGCAATTTAGAAAGTCGAACTCTCTCTTCATTTAGTACATCCGAATCAACTTTATCGCCTGCCTTAATTTTGGTGATTACACTATCTACCGCAACATATTTTCGAAGCTGGGATGAATCAGATAACTCTTGTTCTTTTTGAGATTTGGATAAAAATCGATAAGGTAAATCATTAATATTACGGTAAATGTTTCCATATCGATATGGCTGATTAGCTGTAACGGAATAATAAACTTTTGCTTTTTTCCGCCTATAAGTAACCGAGTCGCGAACAACTGAATTATAATAGCCTTTCTTTCGAAGATATATTTCTATTTGCTTTAAAGATCTTTTCGTCTGAAATTCCTCATATATTACAGGTTCTTCTCCAATTCGGCGAAGCCATTTATTAAATCCTTTCTTATCATTTTTCCCAGACAAATTATACAAGCCCAAATGAAATTTCCAAGTTCCTAAAATCTTGACGTTAGGTTTTTGCTTAATATTCTTCTTTAATTCACTTGTATTGATTGAATTATCATCAACCTTAACTACCAGTTTATTCAACAAATACTCATTCTTTCCTACATATTTTGTAGAAGAACAAGAAGCCATACTTAACAGCAGACTTAGTGAGAAAATTAAAATCGGGAAATTATAAGTACTTTTGCGCTTCACGTAAGATTCCAATGACAAAAAAATATTTTTCGTTTTCAAATATCACAAAGATACTTAACTTCAGTGATATTTTATTGGCATCATAAACCTTTTCAAAAATAATTTCTCAAAATTAATAGACGTGCTTTTCATTAAACAAATCAAATTAATCAGTAGTTTGCAGAAGAAAAAATATCGGGATCAAAACCAACTATTTATTGCAGAGGGAGACAAATTGGTAATGGATCTGCTTCATGCAAACACCGAAGCTGCTTTTCTAATTCATACTAAAGAATGGAAGAATTTATCCAGTCTATTAAACCATTTCAAAATTGAAAAACGAATAGAGGTAGATGCCAATCAAATTAAAAAATTAAGCAGTCTAAAAACACCTAGCCCAATAATTGGAGTATTTCGAATGCCTCAATTTGAAATAAAAGATGAAGTTATTCGAAATTCTTTATCTCTTTTATTAGATGACATTCAGGATCCAGGGAATTTAGGAACAATTATTCGTATAGCAGATTGGTTTGGAATTCAGCATATATTTTGTTCTAACAATACGGTTGACCTTTATAATCCAAAAGTAATTCAGGCTACGATGGGAGCTATTTCGAGAGTTAAAATAAGCTACACTCCACTTCTCGATTTAATTCAAAAATATCAAAACAATGACTTTTCGGTTTATGGAACATTTTTAGAGGGCGAAAACATTTACCAATCTAAATTGCAGCATAAAGGATTTATCATCATGGGAAATGAAGGAAAAGGAATTTCTCCAGATTTACAGGAATTAGTTTCCAAAAAATTATTTATCCCAAATTATCCGATAGATCAAGCCACTTCTGAATCGTTAAATGTTTCAGTTGCCTGTTCTATAATATGCTCAGAATTTCGAAGAAGATAAATTTTCATGACGATATACAAGTAATGATCTGTTAAGTTTTTTTAGGTAGGATCATAATTTGATTCCAATTCTTTTTTTCCAAATCGACTATTCAGATGGTTTTAAATATCGATTAATTGCTTCGGCGCATTGTTCTCCATCCATTGCAGCAGAAACAATTCCACCAGCATAACCTGCACCTTCCCCGCAAGGGAATAAACCTTCTATACGAATATGCTGCAAGGTTTCTCTTTCTCGAGAAATCCTTACCGGTGAAGAAGTACGGGACTCAACACCTAGAATAACTGCATCATTCGTAAGGAATCCTTTTGATTTTTGTCCGAAAACCCGAAATCCTTCCTGTAGGCGATATCGAATTGATTCAGGTAGCCAATCATGCATAGAAGAACTAATAACCCCAAGATGATAAGATGTTTTTGGTAAAGAATCACTCTTTCTCCCATTTACGAAATCCAACATTCGTTGTGCCGGAGCAGTTAAATCTTCTCCTCCTTGATAAAAAGCTATCTCTTCTAATCTCTCTTGGAATTTTAAACCAGCCAACACACCATATTCAGCATAAGTATCTAAATCTTCTACTTTAATTTCTACGGCCATTCCAGAATTTGCAAAAGCCGTATTTCGATTCGAAGCAGACATACCATTTACAACCTGTTGCTTATCATTAGTTGCTGCCGGAACAATCACACCACCTGGACACATACAAAAGGAATAAACACCTCTCCCATCCACCTGATGAACAAAGCTATAACTTGCGGCAGGCAAAAACTCTCCTCTACCATTTGGATTGTGATATTGGATCTGATCAATTAACTTTTGAGGATGTTCTACTCTAACTCCCATTGCAAATGATTTTGCTTCCAATTCCACTCCATTATCATTCAATTTTCGGTACATATCACGAGCTGAATGCCCTGTTGCCAGAATCACTGACTCTCCTTTAATTTGATTTCCATTCTCAATGACTACACCTTCAATTTGATTATTTTCAACAAGCAAATCAACTACTTTAGTAGAGAAATGGACTTCTCCTCCAGCCTGCAAAATCGTTTTCCTAATTTGCATAATCACTTTTGGCAAAACATCGGTTCCAATATGTGGATGTGCATCGTAAAGTATTTCCTCTTGTGCACCGTGGCAATGTAAAATTTGAAGAATTCGTTTCAGATTACCTCTTTTCTTAGATCTTGTGTACAATTTCCCGTCGGAAAATGTTCCTGCACCACCTTCTCCAAAAGCATAGTTAGAATCAGGGTTTACACTTCTTGTTTTATGCAGAATTCCCAGATCTTTTTTCCTTTCCTCTACACTTTTTCCTCGTTCCAATACAATCGGTTTATAGCCAAGCTCGATAAGTCGAAGTGCCGCAAATAATCCAGCAGGCCCTGCACCAATAACAATCACACTTTTTTGTGCAGATACATCCAAATAATTAAATTCCTGCTTATCCTCTTTTTGCAATGGCTCATTTACAGCGATACGAAAACGTAAATTTATTTTCACATTCCTTCTTCTCGCATCTATTGACTTCCTAAGAATTTGAATACCTGTGATTTTATCAGGATTCGTTTTCAATTTCTGCGCCAAAATTGGCTTATAATATTTTTCATCTGAAGCCTCTTTGGGACTTAGAACAATATCTATTTCAGTAATCATTTCCAGAAGTATTGGATGTAAAAAAAAATTATTCGAAATGGAATGAAAGTGTAATAATCTTTGAATTCACTCTTCGTATCGCATCAGTGTATGCTTCATAGCCAGGATTATCAAAATCATATTGATGATTAAGAATATCTCTCAGACCAACAGCAAATTTTAGTTCAGTAGCTAATTTAAAATAGGGTAAATAAAAATCGATCCCAGCACCTAATTCCAAATAAACATCTGTTGATTTTAATCTTATCAACATATCCTTATCGGGATTTAACGATTTTTGTGACTGAACATCAATTTTATAACTTGCTCCACCAACCAGATAAGGTCTGTAATTATTAAGCCGTCTGGCTCTGTATTTCAAAAGAAGAGGCAAATTCACAAGTACCGATTCGACATTTACTGTTTGCTGCGACAAATTGGTATAACTGATAGTTCGTTCCCCAAACTCAAGTCCAGGAAGAAAACGTAAGGACCAATCCTCATGAAGGCGAAGATCTGATACGATTCCTACCGAAAACCCAGGGGTAAAACTAACCTGTTCAGCTCTAACATCACCTTTTCCTGAGTTATAAACTGCAAAATCCATAGAATTAATTCCAAGCGTGAAACCAAAATGGAGCAATTTCTGATCAACCTCCTGATAATTCAGCATACTCTCCGGTCTATATCTACCCTGAGCAAAGGACGCAGAAACACAAGAAAGCCAAATTAGTATAAGGAATAATTTTCTCAAAATGGATGGTTTGTATTTTTAGTATAAACTTTTGAATCAAAAATTTATTGCATAGGCTTTGTTCCAATATATATAGATGCAATCCCAAAACTCAACTTTATCTGTTTCGTATCAGAAAAACCACAATCCTCATAAATTTTCAAAAAATCTTCTCCATCAGGGAAAGCATTCACAGATTCGGGTAAATAAGTATATGCTGAATTATCTTTGGATACCATTCTACCCCAAAGAGGGAGTATTCTAAAAAAATAAAAATTATAGAACTGCTTTACAGGGAATTTTTTTGGTTTTGAGAACTCAAGTACTATTACTTTTCCACCAGGACGCACAACTCGATTCATTTCCTTCAATCCTTTTTCCAAATTTTCAAAATTCCGTACACCAAATGCAACTGTGATGGCATCGAATGAATTCGTTTCGAATTGAATATTCTCTGAATCTCCTTCAAATAATTCTATTTTATCCTGTAGATTTTTTTTCGCAATTTTTTCTCGTCCAACGGCTAACATCCCCGTAGAAATATCTATTCCAATCACTTTATCAGGATTCAACTTAAGATTAGCCAAAGCAAAATCACCTGTACCCGTAGCAATATCCAAAACTTTTTTAGGTTTCAAAGGCATTAGTAATTTCACTGCCTTTTTGCGCCAAAGCTTATCTATACCCATAGATAGAAAATGATTTAAAAAATCATATTTTCTTGCAATATTATTGAACATTAAGGCTACCTGAGCCTTTTTGCCTTTATCTAAATCTTTATACGGATTTACCACTAATTTGAATATCTAGTAAATAATTAATTCTTACAAGACTATTGCTTGTTTAAGGCACAAATATAAGGAATGAAAAAGAAAGAACTATTAATAATTCGAATCAAGGATTGAATATTTGCTATGCCGGATAGAGAAGAAAAACTTGAATAGTGAGAAAAATCTAATTCATGATAAAAAGACTCTATTTATTTGTAAGGAAATAAGATTTTATGGTAAAAAATTATAAATAATTAGTGAAAAGAAACCAATTCTTGGTGAGAAATCACGATAATTTAGTGAAAAAACAATATTTCATAGTGAAAAATTATAATTAAGCAGTAAGAAATCACAATAAATTAGCGAGAAATTACAGTTAATTAGTGATAAGAGACTTATTTTTAGTGAGAAACTACTATTTATAAACAAGAAACAGCTATTCCCTAGTGAGAGGAAGCTATTTTTAGTGAGAGTAAACTATTTGGCGGAGATTTCAACAAATACCAACAGGAGGGAAATAATTTTACATTGTGATTAAACTCTATTTCATCAATATCTCTGAAAAGTGACAACTCTTGATTCGCATTAATATCAATTGTTTGTAATAAGCAAACACAACAAGGCAGTCATATCATCAGACAGACTGCCCTAAGAAAGTAAATTAATTGGATAATTAATTTACTTTCTTCTTTTGATAGAGTTTCTTATACTCATCAATATAGCCATAAGACAGATCATCAATTCTAAGTTCTCCTTTGGTAACATGTCCTAATGCAGAAAATGAAATACCACTTTCCATCATAAGATCAACAAAAGCATCCTCATTTTCCATTGATACCGTCACCACTACACATGACTGCGATTCCCCAAACAAAAACGCATCCAAGCGGATTTCCGCAGGTGAGGTAATATCAAACCCAAGTGATAATGGCATTGAAGATTCAAGTAAATTAAAAAACAGACCTCCTCTTTCAACCGAATGAGCAGAACAAATTAATTTCACATCAATTAATTTCTCTATTACATTATTAAGTGCTTTTTCTTCCTCCATATTAAAATACGGAGTACCAACATTACACTTTCCGTAAACCGAACACAAATATTCTGAAGCTGATACATCGTTTCTCGATTTACCAATTAGGAAAATCATTTCGCCCTTATTTCTATAGATATAAGACATGTGATTATCCTTTTTAGAAATCACTCCCATCATTCCTACTACTGGGGTTGGATTAATTGCCATTCTTTTTCCTTCCACAGAACTTTCATTATAAAAACTCACATTACCTCCTGTAACAGGAGTATTAAAAAATTTACTAGCTTCAGATATTCCTTTCACTGTTTCTACAAACTGACTATAGACATCCTCTTCCATTGGACTGCCAAAATTCAAACAATCGTTCAATGCCAACGGTTTTCCTCCCGAGCAATAAATTCGACGAACAGCTCTCGCCACATTTATCTGAGCTCCCACCTTAGGATTATTCAAAGCATAAACAGAATTTCCTGAAACCGTAAAACAAAGTTTTTTCTCGCTATCTTCTAAAGCAAAAACCTGAGCATCAGAAGGAGAATTATCTCTATCTTCCTCCAAATGAATCTGCAGATATTCTTTTATTACCAAATTGGGATTATTCACCATTTTATTAATCACTTTCCAGTAATTATCTGGCTCTGGAATTATATCCAGATGATTTACACCATCACTTGTTTGACAGTTATGATATTTCAGATCTAATTTTGGAGCACCATGTCCCATCACCAAATCATCGGCCAACAGTTCAGCAACAATTTCTGAATTCTCGAACAACCTTATTGTTTTATTATTCGTTATTCTGCCTATTTCTTCACATGGAATTCCCCATTCTTCACATACTTTATTTAACTGCTCTATTTTATCTCTATTCACAACAAACATCATTCGTTCCTGCGTCCGGGATAATAAAACCTGTTCGATACTCATACCTTCATATTGCAATGGGATTTTATTCATATCGATATCAAGGCCGGTTTCTGCTTGAACGCTTATAGCAGCGCAAGAATTAATTATTCCTGCCATATCCATATTTTCAATTCTCACTAAAATGTCATCCTCATTCAATTGCAGTATAGCTTGAATCAGAGCATTTCCAAGTACCGGATCTCCCTTTGGAATCGAAAAATCTTCATTCTGTCCGAATACTCCCTCGGAACCAGTAGAATTGCCAACAATAAAAAGAGCTTGTCCTACACTCAACTTTCTTTTATGTATCAGTTTATCCTTATCAACCAAACCAGCAACCAGCACATTTACAAGTGGATTTGTATCATACGAGGAATTGTAACAGATTTCACTACCAATATTTTCCACGTATAAAACCTTGGAATAATCACGAATTCCTTTAACTACTTCTTTTAATAACCATTTCGTTCGGTCAAGTGTAGATTCACCAAATCGTAATGAATTTAACAACATATTTGGTTTTGCGCCTAAACTTGCTACATCTCTACACACATCTCCAACACATGTTGCTGCTCCCTGATAAGGATCAATACCGGAGGGATGGTTGTGTGTCCCCATCTTAAATACACAATAATCACCATCTCCAAGGTTCACAACTCCAGCATTAGCTTCAGTAGCTCCAGAAATTATATGCTCTCCTTTATTCGGCAATATATTTATCCAATTAATTGAACTTTTATACGAAACTGTTTCCGACCACATTACTGCATAAATTTGCAATTCCAATAAATTAGGTTTACGTCCGAGAGTTTGTGTTATTTTTTCAAATGCCACATGATTAATTCCTAAATCTTCTGCCAGTTGTATCGTTATATCCTGATTTTCCATGGTACTAACTTTTGAGGTTGAATATTTTAAATTTATAAAAAATAAGATAGGAACACGAATTATCAAGATGGTTTTTACCTTATCTTTATTCCCCTATTTATATGTGTTCCTTTTCTTAATTTCGAAAAGTCCGATTAATTACTTGCTAATAGGATATAATACCAAAATCGTAACAATCAATTACTTAAACTAACATAAATCTAACTACATGACAAAAATTGCCTTCATAACAGGTGCTACATCTGGAATCGGTAAAGCCTCTGCTATCAAATTAGCCAATACAGGATATGATTTAATCCTTTCTGGGCGAAGAGAAGAACAGTTGAATCTATTGAAAGAAGAAATCCATTCAAATTATTCACAAAAAGTTCTAACACTTGTTTTGGATGTCAGAAATCAATCAGATGTTAATCGCATTGTTAATAATCTACCCGAAGAATGGAAGCAAATCGACTTACTTCTTAACAATGCAGGCTTAGCTGTTGGAGTTTCCAGTCTTCAGGATGGAGAGCTAGATGATTGGGAAAGAATGATTGATACCAATATCAAAGGACTGCTTTACGTAACACGAGCCATTAGTCCCTTAATGATTGATAGAAATCAAGGTCATATTATCAATATTTCATCTATTGCGGGAAAAGAAGTTTATCCTGGCGGTAATGTGTATTGTGCCACCAAACATGCTGTTGATGCGCTAACAAAGGGCATGAGGATTGATATGTTGGAACACAATATTAAAGTAAGTTCCATTGCACCAGGTATGGTAGAGACTGAATTTTCAATCGTACGTTTTAAAGGAAATAAGGAAAAAGCAGATCAGGTTTATAAAGGATTTACCCCGCTTTATGCAGAAGATATTGCAGATGCAGTAGAGTTTATAGCAACTCGCCCAAAACATGTAAACATTAATGATATGCTTATCATGCCAACAGCACAAGCTTCGGCAAGAGATATTGTTAAAAAACAATAATGTTGCAGGCCTAAAGAGTACTGGATATTTCTTCAGATTCAAATATCCATCTTCCGGGCTTGAAGTTCTTGGACTGATGATGAATTTTTGCTGCAAGTTGATCTCCTTCTACAGCTATAATTCGATGCAATTTACCTACAAATAAAAGTCTTAGATTTCGGCTAATCCAGGCTGCAATGCTTTCGAATAGCCGAAATTCTTTTCGTTTACCATAAATTACTGAGGGACGATAAATAACAACTGACTCAAAATTCAGAGAATTAATAAATGACTCAGCCTCTCCCTTTACTCGCTGATAAAAAAAGTAAGATTGCGGACTTGCCCAAATTGCACTAATCAAATGAAAATCCTTTACGCAGCACTTTTCACACACTTTTGCAAAACGAGTAATGTATTCATAATCAACTTTACGAAAATTTTGTTTTGATTGAGCGTTTTTTATCGTGGTACCCAGACAACAAAAAGCAACATCTATACAATCAGGGATATCATCGGTAGTTAATTTTTCAAAATCAACGACCAATTGAGTTAATCGGGGATCTTCTAATTTTATTTTTTTCCGAACAAGAATACAAACATTGCTGTAATCTTTATCAAGAAGTAATCTTTTTACCAATTTCAAGCCTGTAAATCCATTTGCTCCACTTACAATTGCTCTCATAAATTCATAGTTTTCTCCAAATTACCATTAATTGATCACAATTTAAAATTCGGTAATTTCTTAGAAACTTCCGAAAAGAAAATAAACAAACCGATGAATTCCTCATATTTTCAAATGGTATATCAATAGGACATCAAAAACATAAAAACAGACATTAAATTTAGGGCTACATTAAAGGATGTGCCTAAATATCCTGGAAATATCTAATGAAATTATTTGAGAAGAGTTGCTACTTTACTCAATAATTCATTTCGATTAATTGGCTTGGTTATATAGTCGTCACATCCTTGTGATAATGCTTTATCTTTGTCTTCATTCATAGCATAAGCTGTTTGAGCAATGATAGGCAAATTAGGCAAAATACTTTTAATTTCACTGGCCGCTTCCAAACCGCTCATTCCTGGCATTCGAATATCCATGAGAACTAATTTCAGATCTTTATTTTCTTTACAGATCTGTATAGCTTCCTCACCGGAATTAGCCCAAATAATTTCATAATTATTTCTTTTTAAAATGGCTTGTATTAATTTAAAATTAGATAACTCATCTTCAGCGACCAAAACCATGGGTTTATAATTCTCTTTTACGACAGGAATATTTTTTGGTGTTGGCATTTTTTTCTCTGCTGATATAATGCAGTTTAATTTTAAAGTAAAAGTAGATCCAGCTGTGAGTTGTGATTCCACATCAACGCTACCTCCCAATAAATCGATATTTTTCTTCACAATGGCCAATCCTAATCCTGTGCCTCCAAAAGTTCTGGTAATAGAATCATCTACCTGACGAAACCGATCAAATATCAACTTCTTCTTTCCTTCTTCTATACCTACGCCACTATCTTTCACATACAAATGCAATTCATCATTTACTACCTTATAACCGAACTCAACAAAGCCTTCTATTGTAAATTTTAATGCATTTTTCAAAAGATTCCCAATAGATTGAAGTAATCTTTGAAAATCCGTTCTTACGAGAATTTTATTATAATTTAAATCTGGAGTAAATGTCAAATCTAATCTTTCTTTATTCTGTTGAAATTGCTTGTCTCGGGCAAGTCTTTGAACTTCTGCCATGAAATTCACCATCAAAAATTCATCCTTACTAACCTTAACACCTCCTGACTCCATTGCAGTGAAACTCAATATATCCTCCACAATTCCAAGCAACTGATTCCCACTTTTATTAATAAGACCCATAAACTCGAGTATTTCGGGTAAGGTCATGCTTTCATCACAAAGATTTGAAAAACCAATAATGGCATTTAAGGGAGTACGTAATTCGTGCGACATATTCGCTAAGAATGCCGATTTCAGACGATCTGACTCTTCCGCTTTATCTTTAGCATCAAGCAATTGCTTTTCGAATTGCTTATACAAGGTTATATCTTCTTTAATTGCAAGGAAATGAACAATCTCTCCTTCGGCATTCAGTATAGGTGAAAAATTCGCTCTTTCCCAATACAAATCCTTGTTCTTTTTTACATTCAAGAATTCACCTTTCCATTCTTTTCCTGCAGTAATAGCAGCCCAGAGCTCATCATAAATTTCGGAAGGTGTAAAACCAGACTTTAAAATTCTAGGATTTTTACCATGAACATCTTCGGCTGAATAACCAGAAATCTCACAAAACTTAGGATTTACATATTCAATATTTCCATTCAAATCCGTTATAACAACCGAAGCCGGACTTTGCTCTATCGAGCGATGCAGCATTTTTATTTCCTCAGATTTCAATTTCTTGGTAATTCCGGATGCAATTTGAGAAGCAATTACTTCCAATAATTTAATACTCTTTAAATTTAATTCACCTATTTCAGAATAAGAGGTAACACCAAACGTTCCCAATACCTTATCTTCGGATATTAATGGTATGCCTAACCAAAACTCAGGTACTTTCTTAATAGACAATTTGTTAGAATTAATCTGATCAACAACCTGTAATTTATCCAGATAAAACATCCTTTTCTCGCGAATAACAACAGAACTTAAAGACTCACCATATTTAATATCATGAAACGACTCAGCTTTACCTTGAAAAACCCGTAAGCTTTTTTGGTTCAGTTTTACTAATTTCAAAAACAATTTTCCAACCCCGATAAAAGGTTCTAGTTCTTCTGCAATTTGTTGGATTACAAATATCGTATCAGAAGAAGAATTTAACAACTCTGAAATACGATAAATAATTTGCTGACTTTTTTGATTCCATACCTGAGTGGTTAAATTTCGGTAAATAGCATAAACCGCGACTTGATTATCCCCCAACACAATCGGCTTGCCAATTACCTGAACATGCACCTGTTTTCCTGATTTTGTTTGGCGCAAAGTAGTTAAATCTACCAATCCTCCTCCAGTTACATTATTTGTTGCATTCTTCCCTTCATTTTTGAAATTTACAGGTACAATTAAGTCATTGATCTGCTGGTTTTCGGCCTCCTCCTGAGAATATTCAAATAAGCTCTCAAATTCACTATTTACCTTAATTACTCTATCTTCATTATCCAGAATTACGATAGCTTCAGGAGAGTCATTAAATAAATTTTCGAAAAATGTTTTCTGCAAAAGTAATTTATTAGCAGCAGCTTGATTTTTTTTAATTTCTTGTTTTAAATCAAAGCTCATTTCAAGTTGAGAAGTAATTCCTCTTGCAAATCTTTTTGATTTATCAATCTTCTTTTCAATCTCATCTCTTGGCAATATTTTACAAAGATCTAATTCATCCTTATAATTTAAATTATACCCTATGCTACCTTTCTTGGGATCTGAATTTAAATCGGTATCTAAAATAAATTGTCCGTATACAAAATATCCAAATAGTATTCCTTTTACTTTTACCGGCACAAAAACAGCTCTTGCATATCCCCCATATATAAGCTCAACACATTCATCTTTTCGCTCCGATTTCATTTGAGAGATATCTGCAAACCTATTCTCTTTACTCCTCCATATTTCACTACAGAAAAATGAATTTGCCATACAATCGCCACTATGCACATAATTATTCTGGAAATCCATTAATAAGCACGGACAACCACTAATGTAGGAGAAATCATCAAGAATAGATTCTAAATTTTCGATAATTCCAATATCCTTAAAATCATTAATGGAAATATTATTAATAGAGGAGTTGGGGTGAATGTCTGATAGCATAGATATGACTTTTGTACTAGTAATTAAGATTACCTAACCTTATACTCCATATCCAAAATTTAGTTCTCGTTTTCCTCCTATTTTTAACATCCTAATTTTCACAGAATATATTATAATAAACCCTTTGCTAGAAGCACACAACATAAGGTCAGATAAACAAACAACACAAGAATGTAAATACTTGTTTATCAACCAACATCTGTATTAAAATTGTTGCTTGGTATTAATATTGCTCAGCGCATATTTTTTTAATATATTTGATAGAGTTAATCTGTTTTTTATGCAAAAATTAATTGGATTCAACATAAAGCGAAACAAAAAATTACTGGTTGCTGATATCATTAAATTTTTCGAGGTTCGAGGTTATGAATTAACTGATGTTAATGCCCTGGGTTTGGTCTTTAGGAGAGGAACTGTTCTGGGAAATTTTATCTATTTAAATCCAATTAAATGGAATACTAAAGTAAATATCGAAATTATAAAAAAAGAAAGAATGGATTATGATATTTACGCCACCTACCACTTTAGTACAATAGATCCATTTTTGCTAAAAGAAGAAAACGAATATTTCAATGCAGAAACTAATGCTTTTTCAAAAGCAATTCAAGAATTTGATGTGGATGTCGATCAGGTAGAGCAACTCGCCCTACAATCCTCCAATTCCAATTACCAATACATGCTAATTTCACTCCCTATTGGCATATTAATTTCAATTACACTGCTTTTTTTAATTAACACAACCATTGAAGGAAGTCTTCCAATTTGGATCGCTAGCATTATTTGTGTAGCTACTACACTTCTCACCTATCTTTCATGGATCAAATTCAAGAAACAATAATAAGCTCAAAATATTGACATACTGCACTTAAACAAGCAATAAAATAGAGGTGTTTTTAATCTAATTATTCCTATCTATAGAACAATTAAAACGAATTTCAAACGTTTGCACTATGTTATAAAAATCATGACAATATCCCAAATAGTTAGGATATTATAAATAGTTTTGAACCATCGATTACGAAATCAGAGTACTGATTAGAATCGCGACTAATAATTTGAAGTTTGATGTTTTAAAAGGCTGCACAATAGTTTGTGCAGTCTTTTTTCAGAAGCGACTAATCATTCCAAAATGAATTTTTGCATTTTGGAAATCAACACTTTGCCCATCTTGACTACCTAAGGCATAGTTCAGTGAAAATATTCCGGATTTAGTTCCAAAGTTAATTCCAAATCCAATTCCCCATGGATAATCTACACCATCGCCTTCTAATAAATCATTCCTATAATACGCACCATCCCAGAATAAATACAAACTAGTATTTTTCTCTGGAAGAAATCGAATTTCACTAGTTAACACAGCATATTCTGATGCACGAAAAGAATCTTCATTGAATCCTCGTAAACTAGAGATTCCGCCAAGCTTAAATAAATCATTCGAAAACAAATCACTCGCCTTTAATATTCCTCCCTGATTTCTCATTCTATAACTAAATTTTGAGAAAAGGGGCAAATTATACTGCAAATCCCAGCTTGCATTCAACATGTTTTGATTAAGATGAATTCCCTCATAAAGATGTTGTGGTAAATTATTATTCTTCTTAATCTTATGCTTTCCTGCTGCAATATTAAAATTAATATCCCATCCTTTCCTTGGATTAAAAGGATAATCAATATTCTCGAAATGATAAACAACACCCCATAAATTGGTATTTACATCTGCAAAATCAGGTAATATTGTTGCATTTGTAAATTGCTTTGCAGCTATTAAATGAGATGCACTAGAACTCCAAAACAAACTGATGTGATTCTTTCCGCGTTGAAACAAACGAGCTCCTAAATTTAATCTTGTAGTAAGATATGTGGTGTCCTGTTTCTGCAAACTAAAAGCGGTTTCCAGGCCTATGCCATTGGCTATTAAATATGGATAAGAAAATCCAAGGGCTAAATTTTGGCTTTCTGTTTCGAATTTTTGCCAATTTAAATGAAGTTCTTCTCCAGCAGAAAAAGAATTTACTAATAACAAATTTATTTCCCCTGTCAAGCTTAATTTTTCATTTTTATCAGGATTAGATTGTAATCCTAAGATACCATCAAACTGGTTGGCTGGCTTTCTATCCAAATAAGTATAGAGTCTTGCTTTGTCCTTGTCAAATTCTATTTCCGATGCTTTTATAGCCTGAACAAAGCTTATTAAGTTAATTTTTTCAAACACACGCCTGGGGACCTGCTCACTATAAGCCTTCCCAGGCTTGATGCCCAAGTAATTTTGTAAATACTTCTTGGTTATCCGATTATCTCCTTTTACATTAATACTGTCCCACACAATATAATTTGATGGATTTATTTTCCAATCTGCACCAATAACTTTTCCTTTAATATTCACTTGATTAACTTCTATCCAGGCAAAAGGATACCCGTTTTCGGAAAGCTTCCTGATTAATTCACGATGCAGTAAAGTCACATCCTGCAATTTGACATCATTTTTGATTGATGACAATGGATTCCCCTCTTTTAATAGTTTCGAAATTTGATCAAGATTGGAGTATGAAAAATCTCCCCACTCATACAACGGGCCAATATGAATTAAGGCAAAAATACTATCCTGTTTATTATATATCGAATCTACATTAGCTTCTAAATACGCGCTTTCCTTTAATCGTGAAATTCTATTTCTTAATCTTTCTAAGGCAATTTCTTCATTTTTGAATCTCTCCATTTTATTCGGCAGGATCTTACCCAAATCATTGGATTTATCTAAACAAATAAACTTCATCAGCAGTCCTTTTTTTTGAGCCAATCCACTGGAATAAACAGTAATGAACAGTAAAAAACAAATAAAAATTTTCCTCATTTCATAAATTATCAATACGAATTTACTATTATACACTGTAACTATAAGCAATTAGCAACGTTAAAAAGTAACATTACTTATTGATTACAACCAATCAAATCCAAGTTTTTTTTATATCTTTTGCAAAATTTAATTCTTGATCCTTAATTTATAAATCCCATGAAAAAAACACTTTACGCACTAGCTTTCATTTTTCTATTCGGAATAATTTTCAGTTCCTGTGCTGTAGACAAAAGATGTCCGGCATATACTAAAACAGATACCGTTAAAACAAGCAAAACTGTTTAAATTAAAAAAAAATCTCATTATTTGAGATTTTTTTTATTTAAAAACATTCAATTGCAATCGTTTTAATCTAGTGTTAATTACTGATTTACTGCAATATAAACGAACTACCTCAGGAGCGGGAGCAAATAAAATAATTCCATTTTTCTGTACAAAATATTTTTAAATTACATATTTTTGCCGTTAAGAAACAAAGGGTTTATAAATTAAAATTTATACACAATGTCAAAGATTAAAATTGGTATTAACGGATTTGGCCGTATCGGACGATTTGTTTTCCGTCAGGCTGTTGCTAAAGGAACAATTGAAGTAGTTGGAATCAACGATTTAATTGATGTAGATTACATGGCTTACATGTTAAAGTATGACTCAACTCACGGAAGATTTAACGGTGAAGTTGAAGTTAAAGATGGTAAGTTAATTGTTAACGGAAGCGAAATCCGCGTTACCGCTGAAAGAAATCCAGCTGACATTAACTGGGGTGCTATTGGTGCTGAATATGTAGTTGAGTCCACTGGTCTTTTCTTAACTAAAGAAAGAGCTCAAGGTCACATCGATGCAGGTGCTAAAAAAGTTGTAATGTCTGCACCTTCAAAAGACGATACTCCAATGTTCGTTATGGGTGTGAATAATAAAGAATACACCAACGATCTAAACTTCGTTTCTAATGCTTCTTGTACTACAAACTGTTTAGCTCCTATTGCAAAAGTATTAAACGACAACTTCGGAATTATCGAAGGTTTAATGACTACTGTTCACGCAACTACTGCAACTCAAAAAACTGTTGACGGTCCTTCTATGAAAGACTGGAGAGGTGGTCGTGGTGCTGGTCAAAACATCATTCCTTCTTCTACAGGTGCTGCTAAAGCAGTAGGAAAAGTAATTCCTGCCTTGAATGGTAAATTAACTGGTATGTCTTTCAGAGTTCCTACTCCTGATGTATCTGTTGTTGACTTAACTGTTCGTTTGGCAAAAGAAACTTCTTACGAAGCTATTTGTGCTAAAATGAAAGAAGCTTCAGAAGGAGAATTAGCAGGTGTTCTAGGATATACAGAAGAACCTGTTGTATCAAATGACTTTACAGGAGAAACCAGAACCTCTATTTTTGATGCAGGTGCTGGTATCCAATTATCTCCAACTTTTGTAAAAGTTGTATCATGGTATGACAATGAAATGGGATATTCAACAAAAGTTTGTGAATTGATCGAATATATGGATTCTGTAAAATAATCCACACATCATATTAAAAAGAAAGCTCCCAAAACAGGAAGCCACTGAAAAACTTCCGTTTTTTAGGATAGTTTAAAAAAATAAGGATGTAATATTGGGCGAAATACTCAAAACGTTACATCCTTTATTTTTTTAGATT
>Ga0209013_10001155_pt1 | contig 24422 bp, 28 predicted proteins | sample Cruoilmetagenom2_FD_187291 | JGI IMG/M metagenome (GOLD analysis project Ga0209013, IMG submission 187291) | Oil polluted marine microbial communities from Coal Oil Point, Santa Barbara, California, USA - Sample 2 (SPAdes) (version 2) | ecosystem: Environmental > Aquatic > Marine > Oil seeps ... | reverse complement strand
TGTTAATCACTTGGTCGCATGTTCGAATCATGCTTGGGGAGCCATACACCATAAGGCTTTGAGAGATTTATGCTCAGAGCCTTTTTTAATTTTTGGCGTAATGCGTGCCGTAATGCGTGCCGTTTCTATATCGACTGAAAACAATATAATAACAACTAAATAAGTTTAATATATCCAGAAAGGATCGCTTACAATGACAACTACACTTAATATCGTTAAAACCGTTTCTCTTGCAGGTGCTGCTTTGATCGCCCTACTCGCTATTGGTTTGGTTTTCAATATCACTATTTAATAATACGTTTAACCCATAGTTTTTGTATGGTATAAACATGCTCGAAAAACGAGCCTTTTTACCTACTACTGTATATAACTGTTTGAGCCACCCCTCCCTGTCATAATTCTTACATACTTCCACATTAAAATAAGACATGATATTAGAAGGTATTAATATTCAAGAGGAGATCATGGAAAAGTGTTACGAATATTTTGATTGTCAGCAGGTAGAATGCATTGTCTTTCAAAATAAAACTGAACAGGCATGTTGGGAAACAGAAAAAACATTATGTTTTTTCCAACCTTTAACGGCAATAATTAAAGAGAACGACCAAACAAAAAAATGTGATTTTTGTCTTTATAAAATGAGTGTGCTAGATAATAAATAGTATTTAACATCAATAATCATCAAACCAACACTTTCACCAGTCCGGGTTCGAACTGACCAATTGAACACAGCTCTGCCATAAAGGGTAACCCCTACTACAATCCCTTACTAATTTAAGTAGAATGCGACAATCCAAAATATAAGAAGGGGTTACTTTGGAAGAATTACTAAAGAATGATAAATTTATCCAATACATTGTCAATATATATTTACCGACCAACGACATGACCTATCAAGAAAAAATCCAAATTGTATTTTCATCAACTAAAGAATTTACTGCAGCTATGGATTGTTTTAAGTTGACTGATAACATGATAGCTAAGCATTGATAATTCTCGGCCAGCGGTCATGAATCTGCCTGGTCAATAGATCAGGCTCTACAGTCACCACATAAATCCTTTTTTCATCATTGTAATGTGCCTCCATTCCCTGAATAAACTGGCCTTCCTCCAAATCAAACCAGTGAGAATCTTTATTGTGGTCTTTCTCCATAAAGGCATCGACGACTATTTTTACCGGCTGAGGATGAACACTACTCCATTTGCCTGCATTGATTGAATCGAGTCTTGCCCAGCCACCTAGAGGGAGATTGCCTTCCTGTTCCTTTCTCCGTCCCTAGGGCAGCAAAGAGACAGTACCATCTTTCATAAGTACTGGTAACTGGGCTTGTGGGTTTGGGAAGTAAACTCGGACAGTTTCTTTTTTAATGATATATCGGATGCCGCCGCACATGATTTTACCTGGAGTTGGTGTTTTTTTATGTCTTACTGATTGTTATCGATTTGTCTGTACAACTGAACCATAATATTAAAAATAACATTACCCAGTTATGTGATATTGACAATACTTTTACATTGTGGAAACCTCGAACAACCCCAGAACTTATTGCCTTTATTTAGTCCTTTCTTTGCTTCCCGAATTACCATAGTAGAGCCACATTTAGGGCAAGAGGGGTTAGCCTGCTTATCAGCAACAGTATTTCTGACATTCTTCACATGCTCTCTATTAGTTTTAAAGGATGGAGTTAGCCGACCTGCTTCAATCTGGCTGATAATTTCATTAACTTTCGCCGGTGACAAGATAGGTTTTTTCTTTGATTTAATATATCGAATATAGCCACCACCAAAAGTCACATTTTCCGGCATTTCTGTTTTAAACTTACTATCACCAATAAATACAATCAGTGAATGAACTTGCTCACAATTTAATCCTAGCAATGACTGCAGTGTTTTTACATGCTTATGATTTTGATGTAGAGGATTTTGAACTTTATTGCTGTGCTTGTATATCTTCTGAGTCCAGGTTCTTTGGTTAGTGCTGCCGAAAATCCAGCCTTTCATATTCTTAGTTTCAACAACAAAGACACCATAGATTGAAACAATGATGTGATCAATCTGTGTGGTTCCATCTTCGGTTGGTAGGGTGATATTTTTTAGTAAGTGATATTTATCTTTATTGAGAAATAAATTGGCTGATAAATTAACTATGAACTCTCCCATGATCCCTTTTAACCAGGGTGATTTTAAAATGGCTACAAGAAAGCCTATAGGAATTAAATACCATAGCGTACTGAAAACTTGAGATATTATTGGTGTAAAGTCCATTATTTATTTTTTAACTCTTTATATCTTGCACAAACTCTATCTCTTTTTGCTATATCAGATGCGTTTCTTGTGTTCATAGCTTGAAGTATCAATGAATTACATTTGTCTCTTGCCAGACTCACTTCGGTATCTTGAACATTAGCTCTACTGATAGAGGCTATAACTGGCTTATATGTTGTAGCAGAACTGCAATACATGAGCTCTTGATGTTTTTTTGTACCACTATTTTTCTTTTTTTGTAATACAGTACAAACATCAGTAAATAATTTCTTGGCAGCAATTGTACATTGAGAATAGTCTGATAAATTTCCTTTATAATTTTCACAAACAGATGGATGTTTAATTTTCCAGAATTGATATTGGTAAGTAACTTGATAGCCTGAGTATTTCACTTTTTTGTGCGTCAGATCAGCATTTCTAATTGACCTTACTTCACCATGAATATAATCCGAGACTCCTTCAAAAAGGTTGAATGAAAAAGATATGGAAGGTAAGCATAATAATAAAATTACCACTAAACGCATTTTGATCCTTTTTGTAATTATCTGAACGATTATACTCTCATGCATTAATTTTAATGTCAGCTTATTCTTACGTGCTTATTTTCGAAGATTGTTTGTATGAATAGGAGCAGGAGAACTTTCCTGGTGGGTTATTAAGAAAGGGTACGATTTAAAGTCGCACCCTCAATTCGTACCATCCTTAAAACAAATTACAACTAATCTTAATTTGATTTCTTTAGGTGTAATTCAACACCTTCCAACGGAGGCGTATTTGTAAGAACAACATCAACGATATAACTACTACTAAAATCTGATTCAGCCTTTTTTCTAACAGAATTAATTAACTTTTCTGTATCATCTTTCAAGCTTCCATTAGGATAATAACTCCCAACAATCAGCATATCCGGTGTTTTTGTATTGTCATCAAAAAATGGTTTGATTGAAACTCCATACTCCATATCTTGATTAAAAGACATAATTGCCGTGCCAGACTCCATTGATCTCAGACTTTGTTTCCATCCGGTTGGCGCCTCAACTTCCCATACATATGTTTCCCAGGTTTCTTTATCCATATTGAAGATATTGTCTGCATCATCTTTACTAATAATTTGTTCAGCACTTGATGAACCTGACATAAAAACTAAAGGGACCGTAACTGATTTTTTCATTAGGTAATCCTTACAGTAGTTGAGTGAGTATGAGGAGGGCAATTGTTACACGCCTGATTATTTGATGCAAACCGTCCAACACGACCACCGAAGTGAGCAGTCATGTAGACGATTAATACAAAAAATCTCAAGGTAGATGATTTCTACTCTGGAGGAATACCATTCTCTCCACGACATCATGATTGAATAGCACCATTGACAGCCATTTATAATCGATAATATATTCATCATTTAGGTATTATCAATACGGCAGCTTTCGTCGGTGGATTCAACAGGCTAACTTTGATCAGTAAAAAGCTGCAATTGAACATCAATGAAATTATTCAAGATTCATAATCCCAATTATGATTACTTACGACCTTAAGCAGAGGTATTATCGTTTTCTAATTTTAAGTACACTTATCAAAAAGCAGATATTACAATTATCGAATTTAAAAAAATTTGACAGATATCTATAACTTGTACTCAGAAATCACATATACACTAATTATATATGGATATATCCTCTTTTTTTAATTGAGCGCGAATTTAATTTCTCAGAAGTTGGGAATATTACTATTAGGTTAATTTACCTGGTTATGTTCTAAGAGCGTGTTATGGTTGATAACCGTCGGATAATGTTTTCATAAATGCTACTATGGCATCTTCTTCGGAATCAGTCAGTTTTAAATCACCCAATTCATCTGAATTCACATTGATATTGACTTCCGCTTCAGGCCAACAGGTCTCTTTCTCTCCAAAACTGCCTTGATGGCAACGTTCAAGTACATCCCTGGTATTATAAAAATGGACAAACTCTTTCAAGCTCTTAAAATAGCCGTTATGACCATATGCTTTAATAAAGTTTGACCCGGGTCGTTTGTCTACATTACGTAATGTTGGTACTTTGTGCTTGCCCATATTGACCCCGGCTAAATGCTTCCATTCTGAACGGGTAGCAAGAAATCCTCCCAGACCTTTATCTTGCCATTGTAACCCATCGGGGTTAGGTGACTTTTGGGTATAAAAAGGGTTTTCAGTGTTTCTTGGAACACCCAGGTTGTCGTAGGTAAAATCAGTGAATAATGGTGGTATCCCAGGTGTGCTGGATGTGCCGGGATGACATTCAGCACACTTTCCTTTGTTGTTAAACAGCTCTAAACCCTTCAATTCCTGATCGGTAAGAGTGGCTTTTCCTACCAGATAATAGTCGTATTTTGAGGTAAAAGGATTGAGCTTACCGGAAGATTCAAATACAGCTATGGTAAGAGCGATGTTATCGTAAGCCCGATCAATTTGTTTCTGTACTGCGTCACTAATGAGCAATTTTTTTTGTTTACCATGACAATATTGCTGAATCTCACCTGGCCAGGAAATCTTGCAGCTTTGTGGCCAGTGCTCTTTGAACTGTAAAGCATATACGCCATTACAAACACTATGTACGACACAAGCACTATTGGGTAGGGCATGCTCCAGGGGATTAAGGAATGGTCCTTGCGCCTGATCAGCTACTGGTGAACCAAGTTTTTCACCGGTAGCTCGGCCATCCCAGAAGTTGCCGCCTACAAACAGGTTATCTTCTTCAGGAACAATGTGTAGTATGGGATTAAAGCTGGCATAAGCAGCAGAAGAGGGTTTACGATTGCCAAAACGACTAGCTATAGAACCTTCATAGACTGAACCACCAGCATTTATTTCAGAGGTGGGGCCAGACCATCCGGTTGCTGGTGAATGGCAAGATGCGCATGATTGATTTTTTCTTTGTGATAAAGAGCTGTCAAAAAAGATTATTTCACCCAATTCTACTTTGCTGACAGGGTCAAATTCTTCCATGTTTTTTTCGCTGGAACAGCTTACGATAAACAGGCATGCAGGTAATAGAAAAAATGTTTGAATTTTCATAAAAAGATCCTTAATAATCAATCAAAACTCTTTGAGCTATAGATTTCTCAGAAAATTAGAAGTCACAGGTCAGAAGTACTATTTCAACTTCAAGATGACTTAATTATAATCTTTTCATATTTAATTGTCGCTGACGTCCCTTTCCAACGATTCAAGAATTTAATCTAACTAACGTGAGAAGTGAAAAAACTGCTATTAAATAGTTGTGAACCTTGTTCTTGTGATGATTATTCATTTGTCTCAACCAGAGCAAAATCTGGTCATCACTGCTTATAAGAAAACAGTGTAAAAAATGGTTCATACTCTAACATGTTAGATGAATTTCTGAATTTTTTAAACTGTCAAAAACAATAGGTTTTGACATACATTTTTGTCTAATATTGTTAACACCATAAGCTCTTGATTTCTGAGAAATATAACAAAATGATTACTACACTTATCTCTCCAATCAAAGTCAACTAATATGAGTAAAATCCTCTTTACCTGCACCACATAATGGACATACCCAATCATCAGGAATATCCTCCCATAATGTTCCAGGTGCAATTCCACCATCTGGATCACCCTGTTCTGAATCGTATACGTAGCCACAGGTATTGCATTCATAATTTTGTACATCAGTGGTGATACTAACCTCTACCACTGATTCAAATTCTGTATTATCAGTGGGTAACAAATCAGGCATACGTTTAGCCATGCTTTGTTGTAAATCAGTTTTACTCCCAGCCAAAGCAAAACCGATTTCGCTACCATTCAAAGATCGATAAACTGCGACAGCTTCATTATTACTTTTTTCAACTTCCCAGTTGCCATCAATTCCTGCTTGTGGAGGGCAGACAATGAGTGGGAGAGAAGGCGTTTTTACAACAACAGGCATTGCTGGCAAGTGTAGTTTCGTATCATTACCCGTCAACGTTTTAGCAAGGGCACGAGCTTCTGCTAATAATGGAGCTATGAAGGGTAATGGACCTACCTCTGTTTGTGCACAATCACCTAAAGCAAATATTAATGGGTCATTGGTTTGCATAGAACGATCCACCATAATTCCAGCCTGCGTATCTAGACCAGCTTGTTTGGCCAGATCGATACGTGGAGAAAGACCGACAGCAGATAAAGCATGATCAAAGTCTATTGATGTTCCATTATCCAATTCTGCCTGTAAAACTGAACCACTGATGGTGTATCGACTGACAGTGCTCCCCATATGTAACTTACAACCTTCTTGTTTCAGGGCACTAATGAGCATTTTGCCGATATCTTCTGGTAATAACCTTGCCAGAGGCCATGCGGCGGGATCAACCATTGAGATCTGAAAACCAGCTATTGCCATATCATTTGCAAATTCACAACCGATTAAACCTGCACCAATTAGTAATATACGCTCACCAGTGGTTAGTCTTTCCCGCCAGTGACGATAGTCATCCAGGTCATTCACGGTAGCAATATCAACCAATTCTTGACCTTCAACTGGGAATATTCTGGGATCAGCTCCCAAGGCAAGCACCAGGCGCTCATACTTTAATACACTATCATTACCATCACTTTTTAGGGATAATTCTTGATTGTTTCTATCAATAGCAATGACTCCGGTGCGTGTAAATATTTCAATGCCGACATCATTGGCCATACTAGAGGCATCTTTTTGAATCATATCATCTGGCTGATGCTTTCGTGCAAAAGCATTTGATAACATGGGCTTTGTATAGACTTCACCACCATCTGCAGTGATAAGAATTATTCGTACAGAAGTATCAAGTTTACGCACTTCCTTAACCAGAGAATAACCAGCCAAACCGCTGCCTATTATTACAAGCGGAGCAGATAACTGAGTTTGTCCAGAACTTTGATTGACATTTGTAGCAGAAATATTTTCGACACACTGAAAATCCTCTTTACCAACACCACACACTGGACAGATCCAATCATCTGGAATATCTTCCCATGACGTGCCAGGTGCAATTCCACCATCTGGATCACCCTGTTCTGGATCATAAACCCAGCCACAAGCATTGCAAATATAAGTGATATTATTCTCTGACATGAAATTGTTCTCCAGTGATGAAATTGTCTAAAGTTCACGTACCCAAAAACAAAATAAAAAAATGAACTGCATGTAATAAGCAACTAGCAGTAGCTGAACTTAATATGTACGCAGTTCATTGTTCAGCTTATGAAATTTCCATAAACTTTTCACCTTTGACCTTACAGACAGGACATTCGTCGGGTGCATCACCTATGACCGTATGGCCACAGATAGGACAAACACGGACAGCTAATCCTTCCAGGTCTTTTCCTGATTTAACGGCTTCCAGTGCCTTGTTAAATAAGTCATGATGTACTTTTTCTACCTCCATAGCATTTGCCATGGACTTGGCAGCACGACGATTACCTTCTTCTTCTGCTGTTGCTACCATAGGTGGGTACATTTCTTCAAATTCGTATTTTTCTCCAGCAGCTGCTTCTTCCAGATTTTCCGCCGTACTTTTAACACCATCCATAGCACGCAAATGAGCGTGTGCATGTACTGTCTCAGCGGCAGCAACTGCACGAAAAAGCTTGGCAACCTGATCAAAACCATCTTTTTCTGCACGTTCAGCATAAGCCAGATAGGTACGATTGGCCTGACTTTCACCCGCAAAGGCTTCTTTAAGGTTTTCTTGAGTTTTCATTTATGAATCTCCTTTTTCTATAGTGAATGGGTTATTAATAGTTTGAACAAGACCAATAACTCATTTATAAAATACATAATTTGTGTATTCTTTTCTACTCAAATGGTTCAGCTTGTGGTGTTTTATCCGTTGTAGGAGGCAATATGGGCAAAACAAAGGAAGTGGTTAAAAGAAATAGAACAACTAATAAACTAATTTTTTTCATGACGTTCTTCTTCCTAAAATCCTCCCCTTATTAATAAAAGATGTATAGTTATAAATTTGAAGTCATCTTCTGTCTTTATTCGTTGAAATTGTACCATGGTGTCTGTGTAATGTAATTGACTGGCATCATGATTACTTACAATATATGAGTCACTGAACAACAAGTCATTCCGTAAAATCTATATAGGATAGTAACCAGAAGTTTCAAGTTTTTCATTTATTTCTACTTAAAATTACAAAATTGAATTTCTTAGTTACACTGAATGATGACTTGCTGAGTTCCAGACGATCATCATGTTTAATAATACCTACCTCAAATGGCCGCTAGTGTGCTCATTCCTGTAATTTTAATTCATGAATCTAAGGTATCTTTTCAGATTTAAATATTGCTGATTTGTAGTGCTAAATTTTAAATTAAGTAAAATTTCTCAATTAGTGCTTAGGAAAGTTTAGACTTATGTGTACTTATCCTGACTGTTCGCTTTCGAGCAAGTTGAAAACAATTCTCATTTGTACCGAATGGCTGGTTAAGGTCACAAAGCGAAGGTTCAGATCTGGAAAACACAAAAATTATTTATTATTTTGGTAACTGTTGCTTATCGTCCCAAATCGGAATAATTAGTAAGTTCTTATTTAATTATAAGCTCTACATAGCGGTAATTTTATGTGGTAAATAAAATTTTGTTTGGTTACTGTTAGAATTTTTTACACTAGTGGCAAATGATCTTAAGCTGCTATTACAAATAACTATTATATACTTCTTATACCTACTCTTCCATTATTGGATGATCGCTATAAGGTTGAGTTAGAAGTTCGACTAATGAATTGAATTGCTTAAATTCAGTTTTTTCCACCAATGCATGTTCAACTGACTCAATTGCCTCTTGTACTATATCATTACGTAATATATGTTTAGGGTTAGTTGCATTTAAATGATTTTTCCTATATTTACATGACTTTTTTTGCTTAATAATTCTTTGATCATATTGATCACTCCATAAATCAAATTTTTCTGTTTGGATAAACATGCTTTGCAGTTGTTGATAAGAATTACTTTCCTTACTATATACAGCATAAGATGATAGCTTCCTAAAGAAATCGTTGTAATCCACTTTATCGGCATCCATTAAACTTAATAAGTCTGAAATCAAATTTGTGTTTTCAAAATCTGTTTTATAACATATACCAAGTTTTTCAAACATCAAAGAATCAAATTCCTGCTGAAAGATATGCTCATATTTATCGAGTACTTCTTTAGCATCTTTTTCCGAGAAAAATGATGACAATGATTGAGCCAGACATTGTAAATTCCATAAAGCCATTGAGGGTTGATTTATAAAACTGTATTGATGCTGATCTTCTGAGTGATTACATCTAAATTGGCGGTTATATTTTTCCAGGAAAGCATGCTCTCCATTAACTAAAGTCAAACCTAGAATAGACATCTGTTCAGAATTTAATGCGCCATAATAAAATCCTACAGATTGCCACTTAGCAACCAGTTTGGCTGTACGTTCAAGTACCTGATAAAAAAAGCTCAGATAAATGTTATCAGTATCGTTGCTCAAAGATTGTGGATAAAAATGTTTTATGACAAAGTCAGTGAGTTCTTTTAGTTGTTGATATTGATGTTTTGATGCCAAAAATTTAAAGTGCCCAAAGTTAATAAAAGAAGAGGACAGCTGTAACATTACAGGTGCATTATTAATTTGTTTCAGATAACTATCTTCTTCACTAAAAATCATTGCTAAAGAACGTGTCGTTGGAATGTTCTGTGCTGCCAATGCCTCACTATACAAATACTCTCGTATGGTGTTATTAAATTCATATCTACCACCTTTTGAGTCTTTATAAAAAGTCTTAGCTGTACTTTTTAATTGTAATTCCCAAAGTTGATTACCAGCTGTTTTAATTTCACCGAATAAACTTTCTTGCCCATATTCCAGAGGATAAATAAATTCTCCAAATTGGCGGCCTGAATAATTACTGGCTAAGGGCTTATTATCCCTCCATAATTTATTCGCACTTGTCATTTGATAAAATTCATTACTACAGAGTTTCTTTACATCAAAACCAAACTGATTTGTCATTAACGGATTAATATGAACCAAACCAGGTTTATTTACTGGCTCTGGTTGTTGATAACTAAAGAAATATTTATCTAATTGATGAAAACAGTTACTAAAACGTAATTGAGAAAAAAGGTTAAAATTTTCCATACACTTCAAAAGCTCCCATTGAATAAAATAAATTCCAGATTAAATTTCAAAATAAAGACAATAGTTAGTTGATATATACCGTTGATTATAGGACAAATGAAAGGCCAAAAGTGGATAATATAGAGCCAAATTCACCCCAAATAATCAATAATATGATACTCAAATTCACTGATGATTTACCTAACTTTTTATATCTATTATTAGAGTTATACATGGCGTATTCACAATACTTAATGATGTTTAGTTCTATCACATGATCGCAAAAGCTTATAAAAAACAATCTATACTATATCTCAGAATGGTATTAATTCTATTATTACCTTACTAATATAGTCAAGTATTATTTTAGATATTTTTTATCCATATTTCTGAACAACTAACATGACAAGGTATTGGTTTTCTTGATTCCAGAAAACCTTATTAATTTACCTACATGGAAGAAGTGACTGCTTTTTTACTTAATTGTAATTGTTGAAATAGCTGAAAATCATAGTGAAGAGCCAATTTTAAGACAATTTTGAAACAAGTAATCAATCCGTATTTTGTACCTTTTACCCATCTTGATTAGCATGAAAAAATAAAGATTTTTGAGGTATCAATGGCTACTTTTTAAATAATTTCAATCGTAGTAAAAAATATTCGAATAACGGCTAAGTACAATTAGCGAAAGAATTAAGCTCTGATCAAAAATAGAATTTTAGATTCTAAATCACATTTTATAGATTTATGAAATATCCGCTTTTCACTCACACTAACCATATAAGAAAGTGCTAATTATACGGCTTAAGGTCAGTTTGTTTAATTCAGGCATACCAGGTATGAATTTTTTTATTAATTTTCTCGGAATGTCGCTTTCCGTCCCATTTCTGCCATTCAGGTGAATTTACTTCTGAGGAATGCCAGTTTAATAAGGGGCAATTTCAAACCCATGAACATTCATGTTTTTACACAATTTAAAATAGTCTCATGTGTGGTATAGAGCAGTCACTTGATGTAAATATTGTCATTAAGTTTTGGCTACCCACTTTCTTGCGCTACTGATATCCTCAAATACTCTAAATGACCAATTAGGTTGAATTTTTATTAATTCTCTGACACATTATGCATTCTTAAATACCTAAAATTAATAAATACACCATATAAACAAAGAAGAGGAGAAAATCACATGCTCAAAAACACTTTATCGGTTGTTATCATTAGCTCTGCTTTACTGGGTATCAGCATGAACGCACATGCCCAAGATGAGCAGCTGTCTGTTAGTGTCAAGCGCCTGAGCCTTGAATCTGCGGAGCGTGTTGCAAAGGCTACTATTGCTGATTGTCGTAAAAAAGGTTATCAGATAAGCGTCACCGTGGTTGACCGAAATGGTATCCCTCAGGTGATGCTGCGTGATACGCTCGGACCACCCGTTTCTGTTAGTATCAGTAAAGATAAAGCTTATACATCGGCAAATTTTTTCTCACCTTCAGGTGGGCTTGATCGGTTGAAAGATTCACCATTGTATAATCGTGATGGTCTGGCCTTGATGGCTGGAGGTGTGTTAATTGAAGCTGGTGGCCAGGTCTATGGTGCTGTTGGTGTAAGTGGTGCTCCTGGTGGTGAAATTGATGAGAGCTGTGCCAAGGCCGGTATTGCATCAGTTATCGATGATTTGGAAATGGATGGCTAATACCTTTGCTGACCATTTGTAAGGTGCTGGCAAATGAATTATTCAGCAATGCTACATGGCAAATCACTGCGGGTTGAATTTAGTCAATATGCCCATGAAATGCTGATGAGAAGAAGCAAGCCTCTATATGTTGATATTCATCTGATTTTTGATGCATGATTGGAAAAAAGGGTTATGTTTTCAGATCAGTTGGATGGGGAGGTGGTTTCTGCTTCAAATTTGCTAAAGCTATCTTTTTGAGTTGTAAAGTACGATACATGCAGTTTTGAAAACATTGACAATGCAGGCGTAGCAGATGACTTCCCATTACATAAAGATACGAAACTGTTTATGCCGAATTATGTTTATATTGACTATGCAAAGAATGAGTATAAGGGCGAATATATGCAAAAATTAATTCTACCTCTGTGGACTGTAACAGTATTAATTCTAATGATATTTAGTTTGAGTTATCCCGCATTTGCCACTAATAAGATTTTGGTCAATACCAACCCGAATAACGGCGTTAAAACTTGGAGTTGGGAAGGAAATGGTTTAGCAATAGAATTGTTACAAGTAAACCCTGATTTTATCCGAGCAACATACGCCAGCCGTGGTCTACCCAAAACTGTAACCGAAGCTGTTGCCACTCGTTGTGTTTTTGGCACTATTATTCGGAATATTTCTGATAATCCACTTAAATACAAGGTGTCAGATTGGAGGTACATCACCCCTGATGGTACTGAAAATAAGATAAAAACTAAAACTGAGTGGGTTAAGGAATGGCGAGCAATGGGAGTACGCTTTAGCTGGTCGATTCTTGCTGACGATCCCACTTTCGAAGTGGGCGATTGGATTCAAGGGTTTACCACGATGGCTGAACCACATGGTAGTGATCTTGATTTGAAAGTTGTCTGGAAAATAGAAGGAAAACGTTATGAAAAAATATTACCTGAACTTCAGTGCGCTCAAGCTCCAATTGACTAAAACTGCATTAACATCAGTTTTTCTTGGTATGTTTTTAGTTTCTGCCGTTTCAGCTGAACCACCTCCTTTGGGCCACAAGATGAGTCCCGTAAAAACAACACCAGTAGCATCAAGTTTCACCTTGCCAGATATTGATGGAAAACTGTATTCAATCAATGACCTTAGAGGTAAAGTTATTATGCTGAATTTCTGGGCTTCTTGGTGCCCTCCATGCGTGCGAGAAATGCCTTCAATGGAACGCCTATATACCAAGTATAAAGATAAAGGCTTCGTTGTAGTTGCTGTGAACCAATGGGAGGACGAAGATACAGTATTTGAATTTATAGGACGTTTGGACTTGGAACCTACCTTCTCAATTCTATTGGACCGTGAAAGCCGTGTTTCTGAGCAATATTCTGTAAAAGGCTTACCGACTACTTATTTAATAAACAAGGAGGGAAAAATACAATATCGAGCCATGGGAGGTCGTGAATTTGATCACCCGGAAATTAAAAGATTAATTGAGGACATGCTCAAGAAAAACTCAGCTTCAGACTAGTGGCTAAGGTTAATTCTCAGGCATGTCGAATAGCCGCTGTAGGTCACAAAGCGAAGGTTTAAATCAAGAAAACACAAGAATTATTTAATATTTTGGCAACTGTTGCTTATCGTCCCAATATAGTTATTCTGTCCTGTTTTCTGTAATACTTAAATACAACTGTCAGGTATCTGATAGTGAAAATGGGACATGCACCTTAGGCTACGAATATTTCGTCCCAAACATTCGATGTTCACGGCTTTGGTTTCGAGCCTATAGGTGTTCTTAAGATCACTAACGAATACTCAGGGCTTGCTTTTAAATCAGCTTTCTATATTGCCTTCGCAGATCTTAATACTCCATGTTTCTCATTCAATCAAGATAAATAGGGGGATATTGCAATGAACACATTTACTTCTAACTCTTTCTCAGCCTACATTGGAATTGATTGGGCAGACTCTAAACATGATATTTGTCTTCAGGCTGCTAATGAAGCAAAACGAAAATTTAGTGTTATTGAGCATAAGGTCGATAAAATTGATGAATGGGTAGAATCATTACGCAAACAGTATAAAGCGCCCATAGCGATTGCCATAGAACTTTCTAAAGGCCCGATCATTAATGCTCTTCAAAAATATGACTGTTTTGTTATTTTTCCAATTAACCCCAGCACACTAGCAACTTATCGATTGGCTTTTAAATCGAGTCGCGCCAAAAACGATCCAGGTGATGCTGAACTTGCTTTGGATTTATTAATACGTCACCCTGAACGATTTAATGCTTTAACACTGCAAAGTACTGAGATACGAGCACTCTCTTCGTTAGTAGAAGCCAGACGAAATCTTGTAGATGATAAAATTCGACAGACAAATCGTTTACGCTCATCATTAAAGCAGTATTATCCACAAACTTTGGAATGGTTTGATCGAATAGATACACATCTTTTTTGTAATTTTATCACGCGTTGGCCAACATTATTACAGGCTAAACGGGCACGACAGAATACCTTAATCAAGTTTTTTCATGAAAATCATATGAGATTTCCAAAGGTCATTGAAAAACGATTAACGGCAATTAAAAAAGCATCACCTTTGACTAAAGATGATGCAGTTATTATTCCTCACCGTTTGCAATCACTTAACCTGGTTGCACAAATACATGTGATGCTGGATGCAATTGAGCAATATGACTCAGAGATAGAACGAATAGCCAAACAACATGCGGACTATGATATCTTTAACTCATTACCTGGAACAGGCTCTGCTTTGACACCCAGACTAATGGTTGCCTTTGGTGAGCAGAGGGAACGCTTTCAAAGTGCTGCTGAAATGCAGATGTATTCAGGAATTGCTCCCGTCACTGAGCAGAGTGGAAAAAAACAATGGATCCATTGGCGTTGGCAATGCCCAACCTTTTTGCGACAAACCTTTGTTGAGTGGGCTGGACAGACAATTAATAAATCCATCTGGGCGGATGCTTATTATCACCAACAACGAAGTAAAGGATGTACTCATCAAACAGCTTTGCGCTCATTAGCCTTTAAATGGATCAGGATTGTTTATCATTGTTGGAAAACACAAACATCTTATGATGAGTTGCTCTATTTGAAAGCATTAAAACAACGAGGTTCAACATTATTAAATCAGATATCGTTGCCTAAATCATGCTGAGTCTTATCCACATATCCACAGGTCTGTCCGACTGAAGATACTTTTAATTTTATCTCACAGGGAGCGGCTTGGCCTGTGGGTATGTGGATACGACGGACAATAATATCTGATGAAATTATGATTTCTGCTTGACTGAATGCCTCAGGGCGTGAAGCAGTAAGTGGGCGATTTTTATGAACTCACGTTCGAAGTGAGAAAGCAGCCATTTAAGTATGATTTAACAAAAAGACTCTTCTTTGTACAAAGCCGCTATTTGAGTAATTCTAACCAGGCTATCAACAGATAGAAAAGCAGTCTTTCTATGGCTAAATATGAATAAGTCAAACTGCCATGAATCTGTCATTTTGCATAAGAAAGAGTAAGATTTTTCGACTGTAAGAAGGTTTAATCCACTTAACGATTGTAGTAAATATAACATCAGGTTGGATAGGCTTAGCTATGTGGTCATTCATGCCTACTGATAGAGTTTTATCAATACTCTGTTACAACTCTTATCAACTTAATACTAAATTATGTTGAACCTTAACAGGTTGTTCAGAAAGCTTTCGGGACATGTCTAAAAGATTGATACCAGCTAAAGTATCAACAAAATAATTATTAATAATACTCCAGTTTTCCTTTAAATCGCATCGCTTGGATGATTTACATTCACTGTTGTTGATGGCGCATTCAGTTATAGAAATAGGCCCTTCCACAGCAACAATCACTTGAGCTATTGAAATATTTTCGGGCGCGGAGGTAAGTTGATAACCACCTTTAATACCACGAATTGAAGTCACTAGTTTGGCATCCACCAGTTTCTTTAATAATTTTCTCACAGTTGCAACAGGGATATGTAAAGTCTGGCTTAATTCGTCATTGGTACACAATTTATCCTTAGTGGACACCAGGTGTACAGCGATGCGTAAAGCATAATCTGAAAGCTTCCCAATTTTAATCATAATAGTTAATCTTCTAATTCAATCACTTAGCTTAAATCTATTATAGACTAAACCTTAAAATAATACTAATTTAGTATATTTTATAAAAATCAAAAAAAAACTAAAATAAATGTTGACCAATTTAGTATGGTATGGTTTAATCAATTCCATACCAAATTAGTATAGTTATAAGCTGAAGAGGAAAACAATATGAATGATGAAATTCTAAATTCTTACGTACCTGATAGTCGAGTCCGTGCCATTATCAATAATAATGTTGATGAAGGTATTGATAATGGCTAAAACTTTATCCCTTAACGTTTCAGGAAATAGAACATAAAGCTCTATTTCCTGATTCAGATAAAAATAAGATAAATCAAAAGGAAAGACAATGAATAGTATTTTAGATAATATTTTGCATATCAATCTTACTAATAATTTCAATTCAACATTTGAAACGGAGCAGCGCGCATCAAGCAAAGGTATGATGTTGACTGAGGAACATTGGAATGTCATTAATTTCGTAAAGGATGTTTATCATCAATCAGGTTTTAGTGCTCCTACATCCAGACAGTTAAGAAATCAATTAAAAGCGCAATTTAAAGATAAAGGTGGTAATCGATACCTTTATCAGCTATTTCCTGATGGACCTATTAGAACAGTGAGTTTTTTAACAGGCGTTCCATCACAAGGTAAAGCTTAAAGTATTGATAATATAAAAATTAATATAGAAGAGGATTTAATAATGGCTAGAAAAGGAAAAAAGCGCTCTATACAAGTTTGGGGTTGCGATTTGGAAGATGGTACGAAAATTACTAATGATGATGAAGGTATTGTCAGTGTGATTGTTAATGGTGATCACACTGTTACTGTCACTGATTTCAACCATGTAGAAAGGGTTGTTGATGGAGCCCGTTGGGTTTCTTATGTTCCTAGACAAAATTGACTAAAATTTAAGGAGTTATTTATTATGGATATTGCTAAAACTGAAATTATCTTAAAAATAAAACAATTTGTAGCACAAAACATGAGCAGTGGTTTGGAGTTTCAACATGCGCCAGAGTCAGTTTTTATGATCAGGCGTTAAATCAAAGAGATAAGTTTTCTTATCTGTCAAGTTGATAACACCCTGTACAATAGAGGAGGAATTTGAATGAAACATTGTGTTAAATGTAAAAACAAAAATACTTCATTCTGTGAACCCTGTGATAATGGAAGCTATTGGGAAGAGACTAAGAATTCCTTTCATCTTGTTATTTCAGCAGCCATGTTTGGCTGTGGTATGGGTGGGGTGATGGCTGCTGTTTATTCCATCTCTGTCTAAAGTCCCCTAAAAAGCAAACACTGCATCAATTGAATGACTAATCATTCTTTTCAAATATGAATCTTCAAAATCATACTTTTTGTGGTTTATAGATTGAAATGTGTTGTTGAATTTTCTATCCTTAGCGATTAGTCACCAATCCGAATGTACCGTCTGGTGGTTCCGCCAGATTAATCGTGCGGCAGCTGGGTCGACGATGCTGAGAGTACTGCCGTTCGGCATTTTGTGATAGACTTAAGCCAAATAGCAGTGACAATGATCTTAACTTTCGCCTGGCCAGGAGCTCTTATTAGCTTTATTCATTTGAGCAACTACAATTTATATTGTGATTAAATTGTATGCACATTAACATAACTTATGCCTCATCACAGATAGTAATTTAAATGATCCTAATCATTTTTTCACATCCATACACACACCATTCACATGCTAATAAATCAATACTTGATGAAATTGCAAAAAATGAGCATGTGCATGTTAATAATCTTTATGAAAAGTATCCTGACTTTCATATTAATGTTTTGGAAGAGCAGGCGCTTTTACGCAAGGCAAAATTAATTATCTTTCAGTTTCCTATCTATTGGTACAATGTGCCTGCGTTGTTGAAACAGTGGCAGGAAGTCGTTTTAACGAGACAATTTGCATTGGGTGATAAGTCGCAGACTCAAGTTCTAAAAGGAAAGCCTGTGATGGCTGTAGTGACGACAGGTCATAAGCAACAGTCATATCAAAAAGAAGGTTTTGATAATTATACACTGGAAGATTTTCTTCGGCCTCTTGAACAAATGTCCATTCATTGTGGTATGGATTATCATTCACCCCAAGTATTGCATCAGGCACATCGTTCAACTTCAGATGAGTTAACACAGTTTAGTCATTTATATAATCAACGTATTAATCAATTATATGAGCAGTTGGAGCATCATCATGACTGAACATCCATTACTGATTAATATCCTGATCTATCTATTATCTGCTGTTATTTCTGTGCCTTTGTTTAAAAAAATTGGTTTGGGTTCGGTGTTAGGCTATTTAGTGGCTGGTGCGATTATTGGCCCTTGGGGACTCGCGCTAATTACTAATATCGATGATATTCTGCACTTTGCAGAATTTGGTGTGGTGCTCTTATTATTTTTAATCGGTCTTGAACTAGAGCCAAAACGACTGTGGGAAATGCGACATTCTATTGTCGGTATGGGAGGAGGGCAAATCCTTTTAACGAGTATTTTCCTGTTTATTATTGGTTTATTTTACGGTTTAAGCTGGAGTACCTCTTTAATTGTTGCCATGTCCTTGTCCTTATCTTCTACTGCCATTGCTTTGCAGATACTTAATGAAAGGAATATTTTATCAACTCACACAGGAAACTCGGCTTTCTCCGTCTTATTGTTTCAGGATCTGGCTGTTATTCCCATGATGGCAGCGATTCCATTACTCAGTGTTAATCAGGTTGATAATGATGGTAGTTTAGTGATAGCCATTGCTGAAGTCATTGGTGTCATTGCCTTAGTTGTTATTGGTGGTCATTATCTGACAGAACCTATCTTTCGCATTATTGCCCGTACTCACATGCGTGAAATGTTTATTGCCTTTTCACTCCTCTTAATTATTGCCATTTCTTTGCTTATGGATATGGCTGGATTATCGATGGCACTGGGTAGTTTTTTAGCGGGTGTTTTATTGGCTGAATCCGATTTTCGACATGAACTTGAAGTAGAGATTGATCCCTTTAAAGGGCTACTGATGGGCTTGTTTTTTATTGCCATTGGTATGTCTATCAATTTTGGTTTATTAATTGAACATCCCTGGTTTATTATCTCTTTGGTCATGCTGCTTGTGTTCGTTAAGCTATTAGTACTCATGATTATTGCCAGATTGTTTTCTTTCAATACGAGTCAGTATCCGCTTTTCGCCATCGTGTTATCACAAGGGGGAGAGTTTGCCTTTGTTTTATTTGCTCTGGCAGGGGATATGGCTGTACTCAGTCAGGAAGTGATTGAACCATTAATTGTTGTGGTGGCCTTATCAATGGTGGTGACACCACTATTGATGTTGGTAAATGATTACTTTATAGAGCCTCGTTTTGCTCACTCGGCTTCCATTCCTGAAAATGATGAGATGGTGGATATGAGTCACCCAGTGATCATTGCGGGTTTTGGGCGCTTTGGTCGTGTTATTGGTCGACTTTTACACGCCAATAGTATCCCCACAACAATTTTAGATCATCAACCTGAAATGATTGAGAATGCCAGTATTTATGGATATCAGGTCTATTATGGTGATGCTCGTAAACCGGCATTATTGCATTCAGCCGGAGCCAAATCTGCAAAAGTTTTAATTGTTTGTGTGGATGATCCGCAAATGGCACTGGATGTGATTGATATTGCAAAAAAACACTTTCCTCATTTGACAATTGTTTCCCGAGCCTATGATATGGGACATGCTTTTGAACTTCTGGAACGAGGGGTCACTTTATTTCAACGTGAAATGTTAAGTTCTGCCATGCACTTAGGAGAGAAAACACTGATTGAATTAGGCTATGGTGCATATGAAGCGCACCGTGCGACCAAAATGTTTGCCGATCATGACAGAAGTTTATTTAATAAACTTTATCAGACGGATGCTTTAGAAAAACGGATATCCATTTCCCGCGAGGCTAGAGATGAACTTGCCAAGGTGTTGGCCGGTGATGAAGAAGAAAAAAATAGAAACAAAACCGAAGACTGGGAATAATTCAGGTCATGGGTGGTTATGGTTTTTAAGTTGTTTCTAGATTAAGTCTACAGATCATTTAAAGTGTTTGTGAAGTCCTACCGCAGAAGTTTTGGCTTCCGCACTATTAGAAATCGGAAATCGATTTTGTCCGATACTTTCATTGTATTTAAACAGATTATTAGATTTCTTTCTCGTTAGAATAAGCAAATCTGGAAAGTTATTGTAGCAGAGTAATGACATCAATTAATGTAGGTTTTCATAATTTTTAAAGAAAACAGCTTTATCAAATTTAAGGTGTTATAAGGTTTTGAATTGTTGCTATCAGGATAATTAAGATTGATTCTCAATTGGCATCAATGATGGGAATAAGTCAAAAGCGCATGAGAAAATGACTGTTCCAATCCAAAGAAGTCACTTTCAGTCACCATACAGATTATTAAAAATGACAGCTATTTGTACGGCTGAGATGTAGTAGCTGAGACAATTGTTTAAATTTTATATGAAAACTGAGTTGATTTTTCTTTAAGAAAGTAAAGTGTGACCTTACTCAGCATAATCCAATCAACTGATACTTTTTTACTAAGTGACAGCTCACCGAACAACTGCAGTCATTTAAATTATAGAATAAGCTGAATTGGTAAAATCATCCCAAACCAAATATTTAGTATTCCTAATAACGTTTCCAGGAGTACAAAACTGCAATATTATTTAATTTTAAAAAAGCTATTTTCTTAATTGTTTCTCAGAATATAATCAGAGCAAAAAAGGTGATTTAGGAAATTTTTTCATCATCAAAAAGCTCGTGTTCCATATATGAAATAATCATTAAAATAAGTAATGTTTAAGATATTATCAGTTTTCACTGTTTAATACTTGATGGCTATTTTCAAGAATATAATCCAGAAACGTTTTTGCAGTCAGTGATAATTGTTTGCCTTTTAAATGTACGGCAAACCAACGGCGTTTTAATGGAAACCCTTCCACTTCCAGAACCACTAATTTTCCGGCATCTCGCTCCAGACGTAAACTGTGTAAAGATAAGACCGCTACTCCTAAACCTGCCATAACGCCTTGCTTGATTGCTTCACTGCTACCCAGTTCCATATAGGGTTCAATACTAAGCCCATTTTGTTTTAGTAGTCGTTCAAAGACCAGGCGAGTCCCTGAACCGGGTTCTCGCTGCAAAAATCGATGTTTAATGAGATTATTGAGCTTAAGTATTTTTTTGCCAACCAGAGGATGCTCAGGAGGAGCCACTGGGACAAGAATATTTTCCAGAAAAGGATAAACTTCCAGTCTTTTATCATCAGGAATCTGTCCCATCACAACAAAATCATCAATATTATCCATTAATCGTTCGACAACGGTTGCCCGGTTGGTGAATTTTAATTTTGGAACGACTTCAGGATAATCTTTTAAAAAACTCCCTAGAAGATGAGGCATAAAATATTTGGCTGTAGTCACCACGGACATCTGTAAAGGTCCCTTTACCTGCCCTTTTATCTCTTCGATGGATTTACTAAGATCAGAGACTCTACTCAAAATATCTTGACTGGCCTCATACATGGCTTTTCCTGCAGTCGTGGGAAAAATTTTCTTGCCGACCTGTTCAAATAAAGGCGTTCCTGCCTGACTTTCAAGACGCTTTAGCTGGATAGAAATGGCCGGCTGAGTGAGGTGAAGTTCCTCTGCAGCACGAGTATAACTGCCATTTCTGAAGACTGATTCAAACAATTTTAGCTGTTGTAAAGTTAAATGCATTTTTACACCATAAACAAATGTATATCAATATTATAACAATTATTAATTTTTATAAATGGTTTTGTGAAGTTATATTGTTTCCATCTTAATACAAGGATTTTTTCCTGGTCGACTTAGTCGGGAATTAAATTAAGTTTTGGGATTAGAGGCAATTTAACTTCTAATCAAATTAAAAGTAACGATGAGGATAGCTAGCAATGGCAAAGACTTACAACGCCGGTGTTAAAGAATACCGCGAAACATATTGGATGCCTGAGTACACTCCAAAAGAAACTGATATTTTGGCTTGTTTCAAAATCACTCCACAGGATGGTGTTCCTCGTGAAGAAGTAGCAGCTGCAGTTGCTGCTGAATCTTCAACAGGTACATGGACAACAGTTTGGACTGACCTGTTAACTGATTTGGACTACTACAAAGGCCGTGCATACGCAATTGAAGACGTACCAGGTGATGACACTTGCTTCTATGCTTTTGTTGCTTACCCAATTGATTTATTTGAAGAAGGTTCAGTTGTAAACGTTCTGACTTCTTTAGTGGGTAACGTATTTGGATTTAAAGCACTGCGTGCGCTTCGTTTAGAAGATATCCGTTTTCCAGTTGCTTACGTTATGACTTGTAATGGACCTCCACAGGGTATCCAGGTTGAGCGTGACATCCTAAACAAATATGGTCGTCCTCTACTGGGTTGTACCATTAAGCCTAAGCTCGGTTTATCAGCTAAGAACTACGGTCGTGCATGTTATGAAGGTCTGCGTGGCGGTTTAGATTTCACCAAAGATGACGAAAACGTTAACTCACAGCCATTCATGCGTTGGAGACATCGTTTTGACTTCGTTATGGAAGCTATCCATAAAGCAGAAGCTGAAACGGGTGAGCGTAAAGGTCACTACTTAAACGTAACTGCGCCAACTTCAGATGAAATGATGAAGCGTGCTGAATATGCGAAAGAAATCGGCGCACCAATCATCATGCACGATTACCTGACGGGTGGTCTGTCTGCGAATACTCAATTGGCACAATGGTGTCAAGATAATGGTATGTTGTTACACATTCACCGTGCAATGCACGCTGTATTAGACCGTAACCCACACCACGGTATTCACTTCCGCGTCCTAACTAAGATTCTACGTCTGTCTGGTGGTGATCACCTTCACTCAGGTACTGTTGTTGGTAAGCTTGAAGGCGACCGTGATGCAACTCTGGGTTGGATCGACATCATGCGTGATTCGTATGTTAAAGAAGATCGCTCACGCGGTATTTTCTTCGACCAGGATTGGGGTTCAATGCCAGGTGTTATGCCTGTCGCATCAGGTGGTATCCACGTATGGCACATGCCTGCATTAGTTAGCATCTTTGGTGATGATTCTTGTCTGCAGTTTGGTGGTGGTACATTGGGTCACCCTTGGGGTAATGCTGCAGGTGCTGCTGCTAACCGTGTTGCAGTTGAAGCCTGTGTTGAAGCACGTAATCAGGGTGTTGAGCTTGAGAAAGAAGGTAAGGACATTCTTACTAAAGCTGCTGCTCACAGCCCAGAGCTTAAGATTGCTATGGAAACTTGGAAAGAGATCAAATTTGAATTTGATACTGTTGACAAGATTGACGTTGCACATAAATAAGATTGCGACAATTGATTCACAATGTCGAGCGGCTTAAACGCTGCTCGACAGTGAGATAACATCTATTATTTTGGAGTAAATCACATGAGTGATGTACAAGATTACAACTCAAGCCTGAGCGATGCTGCTCAGAGCCGTAAATATGAAACTTTTTCTTACTTGCCTGCATTGTCTGCTGAGTCAATTCGTGCTCAGATTCAATATATTGTCGATAAAGGCTGGAATCCAGGAATTGAACACACAGAGCCAGCAAATGCGATCAGCAACTACTGGTATATGTGGAAACTGCCTATGTTTGGTGAGACTGATGTTGATGCGATTTTAGCAGAAGTTGAAGCTTGTCATAAAGCTCACCCAGACAACCATGTTCGTCTGTTAGGCTTTGACAACTTCGCTCAATCTGCTGGTACAGCAATGGTTATTCACCGCGGCGTTTCCGTCTAGAATGACAAAGTAGAACGACAAAGTAACACCATGAAGTAAACAAAAAGCCTCTGTCGAGATGCTATCTGCCAGAGGCTTTTTGCCTTATAATTCACATTAATATTAACTAATTTAAGGATTTCTTATGGCACGTCCTGATACATATGTCGGCGTTCAGAACGAAGTTAATGGTGGTATGACCACAATTGGTAAAATTATTCGTGATGCGTGGGTTTTTGGGTTGATTGAAGAGTCAGAAACTTGTGAAGGCTGGAATTTTGCAGGTGTTGACGCCTTACTCGATAAGGTAAATACAGAGTGGGATAAATATGGCTGCTTAGTAAGCAATCTCCCTCCTGAACTTTATGAAAAACACCAGAGAATACATAACAAAGCAATAGAAGAAGCTCGCGCTACTGATTGGTGCGGAGA